>RRYU01009844.1_pt1 | contig 53631 bp, 57 predicted proteins | sample 2162651 | NCBI WGS metagenome assembly RRYU01 (sample SAMN10267283, study PRJNA491782) | microbial mat metagenome | isolation source: biomat in the production well | place: Japan: Minami-Kanto gas field, natural gas well KTG3 | collected 2017-06
TTCACGCTTCGCCTTAGCTTCAGTTTCACGCTTCGCCTTAGCTTCAGCTTCACGCTTCGCTTTAGCTTCAGCCTTGGCCTTCGCCTCAGCCTTTACCTTGGCATCTGCTTCACGCTTTGCCTGTTTTTCTTTTGATTTTTCGCGCCGCTTTCCCAGGAAGTCGGCGATACCATTTAGATCTAGCCGCTGACTCCGTTCACTGGTCTTTCGCAAAATCCCCTCCTTGGGATGTGCTAGTAGCTCGTGGCCATCTCCCGCCAGCGTAGGACGTGAGTATCGCCAGTACTTCCGCCATAGATTGGATCTTGGAAATATCCGGGCAGGTATGCTTCAAAGTCGGTATTGAAAACGAGGTCGGGGCCACCCGTGTTGTTCCAGTTATCTAAAACAACGATGGCGCCCTCTAAGTAGAAATTAGCACGAACCTTGACGACTTCTCCCGTCACATAGACCAAGCCTGGCCAGTTCGATGTTCCAATTTGTGAAAGGGCGCCCGCCTGCTGTTGGAAGTCATGAATTATCATCGAGATGCCGTGGTAAGGCTCGAAAACGACTTTCTTGGTCTCAACATCACCACCACGCCAATAGGTGGTATCCAAGCGATCATCGTTACTGACGCCTATGAAACGAGTATTGAAAATAGATGCGTGAATGAAAGGCTCTGAATTATTGCCTTTGAATATGACATTGCTCAATCCAGCTAGTCCTGGAGGGTCCAAGACTGGAGCTTCACCGAAGTTTACGATGACAGCTTGATCGCCAGTAGTTCTTCGGAAAATTCCGGTTGAGTCATTGAAGTAGTATTCAATTTCAGAAGTACTGCCGAAACTGAAAGTGAATCGTCCAGTGGAGTTTGAGTATGAGGTCACGCCTACCAGGTCGTCACCCAACGCCCCTGTGATATCGACGCCATTTCGATCCTGAATAACGGCGCGGTGCTTTCCGCCAGAGAAGTCACCACGTACATAGTAGTAAGTAGCATCCGGATAGAATGATGGCTCGGTAAAGACCATCTTTGGGTCAATATCGTACCCGTCGGTATAAGTGCCACAATGCAAATGGACGTCATGATTTCCAAAATCAGCAGTTCCACAAATGTGTGCTTCGCCATTGATGCACAGATTTCCCTTAGCAGTCGCATCACCCTTGACCAAGAGAGCGTAGTCAAACCCACCACCGGGCGTCTCGGCCAGTACTTCGATCTTGCGATTTGCGTTTTCAACCCAGCCTGCACTGGTCACGCGAATGACATTGCTGACCCCTGTAAAACTCGTATCCTGCAAGGCGATGCTGTAGTAGCCGTTTCCAAGTGGAACGTTGCTCCAACCATCTCTCCAAGAGGAATCATCTTTGAGTTTTGCCTTTGCTCTTTCGATTCCAGCGTCCGCCAGATAAAGAGCTTGTATCGAGCTGGATCGATACTCGGAATTCTTAGTTTCATATGAAGCCATTGTGAAAATTCCTACTGCAGATATAGATAGAACCAACACAATTACCATGGCTGCCACTAAGGCAAATCCGGCTTCATTGCTAGAACGATGTTTTGCCTTACTCATAACTACGCTCCCTATTCAGCATTTCGCTTGGTAATGCGTGTCATGGCTCCCACCGAATTCCCCATTGTGTCCGAGTACTCAAGATTCAAAGTCAAACTTGTCGTGTCAGTATTGCAAGCCACTTGAAAGCCGCTGCAATGCCAGGCCGATAATTGCCGACTGTCTTCTTTCATAACCGGCGGATCCGTTGAACTATCTAGTCGATACCTATGATTAAGTAGTCCAGCGCTATCATAGGTTTTGAATTCTGCGTCGTTTAACACTTCGAGAGAGTAGGCCTCCCGAACGGATCGACTCATCCACTCAAGGGTTTCCGTTACGCTTTGTTGCAGAGTCGCTTTTTCTCTATTCCAACTCAGTGCTTTTTGGTTGGCCAGAATCAGCCTACCGAGGCCAAGCACAACAATCAGTGAGATGAATATCGCGACCATCAACTCAGCCAGGGTGAAACCGGCATTTCTGTTTGGACTCTTCATTATGAGCCACTCCGTGCGAATATCGTTGAACAGGTAAGGTCCCTAGCCACAGTCCCGCCCTTGTAGGGACTATTCCAGCTCACGGTCAGGTCGACGGTGGCAGTATCTACATCCGGATTGTCTATGGCGACCTGGTAGGACAGCTGATAGTTCCTGTCCTCGACAACTATGGTTACGCTTGTGTCATCTAGGTTGACGAGATTGTCGAAATCGATATCCGCTCGAACGCCATCGAGTGTGGCCTGCATAACCAAAGCGGCGCGGCGACGGTCTTCCTCCATGTCGAGTAGATTGCGGCCGAGGGAAACGACTTGAGACAGGCCTAGAAAGGAAACAAGTACGATACTTGCGGCGACCATAGCTTCAACAATGGATACTCCCTGCTCGCCTTTCAGATTCTTAAGAATCTGAGCGAGTGTGAGTCTCTTGCGACTTCTCATGTGCGCCTTCCGCATCCTTGTCCCCTCGATCAAAGACTGCTTGAGAATTCACGCCAACGTAGAACCTGAGTGGCGCCGGAGACGCCTTCATGCCAACCACCGATGAAATAGTCGGGCAGGAACTCGATAAATCCTGGGTTGAAAACGATCTCGGGCCCACCCTGGCTGACCCAATCACCTAAGCAGATGATTTCACCTTCACAGAAAAAGTTTGCGCCGATTTTATCGACTTCTTCGGTGACATAGACCAGGGCTGGATACTGGCTGGTTCCCACAAAGGTAAGAGTACCACCAAGTGCCTGTTGCATAAGAATATGAGTTAGCAGGGCTAATCCGTGATAGGGCTCAATCGTAATCTGCTTAAGCGTCGTAATGCCCCCCATCCAGTAATTCCGGTCAGTTCGTTGATCTTCAGAGGAGCCAATAAATCGAGAATTCAGTATTGTTGGATGGATGGTGCTGGATGGACTTCCATCAATTTCCAAGTCACAGACGCCGTCCGAGCCCGGCGGGTCGCTCCAGGGAATTCCACCGAGATTCACAACAACAGCAGCATCGCCTGCATTTCGCTGAAACACTCCGGTAGCATCGTTGAAATATTGCTGGAGGATGGCATCTGTATCGAAGACGTAACTAAAGACCTTGGTGCCGTTATTGTAACTTACCAGTCCCTGGAGGCTATCGCCCAAGGCACTGGTGATGTCGGTTCCATACCGGTCGAATACTTTCGCATAGCAACCGCCCGCATCTTCCACGGCTCTCACATCGTAGTAGGTTGCATCAGGATAAAAACCTGGCTCGGTATAGATTCTTGGGGGTGAGATATCAAACCCCGTGTTTACTTCACCACCGCAGCGAAGGTGAACGTCGGACGGTCCGAAATTGGCGTTCCCTCCAACATAGACGGTGCCATCCAGACATAAGTGGCCAATGGTAGAGGCATCCCCATACACGAATAAGCCGTACCAAAATGCCGCCGGTGGGACATTCGCAAACAGCTCGACGCCGCGCTGCGCATTTTCCACCTGACCCATTGCCACGATCTGAATCGCATCGGTGTGTCCGTCAAAAACCGTGTCGTTAATACTAAGAGAGTAAAACCCATCGCCATCGGCGATGTTTGTCCATCCGTCGCGCCAGGCTCGATCTTCCAGAAGTTTTGCCTTTGTCCTCTCGATAGCACCATCCGCAAGCATGAATGCCGCAGCTGAATTTTGCCTGTATCGCGCCTGGCGCGTTTCCTGGGCAGCAACGGAGAAGAAGGCCGTACCGGCGATTCCAATGACGAAGATGAATACGGTAACCGTAGGCAGTGCGAAGCCCTTGTTGCTTTTTAGAAGATTCCATTTGCTCCGGATCATCGCGGTTCTCCTAAAATTCGAGTGTTCGATTTCTGAGAGTCGCAGTAGTCATCGCTGCAACTCTGTTCCCCGCGTCATCCTGAAGTTCAAGCGTCAATGTCAGACTTGTCGTATCTGCATTCGTAGCGACGACGAAATCCATGCACTGTTGCTCAACCAGGTCACTGTTATCCTCAAGTAATCGTTTTTCCCCCCCGGACAATCCTAAGTTGTAGCGATGCAATAGATTTCCATCTGCATCATAGGTTGTAAAATCTTCGCTTCCCGCAACAACCAAACTACTGGCCGAGCGAATGCTGCGAGCCATCCATTCGATTGACTCTGCTACATTTCTCTGAAGCTCCACCTTGTCAGCACCCCAACCCCATGCCTTCTGGCTTGTCAAAATTAGCTGGCCCAGTCCGATCACCACAATGAGCGAGATCATGCTGGCCACCATGAGTTCCAGAATGGTGAAGCCAAATTGGTTCTTCTTTTTCCTTAGGAAGGACATGCCAAACTCCTTCCAAAAATCGTCGAACAACTCATGCTTCTGCTCACATCTCCACCTTGAAGAGATGCGGTCCAAGACACCGTAATCTGGATTTCAGTGGAATGGGTTTCCGGTGAATCGACAGTCACATTGTGTGAGATCTGAAATGTCTGACCATCGACCACAAAACTCGTGATCCGATCATCCAGATTGATGAGATCATCGTAGTCGTGGGTCCGCCTTATTGCCTCGATCCTTGCCTGCGCGACGGAGGTAGCCTTTCGGCGATTTTCTTCCAGGTCGATCTGCGTGCGGCCGCGAGTGTAAATCTGGGTTAACCCGGCAAATGCGATGAGCAATATGAATGCTGCAACCATTACCTCCACAAGCGTGACCCCATTCTGACATCGACTCAGTCGTCGCGCGGTCTTCTTGATGTTTGTCATGCTTGCCTGCCTTCATGAAGAAAACGCCGGGGGCTGCTGTAATTGCGACCCCCGGCGTTCCCAGATTCTAAACCCAGCTAGAGCCCAGTAACCACCGGAGCAGAGCCGCTGGAGTTAATGTCGGAAATCGTAATGACGACACCCACTCCATCCATCTTGCTACCGGAGACTCCGGTCCCCGTAATGCTCATGGCTGTAGTATTCGCGTTAGCTCCACCGCCTGCGGAAATTGCATAGGTGAAGTTCTCTGTGGCAGTGAGATCCACCACGCCTCCAGCACCCGAAGGCCAGGTCGGATTGCCGCTGGCATCCTGATTTTCCTGAGCCCAGGCCTTTGCAGCCGTAATAACCTCGCCAATACGACCCGTGCATTCCGTCACACGAGCATTCTTGACATACTTACCGTAGAGGGGAATGGCGATCGCGGCCAAAATGCCGACGATAACGACCACGACCATCAGTTCGATCATGGTGAAGCCCTTCTGGTTGGGCTTGCGACGGAAATGCTTCATGTTGCCTCCCGCTGCGTTATGCAGCATTTGGGTTGGTCCCTCCCACGGGACCAACACTGCCCCTTGGGAATCAGCTACCAATCGGACGACTTGGCGCTTAAATGTCACCGCGGCTAGAACAAGAACCATGCCGCCTAGAAGGGCCTGAAAAAGAGCTTGTATCTTATTGATACTGGCGCAGTTACTGATACATCCCCAGAACTGCACTGAGGGAAACTCAGGGCAGGCAGGAGGAAGCTTCCTCCCTGTGGGGAAGGATTTGGATGTAACAGGAAGAGATGAGAAAGGATGTCGCAATAAGAAAGCTGGCCAGTTCTCATAGAGAACTGGCCAGCATGTGGCACCCAGTTTGAAGCGGGCGAAGGGCTACATTCCATGTCCTCCGCTCATCACAGCTTCACCGAGGCTGAAGATGGGCAGGAACATTCCCAGAACCATTACACCGAGCAACACACCCACCATGACGATCATAACCGGTTCGATGAGACTGGAGATCCCATGAACCGAAGCTTCGACTTCACGATCATAGAAGTCGGAGGTCTTTTGGAGCATGCTGTCCAGGCCACCGGATTCTTCACCGGTTGCCATGAGCTGAAGGACCATTTCCGGGAATTTCTTGGTGGCCCGGAATGATTCGGTCAGGCCCTGTCCCGATTCCATCTGAATCTTGATTTCATCGACGGCCTTTGTAATCACCGCATTGCCCGAGGCATGGCCGACCAAGTCGAGACCCTCAAGGATGGGAAGTCCACTTTTTAGCAAAATACCAAAGGTTCGCGTGAACCGGCTCATCACGGACTTTCGAATGATCACTCCAAAAAGCGGCATTCGGATAAGAAAGTTATCCTTTGCATATCGTCCGCGATCAGTCCTGAGAAACAGGAAGGCTGCAACTCCAAAGGCAGCAACCGTTGCAAGGAAGATAAGGAAGTTTGCCCGGATCAGATTTGAGGTATCGATCATGATCTTGGTAAGTGCGGGCAGGTCCTGGCCAAGATCGCCGTAGAGGACTGCGAAAGTCGGCACAATTTTCAAGAGTAGCAGCAGGAAGGCCAGGATTGCGAATCCCATAATGAAGATAGGATAAGAAAGTGCGGACTTTACCTTGGTCTTGATGGCATCGGTCTTTTCCAAATATACGGCCAGGTGCTCCACGATTTGATCCAGCGTTCCCGCTCTTTCACCGGCCCTGACCATACTCAGATACATCTTTCCGAAAGAGGCTGGATGGGCCGACATGGCATCGGATAGACTTTCACCTTGCTCGAGCCTGATGCAGATATCCGCGATGGTCTTGCCGAGTGCCTTGTTTGAGGAGTCCGCGGACAAACCGCGAAGACCCTTGGATAAGGGAATACCCGACTCCAGAACCGTGGATAGCTGACGACTGAACAAGGATAGATCCTTGGTACTCGTCTTCTTGACGTTCAGCTGATGCCACTTTTCCTTCCACACATCGAAACCCTCGCCCGTCTTCTTCTCAGTGACATAAAGAACCGCCAGCCCAAGATCCTGCAGTTTGCGAACCACATCATCGAGACTTGTGCCGGCCAGAACGCCGGTGACTTCTTCGCCGGTACGGCTGCGTGCGATATATGAGAAGGTTGCCATGTATTCCCTTCCTGGGTCTTGATTATTCGTCGCTGAGGCAGACCCTTAGGATCTCCTCGGGCGTGGTCACTTGCTGAAGGGCCTTATCTATGCCCTTTCGTTTCAATGTCTTCATACCTTGACTCACGGCCAGTTCACGGACTTCCCCTGCGGGACGGTTTTCTGCAACCAGGCGTCGTAGCTGAGGAGTCATGATCATCTTTTCGATAATCGCCACTCGGCCGAAATAGCCTCTTCCCTTGCAAGCCGGGCAGCCTTCACCTTTCACGAAACGAACAGGCGTTTCGCTATCACTGATTTCGGGAAGATCACTGATGGCGAGCAGAACTTCATCGCTGGGCTCGTACTCGGTGAGGCAATGAGGGCAGTTTTGCCTGATGAGTCTCTGCGCAGCCACAAGGCTCAGCGCACTTGCCGTCATGAAAGGTTCGCTTCCCATGGAAACGAGACGTGTCGCCGTAGTGGGTGCGTCATTCGCGTGAATGGTGCTGAAGACCATATGCCCGGTCAGAGCCGCGCGAATGGAGATATCCGCAGTTTCGCCGTCTCGAATTTCACCGACCATGATTACGTCGGGGTCCTGTCGCAGAAAGGCGCGAAGCGCATTGGCGAAAGTTACGTCTTTGCGATTGTTCACCTGAATCTGATTGATCCGATCCATCTGATATTCGACCGGATCTTCTACGGTCATGACGTTCAGCGTTTCATTTCGAAGTTCCAGAAGACTCGAGTACAGAGTTGTGGTCTTACCTGAACCCGTAGGCCCTGAAAGGAGAATCATCCCGTAGGGCTGATGGATTACTCTCTCGAAGTCATTAAGATCCTCCTTGGCCAGGCCCAGATCGACCAGGGAGAAATTGAAGTTGGTCTTATCCAACAGTCGCATGACGATCTTCTCGCCATGAACCGTGGGAACGGACGAAACACGGATATCCACTTCCTGCTTGCCACTGCGCAGGGAGAAGCGGCCATCTTGGGCGGTCCTGCGCTCGGCGATATCCATGTTCGAGAGAATCTTGATGCGACTGATCGTGCCCGTGTAAACAGCATGGGGCGGCTTTAATGCATCGTAGAGCAAACCGTCCACGCGATACCGAATTACCAGGGCCCTTTCCTGGGGCTCAATATGGATATCCGTCGCGCGCTCCTGCAGCGCCTGTGCGATCATCTGATCGACGAGGTTGACGATGCCGGCGTCTTCCGCACGACGCGTCGCCTCTTCTTCATCAGGATCTTCATCGATGAAGGAAACGCCGCCCACCTCGCTCACCACTTGGTCAATGAGGTTGGTCAGGTTCTTCGAGCGTTCGATCTTCCGGTAACTGACATCGCGAAGCTCGCTAATTTCCTGGGGAAGCGCGAGAACAACCTTCACGCCCTTGCCCACCTTGTCCGCGAAGTTTGTCAAGTGGTCGAGTGCCTGAACATCCACCGGATAAGTCATGGCCACGAGTAAGTGATCATCGGTGAAATCCAAGGGCAGGACATTGTGCCTGCGGGCAAACTCGATGGGAACCAGCTCAAGAGCTTCGTTCTCGATATTGCACTGAGTCGGATTGAAGCGATCGATTTCAAGGTGCTTGGCGACGACCGTGAGGAGATCCTTCTCACTGATCAATCCGCGCTCAAGCAGAACGTCCGCCAATTGATGCTTCGCGTCGGCTTGCTCCACGAAGATTTCAATGAGGACACTGGGCTCGATCAATCCCTCGCGAACGAGAATGTCGCCCAGTTCGGGTACGCTAATAGGCATGGGGAACCTCTGCTTCGAAGCCTTGGATGCGGACCGGTGCGTCCTTGCCCGGAGCATCCACGGCTTTGGCTGCATAAGCTATGCCCTTGCCGATGCTCTCTAGAGGCGTCTTCCGACCCTGTTCCTCCTCATGTCATCTCGATAAGGGGCGCGCTTTCTCAAAGTGCGTAGAGCAAAATTGAAGATTCTTTTATCATTTGAAAGGAGGGAATCATCCTCTGTTTTCAGATAGCACAAGACACTCTGATAACACGCGAAATCCGTATAGACCTTGAGCCGGTCGATCTTGATCGCCGTTCTCGATCGGATATCATCCAAGCCCGGTCTGAGTTCTTACGGCGGGGATATTTTTCCCACCCTGTCGGGGATAATTCGTATAGCACTGAAACAACGTCGTTTACAATTTCACAATAAGTTCGGGCGTCTTAAACGTTTTCCATTATCATGCGTCAAACCCTTGGAGACCGAATTGAGCCGAATCGACGACATGCAAGAGAGAGAGTTGATTCAGCGCTTCCAAGGAGGCGAGTCATGGGCATTCGACAGACTCATGGAAATACATCAGGAAAGAGTCTACCGGATAGCCTTCGGCATGCTGGGGGATCACGACTCAGCCGCCGACATCGTCCAGGAAGTTTTCATTCGGGCCTTTCGCTCTTTGAAGAAGTTTCGCCGGGACTCGAGTCTGAGCACCTGGCTTCACCGTATCACCGTGAATCTCTCGATCGGAGAGATCCGAAAACGGAAGGTGAGAAATCATCTTTCACTGGGCAGCGTCACGGAACGCTTGCGCTCCCCTATTGGACGTCCCTCCAAGGAACTGGATCGCAAGGACGAGCGGGAACGAATTCAGAAGGCCGTGGAAAAACTACCTCCAAGGCAGCGAGCCATCTTCGTCATGCGTCACGACGAGGAACTGAGTCACGTGGAAATTGCTGCGACCTTGGAACTCAGCGAGGGCGCGGTAAGAGCGAGCTACTTTCAAGCGCTGAAGAAATTGCGCGAGGAGCTGGGGGATCATGAAAAGGCCTAATGACATAGGGGCCCATTCCCTTTCCTGCCAGGAAGCCCAAGGCTTCCTGCCCGACTATGCCAATGAAGAATTGGATCAGAATCAGCGTTTGGCTATGGAGTCTCACCTGGATGAATGCGCGGATTGCCGCAAAGAGCTCGAATCTCTGAGCGGCCTCTTCGGATTGCTTGAAACTCGCAGCGTTCCGGATCCCGGTGAGCGCTTCTTCCGGGAATTGCGCGGTCAGGTTCATTGGAAGATCGAAGCAGGACGCCGCTGGACCCTCCGGGATCTGGCGCCCAAGCCGGCCTTATCTCCGGTTTTCGCAGCCGCGGCCATGCTGCTTTTCCTTCTGCTCTGGTGGACACTCCCCGATGGCCAGAGAGGCCGGGAGATCCAACCCTTCCTCGCTCAACTCGAGCAGGAAGCCACGAGCAGTCTAATGGACTTGAGCCTTGAGCTCGCAGGTGGGGAACCTGAGATCGTGAACGATCTTCTGCCTGCGGCCGACAGTGATGATCTCATCGCTAATCTCAGCGAGTCCGAGCTTGACCGACTCGCCGAGCGTTTGGAGGAAATAATGGGGTGAAGAAACTGCATATGACGGGCTCGCAGCGGCGTGGTCTTTTGACCGCCGCCCTCATGGCCGCATTACTGGCAAGCCTGTTTCTGGTGCCAGAGGCCTTCGCATTGAAGGCAAGCCGCCGGCAGCAGGTGAAGCAGAAGATCAACAAGGTCAAGTCCTGGGAAATGACCAAGGAGCTGGGCCTCGATGACGAGCAAGCCCGCATCTTCTTCCCGGCCATGGAAAGCTACGAAAATGATCGCGATGAGTTGAACGAGGAGAGAGGCGAAATCGAAGCCACCCTCGACAGCCTGCTCGCCGACGGCGGTCCGCGTGCGGATGCTGAGATTCTGAAGAACCTTGAACGCCTGCGCATCATCGAAAGAAAGCAGACGGCCCATGAGGACGAGTATCAGCGAAAACTTGGACGCATTCTTTCGCCACAGCAAAGGGCACGCTATGAATTGTTCGAGCGCGATTTTGAAGTTCGCCTGCGCCAGATGATCCGGGATATCCAGGACGAGGAAGTGGGATTGAGCCGGAAATCGAAGTCGAGCACAGAGGCTCCGAGAAAAGCGCCTGAACGAAAAGAACGCGACAGCAAGAAGAGCGATCAGAAAACCAAGACCGAAGATAAGAAAGACAAGTCCGACGGGAAAAATGATACCCGCAAATCCAAGTCGCATACGGGGGACAAGGATAAGGACGAGTCCGACAAGAAGAAGAGTTCCGATGAGCGATCCTCTCGCGGCAAGAGGTCGTACAGGGATTCTGGGCAACGGACCGAAGGTCCTTTGGCGCCGCGGAGAGGAGAATAGGACATGAAGAAGAAATACGGATTGATCGGAATGCTCTCCGTCCTGTTGCTCATCGGGGCCTGCCGTGTGCACGACCCCTGCAACGATTGCTACGATCCCCCGGCTCCGAGCGGAGTTTGGACGATCACCGGCGACGACTACGTAGAGATTCTCTGGGATGAACTCTATATCCACGATCTCGACGGGTATCGAATCTATCGCAGCTTCCAGGAGTTTGGGGAGTACGAGCAGATCGGCTGGAGCGACGAAGGATATTTCGTGGACGTCCACGTCACCAACGGCTTTACCTACTTCTACGCCGTCACGGCCGTGGACTACAACGGCAACGAGAGCGATCTCAGCTACGAGTCGATCTTCGACACGCCGCGGCCCGAAGATTGGGATCTGGAAGTGGGCGACTACGATGATATCGCCGGCGTCGATTTCTCCGGCTATTACCATCACATGATCCAGCCCTGGGATGCCTGGGATACCGACATGTACCTGTTCTGGGACGAGGACGACGGAACCTACGCCTTCGCCAGTACGGACGTCGAGATCGATGACGACATCTTCGGCACAGATATTCAGTATGCCGGTTACGTGGACACCCTCGACGAACTCGACTGGGCCCCCGCCGACGGTTGGAGCGTTGAAGTGGCCGATGTGGTGAACTTGTTCGAGGGCCACGCCTACTGGGTCTGGACCTGGGACAACCACTTCGCCAAGTTCCGCGTGACCCATATCGGCGATGACTATGTGCTCATCGACTGGGCTTACCAGATCGATGAAGGCAATCCCGAACTGGTAATTATCGCTGGTGAGGGCATGGGTTCAGGCGGGCCGAAGCCCGCCCGTCCCGATGGCGCAGCCAGGTTTGCGCCTACATCGCGTGAGAATCGCGCGAGTTCAGTAAATACCTTGGCCGGAGGGAGGTAGGGCCATGCGTATTCCCATCATTATCACCGTTCTGTCGATCATCTTCGCCTCGATTGCTCCCTCGGTTCAGGCCGTGGAAAGCATCGGAGACTATCCGGTCGACAAGCTTGCCGTTGAACTCTGGTTCGACGAAGCCCGTGGTTCAGTCTACGAACCGGGTGAAAGCGTGGAAGTGTTCTTCAAGGTGAGCCACGATTGCTATGTGGTGATCTACGACGTGGACACACAGGGATTCGTGAACGTGCTCTATCCCAGGGGAGAACAGAATTCCTGGGTTGAGAGCAAGCGCATCAAAAGCATCCCAGGTGCCTACGACGACTATGACCTTCTCGTGGAAGGTCCCAAGGGCATCGAGTACGTGATCGCTGTGGCCTCGCCCTACCCGCTTAACATCGGCAGTCTCTACGCCGAGGACGAGTGGGAAGACGGCTATCAGTATACAGGTCGCATCGCGGGTGACCCCAATGAGGCCATCTACGAACTCAATGATCGCCTGGCCTGGGGATCCAGCGCCTATTCGCCGGAGGGCTACTCCAGCGACATCGGCTGGTTCTATGTCGAAGAAGAAGTCCCTTACCCGCGCTACATCGTCTACCACGAGTATCCCGATCGCTATTGGGATCCTTACTGGGACCCTTATGTCCACGTGGATTTCTTCGTGGACTACCACTGGAATCACAACTGGTGCCGTCCCTGGTGGTGGTGCCATGGCTGCCGACCCGTTCACGACTACTGGTATGTGGGCATCGGTGGAGTCAGGGTGAAGTGGAAGCACTGGCATCATCACGACACCTATCACCCGGAGTGGCGACGCGTGAAGCCACCCCGCTGGGATGGCAGGGTTCGTGAGGCCAGGGTGAAAACTCACAAAGATCAGGATCGACGCTACAAGGAAAGCCGCTCACGTTGGGATGACCGAACGCGGCAGAGCAAGGATAGCTTCAAGGGTGATCGACAAACCCGGCAGAAGGATTATCGCGAGCGCAGCGCGCCCAAGCGTGTGGAAAAGAAGACCGAACGCAAGCGAGTAGAGAAGAAGGCTGATCGGATCAAAGACACGAAACGGGACAAGAAGAAAGACAAGCCCAAGGTGAAGGACCGTAAGCCTACTAAGAAGTCGGAACCGAAGAAGAAATCCGAGCCCAAGAAAAAGTCCGAACCTAAGAAGAAGGACAAAAAGGAAAACAAGGATAAGCGCCCCCGTAAGCGCTAAGTTCCCTCCCGGGAACGGAAAGCCCCGAAGGATTCGTCCTTCGGGGCTTTTTTATTGCATTGCCAGTTTGGACTAGGCGCCGAACTGCGCGGCGGCGAACTCCCAGTTAACCAGGTTCCAATACGCTTCGATATGCTTGGGACGCGCGTTACGATAATCGATGTAGTAAGCGTGCTCCCAAACATCGATGGTCAGCAGCGGAGTCTGTCCGTCACGGATGGGGCTGCCGGCATTGCTGGAGCTGACGATCTCGAGAGAACCGTCATCCTTCTTGACCAGCCAGGTCCAACCGGAACCGAAGTTGGTGGCGGCCGCTTTGCTGAAAGCGCCCTTGAAATCTTCGAAGGATCCGAAAGCCGCATTGATGGCCTCGGCCAGAGCGCCACTGGGCTCTCCACCACCGCTCGGGGAGAGGCAGTTCCAGTAGAAGCTGTGATTCCAGATCTGCGCGGCATTATTGAAGAGGCCGCCCATGGGCGCCTTCTTCACGATGTCATCCAGGCTCGAGTTTTCAAACTCGGTGCCGCCGATGAGACCATTGAGATTGTTCACATAGGCCTGATGATGCTTGCCGTAGTGGAATTCGAGGGTTTCGGCCGAAATGTGCGGCTCGAGGGCATCCTTGGCGAAGGGCAATTCGGGAAGTTTGTGCTCCATGCTTTGCTCCCTTTCGTGGTTGGTTTTCCAGGCAGGTCTATAATCTTCTGCTGCCTGAGTCAAGTTTCACGACACTAGTGAGCAAAGAAATCGCGGCACCCGCAAGCGCCGCGAATTCAAGCTCCAGAGATCCTGGATGCAAACCCTAGTTCCGCACATAGGCCTCAAGGCCCGATGCGGCCAAGATTTCGCCCAGATAGATCCGGTGATAGTCTTTCAGGGGATACTCACCTTCAATCGTTGCATCCAAAAATTGCCGCGGATCCAGATCCTGCCAGTAGATCTTCCGGCACTCCAAGATCAGTTCGGCTTCCTCAAAACCGGGTGAACTCACCTGGCTGCAAGGCGAAGGAGTAAGTCCGGCCTCGGTGATTTTGTCACCGTCCCGTCCAGATCGTGTACCCAAAAGCCGAAGGGCGTCGCGATGTGCTTCGGAAAATGCGCTCAGGGTAAAACTATCGGCGGATTCCATGAATTCGTAGGTATGGCGCGTGGGCCTAACGAAGACCTGAGCAATGGGCTTGTTCCAAAGGGTGCCGAGTGAACCCCAGGAAACGGTCATGGTATTGAATTCACCGGTGTCGAAGCTACCGGCGGTCAGCAGAAACCAGGTTTTGTCCCATACTGTCAGAGGATCCAAACGGAGACGATCCAGCGGAATGCTTGAACGGTTCACATCACTCCTATTCGGGCTTGATGACCTCGGGCAGTTCCTCACCCTTGGCTACGAAATCCAAGGAAACGGAATTGACACAGTGGCGTGTGTCTTTCGAGGTGAACTGCTCCCCCAGAAAAACATGGCCCAGGTGGGCATCGCAATTCTCACACAGGATTTCCGTGCGTCGACCATCGGCGTCGGTTTCACGACGAACGGCGTTTTCGATTTCATCATCGAAGCTGGGCCAACCGCAGCGAGCATTGAACTTGGAGTTCGACTCGTAAAGAGGTGCATTGCAACGACGGCAGATGAAGGTACCATCTTCCCAGAAATCTTCGAACTTCCCGGTGAATGGGCGCTCGGTTCCCTTCTTGAGAATGACTCGAGCTTCCTGATCGCTCAATTCATTGTACTCCACGGCACTCTCCTCTTTAGATGCTGCTGCGCCGGTTCCGGCCATTACCAGAAAGACAGCTAGGAATACCAGATGCTTGATCATCATTCCCTCCTTGCTTATTCGAGTCGATAGATACCCGGATGCTCAGTGCATAGCAAGAAAAACGCGGGCCTCGGAATTCCGAAGCCCGCGCTGGAGGTTGCAGATTGCAGATCTAGAAGTCGAAAGAGAAGGCGCTGCCGAGGGTTAGTCCCTGAGCCCCGCCCGGCAGGTATCCACCGCGAACACCGCCGTAAAGATCCATACGGAAAACACCAAGGTGCAAACCGAGTCCGGCAACGGCACCCTGAGCTTCATTACCCATGCTCATTCCAAGGCGGGGACGCAGCCAGGATAGGGCTCTCCACTCGGCGCCGAGCATGGCGGCCGGACCTGTGGCTTCGCCCTGCAGTCCACGCATGCGAAGTTCGGTTTCCAGAGCCAGAGTTATGCGGCTCCAGTCGCGAAGCACACCCATACGAAGGGTCGAGGGCAGATCTCCCGCATAGGGATCGCCTGCCCAGGTGCTGTCGGATTTCTCGATGGCATCATCGATGTCGTCTTGACCGAGGAGAATGTCCTGGGCATCGGCCACCCAAAGGCGGTGCTCAACTTCCTTGTTCCAGTTCATGGACCCCAAAAGTCCTTCCCACATGAGGCCGAGGCGCCACACCTCGTTCACAGTGGCCGCGAAACCGAAGTCCATGGCATAGCCCGAACCACCACGAGAAGTGAGGAACTCGGCGCGGGCGGATCCGTCCAGACCATCCATACTCGTGTAAAGACCGCCGCTGGCTTCCACCGCACGGAATTCGAAGAGACCGTAGAGATAGTGAAAGTTCAGACCCGCACTCAGTGACCAGTCGTTTCCCTGTCGCAAGGGATGAGCATAGGATAGCGTAGCCGCGCCCATCGCATAGCCCTGGCCATCGGTGTCTTCGAAGCTGAAGGCCTTGTCGATCTCATTACCCAAGAGCACGAGTTCGAAGACATCGCGATCCAGGTTACCGCCACCCCTGCCAATCATCTGGCCGGTGAGGGCGAAGCGTCCTTTGCGGAAACCCAGAGCCGAAGCTTCCAAGCCGGCATCCACGCGAAGTCCGCTTGCGGGGACTTCGGCGAGAAGCTCGTCCTTGGCTTGGGAATCAAGCACCGCGCCTGAGACCTCGTTGTAGCGAGATAAGGAGAGGGTGTTGTTGCCCAAGTCGAGGCCCAGGGATGCAAGGCCGAAGTAGAATCCATCGGCCGCCGGATCGGCAAGGAGAGCGGGATTACGCCCCACCGCTTCAAGTCCGCGAGCCTGAGCGCTCATGCTGCCCGAGAGTCCCCAAGCGCGCAGGGCATCTTGGGCACTTGCCGTGCCGCCCAAGATCGCCAAGGCGAGGAGGGAGAAGATTGCAATTCCTAAGGTCATGCGAGGCATGGGGTCCTCCATAGATTCCGTCTAGTTTTCCGAGCTGTTGATTTCCGCTTGCAACATGCCTCTCACGGCCAGGTAGTCCGATGGCCGGAAAGCGATTTCTTCTCCACTGGTTCCGGGAAGGTCGACGACAACGGCGACATAGTTACCGGCGCCGATGAGGGCCGAGAGGTCGTCGTAATCCAGATCCAATTCCTGAGAATCGAGTAGAGCTTCGTCTACGAAGCCAGACGCGTCGGTGGAAGCAGCTCCAACAACGAAGGGTCCAATTTCGCGAATGGGATGGCTGAACACCGTCATGGAATCGGCGCCCACGACAAACCTCAACTCGAGCCCCAAGGGCAGAGCGTTATCGATTTCCGTCATGAGCTTGGCGGAATAGAGGTGATCGCTAAGGGTTTCGCGCATGTCATCGTCCAGATCCAGCTCGAAGGGATCGCGCTGAATTTCGGTGGCCTCGATGCTCGCACGCAGAGGCGCCTCCACGCTCCAACGAACTTCTGCGCCAAGCCCTGGGGAGGCGGTACCGATCACATCTCCGCCCACGACCACATTGCCGCTGAGTTCAATGCGATTGGGTGCGCCGCTTAACATCTCGGGCAGGATGCTATTGCTGCTGTCCAGCACGATGCGAGTCAGTTTTCCGCTGCGACCATCGGCCGGCAGGATCTGCGCCACATGATCGAGTTCCAGCGTGCTCCCACTCTCGTACTGGGATTCCATGTGGATGTTAAGCTGCGCGGGAATCTGAACTTCGTTGAGAACATCGAGCACCAGAATAGCTTCGGAGAATTGAACACCGGCCAGTTCCTCCGGAAGATCCAGATCTTCGCTCACCGGATCGAGGTCGAAGCTTTTCTCGGGGAAGCGCCCCGTGCATTCATCCAGCGAGATTTCCCCGGCGGAAACTGAACTGCTCAGGAAATCACTGGACTGAATGAAGACCGTTTCGCCCACACTGCCCGGACTGGACATTTCAACGCGATAGCCCAACTGTTCCAGGGGTTCGGCTCCCGGGGCCAGAATGCGCGCTCCAGCGAGGTCCACGAAGGTTTCACCCTCCTGACCCGGTTCCAGATGCAGGTGAGCCGAGATGGGCGTACCGCCCTCATCGAAGATCTCATCGAAATAGAGTTCAGCCTGCACATTGATAGGAAGATGATTGCCGAGTGTCACGGCGAGAGATCCCGAACCAATCGTTCCCTCGAGGATCGACAGGGAATCACCGATGGCCACGAAGCGATTTTCCACCATCGACTGTTCGCCCACCACCGCGGTGGCCTGATCCACCGACAGATCCACAAAGTCCACGAGGATGTTCAAGACACGATAGGGATCTACATCGCTCACTCCGGGATGCCCTTCGCTTCCACCGATGATTCGTACTGAAACGGAATCGGGAAGTGTTGCTCCGCTCATATCGACCAGAGCCGTATCGGCGGCTCCGGGGGGTATTTCATCGAGAAATTCGATGGTGTCGATGAGGGCGTCGTTACTTGTATCGCGGATTTCACAGCGCAAGGTATAGGGCATGTTCGGTCCCGAGAGAGGAACCTGGAACTGATTGTCGATAATGGCCCTGAGGTATCCTGATTCAACATGCGCGCTTTGAACATCTTCGATGTCCTGAGCTTCAGGAGTGAGCACAAAGGCGAAAGGCGGAACGGGAACAGTTCCCGGCGGCAGAAGAAGAATGTCGGGATAGATTTCACTGAGATTGAAATCGAAATTGCCCGCCTCCCCCGCTTCGAGAGTGAACAAGCCCAATTCATAGGTCGATTCCTGCGACTCAAGCTCAACACTCATGTCTTGGTCCAGATCTACTCGAAGGCTATCGCCTTCCAGGAAGATGTAGAGACCACCTTCGGAATCTTCGAACAACAGATCCTCATCCTCCACCAGATCCGCCATGAGAACTTCCTGTCTCTCAAAGGGAATGTTCAGGACTGTCGTGAAGATGGGAAGTTCAGGACTCGCGATATCGCAAGCGGACATACTAAGAACCGCAAGTAGAGCCAAGCCAGCTATCAACCAACGAAAGCCTCTTGCAATTCTCTGAAGGAAAGAGCCATGGGATTGGATGGGGAACATTTCGAATCTCCTGTGCTTGCGCATGCTTGTTTCCAGCGGGCGAACAGCAAAGGCCATGCCTTCTCAATTTCACTTTTACTGCGCAATGTCAGGGAGGTTCGGGGAAGGGAGAGGGCTGAAACGCAACAGCGATTCAAGGGTCCACAACACCGGTGGGAAGCTTTGACCCGCAAGCTAGGGAAGCATGTGTTGATGAAGAATTCGCCTTCTGGAAAGGCTTAAACAAAGAACATGCATCGATCGAGTCAGGCTCCTATATTGTCCGCAACGATCATGCGGCGTGGGGCATCACAAGGGATCATAATCAAAGATTCGATGCCTGGACGCAAAACCGAGAGGAGGCGAGCGAGATGAAAACACTTGGAAGTCTTTTGCTTGCCCTGATGACCCTGACCACGATTGCACTAGAGGAGCCCGCCATGGCCGGATCCCAAAACCACAACGCGCAGGATTCAAAAGTGGCCGTTGCCACCTTCGGTGGAGGTTGCTTCTGGTGTTTGGAGGCAGTCTTTGAAGAGTTGGAAGGCGTGGACGATGTGATCTCGGGTTACGCCGGCGGCAGGGAGAAGAATCCCAACTACCGTGATGTCTGCAATGGTCTCACCGGTCATGCGGAGGTTGTACAGATTCGCTTCGACACCTCGCGCATCAGCTACGAAGAGCTACTCGCCGTCTTCTTCGGCACCCATGACCCCACCACACTTGACCGTCAGGGAGCCGACTTCGGTAGTCAGTATCGTTCCCTCATTCTCTGCCACGACGAATCACAGCTCCTTGAGGCCAAGAACATGATCGCGGCCTTGGAGAGGGAAAAGGTCTTCGAAGCACGAATCGTTACGGAAGTTTCCAACTTCGACGAGTTCTATCCGGCGGAGTCCTATCATCAGGACTATTTTTCGCGCAACACCGACCAGCCCTACTGCACTGCGGTGATCACGCCGAAGCTCATCAAGTTCAGGAAGGATTTCGCTGATAAGCTTGCGCACAAACGCTAGCGAAGGACGGTTACGCGGCGAGTCCAATATTCAGAGCCCGAACGCGCACGCAATAGATAGACTCCCGAAGCAAGATCATCAGGCAAGGCCAGAGCATGACGTCTGCCGGCATCCAGGTTTCTGCCCATCCAGGCAATTCGCCGGCCACGGATATCGAGTAGTTCAAGATCTGTATCCTGAGCTTGCTCTTTCACATAGAAATTCACACTTGCACCCGCTCGAATGGGATTCGGCGAGCTGAGCCAGGCGAAAGCTCCTTCGACACCTTCGACTCCAGTTGATATGGGAACAAGATCGAAATTCGCCTTGCTCCAGGAAGTGCCCACCGACACTTGCCTCTGTGTCGATTCGAATCCATCACAACTCACACTCAAGTTGTAACTGCCGTCTTCGGTGAAACGGTGGTACTGGCCATACCGAGCCTCGGTCAATCGGGGACCCACCTCGTCGCCGTGCAGCTCCTCAATTCGAACTTCCGCGACCAGCGGATTCCCGTTCACGGCGTTGCGAACCGAGCCGAAGATTCCGGGACCCTCAATCGAGCGTTCGAAAAGGTATTCACTTCCACGCGCTACACGCGTGGCGATGGTATCCACGTTTGCGCCTGTCCACCAGCAGTGGTCCGAGATCTCCATGATGTAGGTAATGATTCCCGTATTGCCGTATACCCAGCACTGCTCCTTGGGAAGACTGTCCCAGGTGAAAATTGAGGAGAAGCTGGAGCCGTTGTGATCCTTGGTGCGGCTGGCCCATCGCGAGGCGATGTCTGAGGCGATGTTATAATCGGGGCTGTTTCCCCATCCATGCTGGCTCACCCATGGATAGAAAATGTAGTTGTCCCAGCTAATGGACACGGGCGAGTGGTAGTCCACCACCAGCAGAGGCCGCTCTTCGAGAATGAAATCCCTGAGCGCCTTTGTCTCGGGCTCAGAGAATGGATAGGGTCCCTTGTACTTCTGGGAAGACGGATCTGTATCCTCGTTCTCCTCCCAAAACCAATCCCAGTTGCGATTGAGATCCACACCGTCGCCGGGAAAGTCAACCTGCTCGTTACCATTGTTATCGCGAAGAGTTTTTCGCCAATCCTGCCAATTTGGGAAATCGCCAAAGACATAGCGATGCCCATCGATGTTCACGACAGGTATGAAACAGAGGTCCAGTTCATTCACCCAGTTGGTCGACACCGGATCGCTGCCATAATCCTGGAGCAATCGCTCGATGGTTTTCATGACGGCACCCGTGCCATTGCATTCATTGGCGTGTTGAGCCGCATGCAGGAGTAGACGGGGCTCGGCCTCGGGGGTAGAAGCGTTGTCGGAAACTCGAGCGAGGAGAATGGACTCGCCCAAGCCGCTGGCGCCGATACTTTCCACATGAAAGATGTCGGGGTACTGAAACTGCCAGGCTGCAAACTGAGCGCTAATGTCGTCCATGCGCCAATAGCGTGGATCGGGCTCATCGGCGCTGGCTAGAGCGGCAATGAACAGGCTCATCAAAAGCAAAACACGTGGGCGCATCATTAGCCTAGGAAAGCGCATCGCGCCCCTTTCGAAACTGGAATGCACAATTATAGCAGAATTGGTGAGCCCTGCCGATGAGATAAGAAACTACATAGGACCGACTCCTCGTCGGTCTCGATCTTCGTAGGAGCAATGTCCTTTTTCTACATGTCCGCGATAGCGGGCTTCGAGTGTTTCTGCATAGGTCTTTTCCAGTGATCTACAGAGCTCCGGTCGGTGTAACCAAGCACCCCCCTCGTCCAGGCAGGGATCCGTATCCAGAGGAAATTCTTCACCTCTGAAAACACCAAACAGTTTCACCTGGGATGCCTCGTAGTTCTCTCCTTCTAAGGTCTCGATGAGACCGCAAAGGGTGTCGGAAAAGTAGTGTTGCGTGAGCGGCTCGAAGCCTTTCCTCGCTGCTAGATCGACTCGGGCCTCGTAAGTGTAGGGTATGCTTTTGTCATATTTGGATCGCGGTCCGAAGATTTTTCTAATCAATCTCATGCCTCCCCCTTGTTTCCACTATTGGAAACTGTACTCCTTTTCCTCGAATGTCAAGACACAGAAAACCCCGGGGATCCATCCCCGGGGTTCATTGCTTGCCACAGAGCGCTCCGCTGGGTGTTTAACTACAGCTTGTCCTTCATGGACTTGAGAGGACGCACTCGGACTGTGCGAGAAGCAGGCTTGGGCTTCTGCTTGACCATCTCGCCGCTGAAGGGATTGCGGACCAGCTTGCCACCCCGAACGGCGGGCTTCTTCACCAGGGTCATCTTCATGAGGCCCAGGAAATTGAACTGGCCATGCTTCTTGACGTTCTTGACCATTACGTGGGTCAGCTCGTCACAAACCGCGATCACATCTTTCCGGGTGAAACCGGTTTTCTCGGCTACAGCCTTATAAACTTCGTTCTTTGTGGGGGGCTTCGCCGGGGCGGCGGCCTTCTTCTTCGTCGCCTTCTTCTTCGTAGGCATGGATTGCTCTCCTTTGTTCACGTCTTTGGGATGATCTCCCGAACGCCAAGATAATAGGCAAAGTTGAATTCTTGGCTAGCAAAAATCGCTGTTTTTGAAGGAAAAATGCGATTTTTTCTCACCTGCAAGGACTGCAGATCTGCTCCTAAAGATCACTCATTTTGCATCTGCTTCCTCATGCCAAAGGATTTCATCTGAGATCTGACAACTTGAAGTTCAATTCCAAGCTCACTATATTCTGCGGCCTTAGATCTACGGGTTAAGATTCTCAAACGACTCGGGGAAGATTCCCCTCTGAAGGACAACTGTATGGGTTTCTTGAAAAAGCTACTAAAACAAGAAAATCCGCCGGACTCGGCTTGTGATCTCAGCCGAAACGCTCCTTGCTGGTGCGGCAGCGGGAAAAAGTACAAGAAGTGTCATTGGGATAAGGACCGGAGTTACTTCGCACAGAAGAACAACAACGGCGCTTGTTCAGGGGGCAGCTGAAGCCGCTGATCCGGGCGGTTCGCTCGGAAGGACAGTATGCACTTCCTGATCTATCTGCTAGTTTCCAGGCATGAAGCCTAGGATCATCGTCGTCGGAGCAGGTCCCGCAGGACTTTTAGCTGCCGGCCGAGCAGCGCAGCTTGGGGCGGATGTACTCCTTATGGAGAAAATGCCCAAACCCGGACGCAAGCTTCGCATCTCCGGAAAAGGGCGCTGCAATATCACCAACACTCTGGACCTGCCTGAGTTCATCCGGGTTTTCGACAAAAATGGGCGCTTCCTGAGGCCGGCCTTCTCGCAATTCTTCTCCTCTGACATTCTTGCCATGCTTGCCAAACTTGGCGTCGAGCACAAGGTCGAAAGAGGCGGGCGCGTTTTCCCCGCTTCCGATCGAGCGCAGGATGTGGTGGACGCCTTACAGCGATGGATGCGTGGTACAGGGGTCCAGCTTCGTACCGAAGATGCCGTGGAGAAGCTCATCATAAGGGAGGGCAAGATCGCCGGCGTGATCGGCAAATCCGGTGAGCATGCCGCCGACGCCGTGATTCTCGCCCTGGGTGGCGCTTCCTACAAGGGCACGGGCAGCAGCGGTGATGGCTACGCCATGGCGGAGTCGGCCGGCCACAGCATTGTGCCTATTCGACCGGCTTTGGTGCCGCTTCTCACATCCGACGAAAACGCAAAGCGCCTGCAGGGCTTGAGCCTGCGCAATGTGGAAGTCTCTATTTGGGTGGATAACAAGAAGAAAGCCAAGGCCGTCGGCGAAATGATCTTCACGCACTTCGGCGTTTCCGGGCCTCTCGTACTCAAGCTGAGTCGCTCTGCGGTAGACAGTCTGGCCTCCGGAGCTCCTGTTGAGCTGGTCATCGACCTCAAACCGGGCCTCGATCATGCGGCCCTGGACCGGCGCCTTCTCCGCGACATCGACAACCACGGCAAGCGCTTCTTCGAAACTTTGCTGGGCGATCTACTTCCTCGCAAACTGATTCCCGTCTGCATCGATGCCTCAGGCATTCCCGCCAAATGTCCCGCCCATCAGATCACCGGCGAGCAGCGCAAGCGTCTGCGCGTTTGGCTCAAGGAATTCCGCCTGAAGATCACAGGCTGCCGGCCGCTCAACGAGGCCATCGTCACTGCAGGCGGAGTGAATCTGAAGGAAGTGAGTCCCAAGACCATGGAGTCGCGCATCACTCCCGGCCTCTTTTTCGCCGGGGAATTGCTGGACATTGACGCCCCCACTGGCGGCTACAACATCCAGGCCGCCTTTTCCACGGGATGGCTTGCTGGTACCTCGGCGGCGAAGCGCAGCATCTGATCCATAGACAATTGAAAAGCCTCTGGGCTGAACCCAGAGGCTTTAGTTTTTCCACTCACTCTCCCGCGGATCAGTCGTAGTACTCGGTTCCCAAATGCGTAATCAGATCCTCGCCCTTCAGGTGCCGCAGGTTGTTCTTTAACTTCATGAGCTGGATGAACAGGTCGTGCTCGGCATAGAGACCCTCGGCAGCCTGGGGACTCTTGAAGTAGAAACTCAGCCATTCCTGGATGCCGCTCATGCCGGCGCGATGCGCCATGTCCATGAAGAGCGCCAGATCCAGCACAATGGGTGCCGCCAGGATGGAGTCGCGGCAGAGGAAGTCCACCTTGATCTGCATGGGCATACCCATCCAGCCGAAGATATCGATGTTATCCCAGCCCTCTTTGTTATCACCACGAGGCGGATAGTAGTTGATCCGCACCTTGTGGTAGAGGTCCTTGTAAAGACTCGGGTAGAGCTCGGGCTGCAGGATGCTATCGAGCACCGAGAGTTTGCTCTCTTCCTTGGTCTTGAAGCTTTCAGGATCGTCCAGCACCTCACCGTCGCGATTACCCAGGATGTTCGTGCTGAACCAGCCACTCAGACCGATCATGCGCGCCTTGAATCCCGGCGCGAGGATGGTCTTCATGAGAGTCTGCCCCGTCTTGAAATCCTTGCCGCCGATGGGCACGCCCTCACGTTTCGCCAGCTCGACCATGGCGGGATAGTCCACTGTCAAGTTCGGCGCGCCGTTAGCGAAGGGCACACCTTCCATGATGGCCGCATAGGCGTAGCACATGCTCGGCGCGATGGTGGGGCTGTTCTCGCGCATGGCCTTTTCCATGGCCTCGATGCTCTGATGCGCCTCGCTCTTCTCCAGGAAAATCTCGGTGCTCGCGCACCAGACCATAACCAAGCGCTCGCAGTCGTTTTTCGCTTTGAAGTCGCGAATGTCCTGGCGCAGCTGCTCGGCCAAGTCCATCCAATTTTCACCCTTTTTCACGTGGGTGCCGCTGAGCTTCTTCACATAATTTTGATCGAAGACAGCCTTCATGGGATGGATTCCCTCGAGGAAATCGCGAGCACCCTCGAGTTGTGCTGCGGGAAGAACACCCGCCTTCACGGCGGCGTCATAGGCGTTATCCTCGAAAAGATCCCAACCGCCGAAAACGATGTCGTCCATCTCGGTCAGGGGTACGAAATCTTTGATCATGGGGGAATTGTCGTCGGTGCGCTTGCCCAGACGAATGTGCCCCATCTGCGTGAGACTGCCAATGGGCTGTCCCAATCCGCGGCGGGATAGTTCCACACCCGCGATGAATGTAGTGGCCACAGCGCCCATGCCGGGAGTAAGGATCCCGAGTTTGCCGGTCGCCGGACGAATCTCCTTGGCGCTCATTTTGTCTCCTTGGCGAATGGTTGTTGGATCTCCGCGAATCTAGAGGATGGCCATTGATAAAGATAACTCATTCAAGTAATCGTACACATTAGCTTTGCTTATTTCAAATAGAGGCCATGTAATGAACAGAATTCGATCGACAGGAAAACATCTCGATATCGTCTCCAGGAATTTGCTAGCCCAATGAATGCGATCTAGACTCTTCTTGCATACAGCCATCGCCCCCTTGTCCATATACCTTACGCCACAATGCGCTGGGCGATGGGACCTGCGAGGCCTGAACTCAGGCATCGCATTTTCGACGGGAGGATGATGATGAGGTTATTGATAGCAGTTTTACTCATAATCGTGCTGACTCCCTTTGCGCAGGCGGATCGCAGCCTCGAGGGAAGCCAAGTCTATCTGGATGGTCCTTGGATTTACCAAGAAGGTGACACCTACATTGTCCAGATGACGGTTAGCAATGGCAGCACCGATATGGAGTGGATCGCTGAGTTTCATATCTTCTACCCGCCATGCCTCGATGTTCTTGCTGGCTGGTATGAAGACATGGGCGAGCCGGAGGGCCCCCAATTTCGATTCGAGATTTATGACCATGCTTGCGCATTCATCGATGACAACGGTGGGTGGGGCGAGATCTATGATGGAGAGTCTCTGATTTTTTGGATGGAGGTCTTCGTCAACATGGCTTGCGATGAGGGTGAAGAAATCATCCACTGGCTTCTCCAGGGTGACATTTACGGAGATGAGCCGCATGTGGTAGAAGGGGATTTCATCATCGAGATCTTGGAGTCCGTTGCAACTGAGAGCACAACCTGGACTCAACTGAGAAGCCTGTACTGATCCAGCCCATATTCGATTTTGCGAGGCCTCCACGGGCCTCGTTTTTTTCGTGTATTTTTAGGGAGGAAGCCTTTAGGATAAGCCCCTGAGATCCAAGTACTCATTTCCAGAACCAATACTAATAGAGAGTGGGGAATGGAAAGACGGCAACTGGAAACCTTCCTCGCCATCGTTGACTCCGGCAGTTTCTCCCTGGCGACGAAACAACTGTACATGACCCAGTCGGCCGTGAGTCAGTCCATCCGCAAGCTCGAGGACGATCTGGGCGAGAAGCTTCTTGTACGTGACCGTCGCGGGACACGCACCACTCCCGCCGGCAGCCTCTTTCTGCCCATCGCACGCGACATCCTGCGCCGCATGAATGAAGGTCGTCAGGCCATCGAGGATTTGCGCGGGCTTCGTCGCGGAGAACTGGCCATCGGCGCGGTGGATATTGCGTCCATCTACTTGCTGCCGGACATCTTCCGAAAATACCGGCAGAACTACCCTGACATCAGTCTTTCGGTGAGAGTGGCGGGCAGCCGGGCTCTTGGCCAGGCCCTGAGCAAAGGCGAGCTCGACTTGGCTTTCCTTTTTGCGGACCATCTCCCCGAAGGATTCGATGGCCGCAGCTTCGACGTGGATCGTATGATTCCCGTAGCGCCGCCCGGCGGCACGACTCGTGGAAAGGATCTCGGTTGGATCACCTATCCACGTGGATCCTTCACTCGGGAACTGCTCGAGCGCTCCTTCCTAGAGGCCGGAATGGACTTCTCCGTACGCATGGAAATCGATCGTCCCGAGGTCATTTTGCAACTGGTGGCCGCGGGTCTGGGCAAGGCGGTATTGCCCATTCGGCTCGTGGATACGCTCAAGGGCCTTGTCAAAGTGAGGCGACTACGACTAAATGGCCTCAGCATTTCCCGAACGCTTTGGCTCCTGCATCGTGAACCGGATAGGCTGAGCCCGGCGGCGAGCAGCTTCATCGAGGAACTCTAAAGGCTCTGGCCTGAATCGTGCAAAGGACAATTGTATGAAGAAGCTACTGGCACCCTTTCGAATTCTCTGGGGAATCTTGGGGCACATCCTGCTGAAGATTCGCCTCTACCGCTACAATATGGACACCATCGCCCCCTATTTCAGGGAGCAGGGAGTTCAAGTGGGCGAGGGCACGCGCATTGTATCCAAGGATGTAGGTGGCACCTTCGGATCCGAACCCTACCTGGTTCGCCTCGGTAACAATTGCTCAATGGCCGCCGGTGTGCGCTTCATCACTCATGATGGTGGCGTTTGGGCATTGCGGAACAAACATCCGAATCTGGATTGCTTCGCCCCCATCGAGATAAAGGACAATGTGATCGTGGGCATGAACACCATCATCATGATGGGCGTGACCATTGGACCCAACTGTGTCATTGGCGCTGGCAGCGTGGTTACCCGCGATATTCCGCCCAATACCGTGGCTGCGGGCATTCCGGCCAAGGTGCTCATGACCCTCGAAGAGTACGAAGAAAAGAAGCTCGCCCAGTTCAGTCCCGTTCGCGGTCTGCCGCATGATGAGCGCAAAGCCATCCTCATGAAGCTTTGGGATGACTGGGACAAGAAGGCTGCGGAGAAGTCATAATCCTCTGATATACATAGGCTTAGCAAGGGGGTTGACATCACCCCCAACTCTTTGTATTATTACATGCGAATATTCGAATAGTCAAAGATTCGAATACGCCAGGAGGATTAAGTGAACTTCGAACGGACCAGCGCAAGACTGAAGGCCCTGGGTCACCCAACCCGGCTTCGCATTCTTTGTCTCCTCCAGAAGGAAGGCTCCTGTGTCCAGGAATTGGAACAGAAGCTCGACCTGAGACAATCGAATGTGAGCCAGCATCTGAGAATCTTGAGAGATTTGGATCTGGTGCGCGTGGAACGAGCCGGGCAAACAGTGTGCTACTCGTTGAACACTCCCTTGGTCTGCCCCATCCTGGACACTCTCGAATCCAACGATCCGGACGGCGTCAATGTCGCCCCCGAAGGAGAAAGCTCATGAACCGTATCATCGATGAAAAGTCGGCCGAGCAGGTCGCCCAGATTTTCAAGGATCGTTTCAGCGATCCGGTTGATGTGACCCTCTACTCGGGTCAGGAAAACGAGGACGCCGTAAACTTCACGCGTCAGTTCGTCGAAGAGCTGGCCGAGCTCGATGATCGCATTCAGGTGGATATGCGGAGCATCGACGAGGGCGCACGCGCAGAAGGCATCAGCACTTCCCCCACTTTGGTGCTCGGTCGGAGCAAGGGCTACAAGGTCGAGTTTTCCGGTGCCCCCAGCGGCCACGAGGCCGGCGCACTGGTAGAAACCATCGCCTTGATCTCCAGTGGAGATAACGGCCTCAGTCCCGACAGCGAATCGAAAATGAGTAAGGTGGACAAGGAAGTCTTGCTCTACTCATTCGTTACGCCTACCTGCCCCCACTGTCCTGGATCTGTGATCCAGAATCACAAGCTCGCCATGGCCGCCCCCGGCAAGGTTCGTTCAGTTGCCGTGAGCGCCGGTGAGAATATGGAACTGGCTCAGGAGTTCGGCGTGAGCAGCGTGCCCCAGCAGGTAATCAACGGAGACAAGGAAACCGCGACCCTGGGCATTCAGCCCGAAGGCGAGTTCGTGAATTCCGTCCTCATGCACGGTGCTAGCGACTATGAGAGCATTCTCGAAGAAAGTCGCGCCAAGTCAGCCCAGGATGAAAAGCTTGTGGATGATCCCGATGAACCCCTGAAGATTACCGACGCCAACTTCCGCGAAGCTGTGAAGAAGTATCCCTTCTTCGTCGTGGATTGTTGGGCGGAGTGGTGCGGGCCCTGCAAGATGATCGCCCCCATCATTCACGAGCTGGCCATTGAGCAGCGCGGCAAGATGGTCTTCGGGAAACTCAATACCGAGGAAAACGTGGCCATCCCCACCGAGTTCGATATCCGCTCTATTCCGACCATGTTGGTCTTTAAAGATGGCGAGCTTATCGACCGTGTTGTGGGCGCCATGCCCAAGGAAGCTTTGCAGGCAAAACTCGAAAGCTTGATGTAGGAGGGAACCCATGGCCGACAACATCGTATCGGTGGACCTTCGACAAATCGAGGGAGTCAGCTTCGCAGCCAAGGCCGACACCGGCCATTGGGTGGCCATGGACGGCCCCGCGGAACACGGTGGCAGCGAAAGCGCTTCCACACCCTTAGAATTGTTTCTCATGGGATTGGCGGGATGTTCGGGCTTAGATGTGGTATCCATCCTCAGCCGCATGCGAGTGGAACTAAAGGATTTTCGCATGGAAGTGAAGGCACCGAGGACGGACGAGCATCCGAAAGTTTTCACCCGAATTGAGATCGTCTACCATCTATACGGTGAAGTGACTGAGGCCCAGGCGGAAAAAGCCGTGAAGCTCAGTCAGGATAAATACTGTTCGGCCTCGGCCATGCTGAAACCCGGCGTGCCAATCGAGCATCAGATCGTCATACATCGCAAAGAAGAGGCCCTCCTCGAGGGCAGAAAAGCAAGGAGCTAGCATGAAGAAACGTTTAAGCATCCTGAGTCTCGCGGTCCTGGCCGCCCTCCTCCTGGCCCTGCCCGCGAGTGCTCTGCCCAAGGTGGGCGACGTGGCACCCGAGTTCAGCCTGAAGACTCTTAACGGCGAATCCGAGATTGCCCTTTCCGATCTCAAGGGAAAGGTCGTCTATCTCGACTTCTGGGCCAGCTGGTGCGGTCCCTGCCGCAAGGCCTTCCCCGAAGTCAAGAGCCTGCACGCCGAGTACGCAGATCAGGGCATGGAAGTGCTGGCCATCAGCCTCGACCGTTCGCCTTCGCCGGCCATCCAGTTCATGGCTCAGCAGAATGCCGGCTTCCCCGCTCTTTTCGATGCGGGTAGTAAGACGGCTGGTGCCTATGGCATCCAGAGCATTCCCAGCACGGTTATCGTGGGCCCCGACGGCAAGGTGGCCTACAGCATGATCGGCTTCAACCCCAGAAAGGTTGGAGAGATTAAGGAAACCATCGAAGAACTTCTGACCCAGGTCGAGCTTCCCGAGGAGAAAAGCTCCGAGGGATCAATGTAGACGGCAGCCTGACCGGGCCTAATCGATGCGAGAAAGCCGCTCCCATTCGGGAGCGGCTTTTTCATGTGCTTAACTTTCAAGCGCTAGTACAAGCTGCGTAGCTCCGACCAGTTAGTAGCAGCGGCGGGCGCTTCTTCCAGAATCTCGTCGATCCATCCGATCATTTGCGACTGGTTGAATCCCCCCGTGCTATGGTGAAGGGTGTAGTCGCCATCGAGCATGACGTTGTAGGGGAATCCGCTGTTGGTGAATAACTGGTAGACCTCGTAAGACTGATCAACCAGCACGGGAAAAGGCATGGGATTGTTGTTCAACCAATTTTGCACCGTGGTCGGATGCTCGCCGATACTCACGGCCAGGATCTCCACCGACTGGTCGCGATTGTACATGGGGTAGATATCATCGCGGAGATGTCCCATCTCCGACTGGCATGAGGGTCACCAGGTTGTGAAAAACACGATGATCGTGACCAAGGCCGCGGTCTGGTAGAGAAAGATCATCTGCCCGGCAGGATCGGGCAGAGAGAAATCGGCAACGGTCTCGCCCTCTCCATAGACGGCGAGACTGGGCGTGACCAAGATCAACACGGCCAGTGTCATCAGAAGCAGTTTTTGCATGGTTCCTCCAGGTTTAGTAAAGCGCTTTGACAGCAGACCAGCTGCTTTCGGCAGTGGGTGCGGGATCTTCCGCCAGAAGCTCTTCGACCATGTTTCGCATGGCGATGAGATCGAATCCGTAGCTGCCGAATCTCAAGGTGCCGTCACGGCCGATGAGCATGTTGTAAGGAATGGGACTGGTTGTGAAGAGTAGGTAAACCGCGGCATCGGGATCGATGGCTATGGGATAGCTAAGTCCTTTCAGAGCGACCCAAGATTCCACCAGCGGCGCCGGCTCCATGAGATCAATGCCCAAGACCGTCAGACCTTGACTCGCATAGACACTCCACAAATCGTTCTCGAGGTGAACCACCTCGTCATTGCAGGTGGGTCACCAGGTGGCGAAGAAGTTGACAAGGATCACGTCGCCCTCGAAATCCGAGAGATTCACCGGTGTGCCTTGAGGCGACAGCAAGGTGAAATCCTCAACGACCTCCCCCAGTTCATAGAAAGCGGGAGAAGCCGTGCCAGAAAGCAGCAGAGCCAACAAGGCAGTAAGTATCCGAAGTTTCATGCAAGCTCCTAGCGCATGAGGATGGCTTTGCGCGCGCGCTGTTTGCCGCCCGCGTTAAGCTTGTAGAAGTAGACGCCCGAGGGCAGGGGTCGACCGCGATTGTCTCGGCCATCCCAGATAACCTGGTGATCGCCTTCACCCCGCAGCTCATCGCCGCTTTCTAATAGGCGTACGAGACGACCGCGCACATCGAACAACTCAAGGCGCACTTTTTCGCCTCGATCCAAAGAAAATCGAATCGCCGTATCACCTCGGAAAGGGTTCGGCTCATTCTGGTGAAGTTCGAAGCGTTCCAGGGGGAAGTCTGCGCCAGTAGCTTCAACGCCTTCGCCGTAGAGACTTAGAGTCACAGTCGATTCGTCGGCATCATCACTATTCAGAGTAAGGTCTCCGGTTTTCGGCCCAAGACCCGAAGGTGTGAATTCCACCAGAAGCGCCTGACTGCTGCCCGGATCTATAACCATGCTTTCGAGGTTAGGCAAGAATTCCAGTTCGCTGCTGGCGATACCGTCGATGTGCAAGCTGCCCGCGCCATCGTTGAAAACCGTGAGAAGTGTCCAGGCCGACTCACCCAGAGCCACGGGACCGAAGTCCAATGACTCCGGCTCCACGCGGATATCCGGGCTTATCCCAAGCAGGCCGTCGATGATCTGTGTCATGCGGTCGGGGTCATACTCGGTGTTGAAGTAAGACACCCGGCCCTCTTGATCGATGATGTAATCCAGCGGGTAGGGCGACGATCCCCCCGCCTGCTGATAGTGCCAGTAAGTCTGATCGGCATCGGCGAGCACGGGATAGCTGAGCTGGAACTCGTTCACGAAGAATTCCAATTCCTCGGGTGTCTCCCCACCACTGCTCATTCCGAAGACCACTACATCGTCTTGCGAATAGCGCTGCCAGAAGGCTCCGTCTAGGTCCGACAACTCCGGACCGCAGACGGGTCACCAATCGGCGAAGAAGGCCATGATCACGACCTTCCCCAGGTAGTCAGAGAGTTTGTATGGGATGCCATCGCCATCGGAGTGGGCCCAATCCGGTGCGTCTTCTCCAATGTCCAGGCGACCGCTTTGATTGCCCGTGTACACCGGAAAGCTCACCTGCGCTTCGTCACTGTCGTCGGACTCCACCGCAAAGAAAGTTGAGTCGTCGGTGCCCGTAGGATGATAAGTCAGCGTGACCGTGTGCTGCCCACCCGCCGGGATGCTGAAAGCAGTGGGCTCGTGCATTTCAAAACGCGAGTTGAAGCTTCTCACCTCGGTCACGTTGAGTGTGGATCCGCCTGTGTTTTCAATGACGAAACTGCTGTCTACGGGAACATCGGCGGTATTGTCGAAGAAGTTCATCTCTTCGATGTCCACGTGTACATCGGCCAGCGTGGTGGGTCCGAAATCGTAGACGCGGAATTTGTTCCAATCGGTCACGTAGGCGAGACCATCCCGGGCCGCCAATCCCATGGCGCGTATCGGCGTTTTCTCGCTTCCCGCGAAGCCGGGGCTTTCGGGCACGCTCAGGTCGAAGACTTCCACGTCATCCCAATCGGCCACGAAGAGAAGGGATCCATCCAGATCCAGCGTTACCGCCAGGCCGGAAGTATTGCCGTGACCCACCTGCGAAATGTTCATGGGATCGCTCACATCGAAAACATCGAAACCGGAACTGCCACAGGCCACCACGGCCAGGTCGCCGGACACATCCACATCTTTCGCGAAGCCCGAAGTGGGGAAGCTGCTTTGCAGGAAGGGTGAAAGGGGATTGGAAATATCCACCACGCGCAGGCCGCCGATGCCGTCGGCCACATAAACCAGGTCGCCGCGAATTTCCAGATCCCAGGCGTCCGAGAGGGTAGTCAATTCTGAAAGAGTGACCGGCGCTGAGGAGTTCGTCACGTCAATAAGCTCCAGGCCATCACCATGCCGGGCAGCGACGAGCAGATCACCCTCGAGCGCCAGCCCCTCATAAGACATGTCGGGGTCGCCGTAGTTGTGAAGAAGCTGGGGGTTTCCCGGATCGGCGATGCCGATCACGCTAATGCTGAATGCGCGGCCACCGGCATAGATCTCGCCAGGGCCCACGGCCCCGCGGTAGAAACGATTCCAGGGATGTCCCGGCGGCTCGTAGCGACCGACGAAGCTGGGATTATCAGGATCGGCAATGTTGAAGATGGCCATGCCGCCCACACCGAAGGTGTAGGCCCGGTCATCGTCCAATTCAACATCGAGAATCTCCGCGAACCACTGGGGATCATAGTGTCCACGGTTTTCCATGTAGTCGTCGGCCAGGACTGAAAGGGGAAAGGCCGAAAGAAGTATCAGCGTCCATGCCCAAGTATGTCTTTGCACCTTGTCCTCCAGGGATTTCCGGGGTGGTGCCTATGGGATGCAGGGAACTTGGCCGGGGATTCAGGAGCGCCTAAACCGGATTAGAAGCCCTTCAATAGATCCATGGGATCAGACGGCAGCGGACGCTGCGCTGGAAGTCGGCATAGTCGGGATATCGCTTCAGAAGCAGTCTTTCCTCGTGGCGAGATTTCCGATCGAAAAATGCGGCCAGGATCAGGGTGAGGATGAGCCCAGGAAGGTGCTCCCGCCAAAGCGACCAACCCAAGGTACCCAGAATCAGAGCGCCATAAATGGGATGCCGCAGCAGTCGGTAAGGTCCACTTCGCACAAGTTCGGCGTCATCCAAGGGACGAGGAAAAATGCTGAGGGATCGGCCAAGAGCGAGGAGAGCTCCCGAACCCAGATAGGCGGCGAAGCCAATAAAGAGCCAAGCCGAAGCACGCAGGAAGATGGGCAGGGAAAGGGGATACAATCGCGGTGTTAGCAGAATGAGAAGAAAGAGCAGGCCTTGAACAAGGATCCAATTCCAACCCTTGGGAGCATCGCTCACAGTCGGCCAACTCCGCGCATGAGCATGATGCGGGTGTCGCTCATCTCCTCCATGGCGAAGCGCAAGCCTTCTCGGCCCTCGCCGCTGTCTTTCACACCGCCGTAGGGCATGGCGTCCACGCGCAGGCTGGGGATATCGCCGATGATCACGCCGCCGACCTCGCAATGTTCGAAGGCATAGTGCGCGCGATCCAGATTCTTGGTGAAAACGCCGACCTGAAGTCCGAAGTCCGAGTCGTTCACGCGCTCGATCACGCTTTTGAAATCTGTGTAGGATTCCAAAATAGCCACCGGTCCGAAGACTTCACGGCAAGATAGTGAAAGCTCGCTGCGCACCTTCTCGAGCCAGGTCGCATTCACCCAGGGTCCTTTGCGTTCGCCGCCGCAGAGCAGTGTGGCGCCACCGTCCACCGCTTCATCGATCCAAGACTTCACGCGCTCGGCATCGTTTTCCGTTATGAGCGGACCGAGGAAGGTATCTTCTTCCATGGGTTCACCGGCTTTGAGACCGCGGGCCTTGCTCACAAGACGCTCGCGCAGATCGTCATAGATGTCGGCATGAGCGAATACACGCTGCACGCTGATGCAGCTCTGCCCCGACTGATAGAAGGCGCCGGTGGTGATGCGATCAGCGGCGAAGTCAAGATTGGTATCCGCATCCACGACGCAGGCGGCATTGCCGCCGAGTTCCAAGGACACCTTGGCGCGACCGGAATTGGCCTTGAGCTTCCAACCCACTTCAGGACTGCCGGTGAAACTGAGACGCTTCACTCTGGCGTCGGAGGCCAGACGCTCGGCTTCCAGGCGCTTTAGCGGCAAGATCGAAAACATGCCTTCGGGCAAATCCAAAGTGGCGAGTACTTCACCAAGCATGAGGGCCGTAATGGGCGTGCTCGAAGCAGGCTTGAGAATGAATGGGTTCCCCACGGCAATGGCCGGTCCGATTTTGTGGGCCGCAAGATTCAGGGGGAAATTGAATGGCGTGATCAGTGCGCATAGCCCTGCGGGGAATCGCCGGATAAGCCCCTGCATGCCTTCGCTTGCCGAAGAATACTCCAAGGGCATCCACTCGCCCGACATGCGCACCGCTTCTTCGCCAGCCACGCGAAAGGTTTCCACCGCGCGGTCCACTTCCACGCGCGCATCGCGTATGGGCTTGCCTGCTTCGAGACACAGTGCCTGGGCGAAATCTTCACGTCGCTCCGCGATGGCCCGCGAGAGCTTGCTTAATATTTCCTGGCGGCGCCAAGCGGGAAGCGCGGCTTTAGCGGCCTGAGCCGCTCCAGCGGTCAAGGCATCGAGAAGATCTTCCCCCGTGGCCAGGGAAACCTCGGCCACCACTTCCCCCCGCGCCTTGCAAAGCACCTCGAGCTTTTCATCTTGATGTACAGCTTTACCGGCCACATAGAACGGATAGCTCTCGATCATCTTTCCCCCTAGTTGTCCAAAGCGCCTTCTTGAATCCAGAGAAGGATGGTTTCGATTTCCATGGCGCTCAAATTCACAGGCGGCATGGCGCCGGGAAAACTTTCGCCCGAGGCTTTGCCATAGAGCACGGAGTTGTAAGGATCGCCGGGTTGCACGCGCATGACTCCGTACTCCGTGGAGACCACGCTCACCAAATTCGAATAGGATCCCGCAGGCGAAAGATCGAGGCCGCCGGCAGGCGGATGACAGGCTCCGCAGTTGGCGTCGAAGATGGGCTGAACTTCGGCGCTGAAGGACACGCCGTCGCCGCCCGTGGGGCTATCACCTGAACAAGCAGGCAATAGCAGGCTTAGACACAGAAGCGCGAGAGCTAGGATTCGTTGCATCTTGCCGCTCCTAAAGTTCGCCTGTGAATTGGTTGAGCATTTGAAGTTCATCGGAACGCCCACAAACGAAGAGCGCATCGTCCAATTGGAATTGGAAATCACCGGGAAACTCGGTGATGAGCTGATCACCGCGCTCCACCGCCACTACCGAGAATCCGCTCTTGCCGCGAATATCCAGATCGGCCAGACGCCGCCCCGCCAGTGCGCCGGGATTAATTTTGTAGAGAGTTAGCTGTTCGTCCAGCGCGATGGACTCGCGCCCCAGCAGTTTCGACGCCAGCATGCGCCCGGCCACCTGGCTTACGGCGATGGCGAAGTCGGCGCCGGCGCGATGGATGCGATCCACATTCTCCGCCTCGTTCACTCGCGCGATGATGGGCAGTGTGGGCCAGCGATCACGAATCATTACCGTGGCGAAGAGCGTGGCGCTGTCCTCGTTGAGGGCCAGGATGAGCGTGCGGGCATGTTCGAGATTGGCTGCGTCCTGGATCTCGACCTCGAGCAGGTCGCCCGCCAGGTCGACGCCTTCGCATTCATCGCGATCGATCACGAAGACGGCCTCGCCGGCGTCCTTCAGGAAACTCACCACGCGGCGCCCCACCTGCCCGTAGCCCACGACCACCACAGGGCCGTCCATCGTGTTCTTGCGTCGGCCACCCGCCATGTCGTCCAATCTGCCAATGGCTTCACGGCTGCCGGCGGCAACGAGAACACCGCGGGCCTGCATGCGCATGTTCGCGCGTGCGGGAGCTTCCAGACGTCCCCCTGTCCATTGCCCCAGAATCTGCGCACCGGTCTTGGCGCCGATCTCCGCCTCGCTAAGGGTCAATCCAGAAAGACCGCTGTCGGCGTGTACCCGGATCTCGCAAACTTCCAGATGCTTGCCGATCTGGTGCGCACCTTGAAGGGTTGGGCGCACCTTCTCGCTGGCCCGCGAGGCGAGGGCCGAGGCCTGCAGATAACTGGGCGTGAAAACTTCGTTGCAACCGGCTAGCTTCAAGCCCTTGCGATGGCTGCCGTGCTCGGCCAGTGCGAGGATCTGACCCGTGAACCCGCTCTGGCGAGCGGTTAGTGCCATGGCCGCGTTCTGATCATCCTTACCCAGGGCCACCACCGTCCTCGCCCGCGACATGCCCGCGGCCTCCAGTCCCACCTCGTTCATGCCTGCATAGACCACCGGGACACCCTCATCGAGCAAGCGGCGGGCTTCGCGGGGATCGTCCTCGAGCACCAGGGAGCCAACGCCCACCTCGTTCAGTTCCTTCATCACCACGGAGACCGCGGGACGGTAGCCGAGAAAGATCACATGGTCCGACAGGGCCTTCTCGATCACGGGAAGGCGGGCCTGAAAACGCTCTTCCATGACCGGGATGAGGTAGAGCGGGAAAAAGAGGAAGACGAAAAGCAAGCCGAAGATCTGCAGCATAATCATGAAGAGGTTCATGAGAGGATGCTTCCAGGAATTGTCCGCGCCGAATCCCGTGGTGGTGAGAGTCTCGACCACCGTCATCAGACTGCGCCAGAAACTGCGCGGGCTGCCATCCAGCTCGGACATGCCGATCATATAGATGAAGGTGGTTCCGAATATGACCAGCAGCAGCAGGGCCCCGAAAAAAAGGAGGCGCTTCGTGGATCTTTTCATGGGGCTATCCTAAGCCCCTTACCGGGGGCGTCCAGCGAAAAATCCTTCCGGCAACTATCTAGTTGTTATGCGCATTGATTAAGGATAATATCGTTCACAAATCGGTGGGGAATTACATTTATCTAGCCGAGTGAATCTATCCGACTGGGGGCGTTTCTTTGCCTGGAAAACGAAGCGTTTGGGGATTAACTCTAATTCTATGTATGCAATCAGGGGTGTGTCAACGGAACTGTGTAAATGGCCGTTCTCATCTTATTCCGGCAGCCTTCCCTCGAACGTGATCGAGAAGTAGTTCAAGGCCGCCGGCCAGTTGCTGATGGGTCGGCTCCAACGTTTTGACACTCGACTCATCGCCAGATAGATCACCTTCTTCACCGATTCCTCCGTCGGGAACGATCCTCGCTTCCGTGTCACCTTCCTCAACTGTGCGTTCAAGGACTCGATCGCGTTGGTCGTGTAGATCACCTTGCGGATCGGCGCAGGATACGAGAAGAACGGAATGATCTGCTCCCAGCCCCTTCGCCACCCTCTGGCCGCCATCGGATAACGCTCGCTCCAAGTCACCTCGAAAGCGTCTAGAGCCACTTCGGCGGCCTCGGCCGTTGGAGACGTGTAGATCGCCCGCAGATCCCGAGCCACCGCCTTGCGCTCCTTCCAGCCGACATACTTCAGGGAGCCGCGCACCAAGTGAACGATGCAAAGCTGGATCTCGGTCTTCGGGTAGACGCTGGCGATCGCGTCGGGAAAGCCGGTCAGGCCGTCCACGGCCGCGATCAGGATATCCTCGACGCCGCGACTCTGCAACTCCGTCAGGATGTTCAGCCAGAACTTCGCCCCTTCGTGTTCGCCGATCCACAGTCCCAGCAGCTCTTTGTTGCCCTCGAGGTTGATCCCCAGGGCCAGATAGACCGCCCGCGTTTGTACGCGGCCGCTGTGGCGCATCTTCAGGTGGATTGCATCGAGATAGACGATCGGATAGACCGCATCCAGCGGGCGCCTCTGCCAGGCCTGAACATCCTCGAGCACGGCGTCGGTGACCTTGGAGATCAGCGCCGGAGAGACTTCGACCCCATAGATCTCTTCCAGATGGTCCTGGATCTCGCGGGTCGTCTGGCCGCGGCTGTACAGGGAAATCACCTTGTCGTTAAAGCTCGGCAGGCGTGTTTGCCGCTTCTTGACGAGCTGCGGCTCGAAGTCGCCTTGGCGATCGCGGGGAACCTCGATCTCCATCTCACCTTCGCCGTCGATCACGCGCTTGGGAGTCTTGCCGTTGCGGGAGTTGCCGGTTCTGAGACCAGCGGTCGAATGCTTCTCGTAGCCGAGATGCTCGGTCAGCTCACCTTCGAGGGCTTTCTCGACGAGACGCTTCTTCAGTTCCTTCAGTGCGCCGGAGTCGCTGAGAGCTTCTTCAGGTGATTGGTTCTTCAACAGTTCGTCGACCAACTCGTCGAGCCGATCGCGCTTCTTCTTGGCCATGGAATCCTCCTGGATAGGAAGTTAACACCATGGCCACTTACACAGTTAGATTTACACTCTCGCAATCAGCTCAGATAACTGGGGAAACTGAAACTGTCGAGCCTTGGACCTCAGACAGATCTATTCGTGTCTCATCTCAATATGACATCGATAATCTTCAGGGAATCACTCAGATCCGTGGAGGGCTCTCAATCAATGGATACTCACGGTCAAGTATCCGAAGCCTAGCCATGCTAACGTCACTACGTGAAATCGATGGACCTCTAGGCATCTCGAAAAATCCTAACCTTAAGGATCTAGAGGGTCTGGAAAACCTATCTCGAGTCCCCCATATCAACATAATAGGAAACGATAGTCTGCTGAGTATTTCTGCTCTTGGTGCTTGCGAAAACTTGAAAGCCATGACTCTTAGGGGCAACTCTAGATTAGTATCATTAGATGGAGTACAATGGCAGAAAGGCTTAGAAGAACTAGTTGTCTACCATTGCCCCTCACTTTACAACCTAATCGGCTTAGAAAATCACCCTAAGCTTAAACAATTGAAACTAATTGGTGCGGACACATTGAACTCCTTTGAGGGGTTGTCAAACCTGCAAAACTTGATTCATCTTGAAATCTCCACCGATTCTGGACCGCGAGATATTGTTGGAATTGGAGATCTCCCTAAACTCATGGTCCTTAGTTTTCGAATTCCCCACCTCCACAGCCTTGTTGGATTAAGCCACCTAAGCTCTGTGAGTAGTCTTGGCATTTCAGGCGATTCACTGCAAAACCTGGATGGCATCGAAGGAATGGTTGGAATTCAATCTCTGCGCTTCAACAACTGCAAAGCCCTAAGCAATCTCGTTGAATTGAAGGCTTTACCAAACCTTGAAACTCTCAAGATAGATCGATTAGATACACTAGTATCTTTAGGGCATCCTAAAGATTGGATTGGACTTCGCTCTCTCAACATCCAACATTGCCGATCTCTTCAATCACTTGGTAGCATCTCTAAATGTCAGAACATCGAAGGGTTGAGCTTGTACCACCTTCCCCACTTAAGCTCGTTGTCCGAAGTTAGCGGCTCGAAAACTCTTCGGTTCCTTAAAATCGGTGGAAAGTCCGACCTCGACGATATGAGCAGCCTTTCGAATTTACCCAATTTGGAGTCTCTTACACTCAGCTTCAATAAGTCGATATCGACGGTGATGGGGATCGGTGCTTTTCCTAACTTGGATTCATTGAGGATCCGGTCGATGGATGGTTTGAAAAATCTAGAGGGGCTAAACTCTCAGACAAATGTGAGAGTGATCCACGTGGATGAATGTGACTCCCTGCAATCACTCAAGGGAATCGGTGAGCAAAGATATTTGGAGCGACTGATTCTCAAATACAACCCAGCCCTAGAGTTTTTTCAGGGAATTGGGCCACTTCCAAACCAAAGTGAAATGATTCTTGAGGTCGTTGGAAACAGATCGCTCATGGACTTTGAAGGTATGACAGGAATCACTGAACTGAGAGGATTGATCATTCAGGGTAACATGGCTCTTGATGATCTGGCAGGACTTCATGAGCTCAAAAGAGTCGGTGACATTGGCATTGAGATAACAAAGAATCGCAACTTAGACCAATGTACGATTCTAGAGTTCATTGCAAACCTTCAAGTGGATGGCCCAATCCAAATCTCTGACAACGGCGACTGCCTGAAATAAAAAAACGCCGGGTCCATGGACCCGGCGCATCACAAACGATCCGCTTCCCTTACATGTTTTCCTTGATGGCCGCCGAGATTTCCTGGAAGGCCTTCTTGGCATCGGCGAAGAACATGAGGGTGTTGTCCAGGGCGAAGAGCGGGTTGGGAATGCCCGCGAATCCCGGACTGAGACTACGCTTGATGACCACCACCGTACGGCACTTGTCCACGTCGATGATGGGCATGCCGGCGATGGGACTTTCGGGGTTGGTGCGCGCGTCGGGATTAACCACGTCGTTCGCTCCCACCACGAAGGCCACGTCAACCTGCTCAAGAGTCGGGTTGATGGTGTCCATCTCCAGCAACTGATCGTAGGGTACGTCGGCCTCGGCCAGGAGCACGTTCATGTGCCCGGGCATTCGACCCGCCACCGGATGGATGGCGTACTCGACGGTGACGTCCTGCGACTCCAGCAGATTTGCCAGATCGCGCACCGCATGCTGAGCCTGGGCCACGGCCATGCCGTAACCGGGCACGAAGATCACTCGGCTGACACCATCCAGGAGCATGGCAATTTCATCCGCGCTCGTGGACTTGACCTTGCCGGCGTACACTTCATCCGCATCTGCAATTTCGCCTTCGGCCATGGCCCCGAAGAGCACATTGGCCAGCGAGCGGTTCATGGCCTTGCACATGATGCCCGTAAGGATCAATCCCGAAGCGCCAACCAGTGAACCCGCAATGATCAGCACGTTATTGCTGAGCACGAAGCCCGTTGCCGCAGCGGCCAGACCCGAGTAGCTATTCAGCAGCGCGATCACAACCGGCATATCTGCGCCACCGATGGGAACGGTGACGGTCACACCCAGGATCGAGGCCAGCACCACGATGCCCCAGTAATAGAGGGTATTGCTCGGATCCATGACCAGCAGCACGCCGAAAATGATGCAGCCGATGACCAGGATGGCGTTGATTACGGTTTTCCCGGGAATCTTGACGTTGCCGCCAAAGGCGATCTCCGCCAGCTTGACGAAGGCGATGATACTTCCGAAGAAGGTCACGCCGCCGATCAGACCCGCGGCCGCCGTTGCGATGTTCGCCTGATAGAACTGGGAAGTCGTGTAGACTTCCGGCAGAGCGATGGACGGCTTGTAGATGGCCGCGCCCGCCACGAGGATGGACGCCAGGCCGCCGAAGCCGTTGAACAGGGCCACCAGCTCGGGCATGCCCGTCATCTCGACCTTTTTCGCCAAGACCAGACCTATGCCACCACCGACAATGAGGCCGATGATGATCCACTGGTAGGTATTGACGCCCGGATCCAGAAGCACTGCCAATACGGCAAGTAGCATGCCCGTGGCACCGGTCAAGTTGCCTCGAACGGCCGTACGCGGATGCGTCAGCCCTTTCATCCCATAGATGAACAGGATGGAGGCGACGAGATAAGCAACATTGATGATGTTCTGCATGTCTTCCTCCTCCTATTTCTTTTGGAACATTGAGAGCATGCGATGGGTGACCATGAAGCCGCCCACCACGTTGATGGTCGCGAAAACGACCGCGGCGAGGCCCAGCCAGAGGAAGAGCGAACTCTCTCCCTGAAGCACTTCGGCACCGGCGGCCAAGATGGCACCGACGATGGTGATACCACTGATGGCGTTGGAGCCACTCATCAGGGGTGTGTGCAATGTCGGGGGCACTTTCGTGATGATTTCGAAGCCGACGAAAATCGCCAGCACGAAGAGCGTAAGGATGGAGATGAGATCCATCAGGCATCACTCCCTTCCGTCGCGGGCGTTGCAAGGCCCATCAGTTCGCGCATGCGAGTGTTGACGACCTCGCCGTCTTTGCAGACCAGAGTATCATTGATGATCTCGTCTTCGAGATTCATCTCCAGCTGGCCTTCCTTGTTCAGCATATTCTGCAGGAAGGTGACCACGTTCTTCGCGTACATCTGGCTGGCGTGGTAGGGCACATCGCTGGGAAGATTCTCGGGACCGAGAATCGTGACACCGCCTATCACAACGGTCTTGCCGGCTTCCGTACCTTCCACGTTTCCGCCGCGCTCGGCGGCCAGGTCCACAACCACCGAACCGGTGACCATGCCCTCAACCATGTCGCGCGTCACCAGGATGGGAGCCTTGCGGCCGGGAATCGCGGCCGTGGTAATGACCACGTCGCTGTCGGCGATGGCGTCCTTCATCATCTGGCGCTGCTTCTGGATGGTCTCTTCGCTCTGTTCCTTGGCGTAACCGCCCTTGTCCTCGGCGTCTTCCGTGCCGAGATCCATTTCCAGGAACTTGCCGCCCAGCGATTCGATCTGCTCTTTCACAGCAGGACGAATGTCATAAGCAAGCACCTTGGCGCCGGCCTTTTTCGCGCTGGCGATGGCCTGCAGACCCGCAACGCCCGCACCGATGACGAAGACCCGTGCCGGAGCAATGGTGCCCGCGGCGGTCATCATCATGGGGAACATGCGGGGAAGGTGATCGCTGGCCAAAATTACGGCCTTGTAGCCGGCCACCGTGGCCATGGACGAAAGGATGTCCATGCTCTGGGCGCGTGTGATGCGAGGCACCAGTTCGAGGGCGAAGTGAGTTACGCCCGTGGCGGCCAGTTCCTTGGCGGCGTCCAGTTCAGACAGAGGCTCGGCGGTGCCGATTACGATCTGACCCTTTTTGAATTTGGGCAGATCGACCTTGCCGGCTTCCTGGTTGGCGCCATGGCTCCGAACCTGAATAATGATCTCCCCCTTGGAGAAGACCTCGTCACGGGAAACGACCTTGCCACCCTTGTCCTTGTATTCCGCGTCGGTGAATCCGGCCTCTAAGCCGGCTCCCTCCTCCACGATTACCTCCATGCCTGCCTTGGCTAAGGCCTGCAATGAAGCTGGAATAAGGGCCACCCTTCGCTCGCCGGGATAGCTTTCCTTGGGAACTCCAATAATCATCGGTTTCGCTCCCTCCCTGAGAGAAATCATCACGGGCGAGCATTCCTTGGGGAAGCCGCCACAGTGTCATCGAACGACAGAAATTAGAGACAAAGAACTCGAAAAACAAGGGGGGGGGAGGCATCAAAAACGGCCCCATTAGGGGCCGTATTCAAGTTTGTAAATCCGTAAATATTGGGAATTTACGGCTGTTTACCATAGAGGTAGTCATAGAGGTACTCGATGGTCTCCGCCTGATCCTTGGCTTCAGCCGCCATCAGGTCGCCACTGGTGACAATTCCCACCAGCCGGCCATCGTCCACCACCGGTAAATGGCGGATTCGTTTGCTGGATATTACGCATTTACACTCTTCCAGATCGGTATGCGGACAGCAGGCGGCCACGGGACGGGTCATCACATCGCCCACCTTTGTAGTGGCAGGATCCTTCTCGGCGGCCACAACCCGAACGAGGATATCCCTCTCGGTGAAGATGCCCACCACCTTGTCCCCATCGGTGACCACGACCGAACCGATCTTGTGGTCGTTCATGAGATGGGCGGCCTTGACTACCGAATCGCTTTCGCTGACCGAAGCGACGTCGCTGCCCTTACGTTTGAGCAGGTCGCTAACTTTGGGCATGGCTCCTCCTGGGAAACGGGATCTTTAGAATCTTGCCCCGATGAGCGGCCGCTGGCAAGCGGAAAGCCTATTGGGGCCAACAGGATCCTGAAATCGTAAGGTCGTGCGCGCCTTGACCCCAGGGCCGAGACGGGGGAATATGGGGTGGATCGTCAGAACCCAACCCCGTTTTCATGGAGAGTGGAAATGTCCACGCGACCCCAAGATGCCGAAGGACGCCCTGCGCCCGCAGAAGCGCTGCCCATCTCGGCCATCCATCACGTTGAGATCTGGTCGGGCAACGCCAAGCAGTCCGAGTACTACTACCGCAAGGCCTTCGGATTTTCGCGCATCGCCTATGCGGGACCGGAAACGGGCATTCGCGACCGGGCCAGCTATGTGCTCGCCCAAGATGAAATTCGCCTGGTGATTACATCCCCCATCGGAGAAGGCGGCGAGATCAACCGCTGGCTGGGCGAGCATGGCGACGGCGTGCGCGATATGGCTTTCGCCACCGCCGATGTGGATCTCTGCCATCGCGAGGCCCTGGCCCGTGGCGCCGCCGATCATGGCGCGCCGGTGGATTTAGGCGAGGGCGTTCGCCGCGCCACCGTGGGCACCTACGGTGAAGTGCTTCACTCCTTCATCGACGCCAAGGATTTCAGCGGCGCCTTCCTGCCCGGCTACGAGGCCAGCGAGATTGCCGAGGAAGACGTGGGCCTGCGCTATGTGGATCACATCGTGGGCAATGTGGAAGAAGGTCAGATGGACGCCTGGCGCGACTGGTACGAGCGCGTGCTGGGCTGGCATCAGTTCCTGTCCTTCGACGATAAGGACATCAGCACCGAGTTCACCGCCCTGCGTTCCAAGGTCATGAGCAGCCCCACGGGAAAGATCAAGTTCCCCATCAACGAACCGGCGGCGGGAAAGAAGAAGAGCCAGATACAGGAGTATCTGGATTTCAATGGTGGAGCGGGCAGTCAGCATTTGGCCCTGCTCACCGACGACATCATCAAGACCATCGGCCAGCTGCGCGATCGCGGCGTGGAATTTTTGGAAGTGCCCGACAGCTATTACGAGGTGCTCACCGAGCGTGTGGGCGCCATCGACGAGGACATCGAGGTTCTGCGCAAGCTCAAGATTCTCGTGGACCGCGACGACCAAGGATACCTCTTGCAGCTTTTCACCAAGCCGGTGCAGGATCGCCCCACGCTCTTCTACGAAATCATCCAGCGCAAGGGCAGCCAGAGTTTCGGCAAGGGCAATTTCCAGGCTTTGTTCGAGTCCATTGAACGGGAGCAGGAGCGGCGGGGGAATCTCTAGGTGAAGTTTCTCAACTTCGAAGTGCCAGGGGATCACGGACGGGTGCAGGCGGGTTTCTTCCGCGATGGCCGCGTGCATTCGGTGGATATCACACTAGGCGAATCGCCCTGGCACATTGATCCCGATCGTCTGGCCGATCTTCCCGCCATGGCGAAGGCGCTGGAAGAATCATGGACGGGACCGGGACTCGATCCCGCCGAAGTCATCTGGCATACGCCGGTTGTGCCTGTGTCAAGCTTCCGCGATTTCTACGCCTTCGAGCGGCACGTAAAAACCGCGCGAGCCAAGCGCGATCTGGAAGTGGCGCCCGAGTGGTACAAGATGCCCGTGTTCTACTTTTCCAATCACGCGGCGATCTTCGGCCACGACGCCGAAATTCCCCTTCCCGCTTTCCGCGAGGAACTTGATTTCGAACTGGAAGTTGCGGCAGTCATCGGCCGCGCTGGGCGCGACATTTCAGCGGAAGATGCCGATGCCCACATCGCCGGATACACCGTACTCAACGACTGGAGTTCGCGGGCCGTGCAGCGACGGGAAATGAGGGTGGGTTTGGGTCCCGCCAAGGGCAAGGACTTCGCCTCGCAGATCGGTCCCTTCCTGGTCACTCCCGATGAACTGGCCCAGGTAAAAAGCGGCAAAGGCTACGACCTGGCCATGAGCGCGCGGGTGAACGGCGAGGAACTGAGCCGCGGCAACTGGAAGAGCATACACTGGTCCTTCGCCGAGATGATCGCTCACGCCTCGGCAGGCGTGGAACTGAAACCCGGCGACCTCATCGGCAGCGGCACCGTGGGCACCGGTTGCCTTCTGGAAATCGGCACTAAAAAACTGGGACGCTGGCTCGCCCCGGGCGACGTGGTGGAACTTGAAATCGAAGGCCTGGGCGTTCTGCGTGGACGCCTGGCGAAGGAGTAGCGCATGCCTTTCTATCATCGCCTGGGTGACATTCCCAAGAAGCGCCACGTGGCCTTTCGCAAGCCTGACGGCGATCTCTACTACGAACACCTCATGGGCAACATGGGATTCACCGGCCCGTCCAGCCTGCTCTATCACCTGCGCCTTCCCACGGCGGTGAAGAGCCAGTCGCTTTTTCAGGGTCTGCAGTGGGAAGTGGACTCGGACACCACACTTCGCAATCGACACTTCCGCCTGGACGGCATCAAGGCCGGCGGCAGTTTCACGTTGGACCGCGAGCCTTTGCTCTTCAACAGCGACGTGGCCATCTCCATGGCGCGGCCCGACAAGACCGATGACTTTTTCTATCGCAACGGGCAAGGCGATGAAGTGCTCTACGTGAGCGATGGCGAAGGCGTGCTGGAATCGCAGATGGGCGAGTTGCCCTACCGGAGGGGCGACTACCTTGTGATTCCCCGCGGCATCATCTATCGGCTGCGACCGGCGGGCGCCAATCGCATTTTGGTCATCGAGAGCGCGGGCTTTGTGGAAACGCCTAAACGCTATCGCAACGACTACGGGCAGCATGTGGAGCACAGCCCATTTTGCGAGCGCGATTTTCGTGTGCCCGAAGCGCTAAAGGTGCATGACGAGGTCGGCGATTTCCGCATCATCGTGAAGCGCGAGAACCGGCTCTACGAGCACTTGCTCGGGCATCATCCATTCGATGTGGTGGGATGGGATGGTCACTACTATCCTTGGGCCACGAACATTGAAGATTTCGAGCCTATCGTGGGCAGGCTGCATCAGCCGCCGCCGGTGCATCAGCATTTTCAGGCGCCAGGTTTTGTCATTTGCAGCTTCGTGCCACGGCTCTACGATTTCCATCCCGAGGCGATTCCCGCACCCTACAATCACAGCAACGTGATGACCGACGAGGTTATCTACTACGCTCACGACAAGTTCATGAGCCGCAAGGGCATCGAGTATGCCTCGCTGACGCTGCACCCCGACGGCATGCCCCACGGCCCGCAGCCCGGGCGCATCGAAGCGTCCATCGGTAAGGAGGCCACCGAAGAACTCGCCGTGATGATCGACACCTTCAAGCCGCTCAGGGTCGCCAAGGGCGCGCAGGCGGTGGAGGATGTGGCCTATCCGCAGAGCTGGCTGGAGGAGTAGAGGCTAGTAGAGTATTTTTACTTTGGAAAAACTGATAGACTGGGTCGGAACACCTTCGTCCAGAATGTAGTCGATTTCATAGATCGATCGGTCGTACCAGTCAATGTCAATGGTAATGGTAAAACTCCCTCCTGGTTCGACTCCATCAATGTGCAGGGGGAACAGATAGTTCTCCTCAGTATCACCTTCGAATTCCACGAGAATCTCATCATCATGGGTAACTTGACCTGTGAATGGAAATCCGCCACCCCACTCACAACTCCAACTCTCAACTTCGAACTCGAAATCGAAACTGTCGGGGACCGTAGCGCCGGAAGGCGGATCAAAGAACCGGGCCACGCTCCAATCGCCGCCCCAAACATCCCAGTTGTAATTCCAACAGGTCACGTCTCCCGACCAGTTACTCGTAAATGTGAATCGGGATTGCCCGCGCAACCAGTCCGTGTTGTTGTAGATGTTCCCGTCCACATCTTCATAGATAGGACCTGAGATATAGACTTCGTGCCCCTCTGCCACCCAATCGGGATCAAAACTGAGAATCTCAATCTCTCCGAGTTGAAACCTCGCTGCATCGCCATGGGAATCGGCAGGCTCATAGCCCTCGTCCCAAATCAGTGTGATGGCTCCATCGAGAGACCCGATGACCTGATCCGCATACCAATTCACGGAACTAGTCCCGAGGGGATATCCAGGATTACCAATCCAGTTTTCCACGAAGAATGAAACCTGCTTCAGATCGCCGGGCGCATCATAGCAGTACAATTCGATGGGCAAGGTTATCTCGTAGAAAGGCACTAGCTCCACATAGCAACTGTTATGAAAATCAATATGCACATGTGTCGGGGCGCAGGTGTTTGAAGTCCGCTCGGATGCGGAAGAATAAGAAAACAGCAAGAGAACAAGCCCAAGACTGTACGCGTATCTCATGATTACATTTAAATATGGATAGCGATTTGATACAAGACTCTCCCTCGGGCGGCGACACCAGGATCACCGCCAGTCCTGACCTCTGCCTACGAAGGTGACACCCGCACGGACCGGTGCCACCTGACCCCCGCGCATCCCCTGCAGAGGACCCATCACCGCGAGCCGATCCACCAAGATCGGCCTTTTGTCCACCCGGGTGGACGAATTCCAGCGCGAGCCCGATCGGCAGCATGCCGGAAGCGATAGATCGACTGGCTGCTCACAAGGCAATATTACCGCCATGGCGGTATCTACTGCCATATTTCCATGAAAATTTACCGATCGATAAACTTACGGCGGATATTACCGCCTTGGCAGTAATGTTCCCTGCATTCGGCTTGACAATTGCTCTTACAAGTGATATTTACTGCGTAGGCGGTAATTCTATGGAGTGATGCCATGAACATCAATACTGCGAAACAGATGGGTGAAGCGATCCGCTTCCACAGGCGGAAGAGCGGCCTCAGCCAGCGCGCCCTGGCCGATCTGGCGGAGATCGGAAAGACCTCGGTCTTCGATATGGAAAAGGGCAAACCCACCCTGCGCCTGTCCACGCTCATGGCGGTGCTCAGAGTGCTGAACATGCGCTTGACCCTGACCAGTCCGCTGATGGATGAGTTCACCACCCAGACAAGCATCGAGGAGGAGTCATCGTGAGAAAAGCGCGCGTAGCCGTGATGGGCTCCCCGGCGGGAGTGCTCGAGGAACGAGAGCCCCGGGGCTGGACCTTCCGCTATGACCCGGAATACTGCGGACATCCGGTTTCGCTGACCATGCCCGTGGCTCAAGTGAAACATGTCTTCGATACCTTCCCTCCCTTCTTCGAAGGCCTCTTGCCTGAAGGCGACATGCTCGAAGGGTTGCTTCGCTTGCGCAAGCTGGACCACCGAGACTACTTCGCCCAGCTCGTGGCCGTCGGCGCCGACACGGTGGGAGCGGTGACGATCGAGGAGATCGTCTCGTGAGCCGCTGCCCCATCACTTATGAACCCTGTGGCGATGCGCTCTATTCCGTGGCGGGACTGCGCTCGCTGTCGCGAAACCTGACCAAACTGCAGGACTTCCCCTATAACGCCGAGGAGCAACGCAGGCAGTCGACCCTGCGCATGGGAAAAATGTCCATTCAGGGCATGCAGCCGAAGCTGAGCACACGACTGAACATCAAGGAAGGTCGCTTCGAGATCGTCGATACCGGCGGGCGCTACATCATCAAGCCGCAGCACGCCCACTACATCGCGCTGCCGGAGAACGAAGGTCTCACTCTGCACTTGGCGGGCCTCTGCGGCATCGAGGTGCCGGCCAGCGGTCTCCTGCGCTGCAGCGACGGCAGCTGGTCCTACTTCGTGAAGCGCTTCGACCGCACAGGGCACAAGGACAAGGTTCCCCTAGAGGATTTCGCCCAACTCGCCGGCCTCTCGCGCGACACCAAATACAACTACAGCATGGAAAGACTCGTGGGGATTCTCGATGAGTACTGTACATTCCCGTTGATCGAGAAGGTGAAGCTCTTCAAGCGTTCCCTGTTCAATTGGCTGACGGGCAACGAAGACATGCACCTGAAAAACTTCTCTCTGATCTCGCGAGACGGCAAAGTCGAGTTGGCTCCCGCCTACGATTTTCTCAATTCAACTGTCGCCATGCTTGCAGCGGGAAGACGGCTGGAAGACATCGAAGAAATCGCCCTGCCCCTGAAAGGAAAAAAGCGGCACCTGACACGGAATCTGCTCCTGGAGTATTTCGGCAAAGATCGCCTGGGATTGCCGGAAGGCACTCTTGCCTCGACAGCTCAGGAGCTGGACCAAGTCCGACCAGCCTGGATAGAGAGAATCGAGTCATCCTTCCTGCCGGCGGAGCAACAGGATCTCTATCGAGAACTTGTGGAAACCCGTTTCGCCCAGTTGGCCAGCTAGACATGCGGTCCAGGCCGGCGGCCCGACGCGCGTCGCCAAGGGCGCGCAGGCGGTGGAGGATGTGGCGTATCCGCAAAGCTGGCTGGAGGAGTAGAAGCTAGTAGCAGGATTTGACTTCGGAGAAGGTGGTTTCGCGAACGGGAGTTTCGTCCTTTAGGATGTAGGTGAGCACCTCGACCTCTCGGCTTCCATCGTAGGGCCAGTAGTCGACGTGGACTTCGACTTCGAAGGATTCCCCTGGTTCAACGCCCTCTATTGCTATTGGGAAATCATACTCTTCCTCGGTCCAGCCTTCAAGTGCATGAAGTGTTTCTCCTTCATACCTCACTTCGCCCATGAAGTTTTCCGGACCAATAAAGCAACAGTGATGATGTACCTCGAAAGCAAGAGAGAACTCGGCAGGAACTTTGGATCCGCTCGGTGGATCGAACCATCTCGCTGCTCTCCAAGCCCCCGGAGGATCCCAACAGCAGTGGTAGCACCCGTCTGAATCAGAGTTATTGATCTCGATCTTAGTGAATCCATCTCCGTAGAATGTATGGCCCCCAACATCCGTGTAGATCAGATCTTTCGGACTCATTGTATATCCCTCAGGAATCCAGGAAGGATCGAAACATAGGAGCTTTATCTCCCCCACAAGATATTCATTGCCGTTGGCGTAGAGTGGAGGTAGACCGAGTTCCCAACTCAAACTCACTCCGTCTTCAATGTTTCCGATGACTTGATCCGCAAACCAGGTCACCGATGTAGTGCCAACTGGATAGCCAGGATCTCCAATCCAGTTCTCAACTCGGAAACTGACTTCTTGAAGATCCCAAGGATACTCGGGAGCTCCCAGCTTGACGGACAAAGTCCAGGGGACATAGGGCTCGATGATAGGAGAGCAATTCACTTCGCTTCCGACAAAGATGCCCCCTGGGAAGCATCCAGCCCAAGCAGGAGCAGTTCCTAAGACGACCATGATAATTAGTATAAAAATAGTCTTTGGCATGAGGCTAGTATATCAGCCCCCATAATCGATATCAAGTGAGGTAAAAGCCTGAGGTCTGATTTGGCATTTTCACCCAAACAAGCTAGGTTCACTGAACCCACTTCCAAGAGGTCCTCTATGTGGAGCATTCGACTCAATGAAACGCCCCCTCGCGAAATCTACCAGATCCTCACGCGACTGGTGGTGCCGCGGCCCATCGCTTTCGTGTCGTCGTTGTCGGCGGATGGCGTGGGCAACCTTGCGCCCTTTTCCTTCTTCACCATGGGCGGGCTGAATCCGCCCTCTCTGGCATTCTGTCCGGTGAACACACGCGAGGGTCGCGTGAAGGACACGGTGCAAAACATCGAGGCCACCGGCGAGTACGTTGTGAATTTGGTCTCGCGTACCATGGCCGAGGCGGCCAACGAGGCCAGCCGTGCATTCGAGCCGGGCATCGACGAATTCGATCAGGTGAATTGTACCCGGGTACAGTCTTCCATCGTGAAACCGCCCCGCGTAGCTGAAAGCCCCGCCGCCATGGAGTGCCGTCTCTTCGAAATCTTGCGGCACGGCGAAGGCGCTCTGGCCAGCAACTACATCGTGGGCGAAGTTCTGGCCATCCACATCGATGAGAACTTTCTCGCCGACGGACTTCCCGACACTGGCGCCATGGATTTGGTGGGACGCCTCGGCGGCGATGACTACGTTCGCCTTAGCCCCGAGGCGCTCTTTCCCCTGGCGCGGCCGAAGGAAGACTAGGCACAAGCACCACGCAGCTCGTGCTATAATTGATGCGTCCACCACTCCAAGAGGGTTTCCGTGACGCGTCTGCTCGCCATCATTCTACTGTGCCTTGCCCCTTGGGTAGTCCTCGCGCAATCCTTCAACGAATTGCAGGGCAGCAACTTAGAAACCATCCTCGATGAAGATGGCGACTCCGCCGACTGGATCGAACTCTTCAATTCCGGTCCCGGCGACCTCGATCTGACGGGCTACGGCCTATCCGATCGAGCAGACAATCCCTTCCGTTGGACCTTCCCCAGTTGCACCATTCCCCCCGACTCAACCCTCCTCGTTTTCACCTCGGGCAAGGATCGCGGCTTCTGGCTGGCTCACTGGGAAACCCTGCTCGATCATCACGATGTGGTGAAGTACCGGCCCGGAAATGTGGAACCTCCCGCCGATTGGCGCGAGATCACCTACGATGATTCCGACTGGCTCGAAGGCCCAACGAGCATTGGCTATGGAGACGGCGACGACGACACCGTGGTGCACTGGTCCATCAAAACCTGGTATGCTCGAAAAACATTCGTGGTCGATGATCTCTCGAACATCGGCGCCGTGGCCTTTCACATGGATTACGATGACGGTTATGTGGCCTATCTCAACGGCGTGGAAATTTCCCGCGGTCACATGGACGACCCCGGCCCGCCACCGCCCCACGACGCCTTCGCCGAAAGCCCGCGTGAGGCAACCATCTTCCTGGGTAATCGACCCGAGTCGAAGTTCATTTTCGACAACGCGCTGTTGGTGGAGGGTGAGAACGTGCTCGCCGTGCAAGTTCACAACATCGACATCGATTCGCAGGATCTGAGCATGATCCCTTTCCTCACCCTGGGCATGCACTCTCCTCCGGCGGGCGCAGAGGGCCTGTCGGAAACGCTTTTCAGCCAGGTACCTCAGCTGCATGCGAACTTCGAGATCAACCCGGGAAACGAATCGCTCTTTCTCACCGCCCCCGGCGGACAGTTGATGGATCAGGCGAATTTGCCTGCCCATAGTTTGGATCATTCATTCGGTCGATATCCCGACGGCACGGGACCCTGGCTCATCCACGAAACACCCACACCCTGGATGCCCAACAGCGACCAAGGTCAGGCCGGATATACGGAAGAACCCGACTTCTCCATCGAAGGCGGATTCTATTCGGGCGTCATTTCGGTGGAGCTTACTACCGAGTCACCCTTGGCCGAAATACACTACTCCCTCGACGCCTCGGATCCCCACGAAGGATCTGCGCTCTACCAATTTCCCATCGCCATCAGCGAAACTCGTGTGCTGCGCGCGCGTGCCTTTCAATCCGGCAAAGCGCCGAGCCCCATTGCCACCCATAGCTATTTCTTCGGCGAGGGAAGCAACCTGCCCATCATTTCTCTGGCCACCGATCCGCCCAATCTCTGGGACGAGGA
>RRYU01021896.1_pt2 | contig 53428 bp, 47 predicted proteins | sample 2162651 | NCBI WGS metagenome assembly RRYU01 (sample SAMN10267283, study PRJNA491782) | microbial mat metagenome | isolation source: biomat in the production well | place: Japan: Minami-Kanto gas field, natural gas well KTG3 | collected 2017-06
CGCATCTAACGGCGTCGTGGTGATCGTACCCGAGGTACAGGTCAGGGCCATCGGCACGGTCGCCCCACTGTCCGGGTTGAAGTTCTTGTTGACTGTGACCGAGGCTGGCGCGGCACATCCCGCGAAGGTCACCGTCGCGTTGGTCACCGTCGCGTCGGTCGTCGCCAGGCCACGCCCGTCGACGCTTCCTCCGGTCATCGTAAAGGCGGTGCCCGAGAGGATGGTTCCCTTGAAGCTCGAACGCGTCAGCGTCGCGGCATCGGCGGTCCACCAATAGACGTTGCAGGCCTGCGCGCTGCCGCCCATCACCACCTCGAAATCGGTGCCTGTAAAGGCGCCGTTCCCACCGGTCCCCACCTTGAATACCCAGACATCGCTCGCGTCTCCGTCAAGCGTGAGTGTCACGCCGGCGCCGATCGTGGTCCCCGCGGCGGAGCAGTAGACACCGGGCGGAAGTATGGTGCTGGTGGTCGGTATCACATCATCGCACGTCGAGTTCTGGGCATCGAGGTTACTGTAAGCATTGCTGAAGTCGGTTTCGACCGTACCGGAGACCGGCGCGTCTGTCGCCCCGTTTAAAGTGCACAAGGTATTGGTGATCGATGTGAAAGAGGTTCCCACGTCGCCGTTGATGGTAGAGCCGGGCCCTGTGTTGGTGCAGGTTACCGTCCCTACGGTCGGGACGGAATTCAGACCCAGTAGCGTGTAGTCAAACGCAGCACCCAGATCCGGCGCGATGGCGACGGCGGCGAATACCGGGTTGGAAGCCAAAAGAAGCGCGACAAATCCGAAACCTTTCCGCATGCAGCGATATCTATCACCGAATGCTGGTGGGGTCTCGTCAACCAGGAGGGAAGCCTGCTGGGAGCGGGCCGTGGTAGTTGTCGCTATATTCATGTGGTCCTCCGGAGTAATTTACAGATTGCTGTCACTGTGGCGCGATCGTCCTCCAAAAGTTTGACGATTGTCTGTGCGTTACCACACATAGCGTCGGGGCAACGGCAAACCGCAGCGCACGGCTCTCCGCGCCGGCCGCCCCGCCGGATGATTAACGTTTGTCGCCCTGAGCCGCGTCCTGGAGGTTGTCGCCGACCTTTTCGATCGCCTTCCCGGCTTTCTCCATGGCATTGTCGACTGCCTCGCCAGCCTGTTCCGCTGGACCTACGAATCGGAAATCCAGCCGCCTCTTCATGTCCAGCAACGCCAAGTTAGCGGTCGTAGTGGGGATCGACGACAGGGCAACACGCCATCGTGGGCGCTCAGCGGCCTCACAATCGGGCAGAAATGCGGTGTTCCCATGTACTGCAAAGCAACTCCCCAGCACCGCGGACGAGTAGGACATAAGGGCGGCTGCCTCCTCGCCTGCAGGAGACGACGGCTACCAGGCGGTGCGCTGGTCAAACTCGAAGTCGGGCTCGGGCTGACCGAGGAGGTCCCAGTGCGGCATCACTCGGGAGCATCCTCCCAGGCTGGCGCGATCGGGGCGTCAGTTGATGATGAAGACGACTCTCGCAACGTCCGCTCTGGGTTGCATTGCCGCCGTCATTGTTCGCAGAGCCGATGTCTTCTATGGGTCGTGACTTGTCATTGGTTGAAGCGCGATCGACTTTCCGCTATCAGGATCTACCTGCCCGGCAGCGGTCTGTCCTGAGCGGCGGCTTGCCGACGCTCTTGAGGCATCTGGCTTGCGCGCACGCTGTCATGCAGGTCGGTTTGGGGTATGGTTCCGAAACGACGGAATTATCCCGCTCTCCCGGATGGCCGAACACGATCCCTCCTACAAGCTCCTATTCTCGCATCGCGATCTGGTCGCGGACTTGATCCGTGGCTTCGTGCACGAGGATTGGATCGAGCAATTGGACTTCACGACCCTACAGCGCGTCAGCGAGATCGGCATCAGCCACGACCTACGCGAGCGCGAGGACGACATGATCTGGCGGCTGCGCTGGGGCGAGCGCTGGGTCTACGTCTACTTGATGCTGGAGTTTCAGTCGAGCGTCGATCGCCTCATGGCGGTGCGGCTGTTGACCTATGTCGGACTGCTGTATCAGGATCTAGCCGCCGCTGGCGAGATCCTCTCTGGAAGCCCGCTGCCTCCCGTGCTGCCGATCGTCCTCTACAATGGCGAGAAATCCTGGTGGGCCAAGACCAGTCTCGACGACTTGATCGAGCCGGACCTACCCGAGCAGCTGCGCCGATGGCAGCCGCAGATCCGCTATCTGCTGCTCGACGAGCAGCGGCTTGCCGATATCGATCTGGCGGGTCAGCGCAATGTCGCCGCGGCCTTGTTCCGACTCGAGAACAGTCGCCGGCCCGAGGATATCGAGCGGGTCCTGGCGAGTCTGATTGATTGGCTCGCCGCACCCGAGCAGGACAGTCTGCGTCGCGCCTTCGTCGTCTGGCTCAAGCGCGTGCTGCTGCCGGCGCGAGTGCCGGGCGCCGAGCTACCAAACGTCAACAATCTTCAGGAGATGCGCGCCATGTTGGCCGAACGCGTGAAGACCTGGACCGAGGAGTGGAAGCAGCAGGGTATCTCCGAGGGCGAAACCAAGCTACTGCGCCGGCAGTTGGTGCGGCGCTTCGGATCCCTGCCGGCCTGGGCCGAGGCACGTCTCGAGCAGGCGGGCGAGGCCGAGCTTGAGATCTGGGCCGATCGCGTCCTGGACGGCTCGACCCTGGAAGAGGTCCTCAAGGAGCCGATTTGAGGATCGACTCCGGGAGCAGGGTCTCAAGCCGAACTCCTGGCGCCGCTCAGTCGTGACTGAGCGGCGAGGTGTCCCTCAGCACTCGATGTGCTCGGCGATGTCGAGAGCGTCGTCGACCTCCACTCCCAAGTAACGCACGGTGCTTTCGATCTTGCGATGGCCCAGCAGCAGCTGGACGGCGCGCAAGTTCTTGGTCTGACGGTAGATCAACGTCGCCTTGGTCCGACGCAGCGAGTGCGTCCCGTACTCTTGCGGATCAGCGCCCATGAGTCCGATCCATCGCTTGACGATGCGCGCATACTGACGGGCGGACAAGTGCGGTGAGCCGCTCTGCCGACTGGGGAAGAGATAATCCCTATTTGAGAGCGCGGCCTCTTTGATCCAGGCCTGTACGGCCTCGCGCGTCTGGTCGGTCAGTTCGAATCGCACCGGCTCGCGTGTCTTGTGCTGGACAACGCTGGCCCGCGCGACCACGTGGTTGCCGTGAGCGATATCGCGGACCCGCAGGGCGACCAGGTCGCAGCCGCGCAGCTTGCTGTCGATCGCCAGATTGAACAACGCCAACTCCCGCGTGTTCCCGGACATGCGCAGCTGTGTGCGAACGGTCCAGATCTCTTGCAACTTCAGCGGCGGCTTCTGGCCAATCAGCTTACCTTTGTTCCACGGCTCATGGGCGGTTTGGGACGCATCACTGGTGGTCTTCATGGTCTGTTTCCTCGTCGAAGGAAGGGGGAAACAGAAGCATGGGCGGAGATCCGGTCAGTGGCATGGCCTGAAAGCAGACACCGCCATTTGACTGCTCATGGGCAGCACGGCCCCATGACCGGTCACTCAACTCTGGCCGCGATCAGGAAGAACTCGGCCAGTACCTGCCGCCCCCCGGTCTATAGGTCGAAGTCCGCAAGATGGCGGGAAGCGGACACTCGGGCACGCACTCCAATAAGCCTCAGTAATGATGTCCCTTGCCGGTCAACGGTGTTCAGGTCACGTAAAGGGCGACCAACCCGACGCCAGTTCCGGGTCCTGCGGCCTTGCCTGAAATGCCGTCAAAGGAGTCTTGTAGTTGGCGTCCTATTCCCGCAGCTCGGGCGGCTCGGGGCGCCACTGCAAGGTCTCCGAAGGCAACTCGCCAAAACACGCCCGGTAGGCGCGCGAGAACTCGCCGAAATGCCAGAAGCCCCACGTGAGCGCCTGCGCCGCGACGGTGGTCGATCCCGGCGTCGCCGCCAGGAGGGCCTTGCGAACCCGATGCAGCCGCAGCCGGGTCAGATAGGCGACCGGGGTCAGGGCCATGACCTCCTTGAAGGCATACTCCAGGGTACGCTCGCTCACGCCGGCAGCCCGACATAGGTCGCTGACGCAGAGATCGGCGCCGTTGCGCGCCAGGGCGTACTCCTCGGCGCGCTTTACGATCTGGCTGCGGGAGCGCCGGGTCCGGTCGCTACGGCTGGGCACGAGGTCGCTGGCCTGTCGGAGCGTCGCCAACAGGGAGTCGATCAATTCGACCTGGGCGGCGACCCGCTCAGTCTCCCGTTCGTTGAACAGGGCGGGCTGCTCGACGGCGGTCTCCACCAGCCGCTTCCCCCAGTCGAAGAGCCCCCACACCATCGCCTCGCTGGCCTGGAGCGTCTCCACCCCCTGCGGAAGACGGAACTCGCCCTCCCACTGGCGCGCCGTCCGATGGAGGTCGATCTCCTCGGGCGGGAGTAGGAAGGTGATGCTCTCCCATCCGGGCTCCACCACGAATCGGGCCTCGGAGTTCGGCGCCGCGGCCAACATCATGCCGGGGCGTACCGGCACCCCGTTCACGGTCCCCCGCGCCTGCGGACCGAAGGTGACATAGCCGAGCAGACCCTTGTGCACGCTGGTGCTGGTGCGCAGGCGCTGGTTGCTGGCGTGGAAGAGCACGCTGGCGGTCCCCAGGCGCACGATCACGCGCCGCGCCCGCAGCGGCTGGGATTCGAGCTGCACCGCATCCAGCTCGATCAGCTCCAGCCCTGCGTCGGCCGACGCGGGGTCGCTGATCTCGGTCACGCTGACCGCGGGGGAGTCGCTGGTGACGGGGGCGGTCACGAATTCTAGTCGTTGCGGAAATCCGATAGACGGTTCAGGTGCCTGGCCGGAGACTGACCGATTATTGCCTCAGGTCATCGAGCCAGGGCGCCTGGCCCATCTTGGAGCAGGCAAAATTCTAACAGACGCGCACCGCAACCACTCGATACATCTCAACGACATCCATCCCGATGAAACTTCAGCAAGTCAGCGACAACTGCTTTGCGGTTCTGAACGAGAAGAATCGCGTCTGCGATGCGAATTCCGGGCTCATCAACCTCGGTGGCGGCGTGGTCATCGACACGCAGTCGGACCTACCCCACGGGCGGAAGATGATCGAGCTGTTCGGCAAGGTCTGGCGCGCCATGCCCAAGCGCGTGATCAACACGCACGAGGACGGCGACCACGTCTGGGGGAACCAGCTCTTCGAGGGTGCCGAGATCATCGCGCACCGCACGGTCAGGGAACTCATGCCGCAGGTCGCCGACCCGAAGGAGACCCAGCAACTGATCAGGGGTGCCGATCGCCTCTTCACGCGCCTGCTGCTCAAGGCCCTGCACCCTGGCGCGCTGGCCGTCGCCCAGCAATTGCGGGAGGACTACGACTTCGACGGCATCGAACTGGTGCTGCCGACGACGGTGTTCGAGGAGCGGCACCTGCTGGATCTCGACGGCACGGAAGTCCACCTCATCTACGTTGGGCCCTGCCACCAGATCGGCGACACGATCATCCATGTGCCCAAGGAAGGGGTCGTGTTCGCCGGCGACGTGATCTTCCGCGAGTGCACCCCCATGGGCTGGAACGGCTCCTACGAGAAGTGGCTGAAGATCCTCGATCTCATCATCTCGCTGAAGCCGGACGTCATCGTTCCCGGACATGGACCGGTGAGCGGGATCGAGGGCGCGATGGAGATGAAGGCCTACCTCGAATATGTGCGCGAGGAGTCGCAGCGCTGCTTCGGGCAGGGGCTGAGCGCCCTGGAGGCGTCCAAGAAGATCGATTTTGGGCCCTACGGCGGCTGGCGCGCCCCGGCGCGCCTGTACATGAACGTCGAACGGGCCTACCGCGAGCTCCGCAACGAGGCGGCGGACGCACCCTGGGACCACGCGAAGGTCTTCGACGCGGTCCTCGCCGTGGCAAAGGCGAAGGGCATCCCAGTCGAGTTCTGAAGGGTCGAGTTCTGAAGGGGTCGAGCTCTGACCTCGGCCGACAGATTCACGGAGCATCACGATGAAGCTGATCCGTTTTTCCCAAGGCGACTCGAAGCCCCGCTTCGGTGTCGTCATCGGCGACCGCGCCATCGCGTTCGCGACCCTGCGGCAGCGCAGCGGGATCACTCAGCCCGACCTGAGCGACAGCCAGGCCTACCTGGCCGGCCTGCCGGACAACGAGCGCGCGGCGCGCGAACTTGCGGCCTGGGGCGAGGCCCATCTGGACGAATGGCCCGAAGGTGAGAAGCCGAGGCTGCAGGACGTGCGGCTGCACGAGCCGGTCGAGGTCATGGCGCTGTTCGACTTCGGCCTGACGCCACGGCATCTCAAGAACTCTGCGGACACCCTGATGAAGTACGAGCAGGACAACCCGCAGACCGCCCCGATCCTGCAGGCCTTCGCCAAGATGCTGCTGGTCAAGCCACCGGCGCCGCCGCCAGGAGTGCCCGAGCGCTTGTCCTACTACAAGTGCAACATGAACTCGATCGTCGGCGACGGGGAGACCATTCCCTGGCCTCTCTACACGTCGCGCCTGGACATCGAGCCCGAGCTTGCCGTCGTCTACGGTAACCCGCGGCAGCCGGTGGCGGGCTTCTGCATCTTCAACGACGTTTCGGCCCGCGACGTCCAGGCGCAGGAGTTCATCGGCGGCTTCTGCCTCACCAAGGACATGGACAAGGGCAACCAGCTCGGCCCGTACCTGGTCACCGCGGACGAGGTCGGCGATCCGTACGCCCTGCAGGTCGTCGTCAAGGTCGACGGGCAGGTCCGGTACCAGGGGTCGACGGCCGAGATCGATCACAAGGCCGAGGCGGTCTTCGCCTGGCTCGGTTTCATCTCGTCCATCCAGCCCGGAACGGTCGTGGGCATGGGCACCATTCCGGACTGCACCGGGTTGGACCACGACGACTTCGTCGATCCGGGCGCCGAGATCGAGATCAGCTTTGAGCGCCTGGGCACGGTGCGTTGCCGTTTCGCCGAACCGGTGCGCAAGCTGCTGCCCAGCCGTTGGCCGCTGCGGCCGGCGCTGAAGAAGTTCCACGACCTGTAGGTGCCGCGTCGGCAGACGCCTGGCAGGACAACTTGCTCTTACATCAGGAGGAAACCCGATCGTGAAGTTCCCACGTATCTACGCCGACGAACAGGGTGAGACGCACATTGGCGTGCGTGACGTTCCGGCGCACGCGGCCCGCGTCGGCCCGCCGCCGAACCCCTTGGGACAGATGACCGAGGCCGAGGCGGTGAGCAGCTTTGTCACGTTCTCGGCCCCGGCCGGGACCGAGGTGCCGTCGCACAACGCCCCGCAGCCGTACATCTGCGTCGTTCTGTCCGGCGAGGGCGAGGTGGAGGCCAGCGACGGCACGACCCTACGCCTGGGCCCCGGCGAACTGATTTATTGCGACGACACCAGCGGCAAGGGCCATGTGACCCGGTCGATCTCCGACGTTCGCCTCGCCTTCATCAACCGCACCAATGCGTGAGGCAGCGGCACGCGAACGGGCCTGTTACCTGGCAGAGGCGAACTTATGAAGACGCACACCAGCAAAGTATTGATCGATAACACGCGCGGCTTGAAGTTCACCGAGAGCCCGCGCTGGCACGACGGCAAGCTGTGGTTCCTGGACATCCACGACAAGCGGATCAAGACCGCGGACCTCGACGGCCACGTCGAGACCGCGGTGGAATTGCCGTTCGTCCCGAACGCCTTTGGATTCCAGCGTGACGGCAGCCTGCTGGTCGGCGACGCGATGCGGCGGCAGATCCACCGCTGGGACGGCAAGGCCCTGGAGCCCCTGGCCGACCTCAGCGGCATCACGACCTTCTGCCTGAGCGACGGGATCGTCGATGCCCAGGACCGGATGTATGTGGGGGACATCGGCTACGACTTCTTCGATCCCACGCTCAAGCCCGTGGACACCTGCGTGATCGCCTGCGTCGAGCCCGATGGCCGGGCTTGGGTCGTCGCCAAAGACTTGAGCTTCCCGAACGGGATCGTGGTCACGCCCGACGGCAAGACATTGGTCGTCGCCGAGACCATGGGTCACCGCCTGACCGCATTCGACGTCCAGGCCGACGGATCGCTCGCCAACCGGCGTGTCTATGCGCAGTTGCCCGAGGACGTGAGTCCCGACGGCATCGCGCTCGACGCCGAGGGCGCCGTGTGGCTCGCTAACCCCGAAGGCCAGTACGGTGCCTTGCGCGTGCGCGAAGGCGGCGAGATCGTCGAGCGCGTTGAGCTGGACACGCAGTGCTATGCGGTGATGCTGGGCGGGCCGGAGCGCCGGCACCTGTTTATCTGCGGCTCGGACTCCCATGATCCGGCCGAGGTCGCACGTGCGCCGAGCGCGACCCTGCGGGTCGTCGAGGTCGAGGTGCCCGGTGCGGGCCTTCCCTGAGGTTGGGAAGGCGTGGGAGACAGAGGCGGGATTAGATCAAACGAGGGTTGCCGATGAAGACCGTATTGCCGCGCTCGCTCCGAGCCACCATCTGGAAGGCGGGCCGCCTGCTCTGCGCGCTTGGGATGCTTGGCTTGGCGGCCTCGCTTGCGGCGCCCGCCGGCGCCGCGGACGGGTCCCGCCGCCCGAACATCGTCATCATCCTCGGCGATGACATGGGGTTCTCCGACATGGGCTCCTTCGGCGGCGAGATCCGAACGCCGAACCTCGACTCCCTGGCCAATGAAGGGGTGCGCTTCACCAACTTCTACACCCACGCGAGCTGCTCGCCCACGCGATCCATGCTGTTGAGCGGGGTGGATACCCACGTGAACGGCCTGGGCAACATGGACGAGTGGACCGCCCCCAACCAGCGCGGCGTGCCCGGCTACGAGGGTTACCTCAACAACCAGGTGCTCACGCTGCCCCAACTCCTCAAGGAGACCGGCTATCACACCTACATGGTCGGCAAATGGCATCTAGGCAAGGCCCCCGAGCTGATCCCGGCCGCGCGTGGATTCGAGCGCGACTTCTCGCTGCTCGACGGGGCGGGCAGCTACTGGGACATGACGAATTTCACCGGCGCATCGCCGCAGTCGGTCTTCACCGAGGACGGGCGTTATCTCACCAAGCTGCCCAAGGACTACTACGCGACCAAGACCTACACCGACAAGCTGATTGGGTTCATCGACGCAAACCATGGCGACGGCAAGCCCTTCTTCGCCTATGTCGCCCACCAGGCGCCACACGATCCGTATCATTTGCCGAGTGAATGGCGTGATCGCCATGTCGGCGAGTACGACAAGGGTTGGGACGCGGTGCGACAGGAGCGGCTGCAGCGCCAGATCGAGCGCGGCATTCTGCCCCCGGGCACGTCGCTCGCCGAACGCATGTGGTTCGTCCCCGATCCCATCACCCTCGCGCCGGCGGCCAGGGCAACGCTCGGCAGGAAGATGGAGCTCTACGCCGGCATGATGGAGAACATGGACTTCCACGTCGGCCGGCTCATCGACCACCTCAAGAAGATTGGCGAGTACGAGAACACGATCTTCATCGTGTTTGGCGACAACGGCGCCGAGGGAACCGATCTGTTCAAGATGATCGCGGGTCAGCCGGGCACGCGCGACTTCCTCTTCGCGGCGATCAAGTGGTCGCAGACCCATCCGAAGGCCTGGGGCGATCCAGGTTCCTATGTCGGCTACGGCCCGATGTGGGCGCAGGTCTCGATGACGCCTTTCAGTCAGTACAAGGGCTGGGTCGCAGAAGGCGGCATCCGCAACGCGCTCATCGTCAGCGGTCCGGTCGTCGATCGGCCGAAGGGGAGCATCAACCAGGGGCTCATGCATGTGGCCGACATCATGCCGACCCTGCTCGAGATCGCCGGCGCCGACTATCCGAAGATCCACGAGGGACGCGAAGTCCCTGGACTTATCGGCAAGTCCTGGAACCGGATGCTGAGCGGACAAGCGCAGGCGCCTCGGACCGAGAAGGACTATCTCGCCTGGGAGCTCTTCGGCAATCGCGCGGTGCGGCAGGGGGATTGGAAGCTGCGCTGGCAATACAGGCCGCTTGGCACGGGTGACTGGGAACTTTTCAACCTTACGGCGGACCCCGGCGAGCGAAAGGATTTGGCCGCGGAGCGACCCGACAAGGTGCGGCAGATGGTCGCGCTCTGGGATCGCTACGTCCGGACGAACAACGTGATCCTGCCGAGCCGCTCCACGTTCGAGACCCTGGAGGATCAGCTTCCGCCGCGTGTCCCGGATGACCCGGGCTTCCCGCCGCTGATCAACAAGGGGCAGTTCGTGCCGCCCGAGGACATGGTGGCCGATCCCGAGCGTTGAGCAGTGCCGACCCGAGGGTTAATCATTCGCCAAGAAGGATGGAGATCTCATGTACACAAACGAAGGTCCGATGAAACTGGCCCTGTGGTCGCGGTTGGCCGTCATGACGATGCTCGCCGTGGGCGCGCTAGGCCCATCGCAGGCGCTTGCCCAAGTGCCGGCGCGCTTCTATTGGGATACGCTGTCGGGCTCGCATGCGGTGCCGCTCATCTTCGAATCGATCAACGGAAACACCAACCCCTTCGATCCAGCGCATACCGTGACCTTGGGTGCGGACTTCGACGCCACCATGGCCATTGCGGGCTACGCGCGCACATTCTCATTGTTCGATCGCGCGGCCATGGCGGCGATCCTCTTGCCCATGGGTCGGATCTCGGGCGATGTCACCGTCGCCGGCAGGACGTTCAGCCAGTCGGCCAGCGGCTTCGGCGACCCGATGCTCGAATTCACCATCAATGTCATCGGCCCGCCGGCCCAAAAGAATATTCCCGATGTCATGCGCTATGAGCCGGGGTTCTCACTGAAATTGCTCGCCGACCTGGCGCTGCCGATCGGCGAATACGACAGCGACCAACCCCTGAACATCGGCCAGAACCGTTGGTACGGGCGCCTCGGTCTGCCCGTCATCTGGCAGATTGGCCCCTGGGTGCCGGGTCGGCGCACGACCTTGGAGCTCCTGCCCGCCTTTTGGCTCTTCGGCGACAACACCGACTATGTCGGGCAGACCTTGGAGACCGATCCGATGTTCCAGTTGGACGCGCACTTGACGCGCGACTTCACCGAGCACCTTTGGGGTTCGCTTGACGCCGCCTGGTACAGCGGCGGCCAGGCGACCATCAACGGCGTCCAAGGGGAGAAGCTCGACAACCTCGGTGTCGGTCTCACGCTCGGCTATGTCATCAACGAGAACCTGAATCTGACCGTCGGATACAAGTCGACGATTAACGATGACGCTCCTGGGGATCTTCGCATGGACGGCTTCATGGCCACGCTCGTGTTCGGCTGGCACCCCCTCATTGAAGGCTCGCGAAGGCTGAAGAGCGAGTAGCAGGGCCAGCCCTCAGCGACCGGTGCCCGGCAGCTCCCATCGGCGCCTTCGATAGCGGGATCGCCCGTCGTTCGGGCAGCCGTTCTTCCGGTCAACGCCGGGGAATGAAACCGACAGGAAAGTCAGTCACCTGAGTCCGGAACCGGCCCTGATCGCAGCCGTGCGGAAGGTGCCGGGCAAGGCGCTTGGCGGCTGATGGAGGCGGGCTGGAGACGGTCTGGAGCAGCCCGCAAGAGCCGCCGCAGGGTGGGCAGGGCGAACTGCCGCGGCAGGCACCGGCCCGGCATGACCAAGCGACGCGGCGGCGGGATCGGGGCGGCCGTCGGGCTGGGGTTTGGATCACCGGTACAGGACCTGCTCGGCGTTGACGTGCGTCAGCCGCTCCAGGGCAGCGCGGCCCGATCACGTGGCGAGCTGTTTGTGTACACAACAAAGCAGTGTGATCTGAGCGGCCGCGGCGAACGACCGCTGTCCGTTGTACTGCGGCCGTTGAGATCCGGAGGACGGGTGTCGGCTCCGGGTCGTGACTTGTCATTGGTTGAAGCGCGATCGACTTTCCGCTATCAGGATTGAAGAGTCACCGCCTTTCGGGCGCTGGGTGACCGGTCATGGCTGATCCCTTCCCCCCCAGACCTCTCGGATCCAGGAACCGCTCCTCGGCCCAGACGCAACTTAACGAGCCCTACCAACTCGGCGGCCCACCCACTCCCATTCGCGGATCGCCCCTCAACCGCGTGCCGCGAAGCAGATAACCTGTGGCTTGACGACCATCCAGGGCGCCCTCTGCTTCGTGATGATGGGAACCACCTCTGTCGGCAACGTGAGGCGGCGACGAGAAGCCCGCCGCCGATCCCTCCGTCAGGCCGCAAGGTGCATGGGCGTCATCTGTTCAAGCGAATCGCCGAGCAGATCCGTCGCGCGTTCCAGATCGTAACGCTGTTGCAGGTTCATCCAGAGATCCACCGAGGTCCCGAAAAAGTGAGCGAGCCGCAGGGCGGTCTCGGCCGTGATCCCGCGCCTTTCACGCACGATCTCGTTGATCCGTGGAGGAGTGACGCCGATCGCACGCGCGAGGGCGTTGCTGGAGAGGCCCAGCGGCAGCATGACGTCCTCGCGCAGGATCTCTCCGGGGTGAATCGGGGGCAGTTTGTCGATCATTGCAGTGGTCCCCTAATGATCGTCGACGATCTCGACCTCAGTCGGCCGGTCGGCTGACCAGACGAAGCACACGCGCCATTCATCATTGATGCGAATGCTGTGCTGGCCGGACCGGTCACCCCGCAAGGCTTCGAGACGATTGCCCGGAGGGATGCGCAGATCCGACAGATCACGGGCCGCATCGAGATCACTCAGTTGACGCCGCGCCGGACCCTCGATAGTCACGAAACGCTTCACGCGCAGGCGCTCGAACAAGCGTCTCGTCCCGGCGCATCGGAATGATTGGATCGCCATGCACTGATCGCATATCGATAAACGATACATCGCAACGGCAACGGGCTCCTCTGCAATGGCGCTCGACCCGACCGCAGCCCGGAATCCTGCTTCTGATCGTCTCGCCGGCAGCGATCATCACCATGGGGTAGCAGGCAACCGGGCGCCGAGCCCGTGGCCTCGGCGCAGAAGACCGCGACCCGTGGTCGGCGTGGAGACCGCGTGCCGCAATACGCCGTCGAGCCGGTCGCTCCTCACCGATCGCGATCGAACCCCCGGTGGCACCGAGCCCTCGTCCGGCACGGAGGGGCGGTCCATCACCGAACCTTATCCCGCCTCCTCCTCGTCTCCCGCCAACTCGCCCTCCTCGTCCAACACCACCACGGAGGTTGCCGCAGCATCGCCGGCGGCGATCTCCTCCTCCTTGCCTTGGCGTCGCGCGAACTCGCGGGCACGCCCTTCGATCTCGACGATGCGTCGACCGACGGCGAGGAGCTCGTTGCGCCAGGTGTAGACCGCGTCGGCGCGTTGGCGGTTGCTGAAGAGGCCGCTCAGCCAGAGGGTGTCGATGCCGACGGTGAGCCGGTCGAGGGCCTGGATCAGATTGGCGTATTGGGAGAGCTGGGGCGAGGAGATGCGGAAGGTGACGCGACTCGGATTGGTGTAGCGCGGCGCGGTCGCGATGCCGTTGGCGCCCTTCAATGCCTCCACGCGGGCGATCTCCTCGTCCAGGCGTTGGGCGAAGGCGCCGAGCAGGCCATCGACCAGGCCCTCGACCTCCTCCATCTGCCGGGCATCGCCGATCGCCTGGAGCACCACGTCGATCCCGTAGAGGGCGCGCGCGACGCGGATCAGGCTGCGGCCGACGACGCGGTGCGCATGCGCCGATTGCAGGGTGACGGGAACATGGAACTCGGGGCGGCTGTAACCTCTCGGGGCGGGCATGGGGATGCTCTGTGCGGCGGATCGGAGTCTTCAGCCTATCCCGATCCCGAGCGCGCTCGCACCGGGGAAAAGACCTCGGAAACGCTGTTTTTCGACCGGATCACGGCCTTGCAATCGCCACCCGCCTGCGCTGGAATAGAGGCGCGGTAGCTGACCGCGGCTCCCTGCGAGCCGAAACGTCCGCCGGGGCGTGACAGCCGACACCAAGTCCACCGGATCGCAATGGGTCACTGCGACGGCCACACGCCGTCAGGGTACCGACGACGGCCGTCCAGGTCGATCCTGCACCACTCCGACGACCGCTCCAGGACGCATCGACCTCGCCCCAACGATCGACGCCGCGCCATGTCGCTCCAAGCGTTCGCCCGCCCTCCCCCGAACTCCATCGATTCCCCTGTCCCCTGCGCGCCGAGGGCGTCCGTGACCTGCGCGGTTTGCAGCGGACAGGCGACTGTCGACCAATCCGTTCGGTTCTCCATGTGCGAGACCGACTGAAGGGGCCGCTGACCCCGGGCGTTTGCCCGAACACAGCCGAAACCAGCCGCCGGCCCTGCCGGCTCGAGCCACCCGCCGAGGGATCATCACCCCCGACGGGGATGGTGCGTCCCTTCTGCATATCCATCAGACGGAGACGAACCATGTCGACACGCGGCATCAACAAGGTCATTTTGATCGGAAACCTGGGTACGGATCCGGAGATCCGCCACACCGCCAGCGGTGAGGCGGTCGCCAACATCCGGATCGCCACGAGCGAATCCTGGAAGGACCGCACCACCGGCGAGCCGCAAGAGCGGACCGAATGGCATAGCGTCGTCTTCTTCGGAAAGCTCGCCGAGATCGTCGAGCAGTTCCTTCGCAAGGGCGCGAAGGTCTACGTCGAGGGCCAGCTGCGCACCCGCAAATGGCAGGGTCAAGACGGTCAGGACCGCTACACCACCGAGATCGTCGTCGGCATGGGCGGGACCCTGCAGATGCTGGACGCGAAGACCGGCAACGACCCGGCTCCGCGCCCATCCAGCCCACCCCGGCGCCCGCCCGCTCCACCGCTGCATCCGGCGCGGGACTTCGACGACGACATCCCGTTCTAGACGGCGGTCAGGATCCCGTATTCCGTCTTGATCGGCCCCTGCCTCGTCGACCGGACGGGGCGCCCGCATCGGCACACCGATCCGGCGGGTAACTCATGTCGAGCGATAGCCATGACGGGCCATCCGCCCGCCCGGTCGTCACCAGGTCCATCGACAACACCCTCAACCCTTCCCGGGGAGACAACCACTCCCGACGGGAGGGGTGTGTCTCCTCGGCTTCACCCACCCCAAGGAGACCACACCATGGCCACACGCCGCAGCAGCCCGACCCAAGCCCTGAGCACCTCGCTCGTTCCCAGCCGCCTTCCGGTCGCGCCGACCGTCCTCGCCGAGATCGGCCTGGACGCCGGAACCTGGGCGGTGCTCGCCGATTCGATCTTCCCCAACGCCAAGACACCCGAGGGCGTGATCCTCGCGGTGCGCTATTGCCAGGCGCGCGGCCTGGACGTGATGAAACGCCCAGTGCACGTCGTCTCGATGTGGTCGAGCGCCCTCGGGCGTTCGATCGAGACGGTCTGGCCCGGCATTGCCGAGGTCCAGATCACGGCGGCACGCACCGGTCTGTGGGCCGGGCTCGACTCGCCGCGGTTCGGACCGGAGCTGACCAAGACCTTCACCGGAACGGTCAAGCGCGACGACCAGTGGACCGACATCGCCGTCACGGTGTCCTTCCCCGAGTGGGCCGAGACAACGGTCTATCGGGTGGTCAACGGGGTGCGCTGCCCCTTCTCCGAGATGGTCTTCTGGGAGGAGACCTATGCCCGACAAGGGCGCGCGGAGGTGCCGAACGAGATGTGGCAGAAGCGACCGAAGGGACAGCTCCTCAAATGCGCCAAAGCGGCGAGTTTGCGGGCCGCCTTTCCCGAAGAAGCCGGCTACACCGCCGAGGAGATGGAGGGCAAGGCCATCGAGGGCCATGCCCCCATCGATGGCGCGGTGATCGATGGCGAGGTCGTCACGACGGCGCAACCGACCCCGCTCGACTCGCGCGTCACCCCGAGCGCAGTCGACGCCGAGTCGCCCACAACGGCTCAGCCGAGTCCGGTCGACGAGACCGCCCCGACGGATCCTGCGCATCCGGATGCCGTCATCGATGCGCAGGTCGCCAAACAGGTGGCCACCCTCATCGCGCGGGCCAGCAAGGTCGGCGCCTGGGGTCAGGCCGAGGACTATGCCCGCGCCCGCTTCAACGGGGCGCATCTGGCTTACGCCCTTGCCGAGTTGGAGCAGGCGGCCGCGCTGTCGGTCGTCACCCGGAAAGCCAAGGCCGCCGACGCGCCCGTCGCCGAAGCCGCCTAGCTCCCATGACCGCCACGGACGGCGGTCATCGGATTGCGATCATCCACCCCATGGGGCACGCGCTGCCCCTCGGGGCACGGTGCCCCCGGTTTGTCCAGGAGCACCACGATGCACGTCATCGACATCACCCAACGCACACCGGCCTGGCACGTCTGGCGTGCCGCCGGGGTCTCGGCCTCGGATGCCGCGGCCGTTCTCGGCGTCTCGCCCTACAAGACGCCATGGCGGCTGTGGGCGGAGAAGATCGGGATGTTGTTGCCCGAAGACCTGAGCGGCAACCCGGTCGTGCGACGCGGAAACGCGCTCGAAGACACCGCCCGTCGCGGCTTCGAGGACCGCCACGACACCCTGCTGCTGCCGCTCTGCGGCGAGTCCGACACCCATCCCGTGATCCGAGCCTCCTTCGACGGCCTGGACGACGACGGAATCCCGGTCGAGCTCAAGGTCCCACACGAGACCACCTATCTCCAGGTCCTGGAGCACGGGGTCGCCTCGGCGGCCTACCGCCTCTATTGGCATCAGGTCCAGTGCCAGCTCTATGTCGCCGACGCCGCCGAAGGCTGGCTGGTGTTTCATCGGGCACCGGGGATCGCGGTCGACTTTCGCATCCCGCGCGACGAGACCTTCATCCGGGACACCCTGGTCCCGCGCCGCCTGGAATTCCGGGCGTGGGTGGCGAAGAAGCAGGAACCCGAGCGCGATCCCGAGCGGGATCTCTACACCCCGTCCGGCACGGATCTGGCGACCTGGACCCGGCTGTCCGGGGAGTACCACAGGCTCGCCGCCGACAAGGCCAAGCTCGACGCCACGCTCAAGACCCTGAAGTCGGGTCTGGACGGCATCGAGTCCCAACTGGTCGCCATGATGGGCGACTTCGCGATGGCCGAGAGCGCCGGGCTGCGGGTCCTGCGCTACGCCGTGGCCGGAGCGATCGACTACAAGGACGCCTTCGCGGACCTCGCCCCGGATCTCGATCCGGTGCGCCTGGAGCAGTATCGCCGCGCACCCTCCGACCGGGTCAGGATCACGACCCTGAAGGACGGCAAGGCAACCGTCCCGTTCGGCGAGGCCGAGACCGACACCGGCTTCTACTTCTGACCACGCGGTTCCAGGCCCAGGGAGGGGCTCCGGATCCGCCGATCCCGCATCCCGAGACACCACCGGCCTCCGAGCCGGCGGCTGTCCTGTCCGAACCGACAGAGCCTCGGTCCGGATCGGACAGCCGAACTCCGTGATGTCCCTGCCGGACATGACGACTCCGCGTGCTGAACGGGCCGATTCTCGGCGACACAGCCAATCCCAAACCTCTGCAACCCAACCCCCCGGGGAGACCTGCGCTCCCCCCGCGGGAGGCGTGCGTCTCCTCGGGATCACCCACCCGATGGAGACCACACCATGACGACCAGCCAACGTTTCGATGTCGCGACCACCTTCAACGTCAAGGCCCGTCCGGGTCTTGAAGTGGTCGGTTTCGCCGACGACACCCATCCGCACATCCCGGTACGCAAGCCCTATGTCTTCAGACCCGAGCTGCTGCGCGACGTGCTGGCGTTCCTGCACGAGGCCGGCGGCGACGGCCTGTTCCTGACCGGTCCGACCGGATCGGGCAAGACCAGCCTGATCATGCAGATCGCCGCCCGGCTCGCCTGGCCGGTGCAGTCGGTGACCTGCCACGGGCGCATGGAGCTGGCGGCCCTGGTCGGCCAGTTCGTGCTCATCGAGGGCAGCACCCGATTCATTCACGGACCCCTGTCCGTGGCGGCGCGCGACGGGCACCTCCTGGTGCTCAACGAGAGCGACCTGATGGACCCGGCCGAGTTGGCGGGTCTGAACGACATCCTCGAGGGCCATCCCCTGGTGATCGCGGAGAACGGCGGCGAGGTCATCCGGCCCCACCCCAAATTCCGGGTCGTCGCGACCGGCAACACCGCCGGTGCCGGCGACCGCTCGGGGCTCTACCAAGGGGTGCTGCGACAGAATCTCGCCTTCATGGACCGCTTTCGGGTGGTGCAGGTCGGCTATCCGGAGCCCGAGACGGAGCAGGATCTGATCGCCGCGGCGGTCCCGAAGCTGCCCGCGGAGATCATCGCGAAGATGATCCTCGTGGCCGAGGAGGTGCGGCGCCTGTTCCTGGGTGCCGGCACCGAATCCGGGGAGTTGACCGTGACCATGAGCACCCGGACCCTGGTGCGCTGGGCCACGCTGAGTTTGGCGTTCAAAGGCGCACCGAACGTCTTCGAGTATGCCCTGCAGCAGTCCTTGACCGCCCGTGCGGAGCCGGAGCAGCAGGAGGCGATCCACCGCATCGCCGCCGATGTCTTCGGCGACTACTGGGGTGCGAAACCGTGAGCCCGCTGTATCGGCTCTTCCGCTACGACCACGGCGACGGAACCGCCAAGGAATGGGCCTACGCCGATCTCGGCAACGGGACGGCGCAGATCCGCTGGGGACCGGCCGGTCACCTGCGGCAATCCCAGAGGAAGCCCGTGCAGGTCGCGATCGAGCGGGCACGCGAGAAGACGCTCAAGGGCTACGTCGCCATCGGCTGGGCGGACATCGATGCGACCGGGACCGTGGCGCTTCTGTCTCGGGAGGGTCCGAATCAGCGGTTGCCTCCCACCGGACCCGCCGCGCCCACGCCCGACCCCAAGCCAGCCCGCGACATCGCCGCCCTGTTGGGCGCAGAGGATGACGGGTTTTACTTCTAACCCATCTCGACACACGGCCGACCGCGGCGCACGTCGCCGCCGCCCGGCGATCGCGTGCGTCCCGGTTCGGCCCGGAGCCCACCGATGCACACGATCACCCATGTCACCGACCAAATCACCCTGGTCATGTTGAACGTCGCCATCTGGTCCGGACGCAAGAAATTGCGCGCCGAAGACCTGACGCTCGGCACCGAGGTCCCGCCCGAGGAGTTGGTCTCCCTGGGATCGAAACGGGTCTGCGACCCCGAGCCTTTGAGGATCTTTCACCGCATCAAGAAGGGTGCCGAGCGCACCTGCCTGCAGGTCGGAACCCGCTTTCTCGGCGGGTTTGCCGTCCCGCACGCCCACGCCGAGTCGATCGCCGAGACCTTGGCATTGCTGAAGGTGGAGTTCGACACGGAAACCCGCGCCTTCCTGGCCGGTTACGACCGGGCACTGGCAGATTGGATCTCCAATCTGCCCGCCTGGGAGGAACCGATCCGTCGGGCCATCGAGCCGGCGGAGGTCGTCGGCACGCGTCTGCGCTTCGGCTACCAGATCGTGCGGATCGCCCCGGCGGAGCAACCGGGGACGCTGGAGGAAGAGGTCCACGGGCTCGGCGACGGGATCTTCGCCGAAGTCGAGCAGATGGCCCGCGAGCTCGAAGGGAGTTTCGAGGGCAAGGAGAAGCTACATCGCCGTGCGCTCGGCACCTTCCGACGCATCCGCGAGAAGCTCGCCTGCCTGTCCTTCGTGGACCCGCGGATTCATCCGGTGGTGGACACCCTCGATCATTGGTTCGCCCGCCTGCCGGCGGACGGCCCGATCGCAGGCCCGATCTTCAACGAAGGCATGGGGCTTGCCCTGCTCCTCTCGGACGCCGAGCGCATGGCGCGCCATGGGGCGGGCCAGTGGGCGGTGCAGCAGGACGGCGAGCCGAACGACAGCGACATGGCATCGGACGCAACACCGACCGAGGTCACGCCGTTGCCGCTCGTGCATACGGGCACGGAGCTATCCGCTCCGCGCGCCGTGCAGTCCGCGATGGACTTCGAGGCCGAGATGGACGCCTTGTTCGGCGATGTGACGATTGAGGCCGATGCCGACATCGACGCACGTGACCACACACCGGAGCCCGCGTTCGCCATGCCCGTCGAGGAGACGGTCGCGGACGTCGAGGGCTTCTTCTTCTGATCCGACCCTGAACCCGAGCCGGCGCATCCGCGCCGGCTTCGCATCATCCCACCCGACCGGGGGACACCGACCCGGCCGGGGTGGTGTGCCCCGCCTTCACTCAGGAGCACACCATGACACCCAAGACCTTGACCGACGCACTGCCGATCGTCGCCGCCGCCTACGGACGCAAATTCGGTATCCCCGTGCGGGTCGGCGGCACGCAGGCCCGTACCGACGGCGGCGTGATCGTCATTCCCGCGATCGGGACCGACCCGAGCGCTCGGACCCTGGCGTGGGGCTATCTAGCCCACGAAGCGGCCCATGTCCGCTACACCGACTTCGCCCTGCCGAGGGCACACAATCCGCTGGAGCGGTTCATCCAAGGCGTCATCGAAGACATCCGGATCGAGGGCGAGTTGATCGCCGCCTATCCGGGGACCCGCAGGACGCTCGATGCGATCGTGGCCGCCGTGGTGGCCGACGGGTCGCTGTCGTCGGTCTGCGAGACCGCGAGCCCGTCCGACATCCTCGGCAACGGATTCCTCGCCCTGGCCCGCCATCGCTACCGCAAGCAGGAGGCGCTGGCAAGCCACGCCAAGGAGGCCGACCGCGTCATGCGGGCGGTCTTCCAACCGCGCTTCGTCCATCGGCTGCAGGGACTCATGTCCGAGATCCCGAGGCTGGCGAGCACGGCGGCGTCGATCGACCTCGCCGGGCGGATCGTCGGGTTGATCGATGAGGAATCGCAGGAGCCGCCGCCTCCGGCACCGCAACAGTCCGACGCGAATGGCGATGTGGGCAACGACCCGGGATCCGAGCCGGACGCCGGGAACGGCACAGGGCAAGACGACGACGATGCGCAGGAGACGTCCACGGACAGTCCGTCCGGAAACGCCACCGAACAGGGTGATGCCGGAGTCGGAGGATCCGAGAACGGCGCATCCGCAGGCGATGGCGGAGAGGATCGGGACGCGGAAGACGAGCAGGGCCAAGACGGTCGACCTGACGACGTCGGGGCCGACGACCCCGACAGCACCACGGCAGGCAACGACGCTCGCCATGCACTGCAGCAGGTGCTCTCCGCCACCGACGCCGACCTCCCGGAGGATCTCTTCACGTCGGTCGCCCAAGCGCTGAACGGACGCAGCCGTGATCCGGCGACCCTGCTTCCCGCAGCGGAGGCCTACGCCGGGGACGCGCGCTCGGGCCGAATGGCCCTGGACCGCGTCAAGGGCCACTCGGCGAAGCTCACGGCGCGTCTGCAAGGCCTGATCGAGACCCACACCCTGGAGCGCGCCCGTGCGGGTCGCCGCGGACGGGCGTTGAGCCCGAGCCACCTTCATCGCGCCGGTGTCGGCGACCCGCGGGTGTTCCGGATCCGGGAGCAGGCGATCGCACCGAATACGGCCCTGCACCTGCTGGTGGATCTGTCCTCGTCCATGTGCGTCGGGCGAGACGCGATCGCGTTGGATGCGGCCGCCGCACTGGCGTTGGCCCTGGAGCCGGTCAACGGCGTCTCGCGTGCGGTGACGGCGTTCCCGAGCCTGCAGGGTCGCGACGACAAGGTGACCCGGATCCTGATGCACGGCGAGCGGGTCGCGTCCCGCGTCGGGGCGTTCGTCCAGCGCGGCCGGGGCGGTACGCCCATGACCGGAGCGCTGTGGTTCGCCGCAGCGGATCTGCTGGCCCGTCGCGAGACGCGCAAGGTGATCATCACCCTGACCGACGGTCAACCCAACGACGTGCGCACCGCCGTCGATCTGATCGAACGTGCCGGCGCGGCCGGCATCGAGACGATCGGTGTGGGCATCGCCGTGGACGTCGGGCGTCTGTTCCCGATCGCCGTGCGCATCGACGCCATCGCGGATCTGAAGACCGCGCTGTTCGGGATCGCCGAGCAGCTTCTCCTGACCTGAACCCTGCCATCAGGATCCGGACCGGCCGTCCCTCGCGGACGGCCGGTCCGGGTCCGGGAGGTGTGCTCGCCGTGGGCGCGCTCGCGCGCTCATCGCCGGCACGGTTCCCCGGATCCTCGCTGTCGAGGATCCAAAACGCGGTCGCTGGCCGCCCGGTTTGCCGGAAACACAGCCGAACCCACTGCTCCAATCCACCCCGCGGGGAGAGCCACTCTCCCCGCGGGACGGTGCGTCTCCCCTTGACCGGAGAGCCGCATGTCGACACCCCATCCCGCCCGCGCGCTTGCGGGCCTGATCGAAACCCTCGCGCGTCGCGGCGACCATCGCCCCGACGAATGGCTGCGCGTCCTGACCATGGATGTCCTCGCCGGCTTCGGCGAGCGACTCGAAACTCCCTGGGACGAGCGGCGTCACGCGGCGCTGTTCAAGCTCTCCGGATGCTACGGACGGCTCGTCGCCGAGCACCCCTGGCGCGACATCCTGGGCGCCGTCTATATGGCGCTGAGCACGCACGGCCAACGCAACTGGATGGGGCAGTATTTCACGCCCCAGTCGATCGCGGATGTCATGGCCGAGATCAACACCATGGAGATGGATCCCACGGCGCATCCCAAGGACCGCTTCATCAGGGTCCTGGAGCCGGCCAGCGGTGCCGGAATGATGCTGCTCTCGGTCTGCAAGACCATCGCAATGAAACACGGTGTTCAGGCGCTGCGGCGTCTGTCGCTCACCGCGATCGATCTGGATCCGCTGTGCGCACGCATGACCGCCTGCCAGCTGCTCGCCAATGCGGCCCTGCACGGTCCGCTCGGGGAGATTCTGGTCTACCGCGGCAATTCGCTCGGCAACCCGGCCGACCTGGAGGTGGTGACGCATCGCCTCGCCGCGCCCCCAAGCGTCGACGGCAAACCCGAGCCCATCCCCGAGGTCCTCCCGGCGCTGGCACCACAACGCCTCGCGGCCGTCACGGCGGCGACCGAGAGCCGACAGTTGAGCCTCTTCGACGACGCGGCGCTGCCGCCGCTGCAACGCACGGCCTAACGCGCCGGTATCCATCCACCCCACGGGGACATCGTTCCCCGCACGGGGGACGTGTCTCCCCGCTCGACCCCGGAGACACCCCCCATGACGAAAGCCCAACTGTCCCTGCCGCTGGAGCCCGACCACATGCGCCGGGCGGACCTTCCGGAAAGCGATCGGGAGCTGGTGGCGAAAGCCATCCGCTGCCTGGAGCAGAAGTACCTGGTCAAGCAGGACTGCCTGACCAGTCCGGAGGCCACGCGCGACTACCTCAAGCTGCGGCTCTACGGCCTGCACTACGAGGTGTTCGCATGCCTATATCTGGACAACCGCCATCGCGTCATCCGCTACGAGGAGCTGTTCCGCGGCACGATCGACGGGGCCAGCGTCCATCCCAGAGAGGTCCTGCGCAAGGTCGTCGAGACCGGTGCGGCAGCGGTCATCTTCGCCCACAACCACCCCTCGGGTGTTCCGGAGCCCTCCCAGGCCGATCTGCGCCTCACCCAGCGACTGCGCGAAGGACTGTCGCTGTTCGACGTGCGGGTGATCGATCACATGATCGTCGGCGACGGTGAGGCCGTCTCCATGGCCGAGCGCGGCGTGCTCTGACGGTCGAACGCGCGTCGCAACGAACCGATTCCACTCAACCCCTGCGGGGCCGATCTCCCCGTCGGGGAGGTGTGCCCCGCCCGACCTGGAGGCATCCCTCATGAACCGACCGGAGACTCTGCAGATGACCATTGACGCACACACCGTCCGGGAGCAGGCCCGCGGACGCTGGATCGGCATCCTCGGTCGGCTCGCGCCGACCCTGGAGCCGGCACTGGCCCGTCCGGGTCGGCACGTGCCCTGTCCTGTCCATGGCGGATCGGACGGGTTCCGGGTGTTCCGCGATGTCGAGGAGACCGGCGGCGGGATCTGCAACAGCTGCGGCGCCCGTCGCGACGGCTTTGCATTGCTGATGTGGGCCAACGACTGGGGCTTTCGCGCGACCCTGGAGGCGGTCGCCCATGATCTGGGGCTCGCCACGGGACACCCGCGGACGCGCGAGGCGCGACCGAGACCCGTCGTCGTCTCCCGGCCGGCCAACCATGCCGGAAACGACGCCGTCACGGCCGAGGCCGCCCTTCGGCGCGTCTGGTTCGAGACCCTGGACCCGGACGACCGACGGGCACTCCCGCTGCGGCGGTATCTGTCGCGTCGCGGAATCGATGCCGAACCCGACCCGCGCGTGCTCCGGTTTCATCCGGGGCTAGCCTACTACGACAGCACGACGCGCATCGCGACCTTCCCGGCGCTCGTCGCCAAGGTGTCGGATGCCGAGGGTCGGTCGGTGTCGCTGCACCGGATCTACCTCGATCGCGCGGGACACAAGGCCCCGGTCGCGCACCCGAAGAAGATGATGCCGCCGATCGGCACGCTCTGCGGGGGAGCCGTGCGGCTCTACCCGGCCGGTCCGACCCTCGGGATCACCGAAGGGATCGAGACCGCACTGGTGATCCGCCAGCGCACCGCGATGCCGGTCTGGGCCGGGATCTCCGCGACCCTGCTGCGGCGGTTCGTGCCGCCGCCAGGGGTCGAGCTGGTCGTGATCTGGGCCGATCTGGATCGTTCGGGAACCGGGGAGCAGGCCGCCCTCGCGCTGCACGAGCGGCTTGTCTCCCGAGGCGTCCGGGTGGCGCTGCACCTGCCCAAAGGACCGATCCCGGAGGGCAGCAAAAGCCTCGACTGGTGCGATCTGTGGCGGCTGGACCTGCGCGCGGTTGCCTGACCAAACGGTGAAAGCATCGACCGGCACCCCCGAGGGTGCGCGGTCGGCGAGGTGACCCGTCAACCCAAGCAAACCCGCCGGGGCGAAAGCTCCGGCGGGTTTTTTGTTGCGGCGTCGATCCGCGCGCGATACTGAGCAACTTTCGGCTGTTCACCGACGATGCCCGATGACCGAAACGACAGCGCTTGATTGGTTCGACGCCGGCAGTCGCGTCCTCGAAGGCGCCCGGACGCCCGAGCTGTTTCCGCCGCTCGACGACACGCATGCCCAGCGCGCATGGCTCGCCGGGTTCGCGGGCGCTTGGGCGGAACGCAGCGGCGACGAACCCGCCGAGGATGCCCTGATCGCGGCGCTGGAGGGGCGCCCTGCCCTGCTGAGACAGCTTTGGGCCCAGGGTCCGGGCAAGATCACGCGCGGCTGGTCCTGATCTCGAGGGACCCAGCGGCGTCGCCGGTCATGGCCGGAGCGAGCGTCAGTCCGACAGATAGAGCGCGAGAAGCGGCACCAGATTCAGCAGCAGGATGGCCAGCTTGTAGGCGGCCATGCCCGCATAATGAATCGCGTCGAAGGTCTCGACCGAGAGCCCGAACCATCGACTGTGCAGGCGATACATCCAGTCGTGAGCAAAGGCGAAGCCCACGAACCACAGAAGCAGAAATCCGTAGTTGATACCGACACACCAGAGCAGGAATTCCGTGATGCCTGTCGTCGCCATACCTCACCCCCGTAGCCGCCGATCACAAAAGCTCCGGCGAGCCCGCAGGGTCCGCCGCAAGTCGTCCCCGAGCCGACCGATAGCGTGGCTAACCGGTGATCGCGGATCTCGCCTGGCGCAGTCCGCACTTTTCATGAAAGTGTGTATCCGCCGGAAAGCAGAAGCAATTGCTTCGGCTGAACGGACACGCTGCGCCAAGGTCGGGCACCGTCCATGTCGTGAGGCACTTTGAGGCAGTGTCGTGTGCGCGGATATGCCCGTGGGTGATATCCTCGGTGCACGTCCTGATCAATGGTGGCACGTCTTCGGATGCCTGTGGTCTCGCAACAGGGGCAGCGCTGGATCAATGCCGAGAAGGCCCGCTATTACCGGGTCGTCCTGGAAAAGGACCTGTTCGGTAGCTGGTGCCTGATCGCCTGCTGGGGTGCGCTGCACTCCCGGCGCGGCGGGATGCGGGTCACCGTGCTGGCGTCGCTCGATGCCGGGATCGCGGCACTGGACGGGATCGCGAAGCGACGGCGGCAGCGGGGGTATATGATTGTACTCCCTCCGACCGACCCCTCGGCGTGATGAGTGCACCCGCTGCGGAACGCTTCGAGGCTGTGGTTTAGACCCGGTTGTCGTGATCGACTGCGAGGCGACGGGGCTGTCGCCGGACGATGGGATCGTGCGACCGAGATTGGCGCCGTCTTGACCCGTAATGGTCGCATGCCGAATTCTCACGCATCGGGCATTAGGATGTCGCAAGCCCTCGCATGCTCGATTTTGGTCGCGTCGCGTCTTGCCCCGAGCGCCCGATCACAAGCTCGGCACCCCGGTCGAGTACGCGGGGTTACCCGTCAACGTTCGGTTTCACCGAGCGCAGGCCGATGCCGAGATGGCGGCGTATCTGGCACTGTATCTCGAGCGAGAGTTGATGGAGCGATTCGGACTCAATGGGGTCACGCACGAGCGGCGACGTAGAATCCAGCGCACGGTGAAAAATCGGCTCGATCGATGCATCGTGCGTGACGGCCTCGCTTCAGCTCAACAGATCCGGGGCTTTACTTCGTGCGGCCCCCCAAGGATGTACATAGGCACGCAAACAGCGCCAATTGCCGATTCGGAGGGAACAGATGTCGATTTTGGAATGTTGCAGGCCCCGCAAGGATCTCCTCGCCGGCACCCTGAACCCGGAGATCTTCACCGCGAACCTGATGCAGGTGATCGACCACTATCGAGGTGAGCCCGATGTGGTGCAGAACGTCTACACGGACGCGCGGGCCTTCTTCGGCGAGGCGACCTACCCCACGGAGGGGATGCGGCTGGTGCTGCGCAACTGCTTCGGACGCCTCGGCGGGAAGGACGCGACCTATCCGGCGATCCAGCGCATGGAACGCGCCTTCGGTGGCGGCAAGACCCACATCCTGATCGGGGCCACTCATCTGGCCTTTCAGGGGACCGATCTCGCCGATGTCGCCCGCGATGTGATCGATGCGGACCTTCTGCTTGCCCCGGGCGAGATCACGGTGGTCGGGATCGCGGGCGATCGGGTGGCGATCCACGAGACCCACGGGGCGCGACTGGTTCCCTATACCCTGTGGGGCGAGATCGCCTTCCAGATCGGCGGCGAGGCGCTCTACCAAGGGATCGGTCCGAGCGCGAGCTCCTTCGGCTCTCCCGCCGACGAGTATTTCGACGTCGTCTTCAAGGATCGCAAGGTCCTGATCATGCTCGACGAGTTGGCCGCCTACGCCACCCGCGTGGAAGCGGCGCGTGCCGGCGGCGGCAGCAGCGTGGCGACCTTCCTGATGTCCCTGTTTCAGTACGCCAAAGAGCATATCGGGCTGTCCGTGGTCATCACGCTGGCCAGCCAGAAGGATGCCTTTGCCCGCCAGACCTCCATCCTCACCGACCTGGTTTCCAAGGCCAAAGGCGAGCAGATCAGCGCCGCCGACTCACTCGGGATCGCCGATCGCGCCTATGGTGAGGTGCGCAAGGTCAGCGCGCGCGACGAAACCACCGTCACCCCGATGCGCGGTCAGGAAATCTCGCGCGTCCTCGCGCGTCGCCTCTTCGAGAACATCGATCGGCAGGGCGCCGCCACGACGGCCGATGCCTACATGGAGATGTACCGGCGCACCGCCATGCTGCTGCCCGAGCAGGCCCGCCAGGAGTCCTACCGGGAGCGTTTGATCGCCCATTACCCCTTCCATCCCACCCTGATCGACTTCCTCACCGAGAAACTCGCCACCGTCGAGACCTTCCAGGGTACCCGCGGCGTGCTGCGCATCCTCGCCCTGTCGGTCGCCAACCTCTGGCGTCGGCAGGCCGCGGCGCCGATGATCCACGCCTGTCATCTGGATCTGCGTGACCCGCGCCTCGCCGACGAGTTGGTCAGCCGTACCGACAGCGCCGAGTTGATGCCGATCGTCAACGCTGACATCGGCGGTCCCGACAGCGGCGATCTCAAGGCGGAGGACAGCAACGCCGCCTTGGCCGATCGCGCCAACAAACACCCGGACGGTTTCCCCCTCCACGAGTACGCCTGGAAGACCGTGTTCCTGCATAGCCTGGCGGGGTTCGGCGACGGGCTCGCCTCCAACGTCTTCGGTATCGCCAAGCAGGACGCACTGTTCGCGACCGCCTTTCCGGGCATGACCCCGCCGCAGGTGGAAACGGCACTGGAAGCGCTGCGCTCCCATGCCTATTACCTGCGGTACTCGGAGACCGAGGGACGCTATTACGCGAGCACCGGCGTGTCGATCAACCGCGTCTTGGCCGACATTCGGCGGGCGCTGCGCGGCAACACGCGCGTGACCGAGCTCCTCAACGAGACCTCGCGCAAGGTCGTCAAGCCCGGCGCACTGAACCTCGAGGTCCTGTCCGAGGTGGAGCTTCCGGAACGCATCCCGGACAAAGGCGCCAAAGCCACCTTGGCGCTGATCGCCCTGGGTAGCCCGCCGGTCAAACCCGAGGACTTCATCACCCAAGCGGGCCTCAACAAACCACGCCAACATCAGAATCTGGTGTTTCTCCTGCTGCCCGAGACGGTCAAGGTCAAGGATGAATACAGGTCCGGCGACGACATGCTGGACAACGCGGCGACCCGCGCTCTGGAACTGAGCGAGCGCCTGAACGGCATCGCCATCGATGTCCTTGCACGCCGCACGCTCAAGCACAATCCGTCCGCCTATGGGTTGTCGGAATCCGCCTTGAGCGACGAGGCGTTCAACCGCGACACCAAGGAGCGCGAGCAGGCCCTGTTGACCGTTGTCACTCAGGCGTACCGCAACCTGTGGTTCTCGGCCCAAGGCGGCAAGGTCGTTCGTCGCGAGATCAGCACCGCCGGCGGCGAAGGCGGTGCCTCGGTCATCGAGAGCATCCGCGCCGTCCTCATCACCGAGGGCAAGCTCGTCACCGCCGAGATGGCCGTCACCGGCTCGACCGCCAGCGCTGCCGCCAAGCTGTTCTTCACCCCGTCCAAGGACTACCGGACACTCGACGACCTACGCAGTGCCTTTGCCTGTCGTCGCGACTGGCCGGTCCTGGAGGACAACGGCGTCTTCGAGAGTCTGATCCGCGCCGGGGTCGGTCACGGTGTCTGGTGTTTGTTCCGCATGGGCTCGGCCGATGCGGAGAAGCCGGCCGATTTCCACGCCCGCGAGACCGGCGAGCTGCCCCTGCAGCTTGAACTGACCGAGCCGGGCTGGAGCCTGGTCACCCCGCAGGGTGCCAAGCTACGCGGCTGGACCGCGGTGGATAAACCCGACAGTGCCCAGATCCGCAAATGGGTCCAGGAGGCCAGTCAGCAGGCCGGTTATGGCTCCGTGACCGAGGTCGCTGCGGCGGTGGCCGAGACCCACGGTGTGATCTCGATCCAGGACGTGTCCAAGGCTATCGACGAGCTGGTCAAAGCCAACCAGCTGTATGTCCATGCACCCGACAAGGATCCCGGGCTCGATCCAGGCGTGCTGCGGGGCGCCAACGCGTGGGTGATGGAAGCCGTTGAGCCGGACGACAAGATCGTGACCAGGGCCGAGGCATTTATCCGCGGCTGGATCAAAAAGGACGAGACCATTGCCTTGAGCGGCGAGAAGGCGCGGAAGAAGGTCTTGCCGTTGCTCAAACGGCTCGCCGAGATCTACCAAAAAGGGGGCACCTCCACCATCGATATCCTGGAAATCAATGGACTCAAGCTCCCTGCGGGCGGGCGCATCGCACTCCAGTTCAACGCGCTGAAGCCCGAGGACGTGCTCGCCCTCGACGAGTTGCTCAATCCGGCGATGGAGCTGACGACACAGGACGCGGAGACCGAGGTCCAGATCGTCATCGCGGAACCCCAACCAGGCTGCAAGCTCGTCGCCGAGCTCGGCATAGACGAGGTCCACTGATCGCTATCCATGGCCAAGAAAACAGCATCGCTTGATCTCCTCAAGTATCATGCGGAGCGACTCGCCCCGCTCAGCACCAAGGCGCCCTTCGTGCTGCGCATCACCGAATGGCGCGATACGCCGATCCCTGTTCTCGTCGTGAAGGAACGCCATTACCGGGATCAGGACGAGGCACCCAGGGGGGCGGATGGCCAGCGCCGCCGCGCCCGTCCGATCCTGATCGAGCGCGGCAGCCTCCATGGCGAACCGCTGCACCGTTGCCTGCCGATCCTGCGTCGCGTGGTCGAGGGTGTCGTCGACGCGGCCGGAATTCCGCTGGAGCTGTCGCGGTATCTCACGGCCGAGGGACTGCGCCTGCGTGGCAACCTGCCGTTGGACGAAGAGGCCGGCGCCATGCTCGCCCTGATCTTTCGCCTGCAGGATCGCATCAAAGACTTGGACCGGGTGGAGCTGATCGCGCATCGCGTTCGCCAATTTACTCGGGAAGAGGCCGCCTACTGGCTGTCGCGCACCACCAGTTTCGGACCGATCGCCAACCGCTGGGCACTCTCCGGATTGCGCACCATGCTCGGCGGTCATGCCGACGACAAGGGCGTTCAGGAAATGCTGGAGCGGCTGAAGCTTGTGGCCTGACTGCACCAGCAACTCGTCGGGGTGTCGGGGCTAGAAGTAAAAATGCGCATGGCGACGCGCAACGCGTGGTTGTCTACAATGCAATATGATCCTTGTCGACGCCATCACAGAAGCTAAGAAAACCACAATGGGACCGCTCGATGGAGCAGACTGTCACTTACAACAAGGCACCTCTCGTCGAGTTGATCGTCGAGGTGCAGTGGCCCGTAGCAACGATCGGGACGACTGGCGGCCCGCCCATCGTGGGTGGTCAATCAGCAGCTTTCGACCTTTGGTTCCAAAGGCTTACGGAGCGTTTGCGCGCACAAGGCTTCCACAACTTAGAGCGACTTGTCCCCCACGACATGTTTCTCTTGGCACATCAACCGCTCTACCGCTACAGCCTTGCCGAGGACCGATTTCCTATCGTTCAACTCGGTCACGGGATATTTACCGTCAACGCCGGCCCTCCCAACTATCGGTCTTGGGCAGCCTTGCGTCCCCAGGTGGAGAAGGCTTTTGCGGCACTGGTAGACACCAAGCCCACCGACGAACCACCAACGACATTTTCCCGCGTTGCACTTCGTTATATTGATCTCTTTGATACTGAGCTTCGTGCTGGAGCATCGAATTATGCGTTCATCCGCGATGATCTTGGCATCAGTATCGGACTACCGGATGGATTGATCGAGCTAGCCTCCGACGCGGGTCGGATCTACCCAACGCTGGCGGTTCAGTTGCCTATCGATGGCGACCAGAACGCAAATATGACGTTTCAGGTTGCCGCAGGGCGGCTGGGCAATCGGTCGAGCACTGACACGGTTATGGATATGAGCTATATGGTGAGCGGCAACATTCCAGTGGCAACGGCTGCAGTACTTGCGCCACTCGACGCAGCCCACACAGCTATCCACAGCTGGTTCGAGAAACTTACCTCAAATATTCGCGATCGGATGGACCCCATCCGGCAGGCATAAAGCATAGGAGGTAATGATGATTATGATTATGTTTCCGATTGCAATCAACCAGATGGAAATCGCGACCGAGATCAGTGTAGTACCATCGATTCGTGAATATCAGGTCATCACCGAGAGTCAGCGGCAACCAATCCCGTTTCAATATTCTCCGCGGGAGACCGCCTCAACGCTCACCCAACCCCGCAACCATGCCGCCTGCTGGTCGCTCCTGGATGAACTTTCGAGACTTGCGCCAAACTGGGATGCATATGGTGCCGAACCCATTGCTGCTCGCTGCATGGCCAATACCCGCTGCGTTCTCACTGCATTACCGGCTGGTATTCCATCGCCGGAGATTACCCCTAATCCCAACGGTACCTTGACGCTCGATTGGGAGACCGAGGATCAGGCTTTGTCCTTGGAGTTAGGTGCGACACGCTTCAGCACTTTCTGGGAGTCTCGTACAGGAACTAAGATGGAAGAGGGTACCTTTGACACGAGTATTCCGAATTTTGTGGCTATGGCTCTTGACTCAATGTTCCCTGATCTCACACAGACGCAACCATTATGTGAAGACTTCGCGTTCAGTGGAGGACGAGGACCCGGATTCACTCCCGCTCATTGTTACGGATAAAGAACGGCTGGCCCGTGCAATCTTCTTCCCTAACTACATCAATAAGAGCGGAAAACTCAAGCCGTCCGCATTCAAGGCACCAAGCGGTCGTCAGGATGTTTCTGTCAACCGTCTTGTCGCCTTGAACGCTGACGCCTGTAAGGTTCGCTCGAAGGCAATAACTCTCTCGGGGACGTTTAAGGGTTTCGCCGTCCTTACGGCCTATTCTGTTCGGGAGTGCGGGTCAGACGTCAAAGACAGCCGTGCGGCGTATTTAGGCCACGCCGACATCATTCACGACCAGATTTTGCCAAAGAACGAGCCGCCGCCACCCGAGTTCAATGAGCGCCTCAAACGGTTGGTTGAGGCTTCCCAATATTTTCCCGATCCGGACCCCGAATCCGATACTTGGACCGGCGAGGACTTCTCCGCCGGCCATTGATACGCAGCTATAGGGATTCATCGACGATGGACCAACGCCTGATCGAGGCCGGATTTCCCTGTCATCAAGTCGGGGCGGAGACGCAGCGGGAGCAGAGCGTCGGGCTCCAGCCGCCGGTGAACCGCCTGCATGTCTGGTGGGCCCGTCGGCCCCTAACCCCGAGTCGAGCCGCCATTCTGGCGTCGTTTTTGCCCGCCGGGACTGACCCCGACACCTTCGTTCGCCAGCTCGGTATCGAGCTGGTTCAGGCATTGGTTCATGGCGAGCCCTGGACCCTGACCGGAAAGCTGCTGGAGCGGGTCGAACAGTGGGATGGACGGGAGGTGTTGCGGGTCGACAAGGTGGTTCTCGGTGCGTTGGAGCAAGAACAGCAACGCCGCGAGAAGAATCGCGAGCTGATTTCGCGTCTGCGCGACGAGCAACCCGATCTGCGAGCCGAACCGATCCTGGTCCGCTGGGTAGAGGAGAGCCGGCACCTGCCGATGCCATGGCCAGCCGAAGGCGAAGCCCTGTCGACCCGACGAGTGCCCGGGGATCCTGCCCATGTCAACGAACGAATCGATTTCGCCAAGTCACCCGCAATCAAAGCATCTCTCGGTGGTGAACTGAGATGGGAAGGCGAAGATCTGTACGCCTATCAGCGCGCTTTTGCGAACCCTGTTCCCTACCGTGAGAAAGCGCTGACGGTACTCGATCCTACATCAGGCGGCGGTTCGATCCCCTTTGAGGCACTCAGACTCGGATATCGGGTCATCGCCAATGAGCTGAATCCGGTCGCGACCTCGATCCTCTATGCAACGCTGGATTATCCAGCGCGATTCGGGATTGGATTGGTCTCGGATATCGAACGGTTTGGGAAGTCGCTGCTGGCCCGAGTCGAAGCGGAGATGGCCGATGTATCGCCCTTCTCCCCGATTCCGGAGGACGAACTGAACATCCTAAAACGGCATCTCGCGAGATGTCCGAAGCTGGTCGACGACTTCGCCATTGAGCACGACCACACCGGGCTGATTTCGTGCCGCCAAGTCACCTGTCCCCACTGCGGCGGCGAGGCGCCTTTGCTCAACACCTGCTGGCTGTCCAAGGGAGCCGGCGACCCTTGGGGCGTGCGAGTCATCCCGGAGAACGGCAAGGTCCGTTTCGAGACCTATCGGATCAAGCACGGAAGCGGACCCAATGGCGAGGATCCAAACGCAGCTACCGTGAATCGTGGAACCGGCCAGTGTATCCACTGTAAACAGGCGATCGACGGCGATGAGATCAAGCGTCAGGCCCGTGCATCGGCCAAGCATCCAACGCCGATGGCCGATTGCCCCGATGGCTGGAGGGATCGGCTCTACGCCGTGGTCGCGGTGCGTCTGGAGCCCAAGCTCGATAGCCACGGCCAACCTTTGCGCTACGCATCAGGCGCACGCAAAGGGGAGGTCAAGACCACCAAGGTCCGCTACTTCCGATCGCCGAACCAGCTTGATTTCGACGCCTTGGCAGAAGCGCAGCGCCGCCTAAGGGCGCGTTGGGACGCGTGGGACAACGCGGGGCTGATTCCGACCGAGGAGATCCCGCCCGGGCACCGCCGCGACCAGCGCGATGGGCTGCTGCGCTACGGCATCACCCACTGGCTCGACATGTTTACCGCGCGTCAGTTGCTCGGTCATCTGACCCTGATCGAAACCTTGATCCAGCTCAAGCCACAGATACTCGCGGAGTTGGGGCCTAAACGCGGTCGGGCCGTAGTGACCTATCTGCAATTCGCGATCGATAAAGGGCTCGACTACAACAGCCGTCAAACCCGCTGGGAGTTTACGCGGGGCGTTGTTAAAGGCACGTTCGGGCGTCATGACTTTTCGTTGAAATGGACCTTCGGCGAGATGATCTTTTCGGGCCCAAGCTCTGGCGCCGCCTGGGGTTTGTCACAGGTTCTCGATGCCTACAAAGGCATGGCGGAGCTCATGACACCCGCACATGACGGTACCGGTGGGCAGCCACCGGTCACCATCCTGAACGGCACGGGGGCGCACATCCCGCAGGTTCCCGACGACTCGGTGGACCTCGTCTGTATGGATCCGCCCTACTATAACAACGTCCAGTACGCGGAGCTGTCCGACTTCTTTTACATCTGGCAGCGCCGCACCTTGCGCGATCTCTATCCCGGCGTCTACAACCGACGCCTGACCGACAAGAAGGCCGAAGCCGTCGCCAACCCCTTTCGCGACGGCGGACCGGACGGAGCCAAGACGACCTACGAGCGCATGATGGGCGAGATCTTCCGCGAGTGCCGACGCACGCTGAAGGACGAGGGTCTCTTTACGCTCATGTTCAACCACAAGTCCCAGGATGCCTGGGAGACCCTGACGCGCGCCCTGATCGATGCCGGGTGGGTCATCACCGCCTGTTTCCCGGTGGAGTCCGAGGGCGAGAACTCGATGCACCAAAAGGACCTCGCCGCCGCTGCCAGCTCCATCTTCATCTCCTGCCGCAAGCGCCCCTCTCGGAGCGACGAGACCGCCATCTGGGAGAGCGCCTTCGGCCAAACCGGCATCCGTCACCGGATCGAATCGGCGGTGCGCCGAGGGCTCGAGGACTTCGAGCCGCTGCGCCTCAACCCGGTCGACGAGATGGTCGCGAGCTACGGCAAGGCCCTCCAGGTCCTCTCCTCCCACTGGCCGGTGCAGGATGGCGACGAGCTGGTCAGCCCCGTCAAGGCGATGAACGAGGCGAGCCGCGTGGTCTCGCAGGGACGGGTCAGTCAGATCACCAAGGGCAAGGTTCGGGTCGAGGATCTGGACAGCGAGACCGCCATGGCGCTGACCATCTTCGGGATCTGGGAGCTGGCCGAGATCGCCTACGACGACATCCTGAACCTCTCCCGCTCGCTGGGGATCGCCTTGGACGGCAAGTCCGCAGGCTACCGTGTCCAGGACCGGGAGATCGGCATCAACCAAGCCGTCGGTACCCGCGGCCGTGTCAAGGGTGCCGAGGGCTACCAGGCCCCGCTGGTCCGCGCCGGCTCCAAGCTCCGTTTGGCCCTGCCGGAGGAGCGCCACAACGCACGTCTGAGCGCCCCGCAGACCGATTGGGATCGTCTGCAGGGCCTGATCGCGGCCTATCGCGAAGGCGATATCCCGGTTGCTCGCGCCTACCTTCAAACGCACGCCGCCGAGAACGGCGAGCGCATCCTCGATCTTCTGGAGGTCTGGGCAGCGGAAGCGCGTGATCCGGATCTGAAGAAGCAGGCGCGTGCCGCACTCTATGGGCTTGGGCGGTGAGGGTTGTCGTCGATACCAACGTCTTTCTCGGCGCCATGCTCGGCCGTGGGGCGGCGAACGCCGCCATCGCGGCGTGCCTGCGCGGTCAAGCCGTTCCGCTCATGGGCACGACCCTGCTTGCCGAGTACGAGGATATCCTCGGGCGCCCCTCGCTGTTCTCCCGCTGCCTTCTCACTGCCGAAGAGCGTGAGGAGTTGCTGGACATCTTCCTGGCGGTGTGCGAATGGACGCCGATCTATTTCGGTTGGCGGCCCAATCTCCGGGACGAGGGCGATAATCATCTGGTGGAGTTGGCCGTTGCCGGCGGTGCGTGTTTGATCGTGACGCGCAACCTCCGCGACTTCTCGCACATGGAGCTGCGCTTTCCCTCATTGCGGGCGGTCAGCCCCGAGGACTTCCTGAAGGAGCTGCAGACATGACCTCAATAACAGTCAGCTTACCCGACGAGACCTACCGGCGCCTGGACGAAATCGCGCGCTTGCGCGGCACCAGTATCGATCGGCTCTTCGACGACATGGCGGCCCTGATGGTGGCGGAGTCGGACGCCGAGGTCCGCTTTCGTGCCAGAGCTCGACGGGGACAGGGCAAAGCCGAGCGGGGGCTCGGGTTGCTGAGCCAGGCGGCCGGACAGCGTGGCGAGGGCCGGGAAGGCGAACGGGATCTGGATCCGTGAGGTTCCTCCTCGACACCGATGTCGTGTCGGACGTGCAACGCGAGAGTGCATGACGGCGAATGCCAACCCGGAGATCCGAGGCATGGAGCACATCAAACCGTCGGCGTCGTTCCAACAGCGCGACTGGCAGCCGCGCTACCGCAGCACCACCAGCGACGTCCTGCACGACTTCTACATCCCGGCCCTGCGCGCGAGCGTGCGCTACGACCGGGTGGCGGGGTATTTCCGCTCCACCTCGCTGGCCGCGGCCTCCCAGGGCTTCTCGGCCCTCGTCGAGAACAAGGGCCATGTGCGGCTCGTGGTGGGGGCCGATCTGGATCCCGAGGATGCCCGGGTCATCCTCGATCACGGGGACGACGGGCGTCTCGCCGCGACCTTGTTGGCGAACCTGGCCGACCGGCAAGGCTGGCCCGAGTCCGTCGAGAACGGACTTGTGTTGTTGGCATGGATGCTCAAGGCGGGTTGTCTGGAGATCCGCGTGGCGTTGCGACGACATCGCAAGACCGGCGCCGCCCTCCCTTACGGTTCGCGCGTCGATGGTTATGTTCATGAGAAATGGGCCGTCTTCACGGATGCCGACGGTCATCGGCTGATCGCCGAGGGGTCCCTGAACGAGTCGCGCACGGCGCTCGAGATCAATGCCGAGAACATCGGCGTGCACGGTGATTGGTGGGGTCCTCAAGAAGCGGTTAGAGCGGATCTGTATGCCGGGGACTTCGAGACCATCTGGGAGAACCGAGACCCCGGGCTCTACGTGTTGGACTTGCCCCTGGCGGTGCGCGAACGCCTGATCGAGATCGCCGGCATCGTGACCCGTCCGAAAGAGATCGACGGGTCCAGCGAGCTGCCGCCGGACGTCGCGGGGCCGAGCGCGCGGGAGTGGCTGCAATTCGCCATCCTGCGTGAGGCCCCGCGGATGCCGAACGGGCGCTTCGTCGGGATGGCGACGGCGCCGGTTGCGCCCTGGCCGCACCAGGCGATCGTGGCGCGGCGGCTGATTACCGCTTACCCGTACAGCTTCCTGTTGTGCGACGAGGTCGGTTTGGGAAAAACCATCGAGGCGGGCTTGGCCTTGCGCTCGCTGATCTTGTCCGGATTGGCGCGACGGGTCTTGATTGCACCACCCGCGAGTCTCGCCCGGCAGTGGCAAGACGAGCTGGCGAGCAAGTTCTTTCTGCGTTTCGGGCGCGCGCTCTCAGGTGCGCAGGTCCGGCACCTCTACAAGCATCCGCTGGAGGAGCAGCTCCCGGCCAAGTCGGTGTTCAGCCCCGCCTGCGTGATCGTCTCCACCGGGTTGGTTCGGCGCAAGGAACGCCAGCAGGAGCTGGCCGGGCAGACCTGGGATATCGCCCTGGTGGACGAGGCCCACTATGCCCGCCGCAGCAACTCGACGGCCGGATTGGTGGTGCAGCCGAGATACGGGGATCTCTACCGGGCGCTCGAGCAGACCTTGCGACCGCGCACCCGCGCCCTCTGGCTCGCCACCGCCACGCCCATGCAGCTTGACCCGATCGAGGTCTACGATCTGTTTCGCCTGACCCGGCGCGTCGGCCCCTTTCAGGACGATCCGTCCCTGACCCAGGCGTATTACGCGATCCAGGGCTGCATCCAGCGCGGCGAGACGGTCTCCGAGGAGGAGCTGACCTTCCTGCGCCGGGTGCTCGGCTCGATCCAGCGGCATGATCCGGAACTGGCCGTCTTCATCCGTCAGACCGTCTTGAGCTCGGCGAATCGCACCCAGTACGAGCTCTGGCTCAAGCAGGGCATCACGCCGACTGCCGCGAGTCTTAAGAAGCTCTTGCGCGCCATCTTCTCATCCGCGCCGCTCTCGAGGGTGATGATGCGCCACAACCGCGCCCTGCTGCGCGTTTACCAGGAACAGGGCGAGCTCACCGCCAACCTGGCGCAGCGGCACATCCTGCCGATGCGCAAGATCCAGTACACGTCGCAAGAGCACGCCGCGTACGAGGCCCTGGATGTCTATTCGCAGGAGTTGGCCAGACAAATCACCGCGGCCAACGACCAACAGGCGCGCGTCTCCACCGGCTTTTACCTGAGCTTCCTGCAACGGCGTTTCGCGTCCAGCCTGTACGCCATCGGCGAGACCCTGCGGCGCCGACTCGAGCGGGTGAAGTGGACGCTGGAACACCTGTCGGCGAAACCGGGCAAGAGCCCGTCGGCATCCGAGGCGTCCGATCTCGACGAGGATCTGGAGCAGGACGAGGACGACACGGAGGTCATCGAGCAGTTGCTCAAGAACCGCAGCGAGGCCGACTTGCGTTGGGAGTGGGAGACGCTTACGCAGATGCTGGCCGGCAGCCTCTACGACGCGGCACCGTCGTCCTCGAAGACCCAGGTGCTGCTGGGGTATGTGCAGCAACGTCGGGAGGCGACCCGGCCGGGGCGCGTTGCCCAAACGGTGATCTTCACCCAGTTCTGGGACACCCTGGAGGATCTGGTTCGGCGCCTGCGACAAGCCGAATCCAAGCTGCTGGTGGGGACCTATTCGGGGCGCGGGGGTCAATACACCGATCCGCAAACCGGCAAGCTGGTCGGAACCGAGCGCGACGAGATCAAGCAACGCTTCCTGCGCGGGGAAATCGATATCCTGGTGTGCACGGACGCCGCCGCCGAGGGCCTCAATCTCCAGACCGCGGACTTTCTAGTCAACTTCGATCTGCCCTGGAACCCCGCAAAGGTGGAGCAACGCATCGGGCGCATCGACCGCATCGGTCAGCTCCACCAGGACATCTATGTCCAGAACCTCTGCTATTTGGGCTCGGTCGAGGAGATCGTCTACGACCGCTTGCTCAACCGCTTGGGCAGCATGATCTCGGTGGTGGGCGATCAGCAGGTGTCGTTGCTGCCGGTCACCGAGGAGGATTTCCGCCAGCTCGCCACCGGCCAGGTCACCGAGGCGCAGTTGGAGGCCGAGGCCCGCCAACGCATTGCCGTCTCGCAGCAACGCATCCGCGAGACCGAGTTGAGCGGCCAGGAGATCTACGAAATCTACCAACGTTTGGCGCAGACGCACGCCGCGGAGCGCTTGCCCGCAACCTTGGACGGCATCTGGACGGTTCTGAACGAATCGGCCTCGCTGCGGGCACTGGGGTGTGCCGTTGCCGCAAACCTGTCCGGCACGCCGCAAGAGCCGCTGTTGCTGCGGGGTCTGCCGGGGATCGTCGACGGGACGGCGTTGACCGTCGACCGCAAGCTCTATGACGACGGGATCGCGTCACTCGGGCCGCGGTTGCGGTTCGCGACCTACGGCGAGCCTGTTTTCGATGCCATCCTCGCCATCGGTGGCGACTGGCAACCGCCCGGGTGTGTCCGGCGGATCGCCGTCACACCGCACGGGCTGGATGTAGAGTACGTGGCGTTCGTCGCCGCCGTTGCGGATGGCGAGGGGACCGCGCTGCGCCTCATCACGGACTTGGACGCGCTTGCGGTGTTGTCTCTCGACGAGACGGCGACCGTGTCGGAGGGCGACACCCTGCCCTTTATCCCGCAACTACAGGCGCTGGCGGACGAGGAGTATCGCCTGACCGCCCATGTGACGGGCGTCGAATCGGACAACGAGCGCTCCGGGCGCGCCCAAGCGGCGCTGGCCCTCGGAACAGCCTTCGGGTTCATCAAAGGCCGCCAAAAGACGGGCCTTGCCGACGACAACTTCTGGAAAGAACTCGAGGCCTGCCGCAAGCTGGTCGCGGAGCGGTTGGCTCAGGGCGGCGGCATGTCCGTGCAGCGCATCCCGGTGATCTACGATCGCGTCGCGACGGCCTTCGTCCCGTTCGTTGTCAAACGCAAGATCAGCGACGAGAGTTTCTGGGTCGATACGGCACCGGCCCCGTTGCTGAACGCCGCCCTGGATGCGGCAGCCCGGGTCGGCGAGGGAATCAAGAAGAAGAAGTCGGAGCTGAGCACGGAAGCCGCGTTGAGCAGGATTGCCAGTGAAATGAAGCGCATGCTCGCCTGATCGGTCTGTAGCGCGGATCGCCGTAACCGCGCATGTTGTGGAAGCTCATCCCGCTACCGGCTGTCGTATGAGCCTTTCCCACGCGAGCTAAGGCCTGCGGCTGCCGCCGCAGGGATCGCCCTCCTCCACCTCCAGCCACGTCTTCAACTGCTCGGTGCGTCGGGTCGTCAGATCGGCCAGCACGGTGCACCGGCACATGGGATAGATGGAACCGTACTCGATTCGCGTATCGGCAGCCGGATAGATCGCCTCCAGCTCGGCGTCCCGAAAGGCGATCCAGGCACGCTGCGCTGTCTTGAGCTTGGCGAGAAACACCGTCTCGCCGCGATAGCGCGTGAGGATGTCTTGGTAGGTGCGGTTCAGCTCTGAATCGGCTGCGTCCAGCTCGGCACAGGCACCCAGGTTCAGATCGAGTTGAGTCTGCGCCTGAGCCGCAGCGACCGCCAACAGCATGGACAGAAACAGGTTCAGTCGTATCATCGTGTTCTCTCCCGCAAGCAAGCGATTTGGTTTCGGCAGGCAGCGCCCGCGTGTCGACGAGGCTCGACAAGGCGCGCGCCGACCGGCCGATGTTCCTGCACCAGCCGAGCCCTCGGAGCCGACATGATGACCTTCTCGTACCCGTCCCGCTACGCCGCTCGTCTCGCCGTCGGCGCCCTGCTGACGTTCCTGCTGCCGCCCGTGCTCGCCGCATCGCCGGACGCCCGCCCCCTGATCGCGGCGCAGATCGCCGAGGGCTGCGGTGCCGAGGGTGCCGGGCAATTCGCACCCGACGCGATCGTCGAGCGCGATCTGACCGGCGACGGCGCGTCGGATCTGCTGATCTCCCATGACGGACTCGCCTGCCGCTCCGGTGGACGCAGCGGCTTTTGCGGGATCCGAACCTGCCTGGTCGTGCTCTACGTGCGCCAAGGCGGGCGCTTGAGTCTCAACACCGAGGTCCTGTCGATCGGGGCAACGATCGGTGCGGGCGATCCGCCCGTCATCGAGCTCACGTCCGACGACGGCAGCCCGAATCTGCTGCGTTGGAATGGTACGACGTTCGTCAAACGCTGACCGCTCCGGGCTTCGGGCCACCAATGGCGGAGTCGTCGCGGTCCGGACAGCGACTTTCATCTGATTCGGGTCGACACCCCTGAGGCGATTCACGAGCGGCTCCTGCGGGTGGTGACCGAGCGCATCCCGGCGCGCTTCGGCCTGGATCCGATGCGCGACATCCAGGTGTTGACCCCGATGAACCGCGGCGGTCTCGGAACGCGCGCGCTCAACGTCGCCCTGCAGGCGGCGCTGAACCGGGAGGCCCAACCGCGCATCAAGCGCTTCGGTTGGACCTATGCCCCCGGCGACAAGGTCGTCCAGTTGGTGAACGACTACGACAAGGAGGTCTTCAACGGCGACATCGGGCGAATCCGCACGATCGATCTCGAAGAAGGACTTCTGACCATCGACTTCGACGGGCGCCCCGTCGCCTACGAGACCGGCGAGCTCGACGCCCTCGCGCTCGCCTATGCCACCGGCATGCACAAGGCCCAGGGCTCGGTGTACCGGGCCGTGGTCATCCCGCTGGCGACCCAGCATTAGACCTTGCTGCAGCGCAACCTGCTCTATACCGCGGTGATCCGCGGCAAGCGGTTGGTGGTGCTGATTGCTCAACCCAAGGCGCTCGCCATGGCGGTGAAGCAGACCGGGGCCGGGCGGTTGACGCGGTTGCGGGGGCGGTTGCTAGAGATTTGAGACCTTCACATAACGCGGCGAGCGGAGAGTAGGCGACCCAGTTCAGTCAGAACGCTCACAACCCGTAGCTGCCAATGGAGTTCGGCTGGCGAGCGACCCCTATTCTAGCGGCGATAGGGCGCCGACGCGCGGCCAGTGAATTGCCGGATCTGGATTTCGAGCCCTGTTTCGAGCTGCTGAACCCTTTCTTCACGGACCGGATCTGGGAACAATTCCAGCCACCTTGCCAGATTTTCCCAAACGCGCCTATTTGGCGGGCGCCAAACAACCTTGACCCCTGCCTCCAAAGCCAAGCACAATCCTTCAAAGAAGCGTCTTCCGAAAACGACCTCTCGGTATGCAGGGAACCCCATGCTCCGCTGGAATACCGGCGAACCCGCAAGAGGCTCACCGTGATATACCTCATATAGGCACAATCTCGCATTTTCTGAATGCCTGGAATTTCAGCGTGAGTAAAGAGTCAAGCTCCTTCTTATGTGTGGTGTGCGTTTGTTTTAGGCAGTCGGTGATTGCATTTCTGAACTCGGCGAAATTGGGGTAGTATTTTGAGTAGAGCACTTTTTTCTTGACGAACTTCCACAGCCTCTCGATCAGGTTTAAATTCGGCGAATAAGCGGGAAGATAAAGCAGGTCGATATTCAGTTGCGCAGCCAGCGCTGTGACGAGATTGCACTTCTGGTAGCGCGCATTGTCCATCACCAGCGTGATCGGCACGTCGAGATTCAGCATGGCAATGCGTCGCAAGAGGTCGCAGACGCTTTCTGCGGTGATATAGGTATCGTTCGTCACCATCACCAGTTCGTGCGTGATCGCGTTCAATGCACCGAGCACGTTGAATCGCTTTCTCCCGGCGGACGTCTTGACAAAGAGGCGGGAGAACGACCACAGAATACCGAGAAAAGAACCTAATACAAAGTGAGCAGCATCGACAAAAAAATAGCGCGTTTACCCTGTCTGGCTTCTTCGAGGCGGGGCTCTAACTTGTTGATGCGAAAATGTTCTTGCTTCTCCGGGTCGGCTCCCGATGGGATGGTTCCGACGCGTCTCGGAGCCATTCCGAGTGATTTGAGGAACCTCCCGACAACGCTTGGACTGCGCTTGATTCCCGTGAGCTCCTCAATCATGGCCGCCGCCTCGTTGATGGTCGCAGGCGGATGCGCGCGGAAATGGGCCTCAAGTCGATAGCGATGCTGCTCCAACTCGCTGATCGGGGCGTAGAAGTTGAACTCCATCAGCGTCTTGATACCACCGGACTGAAACATCCCGAGGTACTGCCGTAAGGTGTTGCTGGAAACTCCCGCGAGCCGACAAATCTCCCAGTGCGCAAGGCCCTGGCTCTTCAGCCACAGCACATCCATTCGTCTGCGCACCCTCGGGTGCGGATGCACGTAACGCAACTTCTGTATTGTCTTCAAATCCTGCTCGGAGAATTCGATTCTGATCATCGTCGCAAAAAACCTACAAGGCGGCCCGTCGGTAGCAACAAGTCTAACTCAGAGTCAGAGCGTTATCGAGCATTGCTGAGAGTCGACATGAGGAAAGTGCAATTTATGCTTATAGGAGGTATAGCGGTGCAGATCAATGAAGCCGGAGCATTTCATGACGGACTCGAGTGCGGCATTGACACCGGGGAAAGCGGCCACCTCGACGCGAATACCCCGCCTGCGCAGCTCGATGATGACCGGAATGAAATCCTTATCGCCAGACATGAGTACGATGATGTCGGGCTTGACGATCTCGGCCGTCCTCATCAACTCAAGTGTGATCTCCACATCGAAATCGCAGCGATAGTTCTCTCCCGCGATGGCGCCGAGCTTGCTATGGACCAGATAGCCCTGACTCCACAGGTCTTCGATCGCCTGGTCGCGACCGTGCGGATTGCGCGGATCGATCGGGACGAAGGCATGCGCCTCGACCAGAAAACGGCCCTCGCTCAGATAGTGCAGCAGATCGCGATTATCCGTCGCCTGGCCCTGTTGCTGATAAGCGGCCTCGACATTGGCGTAGTCATTGAATACAACAAGCTTTTCCATGGTCATGCTCCTTGATGAATGAATAGAGGCTGGCGAGCAGAAGGTTGATGGTCCCGCCGCTGGTGGCAGCGCCGATCACGCCAAGACTAAAAGTGTCCTGCAAGAGCCAGGAATCCGACGAGCAGGACCAGGGCAACGCACAGACCGATGATCCATGGCCTGGCTTTTTGGACGCGAGCGCGCTGCCGACTGGCCGGATTACGACGCTTGACGCTATTGACATTCCGGCGGACGTTAACGTACTTATTGGCATGAGGAAGACTGGCCATGAACGCGCTCCTTTGAGTGAACTGGATTTCCGAATGATCCGAAGGTTATGCTGATTCAGCCATCCATGGCCGCCGCCGTCCTTGGCGGTATCATTCCGTTGTTGCTCCCTGCTCCATCAAATTAACGATTGCGTCTCGGCCGTTTTCAATCTGCTTGCAGAAATTCGGTTGATTGATTGGATGAATCTCGCGAACGCCTGGATCCCACGTGATCAGTGACCTTCCATAGTCTCCGCCTTCCGATGGCGGTGATCCGGACAAGCGTCCCGCTTGCTGCCTATAACGCGCTCGCGGTCCAGATTTTCAACTCAGTCTTGGGCCCTAAGCATTTGGCCTGGCACTGAAGCCGAGACGGGGTAAAGGGCGCCTTAAGTCGTCCCCACCTGAGTGTGCGGTCGCGTCAACGCGCGGTTTGCCCGCGCCAAGCCTCGCGGATAGCACCACCGGGCGATCCCAAGAGCCAACGTCGGCGTGGAGCATTGCAAGGGACGACCTTTCTCGAAAGCCGCCAAGATGATTTCCCGAAAGGCTTTGAAACAGGGGCGACTTTAGTCGACGTCTGGCGTCACGGGGTTTGAACCCTACTGACGAGACGGGGTTTGAAACCCACGTAGCGGGTAATGGGCGAACGCCCCGTCAGACACGCGGATGGGTTCTTTGACGCGCGGTTTGTTTCGTTCGGACCTAAGGTTATGATTCGCGCTCTACCCGTGGCCGCCTTGCTCGACATGGGTTTCTCAGACAACGGGTCGTCCCGTGCATCAAAGAGGAGTGCTATTTGATGGATCTGTACCGCAGACGGCCGCCAGCGCAGGGCGGCGATTTGGTTCCACCGGTTATGCCGTCGGAGGGCGTTCATGGGTTCTGTTATCTCGCGCGGCAGGCGTCGTTGTATTTCGGGAGCACCCGCCGCCACGCGACAGAGTGGCGCCCGGTCGTTTCCGCCATTGCCGATCAGGGTCGCCGTTACGTATTGCCCGCCACCACCACGCGCGATCGCGCTTTCTACGCGTTGCGCCGCGAGCGCTGTTTTCTCAAGCGTCAAGGCAATCAACAGGCCGACAGTTGGCTCTGTCCCCGGATGGAGCCAATCGAGGTCAGGGAGTTGATCGAGCTCGGCGTCCTGCCTCACGAAGAATCTCTGCGGATCCTGAACTGGCTGCGTCAGCGGGAGCGGGCATGAGCACCGAGACACAGCAGGACCGACGACGCGAACTGGACAAGCGGCTCAGTTTCCTCTGGCGTCGTCGCTGCAATTTGAGCAGGACCGAGTGGGAAGAACTGTATCACCTCGTCTTCCGTTGTCTGCGCGGCAAATGCAGGGATCTGCTACAGCGGTTGCCGGGCACCGACGATGATTACTTCCAGGATTTTTTTACAGATAAGGTTTTTCTGACCGCCGGCGATGGCGGTGAGATTTATCACTCCGGAGCACTCGTCAGTTTTTTTAGCAACTATCTGATCGACCGGTATCGCGCGTTGCCGCCGCGCTCGCAGTCCTTGGATGGGGAGGAGGCGGAGTCTAATCAGGCGCGCCATGAGCTGATCAACCAATTAGTCGAGGAGGCACTCGCCACTATCGATCAGAGTCATGTGGGTCAATTGCTGGATCTGGTGGAAATCGCCATGGCCTCAGGGCGCCCGCACGCGGACGTGACACAGGCGTTCCGGGTTCAACTCGGGATCGATCTGGACGCGATCACGGATGCGGCCTGGTGTTTTCTGGATGCTGGAGAGGGTTGGGAGGGACTGCGCGATCAGTTGTGGTGGATCCGCCTGTATCTCACGAGGCATTTCTGCCCGGAAGATGACTCGCGCTTGTCTCTCGTTGAGTTGTCGCGCCGACATCAGATTCCCTCTTACTACTCGCGGGCGGTAAAACTGGGCATCAATGTCCCAAAGCAAGACGACGCCGCCATGAGCGCGTTCACGTCCAGCTATCGAGGCAGGTGGTTGGCGAGGCTCGCGATCCCGGTCGATGCTGCGCATCGTGTTGAGATAATGGTGGCGTTGAAAATCCTGTGCGTGGTGGCGTTGAATCAGTTGAGGAACGGCGGCGACCGTCAGGTCTGAACACGGTCGCATCGTCTGGGCGATGCCCTTTGCACGGCACGACCAACTTTTTAATTTTCGTTGGTGGGAGCAAACCTTCCTTGCTTCGCCAGCGGGCCACCGCGGGTGTTGTCAAGCCGCGGCCAGGAGAATTTTTTTATGCGTCAACTTGTCCCTCCGCTGAATGTCATCGAGTCAAATCTGTTCGATCCGTCGCTGGCGTTGATTCAACGCTGGATCGATGGAGACGATTCGCAGTCCGCTGCACAGCGCGACGCCTTGAGCGCCGACCCGCGAGCCTGCGCGATGGCCGACGCCCTGCGCGCGCCGGCCAGCCAGGATCTGGATATCGCCGACGATGAGCCTCCGACGCTGCCCCGTTATCTTGTTGACCTGATCGAAAACCGTGTACAGACTGCCGCGCGGGGTCTGGACCTGACGCCGCGCCCTGGACTGATGCTACGTCTCGACCGGGCACTTGCCCCCAGCGGTCCGACAGGATGGGATATGGGACAACCGCTGGCGGTCCTGCTCTCCGAACCCACCGAGCACCCTGAGATCTGGTACGGCTACCTCATGTCAGCCGAAACCGATTACGCGGGACGCTGGGATCTGTTGCTTGAAGATCAGGACGCGCCTTTCGATCCGTTGGCCGCCATGGTGCAGGTCTGGAATCCGGTTCATGTCTACACGCCCAGCGCCTCGGCGGCGCTCGGCGAGCTGTCGCCGCCACGCCTGGCCGCGGTGCGCGGGCTGGCCCTGGATCTATTCGATGAGGCGCTGCGCGATGCGCACGCACAGGATATCGCTCTGGATTCCAGCCCCGGCACCCTGATCCAGCGGGCCACGTCGGCCGGGCAGTTGGTCTTGACCGGAACCCCGCTCGGCGATGAGTCGGATCCGCGGCGGCGCTATCGGACGCTGTACTTTGCCGCAGCCGACCTGGTGCGGGATCTGGCGCGCCAGGCGGTGCAGGAGCTGTCGCCAACGCCCTCCTGGGGCCAGCGCCTGCTGGACGGATTGCGCACCGCGGCCAGGGAATGGCAACTGGTGCTGGAGCCGATCCCGATGCCAGCGATGGGCCGTGTTGCCGAGCCGCCAGAGACCAGCGCCCTCTGGCGGCTCGGCGACTGGCTGGATGTGCGTTTGATCCCATCGCACAGTGGCGAGGCCGTCCAGATCCATGCCGTTCGGCGCGCATCCGAGCCTCTGGTGGTTGAATTGGCCGCTGCTGGACAGGTGCGCCAGCGCCAGCGCCTGGACGAGGGTCGCCCCGAGGCGGATCTGTTCGTCGGCGCCGGAGAGGGGCTGACCCTGCGCGTTCGCGCGGCGGATGATCGGGTGGTATTCGAGGCGCCGTTTCCAGATGCTTTGCCTGACATCGTTGTTGGCTCGGAGGCGCCACCGCATGACGGTGCCTGATTCGGAGAGGGACGCCCCGGAGGACATCTGGCTCTGGCCGGAGGGAGATGGCATCCGCTGGTGGGGCGCCGATAATTCCGGTCTGCTCGCGGACATCGCCCAGGGCGCCGGTCCCAGCGCAGTCATCGAGGCGGCAAACACTGCCTTGTTGCTAGATCGGCGGGTCAACTGGCCCATTGAATTCGCGTTACGGGCGTCCCTTGCCGGACTGCTTGCAGATCTCCTGAGCCGTCATGCCGTGCTCCGGGTTCATCTGCATCCCGCACTGCCGGCGAGTTGGCACCTCTTCCCTTTTGAATGGCTGCGCTCGGACGGTCAGACACTGCATGGCCGCATCTCCGTTCATCGAATGCGCGCGCCCGACACGGTTGCCCTGGCCCCGATCTCACCGAATCGCGACTGTGTCGTGCTGGATCTGCTGCCGCCCAGGGAGCTGTGCTCGCCGAGCCGATCCATCCCGGATGGTGTAGCCCAGATCATCAGCGGCGAGGCGGCCGTGTCGCATTTTCTCGCCAGCGCGGACCTCACGGCGTTAGCGGCGCTGTGCCTCGTGGCGCACGGGACCGAGCAAGGCGATGGGCCGGCGTTCCGGCTGCCCGATGGCCGGCCCTGGTCGCTGCCGGTCGAGCGTGGACTCCCGCCGCTGGTCGTGCTGCTCGCCTGCGGCGATGACCAGGGGAATCTGATCGCCGAGGGGCGACGCGCACTCGATGCCGGGGCAGATGTGGTATTGGCGCCACTGGGGCGGCCGACGCTGGCGGGCGGCGGCCATGTCCTGCGCGAGATCCTCCTGCGCTGGCGCTCCGGCGAGCGACTCGACGATCTGCTGCGCGCACTTTCTGCTTTGCCGGATGGCGAAGCCGGCGCGCGTCGGTTCTTGCTGCTCGGACGGGGCGAGACGCGCATGGATAAGCGATTGCGGCTGCGGGAGCGGGATGACGCCTGGCTGCTTGCGGCGATCCGTTCCGACGATGAGCCGGTGGGTGGGGAGGCGCTCGCCGAGTTGGTGCGGCGACTGACCTTGCAGGGGTTTGCCGCCGGCGAGGATCTGAACGGGGCAGAGGACCGGTTGAGGGCCCTGCTCGCTGTCGAACGCCATGACGACCAGGCCCAGGGATGGCTGTTCGAGCGGTTGACACCCATCGAGCCGGCGTTGCCGGCCCTAGCCCGAGCCTGGGTCGCTCCGCTCCTGGCCTGGCTTGCCGAAGCCTACGGACAGGATTGGATCGAGCGGCTGAAACGGGTCCGTGATGAGCTGGATGCACGACAGGTACCCTGTTCGGCGCCCATGCTGCATTACTGGTCCAAGCTGTATTATCGCCACGGGCAGTATGAACTTGCGTTGCAGGACGTCGCCAGGGGGCTTATGGCGATGGATCGCCGGGAGTTCATGCCTGGATCGGGGCCATTGGGTGCGCGTGAAGCCGGCCTAATCGGGCATCTATTCGGTCTGCTGATTGATCTCGATCTGCCGCAGCAGGCCCAGAAGCTGGGGGAATCACTGGACGACGCACTGGCGAGAGGACGCGATCCCAACGCCCGCTTCGAACGCTATAAGCTGCTCGATCGTCGCGCGCGCTGTGAGTTGCGCCTGGGACGGCCGGGCAAGGCGCTCGCCCAGTATCGGTATAAGCGTCACGAGGCAACGCATTTTGCGAGGAACGGCCTGCGCGAACTGGCCGGACTGCTGTATACGGCGGCCTGGACCGCAGCCCCGGACGCGATGGCGACGACTGAGCAAGAGGGTTGGCTGAGAGACGCGCGCACGCATCTGGAAAGCCTTCCTCGGGATCGCCTCGGCTGCGGCAACGAGGATGCGATCTATCTGCTGCGTTCCTGCGCAGCCTGGGGCTGGCTGAGAGGCGATGCCGATACGCTGGGGTGCGTCCAGGGATTTCTGGAGCCACTAACCGCCAGGTTACATGGCGCCGATCACTGCGATCAGGGGCCGCCTGGGCTGATCTTCACCTTTCTGCATCTGGCACGGCGCGATGGTTACGTCGAGTCGCCGCGGATTCCCTCCTGGGACGATATCTGTGTCGCGATGGAGCACGCGCGCTATTTCATCGAGCTGGCCGCGCTCGCCAGTCTCATGGGCCGGACGGCGGATGCCATGCGATACCTCGATCGTGTCCAAGGCCAACGGCAATTGCTGCCGGGCGTCCACTTTCCGGACTGGTTCAGGGACGGACTGCTTGCGGATTGGGCTGATCTTTGCGCGGAACGCGCGGAGCATGAGCGGGATGTGCTGGGTCGGGAGAATGCCTCCGCGCCGAGCCGACTTCTTGAGAGCGGCTTACTGCCGCTTTAGCCCGACTTCGGCTATTCGACCCCGGATTTCGCGATTTTCGGTCCATTTTGACCCCGGTTAGTCGGTTAAGTATCTAATTGCGCTAATTCGGGTTGTGCAAAAACGCCTGTAGTGCCGACCTTGGTTCTTGAGCGAGAGCGCGGAGCCGAGGACACTATCGGGACGTTGAGGTAGGCACCAACGGATGACTCGTCCCGAGCCGGCTGCGCCTGTGCGTCTGCGATACCGGCTTTGGACAAGCGGCGCCGCGGCAGGCCCCGGACAAGATCAATCCATGGAATGCGGTCGAGCGTTCACCCGAAGGCTTCGTCGAGCAGTGCGTTCTGCACCATTATTCCGACCCCTATCTCGACCGCCTTCCGACGGGAACCGTCGGCAATGTTCGGGGCTCCTGCTCCGGTTCGCGCCGCTACGGCCAAGAGCATTCTTCCGACACCATCAAGCAACGGGCGGCGGCCGAACACAGGCGTCTCGAGATAGACTGCAGAGCGCTATACGTCTTCCGATATCATCATCGCACCTGCCCCGCCGGGATCTCCCGGTGGCGGTCTTGGCCTGGCTCGGCATGGACGAGCGCCGAGCGTCACCGGGGACAAGGTCTCGGGCGCCGCTTGCTCGCGCAGGCACTCGCGGATTGTCGCCTGGCAAACCGAGCCTTTCCGGTCGTCGCGATCGTCCTCGACTGCATCGACGAGCCGGCCAAGGCGTTCTATCGGCGCGAGGATTTCCGCGAGCTGCCGGTGTAACGGCAACGCATCTACCTGAGCTGGAAGCAGCTCGACGCCATGAAGGAGGACCGTTCAGAGGATCCCGGCGGGCGTGCCGATGAGCACGACGACCGCGAAACTCCGGTGCGAATGATAGAAAGCGACGACTGCGGCATCCACCTCGTGCGACGTGCCCGGCTCCAAGATCACCCGCGCGTCACCACCTTGTTGAAGACCGGACTCTACCTGGTGGAAGACAGGGCCCGATGTGGGGTTTGTCCGCCTCCGATCCGCGACGCCACACCTTCGCTGCCGCGGATTGGCGCGGACACCGGGTCCTAGGCGTGAATCCGAGCAGTCTCAGTCTCGCCCTCGCCGACCTTGGGGAAAGCCTCGCTCCCCCGATGCCCTGACGCCTCGCAGGGCCCATCGCGCCTTCAACTTCGACGGCGGATCCTGGACGAGATTCTTCTTCGACCGCGGCGGGCGTCGCCGAGGGGCGATGCGGCGTGATGGCGGTTCCGGGATGGCATGAGGCGAGACGGCGAGTCGAGGGCCGGCGGGAAAGCAATGTCGCGCGGCCCGATCTATCGATTCGGCTTCCCGTGTGCGAGAGTCCGGCGCGCAGGCTCGGATCCCGAGCCACCGGATGGACTATGCTCGGTGCAGTGTCTTTGCGTCACCGGATGATCCCGATGGATTCCCCCTTCACCCGGTAGGGCCCGCCCATCGGGCGGCGACCGGCGTCCTGGAACAACGCCGAGGAGGGTTCGAACTGCGCACGCCGCCACTCGGCGACCTCCGTTGGAGCCGTCCGGCCATCGAGCGTCATCTTGCCGGCAGGAAACCCCGCCCTAAGCTGGAAGCTCCCCCGGAAACTCCAGACGACAGGAGCCGAGCGATTGCTGAACCGCAACTCTCCGTGCGCAGCGCCAAGGCACGAGAACTGGCCCATCGGCTGGCACGCTACGAACGCCGCTCGGTGCCCGAAGTGGTCGAACGAGCGCTGGGGATGTACCAGGCGCGGCAACTCGGAAACGAGCCGGCGCGGGGTTTCTACTAGAGGCTGGCGCAGGATTGTGCGACCGACGTCGATCTCGAGACGCTAATCCGCGAGGAACGCAAACCCCATACGGGCATCGACCTGTGATCTTCGCGCACACCAACGTGGCGCAAGTTCAGCATCGCGCTGATCCAGGCCCGGCCCTACCAGCATTCCATCTCCCGACAGTCCTCCACGGGAGTGATCAGTGCGGAACACGGCCGAAGTCCGCTGCGACATCATCCGAGAACTGGCCGGCGAAACGGTGTGAGAGACACCAGCTCCCGTCTCGAACCCCGGCGCCCGAGATCAAACAGAAACCCTTGAGCGGTAATCAGCGGCGTTTGATAAACCCCCAAGCGACCAGTCGCCCATACGCATGCTTGGCCTTGGCACCGGTATTGACCGACTGCAGATAGCGGTAGTAGTGGCCCGCGGCATCTTTCTTGTGATTCATGCCCTCCAGACTGGCGCCGATGAGAAACACGGTGTTCGGGTTGCCGGGCAGGAGTCGCTCATATTCACGGAACCCCTCGTAGGCGTCCTCATATCGGCCGAGTCCGAGATCCGCGACACCGCTGAGGTGATGGCCTTGTGCCTCCGAGGGATATCTTGCCTTGGCGTGCTCCGCATAACGCTTGGCCGACGCGGCATCGCCTTTAGCCAGCTGGACCTTCGCCATCATGGCGAGAGCGGCATAATCCCGCGGTGCGATCGCAAGGGCCTTTTGGATCTGTGCCTCGGCGGCATCGGCATTTTGCGCGGCAAGCGCGGCATCCGCAGCGTGGAGGGCCTCGATAGCCGGGCCGATACGACGCAGCCCGGCTGTGTTGTCCATGAACCGCTCTTTGTTGCGAGGTCTCTCCGCAAATACCGCATAGTCCTCTCGAGTTCGCTGAACAGCGGTCAAGTAGCGTTCGCTGCTCATCGGATGCGTGGCGAACAACTGTTGAAGCGCACTCGGCCGACGCTTGCCTTCGCTCGATAGGATGTCCATGAGGCCGACCATGCCGGCCGGATTTGCTCCCGACTTCGCCGCATACGCCATCCCGAGACTGTCGCTTTCCCGCTCCGCCTCCCGACTGTAATGCGCGAGCAAGGCGGTCGCGCTGACTCCTCCCAGCACCTCGGCGACACCGCTGAAGTCGCTGTACTTCGAGTTGGACACCGCGGCGGCCGCTCCTGCGACAACGAGCTGGGTCAAGAGCGCCGAGCTCTGCCGCTCGGCCGCGTGACGCGCAGCAACATGGCCGACCTCGTGTCCGAGCAATGCGGCAAGCTCGGCCTCGTCCTCCAGCTTCACGAGGACGCCCCTCGTGGCAGCGATGCTGCCGCCGGGGAATGCGTAGGCATTGACATGGCTGGAATTGACGGCGCGGAAACTGAAAGGCATGGCGGGTCGGTGAGAGGCTTGCGCAAGTCTCTGACCGACTTCCGTGAGGTAGGCGTTTAGGTCGGCATCCTGCGATACGCCGAAGTCCCTCGAAAACTGATGCCGCGACTGACCACGATCGATAGCGATCTCTTGCGACTGCGACATCAGCATCAAGGTGCCCTGCCCCGTCACCGGGTCGGTCGCGCAACCGCACAAGCTGGCGCCCCCC
>RRYU01004687.1_pt1 | contig 53299 bp, 37 predicted proteins | sample 2162651 | NCBI WGS metagenome assembly RRYU01 (sample SAMN10267283, study PRJNA491782) | microbial mat metagenome | isolation source: biomat in the production well | place: Japan: Minami-Kanto gas field, natural gas well KTG3 | collected 2017-06
GGGGGGGTGGCTCAGTACGCTTTTCCTGGGAGCAGATCTGACAACCGGCTTTAATCTGACCAGTCTGATCACTGCTATCATCGGCGCGGTCATTGTGGTAGCCATCGTCCGTCTGGTTTTTCGTGGGCGTTCGTCACTATAAAACCCCGAAATACTCATTTAGACGTGGCGTAGGGTCGGTTTTTAAACCAGACGGGCTCGTCCTGCGATGATACCCCCCCTACCCCTTACAGGAGTAGGTTTTTTCCGTTTTGCTATATGTATGATCGAGAATGGGTTTGCCGTTATCCCAGTGAAATAGCATGGCTTCCGAATTGGTTTTGCCGTAACTGGGCATCGATTGACAGAATCAGATCATCAAAATGGACGGGCTTGCTCAAATAATCATTCGCCCCGGCTTGCAGACAGCGATGGCGATCTCCTTGCATAGCCATCGCTGTCACGGCGATAATCGGAATCGCTGCTACCTGGGGATGATTGCGCATCTGGCGAATTGCTTCTAACCCATCCATGTCTGGCATCTGTATATCCATCAGAATAATATCGGGGGCATATTCGTGAGCTATAACGAGTGCCTCCTCACCATTCCGGGCAAACAGAATACGAAATCCTCGTTTATGTAAAAACTGCGCAAGCATATGCGCACTATCCTCGTGATCCTCAGCCAGTAAGATCAGAGCATTCTGATGAGACGTATGGAGACAAGCGTTACTACGTATAGCATCATTCCTAGCGAACGGCAGATACCTATCGTTTGCTGTTGACATGTTCCACGGCAGATTCACCGTAAAGCGACTCCCGCTTCCTGGTGTACTTTCTACAATCAGATGACCACCATGTAACTCGGTGAGGCGACGCGCCAGAGCCAGACCCAATCCTGTGCCATCGTAACGACGTGACAACTGGCTATCAAGCTGAACAAATGGCTCAAAGATGCGATGCAAATCCTGTTGAGCAATACCCACTCCAGTATCCCAAACCGTAATCGATGCTACTTGCTTTGCTGTATCGCCGCGAACTTCTATACCAAATGCACCTTCTTCCGGAGTGAATTTTACAGCATTATTAAGCAGATTAACCAGAATCTGTTGAACCCGATGCTCATCGATCTGGAGCGTGGATATCTCGGGTGCTATATCGAGCGAACTGCGGAGTTGTTTCTGCCGGGCTAGATGTTGTACCATCGCCAGACTGAACTGACAGGTATGTTCAATCGCAACCGGTACACGCTCAAGATCAAGCTTGCCAGCCTCAATCTTCACAATATCCAGCACATCGTTGATCAATGCAAGCAAGTGCTGTCCGCTCTCGTGAATGCGCTGAAGTGCCGCGAGTTGTTCCTGGTCAACGGAACCACATTCATTGATCTGGAGCAACTCTGTCCATCCCAGGATAACGGTCAGAGGTGTACGCAATTCGTGGCTCATATTCGCCAGAAACTCGTCCTTCGCCCGGTTTGCGCGCACAAGTTGTTCATTCATGTGTGCCAGATCATTACGCTGCTGGGCTAGCCTTTGCTCCACTGTACCTAGCTCAGTAACATCTTCGATGACGTGAAGAATGCCCGTAATTGCGCCAGCCTGATTGCGATGAGGTAAACTCTCCATGGTTAAATACATCGTCTGTCCACCAGACATTTCCCGGTTGATACAGGTCAGATGGAAACAGGGTAAGCGATCCTCAAGTATATCAGACAGGATGGCATCACACCCGTTTAACTCTGGAATGATATCCGTCAAGGAATAGCCCAGAATATGCATGGGTTGTCTATCAAGAATATCTGTCAGACCATCACACTGAATGACCTGTAGATGACGATCAGTAACCAGATATGTAATCCGGCGTGTCTGTAGAATAAGTTGAAAAATACTTAGATCCATACCTCTCCCCATACAATTTTCAGGGTAGACAGATCGTTTGTACGATAGGCGAATAGCCCATCCCGACGCAATCTGGCCTCACTCCCGGTTCCCTCTGGCGTAGTCAGGAGAGGAGGCGAATCGCAACAAAAGGTCTGTCCACATCTGAACCGGTACAATCAAGGGATCATCAAACGAGCAAGCGTATAAAATAGTGTTTCGACCTGGTCTCCGGTTTTAGCACTGGTGAATATAGCAGGCAGATTGAATTCTACACTCATCGACTCAATCTGCCTGCTCGTTTCTGGGTTGTAGATCAGATCATTTTTATTTGCCGTAATAATAGCTTTTATATCAGGATTCATAGTCAGAAGATGTGTAAAATAAGATCGGATCGTCTGGAGGGTTTCTGGTCGCGTCAGATCACACACCAGAATGGCCCCGGTTGCACCGCGCAAGTAGTTATTGCGGATCTGAATAAATTGCTCATCACTGGAAATATCCCAGAGCATCATTGTGAGAGTAACTGGTTTATATGCATCGGCAATATAAATTTTCTTACGGCTAACTTTCACACCAATAGTACTAATATAAACATCTTCAAATATATCATAGATAAAACGGCGCACCAGACTAGTTTTACCAACGGCGAAATCACCCAATAAGCACACTTTGTTGCTATACGTTCGCATTCCCAATCACTCCATGTTCATCACTATGTCGTCGTCGCCACGTACACCGGATAGATGATAGATACAGCACGTCATTACGGGCCAACGGTCGGCGTGATCAAAGTGACTGGAACTGGTTCAAGTACTCTGACCCAGTTCGTTGGTACCCAACCGATCATTTCAACCTCAGACTGCTCGGTAATGGCAACACGTACACGATACCAGTCTCCATCCTGAGCCAGCACCGTAACTTGCGCACCCAGAGGAGCAACAAGGTTTGTCCGTGATGCATCGCGTAGAGGATCGGCCCTCAGATAAACATTGCCAATCATGACACCGACAGGAGGTATAGCAGTAGGTAGGACAACCGGTGTGCGGGTTGGTGCTGGTGTCATCGTGGGCACAGATGTGGCCGTTGGTCTGGGCGTACTGGTCAGAGTAGGGATGGACGTAGCAGTTGCAGGGATGGCTGCAAGCAATGTCAGTTTATGCTCGACGTGCCAGATCCACCAGCTGCACCCAAGCAGGGGCGGCAAGAGCATCAACGTGACAATTGCAGCCACGATAAAGCGTTGGAAACCCGAAAGAGGTCCGGAATCAGCAGAGGAGGCATGTGTGGGAGCAGGAAACATTTGCTGAAGCAGATGGCTGATTTTTTGCTCCAGGTCGGTATCGCTGCCATTGAAATACTTTAAGCGCTCATAGTATTGCTCATGCAAGGTAATCACTATCCGACGCATATCCTCACGCAGCACCCCTGGCTCGACACCATCCACTACCACCGCTATATAAATAACCCCACCTGCTTCAAGCAAAATATTCTGTGTTTCGTACGAGATCGTCCCCACTTCACCTTTATTGCCATGATCAAAAATATCGCGTGCAAAATCGCGAATAGCTGTTAACATGCCACTGGCCATATCCCGATCCAGCAAATTCTCACCATAGGAGAGATGACAGATAAGAATGCCGGTTGCACGTTGGATAACAAAGATTTCGCGTATAAGGAATGGTATTGCCAGGCGTAACTGGTAGTCACGCTTAGAGACGCCGCTCAGTCGGGCTTTCCAATACCGGATCTGGTTCTGTGATAGCATCCCCTGGCGCATACGCACATCAACTGTACGAGCGAGATCGCGCATCGCTTCAGCAATCGCTTTGTTAATCGTTTGACCGATGACTGGATATAAGGCATCAACAATATCTTCGCGTGCCTCGTATACCTGTCGTCGGATCGCCTCACCGATGATCGGCGCAATCACTTTTGCCATATCGTCGCGTGAAGCGGTAATGTGTTCTTCCAGAATCTGGGCAATCACGGGAGTGATCTTGTCAATAAGGGCATCAGGCGTAAGCAATAGACCACGAATTTCCTCCAGAGGTTGCGTCGTCTGTGGATCAGAAGACATACTGGTCTATTCCCCTGGTTTGAAAGTCAGGTCTTCAAGCAGACTGGTTACGCTGTTGCCTGTTTCGAGGCGCATAGCAATTTCGGTGAGCATAGCAGCCAGTGCCCTGCGATCGGTCTTCTGCTGATCCAGACGTTCAACAAAACGAACGATTTCGTCGCGCAGTGTGTCTGCGGTCTGGCGCAGATCATTTCTAAGCGCCTGAACCGAGTTGGCCTGACGATCGTTATACTCGTTCATGGTCGTACCGAGATCACGCAGGTCATTGCCGTGCTGGCTCAATGATTTGCCCAGATCGCCGGTCAGCCTGGAAAGACTTTGCAGCGTTGTATCGTGCTGACGGATTTGCGCCAGGATCTTGTGTGTAACGCCTTCGCGGGTACGCTGGCGATCAATTTCTCGATGCAACTCGTCGTTCATGCGACGGTTTTCAAGTTCGATCGCTTCGAACCGTTTTTGCTGGGCTTTTGCAACTTCATCAATATGTGCCTGGAGCTTGCGTAGTTCAGCACTGTTTCGCTCCATTTCATGCTGCAGATCGGCAAAACGACGTTCGTATGTTTCGATCTGCGGCCCAAAAATAATGTCACGCAGTCGATCAACTTCTGATAAGCGCAACTGCTGCCGCGATCCATCAAGTTGGAGCGCTGGTATACGCTCGCCTTCATCAGACTGCTCCTTTTCGAGCGTGGTTGGAGATTGCGGTTCAGCATGATGCTCGGTGTGAATAGATGAAGAGAAATCATTGTTTGTCATGTTTTTATCCAACTCTTTCTATGGTATATATAGAATAGTATCGGGAGATATATATGGCGAATCTTACTTACTGGCTTTTTGGTAAGTTCATGAGCATGTATTCACCTGCATTTGCATACTGCTGAGTATCTCTATGAGCAGACAAACATGGATATGGTTTTAGATAAACAATTTCTATCAGAAGATAAATGTTTTTTCTAGAATCTTGCGAGACACTATTCTGGGAAAGATCCTGCTATGTTAGTATAGCATGTCATGAATCGAAAGAAACTTACATAAAATGGAGATTGCGTCAAGAAAACGTAGTATTTCTCGACAAAACTGATGTATGCTTACAGCAAAGGGATTCTTCATACTACCATGGAGGATAGTCGGGCAACGAGCACAAACAGAGGCAACGATGAAGCTCTGGCAACGGGGTCATTTTTCTAACTAGAGCGCAACGCTTGCTTCGTTCACCTTGCATCACTGTGCAGTTAGCCGTATAATAGGCGGGTGCGTCACACGGGGAGGTGGCGGAGCGGTTGAACGTGCTCGTCTCGAAAACGAGTAGGGTGTGAAAACCCTCGAGGGTTCGAATCCCTCCCTCCCCGCCACAAAGCCTCTAAAGCCTCGGCAATGACAACGAACCTCCTACTTCAGCAGAAATACTTCCCCTTCAAAGGGCAATTCTTGATCACTACGAGCAGTTATGCAGCAGCGTAACGCGAAATGGATCGTAGTTCCACTCTCTGTCGATACTGCACGCATGTACAACTGACTGAATGATAGCCTGGGAGTTGGTATGATGCCTAAGCAACCAGATACGTGGGTGCGACCGTATCGTTTCCAGCGAGATTGGCTGGTCGAACTGGGCCGTAAGAGGTTGGGTTCGCGAAATCGATGTAATATACCAGGATATGTCTGATCCTGCATGCTGCTGCGGATGGGCATATGTGGTTGTATCAGGCAAGTAAAAAGTCAGGGCGGTAGTCAGAGAATAATGTAAACTAACAATCATATCGTCAGGCTGCATATATGTACGCACTTCCAGGACAGCCAACCCCTCGGGGCTTTTAGTTGTCTCCCAGTAACGCTGGATGCTTTCTGCACTGGCAAGCAGCGTAACTCCGTAGACTACCACCAGGATACTCCGCACTATTCTCGAATAGCCGATCTGCCCCAGATGCTCAATGCCCTGAGCCACCAGCACAAACCACGCAGGCAGAAGAACCATAAACTGCTTGGCTTCAGCCAGTATCAGGTTGATATTGAGCAAGGGTGCCAATACACCGAAAAAGAAGAGAAATGGAAAGAAGCACTGCAGCGCATAATACAGGGTAAAGGTTCGACTGCCTGAAGCCGGGCGAAACCAGATACCAGCACACGCTAACATACCCGGCACAATAAGCAACCAGTGATGTGCCCATGAAAAACCGTAACGCACCGGATCTCCGCCAACAATGGCCTGAGCGATTTCGAGCAGATTCGTGCGAGGTGAAGTTGTGTGCTGAGCAGCCACACTGCTCAACGTCATCCAGAAAGGCATCACCAGCGGCAAACAGCAGATACTAAACAGCAACGCATAACGTAACATCTGCTGCCACCGGCGCTCAATCACCGCCAGATAGAAGAGTTGCATGCCAATCACCAGCACAAAGCTATAACTGCAATAAATACCGACCAGTGAGGTGCTGAAGTGCCCTATCCATAATCTTGTATTCTGTGGCGACTGGTGCAGGCGCCACAGTAGCAGCATACTTATAGCTGACAACAACGTCACAAACGCGGATGAACGCCCTTCCTGACTAAAATACAGGTGCATGGGCGATACTGCAAACAACACCCCTGCTAACACAGCGCTTATCTGTGAAACCCGAGATCGTGCAAGCTGATAGACTATAGCTACTGTGAATGCACCACTGAGCGCCGGTAGCCAGCGCCAGGCTACTTCATTGTGTATAGATCCAAACCCGGCAGCAATCCATTGGAGTATATAATACAGCGGTGGATGTGGATCAGTCAGGCTGTTACGCAGGATGCCACCAATACCTGACTGTCCAAGCTCATAGCCATAGATTTCATCTAACCAGAGTGGAGAATAAGACAACCGATAGAATCGGATCAGTAATGCTAGAATAAACACCAATGCCCCTGCCCACCAGTAAGCTATCCATTCCCAGCGTAACTGATATGAACGCACTCTACGCATAAATACTGCCCTTACCATCGCCAACAATCACAAACCACTGCTGGATAAATGCCAGGTGCAATCATACCACATAACTCTAGAGATGTAGCTTCTCTATCATAAAACATCAATCAGGCTGGTAGAATTCGCGACAGTGCCAAACACGCCCCCTTGCATCTTGATCATCTTGATTGCACTCAGATAATTGCCGTAGTCTGTCGCGCCGGTACAGTCTTCCAGCAGCAGACACTCAAAGCCCCGGTCGTTGGCGTCACGCATGGTTGTATGCACACATACATCGGTTGTGATTCCGGTAAGGATGAGGTGGGTAATACCGCGTCGGTGCAAAATGAGTTCCAGGTCGGTGGCATAAAAACTGCCTTTGCCCGGTTTGTCGATCACAATCTCACCTGGCACGGGTAACAGTTCAGGGATGATCTCCCAACCTGGCTCACCGCGCACCAGAATACGGCCCATCGGCCCGGCGTCGCCAATCCCCGCTCCAATGCGCTGGCTACGCCATAACTTGTTAGGCGGACAATCTGCCAGATCAGGGCGATGGCCTTCGCGGGTATGGATTACCAGCATGCCAGCACGACGCACGGCGTCCAGTACAATCTGGATCGGCTCAATCGCACAGGCGGTTAGCGCCAGATCGTAGCCCATCTGATCGACATAGCCACCTTTGCCACAGAAGTCGATCTGCATATCAATCACAAGCAAGGCTGTGCTGGCAATATCAAACGCATAGGCATATGGATCGGCCGGGACGACCAGCGACCCGGGCATAGTATCAGCCATCTTTTGTATCTCCTTTTGACAGGGCCAGGCCATTGATGACCTGATCTGAATGAGTCACCCAGCCAAAGATGCCACCCTGAGCAACAATCATGTTCAGGGCAGCGGTTTGAAATGCGGGAAAGTAACTGCCCACACAATCAGATAGTACCAGGCATTCATAGCCGCGATCATTAGCCTCACGTACTGTGGTATGCACACAGACTTCGGTGGTTACACCAGTGACGATCAGGCTGCGAATGCCGCGCTGATGCAGGATCAGATCCAGGTCGGTGGCATAAAAACTGCCCTTGCCGGGTTTGTCGATCACCGGCTCGCCGGGCAAGGGCTGCAAGGCGGCAATAATCGCATGCCCCGGCTCATCGTGTATCAGCACCCGCCCCAACGGCCCCTGGTCGCCGATGCCAATCTTCAGCCGCCCGCGTGCGCGTTTCGCTGGCGGGCAGTCACTCAGGTCGGGGCGATGTCCTTCGCGGGTATGTACCACAAACAGGCCGAGTGTACGCCAGGCCGTCAGCATGCGCCGGATCGGCTCAACGACCTGTGCCAGCGGCGATACATCATTGCCAAGGAGTTCGCCAAAGCCGCCCGGTTCAACAAAATCGCGCTGCATATCAATAATCAGCAGCGCCGTTGTTTTCGGCTGGCATACAAAAGCATACGGCTCTGCTGCAATGGTGATGCTCATAGTGACATCCTGTCTGCACAATAGGCTCGCCAGTCGCCAAAGTGGGAAATATCTCGCTGCCAGGTATAGATCCGTTCACGCGGATAAAGAATGCCCCATACGTCACTGCCATCATGGAGCCTGACCCGCCCACGGTAGAGATGCGGCGGCTCTCTGGCCTCAAGGACGGGCCAGATCGCTTCAGGTACAAAATAGAGTTCTCCATGCACACTGACCCCGCCTGGCTCATCGTCCTGCAAACGGTACATTCCCGGATGAATATCATCAATTGAATACAAGCGGTAGTGTGGCTCGGTCTGATATGCTCCCAAAAATGCTGCGCCCTGGAGATTGGCGTGCAGCGCCAGTCCGCGCATTAGTGTGCCGTTCACGAATAATTCAAAGCCCGGCACAGACGGATCGATCTCCGAACGGTTCCATGCAGAGCGATACGGATATGCCGCCCAACCACCTGTCTCTGAGATATCTTTGCCATAGCGCACGATAAAATCCACCTCGCCCAGGATACCAGCGAGAATACGGCCATCGGCTAGTTCAACCGAACCGCAGTATAATCCAGGCGGCTCGGCGGCTTCGATGCGTGGCCACAGGACGTCGGGAATGTCATACAGTTCGGCGGCAATGGCAACACCGTGCTGATCATCGCGCAGCATGGCCGGATAACGGTCGTCGATCGAGTAGAGGCGGTAGGAGGGTGCGGTGCGCACCTCATCTAGCAATGTGGCCCCCTGGAGCTTCCAGTGCGCCGATTGGCCTTGCATTAAGCCCCCATTTACCACAACACGTTTGCTCATGAAAAGCCCCTTAAACCAGGTTCAGGTTTCCTTTACAGTGAGGACATCCAGTCATCCCGTCCTGTAGGGGCGAATAATTATTCACTCCTACATCAATTGTCTTAGACTTGTATGAAACCATATCTAATAGATAGGAGTTACGCGGTGGCTTACAAACCAGGTGTTTGATCGTATGAAAGACCTGGTTCGCCTGCGGCAGCGTGGAATTTTATATCTTTTTTCCAAAATTTTTCGCTGGAGGCGAAAAATTTTGGAAAAAGATGATTTTCTTCCGCCCTGCCGGAGGCGATATCCGCCTGGAGTAAAGACGACTGCGTAACGTGTGTAATAGAGAGATCACATAAAGGTTGTACCACTTTTGGACTGCGGGAGCATAGCTCCCGCATGGGCGGCAGCACGCCAAAAAGCGTTTGTCTATGGTCTATTTGATCTCCCTATAACACAATCCTTCGCCCCTACTGTGGAATAGTGCCGATCACCCCCTCAACCAGATAATCGGTCTTCTCAAGCGTCACTGTGTCCGGCTGATCAGCTTCGATTTGAACCGTACCTTCCTGATCCAGAATCGGCCCCTGGAATGGTTGGAGTGTCCCGGCGATAATATCGTCTTTGACCTGCAAGACAAGATCCTGAACATCCTGGGGAACATTAGCCCCAAAAGGCGCCAGTGTCACTACATCATCTTTCACACCAAAGCGCGTCAATGCAACCTCGTGCGTACCAGCCATCACATCCTCGATCATCTTTGCATACAGAGGTCCCCAGTTCCAGATTGCCGCTGTAATCCAGCCTTCGGGCGCAACGGCACTGGCATCAGCGTGATAGCCAACCGACATCACACCCCGTCGCTCGGCCACTTCGATCACCGGCTTGGGACAATCCTGATGCTGCGTCAACACATCAATCCCCTGGTCGATCAAGCTGTTGGCCGCCTCGCTGTTGCGTGCCGGGTCGCACCAACTTGCCGTAAAGACCACCGTTGTGGTGACATCGGGATTGACTGATTGTGCGCCGAGCTGGAACGCATTGATATTCAACAGCGTCTGTGGGATGGGGAAGGCGACGATATAGCCCAGTTTGTTGCTCTGCGTCATCTTGCCAGCCGCCACACCGGATGCATACACCATCTGCCAGATCTCACCGAAATAGCTGCTCACATTCGCATCTGGCTCCAGGCCGCCCTGGTGCAGAAAGGCAACATCGGCATGCTTCTTCGAGACATTCACCGCTGGCCCAAAATGGCCGTAGCTGGTTGGGAAAATAATCGTTGCGCCATCTTTAATCATCTGCTCCATCACACGCTCGGCGTTCGCATCTTCGGGCACATTCTCGGCGCTGATGGTTTCAATCGTATCACCCAGTTGTTCCTGCGCAAACACACGCCCCTGTTCAGCGGCATAATTGTAGCCAAAATCATCCACCGGCCCAACAAAGAGAAAACCAACTTTCGTTTTTCCACTATCCGACGCACCCGTATCCGGGGCAGCCGGGCTGCCACCACAGGCAGCCAGCACAAACATCATCATCACGAGCAGAGCAGGTATCCAACCGGCATACAGGGCCTTGCGAGTTTGCATCATTGTGTTTCTCCTAAGGGTAGCTACAACCAATCCTGAAATATTAACTGGTACGCTGGAACACGGCAGCCAGGCCAGCCGGCGCAGCATAACGATTCTTACGCCCTGAAATGAGCAGAATAGCCAGGGTCAGTACATACGGCAGCATCAAGAGAATATAAGGCGAGATCTGCACCCCCCGTCCCTGAAGCTGGAACTGGAGTGCCACGGCACCGCCAAACAAGAAAGCACCGGCAATCGCACGCAGCGGTTGCCACATGCCGAAAATCACCAGCGCCACGGCAATAAAGCCATAGCCCGACGTCATGCCTTCGACCCAGGTGCGTGTGACGGCCAGCGACAGTTGCGCTCCGCCCAGACCACCCATAAACCCACCGAAGAAGACGGCGGCATACTGGATCAAGGCCGGATTGCGGCCAGTTGAGAAGGCAACGGTTGTATCCTCACCGACAGCCCGTAGCGAGAGGCCCCAGCGGGTCTTATACAGAAATAGCCAGATGAGGGGGCCAAGCAAATAGCCAATGTAGGTCAGCATATCGTGCTGAAACAAAACTGGCCCCACAAATGGCAGGTCGGACAGTAGCGGAATCGTCACCGTAGGCAACCCGTCGATATTCTGGCTGACATAAGGGCGGCCAAGCATGGCCGTCAGCCCCAGCCCAAAGAAACCGAGCGCCAGGCCACTGGCCAGTTGGTTGGCCTTGCGATTGATCACCAGATAGCCATGGATCATGCTGATCAGCCCACCTGCCAACCCGCCTACCAGCACAGCCAGTACAAGGTTGCCGGTTGTAGCCGCAGCGATAAAGCCGCAACAGGCCCCCATAATCATGCAGCCCTCCACGCCCAGGTTAATAATCCCGGACTTCTCGGTCACCGTCTCGCCCAGTGTTGCATAGAGAACCGCCGTCCCGGCGCGCACAGCTCCGGTTAGCACAAACTGAATGAACAGGATAAGTTCCATTGCATTGATCTTTCGTGCTTAAGCATGGTTCACCATTACTTTACAGTTTGGTTGGACGATTCGCCCTCACCCCCTACCCCCTCTCCCTGAGGGAGAGGGGGAGACGGGGCATCCTGGCGGCACACGCGGCGCGTGTGCCGCCAGGATGCCCCGTCCTGCTCCCCCGCCCCTGCACGGGGCGGGGGCCGGGGGGTGGGGTGACTCACGCGACCAACAGGACAATTGGTCAGTCTGAAACCATCGTCTTATAGCATGCTTAAAAAAGGAAACAACTGCCGCATAGATTGCGCAAACCGCTGTAATGCGGTTCTGCTTGGCGCTATATGCTAACTTGCCTGTTTGTTCCGCTGAAGCTGACTGCCCAGCACAAAGAACAGGATCAGCGCCATCAAAATATTGATCGACGACGACGGCAGGCCAGCGCTGATCTGGATCACATCGCCACCGACCGACAGAATTGCCAGCAGAGCCGCCATCACCACAATGCGGAAAGGCGCATGCACAGCCAACCAGGCCACCAGAAAGCCAATATAGCCATAGCCCTGACCAATGCCGCCGCGTAGACGGCCCTGGATGGCAGTCACTTCGATCATGCCATAGAGACCAGCCATAGCCCCGCCAAGCAACATTGCCACGATAATATAGCGATTGATCGGCAGGCCGCTGCGTCGAGCCGCTTCAGGATTGCCCCCAACCACACGCATCTGGTAGCCCCAGCGTGTGCGGTTCATCAGCCAGTAGTACAGACCGACAGCCGCCAGGGCCAGCAAAATACCCACACTAATCCGCGAACCGCCGAAGGTCAGTAAGCGCGCATTCTCGGAAAACTCGGCTGTATAGGGCCAGTTCATGCCCGACCGATCTTTCCATGGGCCATGCACAAAGTAATCGATGGTCAAAATGGCAACATAATTCAGCAACAACGAGGCAATCGTCTCATTTAAACCAGCGCGTGTGCGCATAACCGCAACCAGGCCCGCCCAGGCAGCCCCGCCCAGGCAGCCAGCCGCGATCAGCAGCGGAATCAGGATCAGGGAAGGCAGATCGCCCAGCACCAGCGCCAGACCGGTCGCCAGCCATGCGCCCATATAGAGCTGTCCTTCGGCCCCGACATTGACCAGGCCAACCTTCGCCGGAATGGCCGCCGCCAGAGCACATAGGATAAAGGGGATCATTTTAACCACAATTTCACCCCAGCCATAGCTATCGCCCAGGGTGCCGCGGTACATTGCCGCGTAGGTTGCCAGGGGATCTTTGCCCAACAAAAGCAACAGACCCGCAAAGATCGCCAGTGCCAGCACCAGCGCCAGCAGCACAGCACGCAGATCGCGTGCGCCCAGCCAGCCGCCCACAACAGTCATAAGCGACCGCCGTTTGATATCTGCTTCGACTGCCATCGGTTGAGTAGTTTGCATAGACATGTCTCCTGGAAGAGCGCTTCTGTAACCTTACGCCGCCTGTTGCCGACTACCAGTCATTAAGAACCCGATCTCGTGAATATCGGCCTGCTCTGGTGTACACTCGCCCACATTCTGACCGTGATACATCACCACAATGCGGTCACTAATGGCAACCAGTTCATCCAGTTCTTCCGAAACAACCAGGATCGCAGCACCATCATCACGCGCAGCCAGCAACGCCGTACGAATAATCTGGGCCGCGTGAATATCCATGCCACGGGTTGGATAATACGCCAGCAACAGATGTGGACGACCAGACAGCTCACGGGCGCATACAATCCGTTGTACATTGCCGCCGGACAAAGCCTGGATCGGCACATTCAGGCGGGGCATAGCCAGTTGAAAACGCTCGGTTAGCCAGGCAGCCCGCGCACGCACCGCCTTCCAGTCCATCGCCTGCCATCCGGGAATAGTCATATCGTCGCGATGACCAATAGCCAGGTTTTCCTCAACCGTCATAGCGCGCACTGCCCCCATTGCCAGGGGGTCTTCAGGAATACAGGCCACCCCGTTCTGACGAAGATGCGCCACTGACCAGCCCGCGATCGGCTCACCATTGAACGTCAGTGAGCCAGCACTGATGGGCCGGACACCCTGGATCACATCGCCTAGTTCCGTTTGCCCATTGCCAGACACACCGGCAATGCCAACCATTTCACCAGCACGGATAGTCAGATTCATGCCCTGCAACGCCAACCGCCCGCGATTATCGTGGGCCTCGACGCCCCGCAGGTCAACCACGGTTGGCGCATCAAGCGTAACCGGCTTACGGGCGATCGTCTGGCCAGAAAACGGCTTACTGCCGACAATCAGTTCTACCAGCTTCTGTTCGGTGGCCTCAGCACGGGTCAGGTGACCAACCATACGTCCCTGGCGCAAGACGCTAATCGCATCGGCACAGGCCAGTACTTCTTTCAGCTTGTGTGAGATAAAAATAATCGTGTAGCCATGCTCGCGCAGATTGTCGAAGATCTCGAACAGCCCCTCGGCCTCGTGCGGGGCCAGCACGCTGGTCGGCTCATCAAAGATCAGCAACTGGGCACCAGCCAGAACCAGCTTGATAATCTCAATCTTCTGCTGAACACCAATGGGTAGCTGCCAGACGCGGGCCTGGGGATCAATGCCAAAGCCATAGCGATCAGACATCTCGTTGATGCGGGCTTCAATCTGGCGACTATCCAGAATGATCCCCAGATCCTTGAGACCCAGGGCGACATTTTCCAGTACCGTGAAGGCTGGAATCAGCATAAACGATTGGAAAACCATACCAATGCCAACCTGCCGCGCATCGTGGGGCGAGCGGATAGACACCTGCTGCCCATCAACCTGAATGCTACCGCTATCCGGCCGGTAGACTCCATACAAAATTTTCATCAATGTACTCTTGCCAGCACCATTTTCGCCCAGGAGCGCATGAATATGCCCCCGCCGAACACGCAGGTTGATCTGATCATTGGCAACCAGACCACCGGGGAACGCCTTGGTAATGCCATCCAGCACCAGAAAATCTGCTTCGCTCATTGGCACGCTTTCCTTTCCAACACCTGAACCCACACTCCGGGTAACAGCAAATACCCCCTGAATACACACATCATATGTGTCTGGAGGCTCTTTTCATGCAACAATGCCAGTATGATCAACAGTAATCACACTGGCATTGCCTCATTGCATGCATTTCAGTTTTATATCTTTGTATATTGTGTAGAGAAATAATAACTGTATGAGTGGAATTTTGCTACATATAGACAGTCTAATCTTTCTATTCAGTAATTTGGATCATGTATCCAGGAAAAGATATATACAATCAACTGTATTATCTCCAAAAAAGACAAAACCAGCTAGATCGCAATGTTAAACATTACGATCTAGCTGGTTTATTCAGAAAAAATGACGATTTATTACATAGTTTCTATGTTTATATCAGTACCCGTTCAGGCGATACCTGCGCCAGCGGGGGCCGCAGGCCCCCGCAAAACCTTCTTTTCGGCCCGTTTTGGCGGCAAAGCCGCCAAAACGGGCCGAAAAGAAGAGACTCCGGGAGGGGCAACGCTCCTCCCGACCACCTCACCTGAACGGGTACTTTATATCAAATGACCATGCAAATCATGCGCACACCGTTCGCATGAAAATGGGCTTGTCGGGGCGACATATATGTCGCCTACCCATCTCACTCCATCTCCCCCTCCTCGCACGGGTAGGGTTTTTCCGTAGGGACGCGCTTCTGCGCGTCCGCAGGGCGTCCTGATGCGGAACACGTCCCCACGGACAGGCAGACGCCTGTCCCTACGGATGGCGTTGGAATGCCATCCATCGAAAAACCTACCCCTATGAGGAGAGGGGGGTGGGGTTATCCAACCAGGCACCGGCATCAGCGAAAAAAACCTACCCCTGTGAGGCGGATAGGAGCAATTCGTGAACCGCCTCTACCGTGCTACTTTCACATCAGGTGTCGAATGCCCCATATAGGCCTCGACCAGAGCCTCAGCGATAGCCGTTTTGACATGTGAGCGAGCGCCTTCAATATTTACACGCATAGCCGACTGAGCAGACGCAACATCACCAGACGCAATTCCTTCGAGAACCTGTATATGCTGAGTACAGGTTTCCCACAGACGTTTTACATCGGTAATATCGGTCATACGGATAAAATGCAGGCGATCATTAATACCATGGAGTAAGTCCGCCAGGGTTCGATTGCCCGTGGCACGGGCTAACGTCTCGTGAAACACCCGATCCTGATCGGCCAGATCAACACTATCGACCTCACTGTGGACAGGTAGCTGCAACAGACATTCCCAGGTATGCATCAGGTTGACATGCACCTCAGGCGGCATCCCATGGATCGACAGATATTCCACGACGGCCGATTCCAGAATCACACGCACATCATAGAGTTCGTTGATCTCGTCCAGATCCGGTTGTTTCACGGTACATCCGCGATACGGCACCTTATCGACCAGGCCATTCTCTTCAAGCATACGCAACGTCTCGCGCACAGGGCTGCGGCTGACGCCAAACTCTTTGCAGATCTCTTCCTCGGTAAAACGATGACCCGGCGGGTATGCCCAGCTTAGAATGCGCTGCTTGAGCGTAATGAAAATGTCCGCTGCCCGCACAGACCTGGATTGTTCCGACACGGCTCCTGCTCCTTTGGGCTGGCTTTGCTTGCTCGTTCAAATAACCTGGATCAGATTGTATACAATATTGTACCGAAAGTTGTATGCATTTGCAAATCATCTCAAGAGCAAAATATTATTCCATCATTTAGGTATCATCTAAAGCATACGAAATCGAGTATAATATTCAATAGCATACACATGCAGCACACTTCTCTAATACATATACATCGAGGAATTCATGAACTACCCTGCATATATTCAACAGATGCTCGATCAGGCCCGTGAGATGGGCCAGTGGTACGGTGGTCAGGCCGAGGCAATGGCGCTCTGTTTTGATATACTGGCACTCTTTCCCGAACATGCCGAGGCATCTGGCCTGATCTGGCAGTTCTGTTGCGATGAATGGTTGATCTACGATACTCGTAACGCCATCCAGCAGCAAATCGATGAATGGGATGATCGTCCCTGGCAGGAACGCCACCGTGTGGCACTCTCGTTTCGCTTTATGAGCCGCTGGGATGGTTGGCAGCGTGAATACGATGAGGAATATGCTGGCGAACGTAATGGTCCGCCCGATGTGTATAATCTGCTTGATGAAGGCAAGGGGTTGTTGATCCAGTCTTATTGCCTGGGTGATGAGAAAGCCAGTGATGCTGCCTGGCCACTGTTTGTGCAAGCCTTTGTGCAAACCAGTGACCCACGCCTGGCTATGCTGTGGGTCGGCAAGCTCTACGCCGAGATGGGGTTCCTGGCCGATGCTGGTGAGGTGCTGGCTAGCCTGTGTAGCCGCTTTGACGACGCGAATGCACGCCGCTTGTTTGCCGAGGTGATCTGGTGGCGCGACAATAGTTACCGCTTACCCTGGCTACCACCTGCGGGGGATGGAACACGCTATAAGCGCATGATGGCATGTATTGACCCCAATGCTCCTGATGACGCCGAGGTGATCCGTGATGCCCACAAACGTATTGGCCAGCCATCCCAGCCAATCTGGCAACCAGCCATAAGCCCGGATCTGGCCGAACGAGTTATGCCGATCCTGGATGAACTTGATACACCCGCTACGTCGAACCTGGTCGACTGGAGCTTCCTCGATAGCGATGATGGACAGCCAGGCGATATGCCCGAATGGGCCAGGCGATCGGTGAAGCTCCTGGAATCGATGTCGCTCTACGATGAAGAACTGGTCTATCGTTACCGCTGGAGTCGCCCAATCCAACCGCCCTCTACCCCACGCCGCTACAACCCGACTGAGCCAATACATGAAGAGGATGATTTTGATTACGACTAAGACATGGTTCACGGTTCCTATACACGTTGATTGGACGATACGCCCTCTCCCCCCTGCCCCCTCTCCCTTAGGGAGATGAGGGAAACGGGGCGTCCTGGCGGCACACGCTGCGCGCGGGCCGCCAGGACGCCCCGTTCGTATACCCCCGCCCCGTGCAGGGGCGGCGGAGCAGGACAGCCCCCTTTCCCTACAGCGACACATCGGGATCTGCATCGGCTTCACCTGCAAGATGGAGCAGCTTTTTCACTCCTTCAATCAGCGCCTCTTCCTGCGTAGCAAAGCCTTCCCACTGACCTACATCAGTCGTGACAACATAGCCACGCTGCAGGCCAATATCGTCGAGTCTAATGGTAAAACCGATCTTTCCAAGCTCATCAAGCAGTTGTGGGGTCATTTAATTCCTCCTTCCTACCCATGGTACTGCTTGAGTCAAGCTAGCTGAACTTCCACCCTCTTTTACTATCTTACGCCCCATCGCGTACCGTCCGGTTACGCAATGAACCAGCCTGACGGCCCTGCAAAGCCTCGTGGAGCTTTGTGCCAGCGTGGGGGGCATCAAACAAATGCAGATGATAGCGATTCACCAGGTCATACAATACCTTTATACCACGCATGCTATGGCCATGTGGGCCAAGCGGCGGCGAAAAGACGGCCAGACCAGCCTGGCCAGGTACGACTGCCAGCATCCCGCCGCTGATGCCACTCGCAGCCGGAAGACCAGCGCGGTAGCTCCACTCACCCTGGAAACTGCGCATCCCACAGCTAAACATCACACTAAGTAGATCACGCGCATACTCGGCGCTGATAATCTGTTCCTGCGTAATCGGATTGATGCCCTGGTTAGCCAGAGTGGCCGCCATAACTGCCAGATCGCGGCATGTTACCAGCAACGACAGTTGTTGGAAAAAAACCTGCAACGTTTCATCTACATCGGCATCGAACACTCCCTGATCAAGCATATGGTATGCCAGAGCACGATAACGATGACCACTCAGCCGGCTGGCTGTAAAGATGGCCGCATCGATATGCAGTTCGTGGCCGGTATACTGCTGAAACATATGCAGAATATGGTTCAGGCGATCGGTTGCCGTAGAACCATCCAGCATGTTTACCAGTGCGATAACACCGGATGGCACCAGTGGATTGGGCACATGGCGACTGGATAGGTTGGATAGATCAAAACGTTCATCGGCTGGGGACACGCCGATCTGATCTGATACTGCATCGCGGCCTCGTTTCATTAGCGCCAATCCATACAGAAATGGGGCAGCCAGCGACTGCATCGTGAACGTATGCTGGCTATCACCTACCTCGTACACCTGGCCTGATTTATCGACGACACAGATACCAAACCAGTGTGGATCAGCCCTGGCCAGTTCTGAGATGTCCTGGTATGGCGTTCCCTCACAGTCGGAACGATAGGTACGGTGTAACTCATTCAATACCGACCGAAATGGTGATGCAGCCGTCTTCATTCCTTGCACAATGGCTGCCAGGTCATCTTGTTGTGATTCGTCTGTCATAATTTGTTTCTCCATCTAATGATCAGGAGTTACGCAATCGCACCTCTGGTGCGAGAACAGCTTAAAAGAGAGCTATACGTCGCCCGGTTCTGGCGTAGCAGATCTCGTTTCTGATTGTTTACGGTTGCGCAGATTCTGCGCCTTGGCGCGCAAATCCTGGAAGAAATCGGTATCGACGATTTCACTCACCTGTTTCTGGCGATGGGCCTCATCAATCTCGATCCGTAATTGCTGAATCTCCACGCGCAAATTCTGTTCACGAATATACGACTCAAGCGCAGCGACGGCCAGCGACGAGAAGGACTCCATCATCTGCTGCAAGTTTGCATCGAAGGGAATGATCGCCCCGGTTTGCGGATCCTGCGCATTGATCAGTTGCAGCACACCAAGTACATTGTGCTGGTTATTCTTCAATGGCAGAACCAGCAAGGAAACGGTAGGGTAGCCCTCATCATTGGCTATCTGTTTTAGTTGTGGAAAATCTAATGGCGCTTCAGCAGACTGGATATCGGCCACATTGACGGTTTCGCCGCTACAGGCAGCATACGGGGCCGGATGTAAATAGTTGGTCTGGTTGCCCTGCTCGTCAAACAGGGGCACGTTGACATGCGCATCTGGTATCTCCTTCGGCTGATCCAGATCAGCATCAGCTTGCTCTGTGTTCTGGCGAAACACCACTAGCTTCAACATACGCTCCTCTCGCAGGAAAAGCAAGCCGCGGTCAGCGTGGCAGAAGTGCATTGCTTCAGACACAATATTCCGTAGCAAGCGGTTAAAATCACGTTCCGATGAGAGCGACACACCGATCGGAATGACCACATGCAGCAGATCATCGGCGCGCTGTTTCTCCTGGCGAACCTGCTGAAGGATCTGACGCAGCCGTGCAGTCATCTGATTGAACGTTGCCGCAAACACACCGATCTCATCGCCCGACTCCACGCGAGCCTGGATATCTAGTTCACCGCCACTGATCTGCTGCGCCACGCTGGTCAGGCGCTGTATCGGCCCGGCAATCGTGCGGCGAAAGATGAACCCCAGAGCAATACCCGAGATCACGGCAACAACACCAATGCCCAGTGTGCGTAGCACAGCTATTCTCAGTGTTTGACTTGCCTCATTCAGACTCGCCTGCAGAGTCTCCTGCTGGCTGCTGGTCATATCGCTCAACAGCCTTTGCATGTCCTCGGTTATTGGCTGAACATCCTGTTCAAAGGTGTAGAGATCGCGCCGCCATTCGTTGCTCTCTATCACCGCAAAAGCCTGATCGGGAACCTGTTCGATAAATGTTGTACGATGCTCTTCAATGCTCTGAAACATCCCTTGCTGAGATTCGGAAAGCAAGTCGTATCTATTACCTAAATTATCCCATGCTTCCTGGTTAATTTCTTTGTTAATTTCATATTCATAGTAGCGAAAATTAGGATTGCGCGTCGTGACATAGCCACGCAGGCCTGAAAACATGGCCGCAAAGGAACCTTGAAACTCGGCCATATCGCGCAGAAGATTGTTATTTTCTCCAGAAGGATCGCGGCGAGCCTGTTCATCGATCATCTGGTTAATCGTGATTAGCACCTGACCACCTTCTTCAACTCCAGCGGTATTTAGCCAGTTATAGGCTGGCTCGCGCTCCATCTGGTCGTCGTGCAGCGCAAACAGATCATCAGGCATAGGGGCCAGTTTCTTGAAATGCGCTTGCAGATCATTCAGGCGCTGACGATTCTCAACTCCGAATGCTGGCTGGTTTGCCAGTGCCTGCAGTTCATCCAGGTTTGATTGGAATTCTTCTACAACCTCGTGATAGCTCTGGCGAAAGCGCGGGTCGCTCAGCGCCAGATAACCACGGACAGCACCAAACATACGCAGCAGGTTCGCCTGGGCACGCGATGATGCCAGGACTACCCGGGAACTGTCATCTACCGTTTCCTGCGTTTCAGAGACTGTGCGTGCAGCCAGGGCACTTAGCCCGAAGAGCAGGAGCGTGAGCATAACGAGCAACCCGAAGCCCAGCGTGAGTTTGCTGCCAATTTTTACGTTGTGCAACCAGGTGACACGCGCGGGTGCTGCTGGTATGTCAGGAGATTGGCTCGCCTGTTTCAACGGGCGCAAACCCCGGTGCTTCGTTGTCATGATGTAGAACTCCTTTTCCAGTCTTTGATCTGCCATACATCAGCATCCCAGGGTGTCAGGATCACTCCTTCTAGCTCATTACGACTCGCAGACATTTTAGCAATATGTACCAGGGGAATAGAAACAACATCTTCAATAAATATGTCGTTCATCTCCATAATAAGTTGACGGCGCGCCTGCTCATCAATCTCTTCGGTTGTGCGTTGGTGCAGTTCATCAAACTCATCGCTGCACCAGCGGGTTACATTGATCCCCCCCCAGTCATTTTCTTCCCGGGCGATCTGATCGCACCTCCACCAGCCTAGATAGTAAGCCGGATCAATCGTGTCCATAGTAATGCGGTAGCTTTGCAGATCTGCTAGAAATCGTCCGCTAGAGTCAGGATGGCTTTGATCCTCGCCAAAAAATATGCCCGGATCAACAGGCTTGATCTCTACGTCTACACCAATTGCACCCAGGTATTCGCGTACCAGTTGCTGCAAGCGCCGCGAGTTTACCTCGGCTTCATAAACAACCCGCAGTGGTTGTCCATCCTTCTCACGGAAACCGTCTCCATCACTATCAATCCAGCCAGCTTCATCAAACAATGCGGCAGCTTGATCAGGATCATAGTCATAAAAGAGTGTGGGCGACTGATACGCTTCGGGCGCAACGACGATCTGGTAGGCCGGCAGACCCAGTTCGCCATAGAGTTGCCTGGTTATCGCCTCACGGTCGATGGCATAGGCAAATGCCTGGCGTACACGCTTATCGCTAAAGAAGGAATGCGGTGCATCCAGACTCGAGTTTTGATCCGGGTCACTGTGATTAAGATCGAGCAGAATCAAGGAGCTACCAAAGGTGACATATGATCGTCTTTCTCCCAGATCGATCAACTCTTGCAGCCCTTCGGCAGTCTCCTGCAGATCAAACGCATAATAGTCACCCTCTGCTCCATTGTCACTGGTCAATATAGACCGGGCGGCCTGATCGAGCGTGCCTCCACCTAGAAGTTCGATCCGCGAGAAATAGGGCTTGTCGTCTTCGCGAAAGTAGCGATTAGGTTCGTAGACAATCTTGTTGGTAGGCACAAGTTGGGTAGCCAGAAACAAAGTCTCTTGCGGTTTGAAAGATATCACCCGATATGGCCCTGTGCCAACCGTATCGCCATCCTTGCGCCCCATGTTCGCCGGGGCATTCTCATAGTTCGAGCCATTATAGTTTGCAAAGATATGACGCGGCAGGATCAGTCCCGGTACGCCTACAAATGGCAGATACCAGGCAGGGGTAGGGGTGGAAAAGTGTACAGTAATCGTATATTTGTCGACAATCTCTACATCGCTGACCTGGGCATAGGCAGTACTTGAAACACTGGAGATTGAGACATCCGGGTTGGTAATGAACTCATAGGTGAAGAGTACATCTTCGGCTGTGAATTCGCTGCCATCTGACCACTGGACGTCCTGTCTGAGCCGCCAGGTTACCGACAGACCGTCCTCGGCAACATCGCCATTTTCATATGAGGGGATTTCGGCAGCCAGGAAGGGCACCATCTCACCATTGGCATCAAAGCTGGCCAGCGGCTCATACACGATCCGGCTGGCTTCATAGTCTTTGTTGGCACTCGAAAGGTGGGGATTCAGGGTCGAGGGTGCATCCCACGAAATTAAGTGGAGTGTCCCGCCTGTGCCGCGTAGCGAGGGTTGCTCGGTGGGTGTAGGCAGCGGTGATGGCGTTGCTGGCGGCGGCGCGATCTGCGGCAGATACGTACATCCGCTAAGCAAAACGAGTACGATGATATAAATATGATAATGAACCACCGGGTTCCTCCTCTGTATTAGCTGAAACGTCGGCGAAACTGCTCAATCAGCACGGCTGGCAAGATATAGTCTTCACAGTGCAATCCCGCTCCTTGCACGCCTGACTCCGTGAGCAGGTGGTAATGCTGCACGCTGGTAGCCAGATCGATATATCCTACCGTCGGGTGCAGGTGCGCAAAGCGTGCGCTAAGCAATCCAGACAGAATACAGCCGGTAATCTCATACGGGTTATGCCATGCAAACAGATGCTGGATATGCTCAGGCAAAACGCGCTGGGCAATACGTGGCAAATAGCGCGTCGTTCTAATTTGCCGGGGTAGATGTAACACGCCTCCTTCGCTAAAGAGGATATCCTGCTGTGCTTCGAAGCGCTGAATGGCCAGTTGTGGGTTAAAACAGTGCGGCGCTGAATCATCAACAATCAGGCTGCCCGGTTGCAACCGATGTATATCCAGGATATCGGGTACATTTGTGGCCCCAACAATCATGGTTGCCGTGTACAGCTCGGCTGGCACTGCCCCGCGTGACTCTACAATGCGAATGTTGCCCTGATAGTTTTGATCGCATCGCACCTCTTGCTCGATCCGCTCGAGATCTACTCGGCGCTGATAGATATCACAGAGCGTGATCATTCTGGGATGCGGCAGACATTGCAGCGTCAGCCGTAACGAGGCCAGGCCGATTGATCCTAAGCCCAGGAAGGCTACATGTTCATTGCTGAGATTGCGCCCGCTCTCGGCAAGCATACGGCTGATAGTCAGCACTACCGCCGCCGTGGTTGTGGCATGGCCGGTAGAGATCGCTGGCAGATCCGTGCGGTTACCAATAGCTGCGCGAATAGCCTGCCCATACCCGGTGGCCGAGGGAATCAGGCCCGCCAGCGAAACGACGCGTGCGCCCAACTGACGCGCCAGTTCTAATCCCTCTACGATGCTGGCTACCAGTGCTGCCTGGTTCTGATACAGTTGATCGTCAAACCAGGGCAGCGTGATGATAGCGGTATTGCCTAGATGGGTTTCCAGGAGTTCATCAAAGACGGGCATGTTGTCATACCATTCGTGAATGATCTCCTCACGACTGATCTGCAATGCCTGGAGCAGTGCAGGGCTGAGGCCAGGCACTGATAATGAGCCGAAGGTTGCCGCATCAATTGGGCCAAACTTTCCAATTGCAAACAGGCCAAGCAGAGGACGCGACTCAATTGGTAGTTCCACAGCGACGCGGGTTTGCTGATCGAGATGGTTGTCTGGTAGATCCACCGTATCTGCCACTGACATCCCTGGCTGCTGTCCTATCTGTGGTGCCAGGGTGGCAATCGTAGGATACACAAAGATATCTTTCACCGTGACAGGATAGGATGTTACGTCGGCAATACGGGCGATCAGGTGCATGATCTGCAACGAGTGACCACCCAGGGCGAAGAAGTTGTCGTGAATACCCACCTGCTCAAGGCCGAGTACATCTTGCCAGATCGCCGCCAGCGTCTGTTCTATGCCTGTGCGCGGCGCAACATACGCTGCACGGGCCAGACTATCGCTGTCCGGGGCGGGCAACGCCGCACGGTCAATTTTGCCATTGGCGGTCAGCGGCAGGGTGTCAAGTAGCACAAATGCCGCCGGAAGCATATAGTCTGGCAGGCGTTCGCTGAGGTACCCCCGTAGCATAGCCGGTTCGATATGAGTGCCCACTATATAGGCTACCAGGCGTTTGTTACCGGGAGTGTCCTCGCGCAGCAGGACAACTGTCTCACGGACAGCCGGGTGTTGCCGCAGGAGTGTCTCGATTTCACCGAGTTCAATGCGGAAGCCACGTACTTTGACCTGATGATCGAGCCGTCCCAGATAGTCAATGGCACCATCTGGCAGGTAACGCGCCAGATCGCCAGTCTTGTAGAGTCGCGCTTCCAGCTGTGGGCTAAATGGATCGGGGATAAACTTCTCGGCAGTCAATGCGGGGCGGTTCAGGTAGCCCCGCGCAAGCTGTACTCCGCCAATATAGAGTTCTCCTGCTACCCCAGGGGGCACCGGTTGCAACTGCGTATCCAGGATATAGAGCCGGGTATTCGCCACCGGTCGCCCAATTGGTACGATCGGGCGAGCAGGAAAACGTTCACAGGCCCAGAAGCTGACATCCACGGCTGCCTCGGTGGGGCCATAGAGGTTATGCAATTCGACATCTGTATCCATCATGCGCGCATAAAAATGCTGTTGCAGCGCAAAGGGAAGTGCCTCACCACTGCAGATCACCCGGCGCAGCGTGTGGCAGCGGGATATGTCGCCTTCGGCGAGAAAAACCTGTAGCATGGGTGGCACAAAGTGCAGGGTCGTGATCTGCTCCTGGGCGATGATATCAACAAGATAGGACGTATCTTTGTGCCCCTCGGGGCGAGCCACAACCAGGCAGGCGCCTGCCAGCAACGGCCAGAAAAATTCCCAGACCGAGACATCAAAGCTGAAAGGTGTTTTCTGCAGCACCCGGTCGGTGGCAGTAAGGTGATACGCTTCCTGCATCCAGAGCAAACGGTTGACAATAGCACAGTGGTCGATCATTGCCCCTTTCGGCTGACCTGTCGAACCGGATGTGTAGATGACATATGCCAGGTGTGTAGCTGTCACACTGCTGTCTGGATTGATGGCTGGCTGCTGGGCAATCGTTGCCCAATCGTTATCCAGGCAAACAATAGATAGGAGGTGTCCAGCCTCCAGATCACCATTCGGGCTGACAGTCGTCCATAGACGATCCTTGATAGGCTGCTGGGTGAGCAGAATAGGGGCCTGGCAATCTTGAAGCATAAATGCCAGGCGTTCGGCGGGATAGCTCGGATCAAGCGGAACATAGGCCCCACCTGCCTTCAAGATGGCCAGTAGCGCCACAACCATATCAAGCGACCGTTCCATACACAGGCCCACCAGCACGTCTGGCTCTACACCACGTTCTCTCAGGTAATGGGCGAGCTGGTTGGCTCGATCATTCAGGTGCGCATAGGTGAGTTGGTGCTGCTCAAACACAACTGCCACGGCATCGGGTGTGCGGGCTACCTGGTTCTCAATCAGGTGATGAACACACTGCGCCTGAGGATAGGCTACTGTTGTGGCGTTCCAGGTAACCAGAATCTGATGACGTTCGGCGTCGGTGAGCAACGGCAGCCGGTCAATGCGCTGGTCAGGAGTAGCAACAATGCCACGCAGCAGCGTCTCGAAGTGCCCAGCCAGCCGGGCAATCGTGCTGGCAGCGAACAGGTCGGGGGTGTAGTCAAGCACCACGTGCAAGGTATCTCCCTGATCCGCAATCAGGAGAGACAGATCGAACTGCCCCGACCCCTGCCCATCGGTGGGATCAACCTGATATGGCACTAGCTGACCAGCCGCTTGATCAGCGACCTTATTGCTCTGCTGCTGATACAGCAGGAAGAGCGTCTGGATCAGGGGGGGAATGCTGGCGTCGCGCTGCGGTAAGAGCTCCTGCACCAGCAAAGAGAACGGGTAATACTGGTGGGCCAGGGCCTCCTGTACCGTCTGGCGAACATGGTGCAGGAATGTGGCGAATGCAGGTGGAACATCGGGGTCAATGATCGCACGCAACACAATCGGATTGACAAAATAGCCCACCACGTTGCTAAATTCGGGGCGGCTGCGACCGGCTTCTGGTGCGCTGCCCACCAGGATATCGGTCTGTCCACTGAGGCGATACAACAGCACCTGGTACGCTGCCAGCAGCACGCTAAACAGCGTTACCCCGCGCATGCGTGCCAGATTTTTGATCTGCCGGGTCAGGGCAGCATCAAGCGTTGTACCATGGGCTGCTCCGCTGAAGCTCTGTACTGGCGGGCGCGGGTAGTCGGTAGGGAGGGCCAGCACGGGTAATTCGCCTGCCAGGTACGTGTGCCAGTAGGTGCGCAGGCGCTCACCTTCAACCCGCAACATCTCGGCTTCCCAACGTACGTAGTCAGCGTAGGTATACGCCAGGGCAGGCAGGGCCGCGGGTGTGCCACGTCCTGCTGCGGCATACAGTGTCCGCACGTCGCGCAAAAGGATGTCGCCCGACCCGGCATCGGTGGCGAGGTGATGAATTGACAGCAGGAGCAGATGTCCATGCTTGTTACCGGTGATCAGCGTCGCCCGACAGACGCCCTGTGCCAGATCAAAAGGTCGTGCAAACAACCTGGCAACCTGCTGGACGCATTCTGCATCCTGCCACGCCGAGCCGTCGACAATCTCCAGTGGGACGTGATCGGCTCCATGCACTACCTGTACCGGCTGATGATCCTTGACCGTGATCGATATGCGTAGCTGGGGGTGGCGCGTCACAAGGGCATGCAGCGCCTGACGCAGCGCCTGTACATCCATTGGGTCAGGCATTCGCACAGCAACCCCGGAATTATACGCGCTACTCAGAGGAGCGCTCTGCTGAATAAACCAGAGCGCCTGTTGCCCATACGCCAGCGAAAACACGGTTGGCTGCTGGTCGATCAGAGGTATGGGAATACGGGCAATCTGATCATCCACCCGATCTGCCCCATCCAGGAGCGCCGCCAGGCCAGCCACGGTGGGATGTTGAAACAGGGCCGCCATGGGCAGTGCCTGCCCCAACTCATGCTGGATCGCATGGCCAAGTCGCACGGCCAGCAAAGAATGCCCGCCCAGGGCGAAGAAGTTATCATGCGTACCCACCCGGTCAAGGTCGAGTACGTTTTGCCAGATCGCAACGAGTATCTGTTCCGTGGCAGTGTTGGGGGCAACATAGGCATCGTACGCCAGACTGTCAGCATGCGGGGCGGGCAATGCATTGCGGTCGATCTTGCCGCCGGGCGTCAGCGGCAGGGCATCAAGCAACACAAAGGCGGCAGGCAGCATATAGTCGGGCAGGCGTTCAGCAAGGTATAACCGTAGTGAGGCCGGGTCAGTAACATCTTCGCCTACAACATAGGCTATCAGTCGTTTGTCCACAGCGTCTTCGCGGGCAACCACCACCGCCTGCTCCACATCCGGGTGCTGGCTAAGAACGGCTTCAATCTCGCCCAGCTCAACCCGAAAGCCGCGGATCTTTACCTGCTGATCGGTGCGCCCAAGAAACTCGAGCGTGCCATTATCACGGTAGCGTACCAGATCACCCGTGCGATAGAGCCGCGTATCAGCTTCTGGCTGAAATGGATGAGGGATAAAACGGCGAGCAGTCAATTCCGGGCGGCCCAGGTAGCCCCGCGCCAATCCCTCGCCACCGATATACAACTCACCAGGCATGCCTATCGGCAGCACCTGTTGTCGGGCATCCAGAACGTACACCTGTACATTGTCGATTGGCCGGCCAATTGGCAACGTGCCAGCCAATTGATAATTCATGGGGGCATTTTCCTGATCAAGCGTGGCAATCGTCGCAACAATGGTTGTCTCGGTGGGGCCATACGAATTGAGCAGGCATATATGCCCGGCAACCAGCCTGCGCCAGGCCGCATAATGCTCGGCCAGCGCCGCCTCGCCACCAATGATCACAAGGCGCAGGCTCCTGGGCAACGCTACCGGTTCCAGCGAGAGCTGTTCAACCCAGGCATGCCAGTAAGCGGTTGGCAGATCTAACATGGTCAGGCCATGCTGATCAATGAAATCATGCAAAGCCTGGAACGACGCCATCATATCCTTGGAGCGTAGCACCAGCGTAGCCCCGCGGATCAAGCATGGAAAGATTTCTTCCAATGAAGCATCAAAACTGATTGAGGCAAACTGTAAAATACGATCAGCTGCTGTGATGTTGCAGCGCCGTGCAAATGAACAGATATAGTTCACCAGGGATCGATGTGTCACCTGCACGCCGTTGGGCGTACCGGTTGATCCAGATGTATAAATGACATAAGCCAGGTTAGCGGGCCTGACCGTACCATCAGGGTTTGTAGCTGGTTCGTGGGCAATCCTGGGCCAGTCTGCATCTATAGATACAATCGACGCTAGACCGGGATTCATCGCCCAGCGCCCATCGTCCAGCCTCTGCTGTGTCAGCAATACCGTCACTTGAGCGTCTGCCAGCATAAACGCCAGGCGCTCGGCGGGATAATTCGGGTCAAGCGGAACATAGGCACCCCCGGCTTTCAGAATACCTAATATCCCGACCAGCATGTCCAGTGATCGTTCCATACACAGGCCCACCAGCACCTCAGGGCCAACTCCCAGGTTACGCAGATAGTGGGCGACCTGGTTTGCACGGGCGTTTAGTTCGCCATAGGTGAGCTGTTGCTGCTCGAATACCACCGCCACAGCGGCGGGTGTGCGCTCTGCTTGCTCGGCAACCAGATCATGCATACACCGGTCACGCGGATACTCTGCTGCGGTATTGTTCCAGGTGACGAGCAATTGCTGGCGTTCGGCATCGGTGAGCAACGCCAGGGTATCGATACCCTGGTCAGGGGTAGCAACAATAGTGCGCAGCAGCGTTTCAAAGTGACCAGCTAACCGGGCAATCGTACTGGCAGCAAACAGATCGGGCGTGTAGTCGAACACAACCTCCAGCGTGTCACCCTGATCGGCGATCAACAGTGAAAGGTCAAGTTGGCCGGCCCCCTGTCCATCAGTAGCATCAAATCTGTATGGCGCAATCTTTCCGGCATATGAATCATTTGCTGGCCAGCTCTGGCGCTGATAGAGCAGGAAGAGCGTCTGGATTAATGGCGGGATACTGGCATCGCGCTGCGGCAGCAACTCTTGCACCAGCAGGGGGAACGGATAGTGCTGATGCGACAGGGCAGCTTGCACGGTCTGCTGCATCTGATCCAGGAAGGCGGCAAACGTGGGTGGCGCAGCCGCATCGAACGTTGCACGCAGCACAATCGGATTGACAAAATAGCCCACCACGCTGCTAAACTCCGGGCGACTGCGACCAGCCTCGGGCGCACTGCCCACCAGGATATCCGTCTGTCCGCTGAGGCGATACAACAGCACCTGGTAAGACGCCAGCAGCAAGGTAAAGAGCGTCACCCTGCGTGTACGCGCCAGGTTCTTGATCTGCTCGGTCAGAGCTGCATCCAATATTGTTGTGTAGACAGCTCCGCTAAAACGTTGCACTGGCGGGCGCGGGTAATCGGTGGGTAGCGCCAGCACTGGCAATTCGCCCGCCAGCTGCGTGTGCCAGTAGCTGCGCAGACGCTGGCCTTCTACCCGCAGCATCTCGGCTTCCCAGCGCACATAATCGGCATAGCTATACCTGAGTGGCGGCAGGCTGGCGGGCGAACCGCTTATCGCCGCAGTATAGAGTGCGGCCAGATCCTGGACAAGCACATCGTTTGAGCCAGCATCGGTAGCGACATGGTGAACTGCCAGCAATAGCAGGTGGTCATCTTCGCTACCGGTGATCAACGTAGCCCGACAGACGCCCTGCGTCAGATCAAACGGGTGTGCAAACAGCATGGCGACCTGCTGTGCTCGCTCAATAGCGTTCCAGCCGCTGCCATCGACAAGCTCCAGTGCGACATGATCTGCCCCATGCACAACCTGCACGGGCTGATGGTTCTCAATGGTGATCGTGGTACGGAGTAGCGGGTGGCGTGACACAAGGGCATGCAGGGCCTGGCGTAGCGCCTGTGCATTCAGCGGGCCAGACAGTTGCACAGCTACCCCGGAATTATACGCACTGCTCAAAGGGGCACTCTGCTGAATAAACCAGAGTGCCTGCTGTCCGTGGGTCAGCGGAAATACCGTTGGCTGGTGATCGAACAGCGCAATAGGGATGCGCGCAATCTGGTCGTCTAGCGAACCAACCTCGTCCAGAAAAGTCGCCAGGCTGGCAATAGTCGGATGCTCAAACAGGGCTACCATGGGTAACGCCTGGCCTAATTGCTGCTGGATGCTATGGCCCAGCCGTATCGCCAGCAAGGAATGCCCACCCAGGGCAAAGAAGTCATCGTGGATGCCTACCTGGTCGAGGCCAAACACCTCTTGCCAGATCGCAACCAGCGTCTGTTCCGTGGTGGTAGCTGGTGCAGTATAGGCTGCCCGCACAAGACTGGTAGCATCCGGGGCGGGCAACGCTGTGCGGTCGATCTTGCCACTGGACGTGAGCGGCAAAGCGTCGAGCGTAACAAACGCCGCCGGTATCATATAGTCTGGCAGGTGTTCGGCCAGGTGTGCCCTGAGCATGGCAGGATTGGTGCCATTCGCTACCACATAGGCCACCAGACGTTTTTCCAGACCATCATCACACGCCAGCACCGCGGCCTGCTGCACAGCCGGGTGCTGGCTCAGCACAGCCTCGATCTCACCCAACTCGATGCGGAACCCACGCACCTTCACCTGATGATCACGACGGCCAGGCACTTCAATACGGCCATCCGGCAGATAACGCCCCAGGTCACCCGTCTGATAGAGTCGGCCATCGCCAGATGGATTGGGCACAAAACGTTCAGCGGTTAGCTCCGGGCGATTGAGATAGCCACGCGCCATCCCCACACCACCGATATAGATCTCGCCCACCACGCCGATGGGCACTGGCTGGCGCTGCGGGTCAAGAATATAGAACTGGGTATTGGCAATCGGCCTGCCAACCGTGATCGGCCCCATGGCAGGGTATACCCGTTCCAGGGCCGACCAGATCGTCGTCTCGGTGGGACCATACATATTCCAGAGTTGCCCAACCCGCCCGACGAGCTGCGCGGCCAGGTCGGGTGGCAGCGCCTCGCCACCACACAACGCTTTCAACCGCGAGCTGCCCACCCAGCCAGCCAGCAACAGCATACGCCAGGTCGTCGGCGTCGCCTGCATAAAGGTCACCGGCATGGTTTCGAGAATCTGGCGTAGACGCACACCATCACTGGCGACAGTCTGGCTGACCATAATCATCCGGGCACCGACACTGAGCGGCAGAAAGAGATCGACGCCAGCCATATCGAAAGAGATCGTGGTGATCGCCAGCAACGCATCGCTGGCATTTATGCCCGGCTGATGCCACATAGACACCATCAGGTTTACCACTGCCCGATGCACAATCTGTACCCCTTTCGGCTGGCCCGTCGAGCCGGAGGTATAGATCACATAGGCCAGGTTGTCGGCCCCCATGGTGACATCAGGGTTGGTAGCTGCTTCCTGCGCAATAGCAGGCCAGTCCTGGTCTATATACACAATCGACACATTGCCAGGCGTCGATCCTGGTTTGTCGTCTATAATCCAGCGTGTATGATCGATCGCCTGCTGGGTCAGCAACACGGATGCCTGTGTATCTGCCAGCATAAAGGCCAGCCGCTGGGCCGGATAGCTCGGGTCAAGCGGAACATAGGCCCCGCCAGCCTTGAGGATACCCAGCACGCCCACCATCATGTCTGGCGAGCGTTCCAGGCACAACCCCACCAGCATATCGGGGCCAACCCCCAGACGCCGCAAATGGTGAGCAAGCTGGTTAGCGCGGGCATTCAGGTCTCTGTATGTAATCTGCTGCTGTGCGCACACAACTGCGACCGCATCGGGCGTACGCGCCACCTGCTGCTCAAACATATGATGCATACAGCAATCAGACGGGTAGTCGGCATGGGTCTGATTCCAGTCAACCAGCAGCTGCTGACGTTCGTTATCGGTCAGCATGGGCACATCGCTAACAGCGCAATCCGGATTGGCCAGGATGCTGCGCAGCAGCTGCGCAAAGTGCGTTGCCATACGGCTGATCGTCGCTGCGGCAAACAGATCGGTGGCATAGTACCAGGCGGCAGTCAACCCTTCAGGCCGCTCTTCCAGCGTCAGCAAGAGATCAGACCGAGAAACACCTGGGGGCAATTCCAGGTCGTTGCCATGGACACCAGCCAGATCGAGTCGATCAAGCGGCTGCGCTGCCATCGCCAGCGCCACCTGCAAGAACGGTTGATAGCTCTGGTCATATGGCACATCAAGTAGATCGATCAGCCGTTGGAAAGGCAGATCCTGGTGCTGATACGCGCCCATGGTCACCTCGCGTACATGCCGCAGTACCTCACGGAAGGTGGGCTTGCCGCTCAAGCTGATGCGCAACACCAGGTTGTTAACAAAGCGATCGCTCTGGTCGCCTCTATCGGCACGATCTTGTTCAACCATCGGCCACCCGATCACGATATCAGTCTGGCCAGTATAGCGCATCAGCAAGGCGCTAAAGGTAGCTACCAGCGCCATAAACAGCGTGCTGTCTTCTTGCTGCCCCAGGGCTGTAAGCTCTTGCACCACATTGGCGGATAGTGGTTGCCGGTAGATCGCACTGCGCAACGACTGGACGGGTGGGCGGGCATAATCGGTGGGCAAGGGCAGCAACAGTGGGCAATCAGCAAGGCGCTGTTGCCAATAGGCCAGATGCTCTTCCAGCAACCGGGATGGTTCATCGATCTTCATCGTGATTACTCATACTGGTCAAATAGTTTATGTAACTGGCGCGGCATTGTACGGGTCAGTTCAGCTACACGTGCATTCGCCTCACGCAAACGTTGACTCAAAACATTGATCAGTTCCAGCGATAGATCGGGATGCTGACGGGTAAGCGCAATCAGCGGTTCGCGCCGCAGCTGCAAGGTAAGCGTATCCTGGATAGCAATCGTGGCGGCGTCGTGGTCACTATTATCAAACAGGCTCGTCTCGCCAAAGTAGGCGTGCGCTTCCAGAGTTGCCAGGCGCGCAAACGACCCCTTGCGGCGCTCTTGTTCGACAGCAACCCGCCCACTGACAATCACATATAGGGTACCACCGGGATCGCCCGGGCTAAAAATACGTGCATCGCGGGGATAAAAATGTTCCTCGCAGACAGTAGCCAGCACTTTGAGCTGCGCAATCGTCATCCCCTGGAAGAAAGGCACCCCTTTGAGAAAGGTAATCCGTTCAATTGTCGATAACATAGACTCATCTCCCCATGGGGAAACCCCTTCATCGCTGCCGTGCATCAGGCATCGGGCTGCCTGAGCGGCCTGTCGCACATCCGCAACCGGGTCACTCAGGGCATGCTGAATAAGTGTCTCAATCTGGACGTATGTCAGGGGCGCATCGGGTAGATCGACCTGATCCGAAGGAGATACAGCAGAGTCTCTGGTCTCGCCGGACAGGGCATCGAGCAGATCAACGGAACGTCGCGAGCGATTTCTGCGTGTGTGACGGGTAGGGTCGGGGCTGTTTACGGGCAGGGTAGCAATAGACAGAGTGGCCCCAATCTGCCCCAACGCATACACCGTCATAGTGCGCATCCAGGCTGATTCAGAAGGCAAGATCAGACTTTCGAGCATCGTAAACGTATCGGGTCGCGTGATATCCCACGTTGTCCGGGCCAACTGAAGCAAGACATCAGCCGATGTATCCGGATCAAACAATGGCTCAATCAGGCGGGCAATCCGTGGCGTAGCCAATGTTTCGAGCGCCTCAATCGCATTGGCGCGCACATGGAGCGATTGACTGCGTAACGCATCCGTGATCACACGTACCTGTTCGGCATCATGCAAGGCCGTCAGGAGATAAAAGATATCTTCCATGCGATCCTGGCATTGCTCACGCAGGGCGCTCTGCAGCACCACTACGCCAGTCTGGCCTACAAATGGCGTCAATGTTTCCAGGCGACTGTTGGTACGGTAGATCGACTGCAGATGATCATCGATCAGAAGCGGTATCTGCGGCGCATAGACTGCCCGGTTTACACGGCCAAGCGTAGCCGTAACCATTGTGATACCCTCGATATCGGCAGATGCACGATAGGCCAGCAGCAGCGGCACAACCGATGTACCACCCTGTGCCAACATATCCACAGCCGTGGTACGGATGCGTGGGCCAGGATCGGCCAGCGCCTGAAGCAGCACGTTATAGGCTGCCGGGGTATTTATAGCCCCCAGGATCACCAGGGCCGACTGACGAACCCGTTCAATTGGATCATGAATGAGTGCAGACATCTGTTCCAGCAGCATACTGCTAGAGAGCGATACCCGTGTTTCAACCATCTGTTCGAGCGCCAGCGCCGCCGCCAGGCGCACTTCATCGGCAGGATCGGATAGGGCAGCCATTATCAAGGGTAGAAAGTGATCTGTATTCAGTTGCCCAACCACGGCTATGCCACGGGCACGCTGGTGAATATCATCACCAGTCAACAATGTCATCAGTACCTGGGCAGCCTGATCGCGGTAGGTAGCATTCTGTGAACGTAGCAGCACGATTAATGCCTGAATACGCACTTCGGGATCTGCATCATTGAGCATCGTCTGAGCCAATGACAAATAGCGACTATCACTGAACGCAAACACATCAGCCAGGCCAGCCAGGGCCGACTGGCGCACGCGGGCATCGGCATCCGTGAGCGCCTCGCTGTAGAGTCGCCGCACCACGTCACCAGTGATATTGGCAGCATTGAGCGAGTCGAGAATAGCTGATCGCACATACGCGGAAGGCGTGTTACGAGCTATAGGTGACAGAATAACAGCAGCCTCACGTCCGCCCACCTGGCAGATCAGTTGGGCCATAAAAACCGTAAACTCGGCACTGTTACTCGTTTCCAGCTTCTGGCGCAACATCGTCAGCGTAGCCGGGTCAGCCATCTGCAGGCTCGTAGAGCTTTGCAAGAAGAGCGCGGCAAAATCCTCTTCTTCCAGCATCGTAATCAGCGCACGGCTATACTGTCGGCGGATCACAAATGTGTTGATCAGATACGCCCCTGCGATGGTTATCAGCAGAAATGGCACCAGCCAGACCATGCGCACAGCCTGCAGCAACAATAGCAACCCGCCGCCAACAAACGAGCCGAGGGGGAACACTACGCCACTAGTGAAGGCGCGGGCACGGCCCTGTATACGCAAAGGTATGGCATTGTAAAGCATATTATCAGTCAGGTAGCCCGTCGAGCCGTACAATCGGTCACGGTTGAAATAGGCCAGGGCGGCAGTGGGCAACCCCGGTGCTACAATCAAGCCACCACAGATAGCAAAATTCATAATCGGAAAGATTAGATTCGCGTTGCCCACTCCGATGCGGCTAGTAATACGGCTAAACAGAAACAGTTGAAAGGGCAGCATTACCAGATTAGCAACTGCCACCACGCGCCCGATAAAACTGGCTATCTTTTCGGTCGTTTGCAGTTCGTCCACCAGCACCCGGCTGGTCTGATATTCAAGTACCGCCAGCAGCACTGTCACCAGCAGCGTCGATAGCGCCATCCAGCGCAGCAGCGCAGACTGGTTCACATATCTAAAACCATCACGAATATTCTGGCGGAACGACGGCTCGACTGTATGCGGGTTGCCAGCCTGCATCTGAGCGGAACCACTGGCCGCAAAGAGTGACTGCCGGCTCTGCCCAAGCCAGATAGGCACCAGCCAGACGATCACCGCGATCAAGGCTAGACTAGTCATCCAGATCAGTATGATACCAACGGGAGAGAACAGGGCAGTTAGCAGAGGGATGGTCGCACCAGCCATAATCGCGGACAGGATCGTTGCTGTACTCAAAACCGGAATCACACGTTTAGCCGCACGTGTATCAAAAAAGGCACTAATAAAAGTATACCAATGCGTGGCAAAGACATCGTCAAGCGTCAGCAGCAGCAGATACAGCAGCGGATACGCCAGGAAAAACAGGCTGACATGCAACAATCCCAGTGCCAGCGCAATACCAACCAGACCCACACCTACGATAGCAATCAGCAAGCGGTCATCGCCAATGCGGTCAGCAAACGCCGTATAGGCTATAATCAGGGGGATAGCGATTGCTGCCTTGATCATAAAAAACCATGGCAGGGCGGTAGCCCCCAACTGACGCAGGAAAGACGCCTCTACAATCGTAACACCCCATGTCCATCCCATCCCGAAGAGAAACAAAATTGCATACAGCACAATTAAACGTGCCCATTCACCGGAACGGATATTCAGAATATGTTCAATGGAGTGTCGCATTGCCTGGTACGATCAGGCCATCAGGCGCAGAGCCAGTTTTTCCAGACGTATACTCATCGGATGATTAGGATAGCGTAACACAAAAATACCAGCGCTAGCCAGAGCCATCATCTCATCGGAGTGCGGCAGAATGGCCCCCACTTCACATCCATACGTCTGTTCCACCCGGGCTTGAACTTCATCGAAGTCAAATACCTGGGGCACCTTATTCACCACCAGCACCAGATTGGGCACATCAAGCTTGCGCGCTACCTCAACCGTGACACCGGTTCCCTGGTAGTCCTGGTTATCGGGGCGCATAATAATCGCCAGGGCATCCGAAATAGCAATAGACAACAGCGTCTCTTCGTTCAGACCCGGATGCGTATCGATCATTAACACATCCAGTTCCAGGTCGTTCAGCAACTGTTGAAAGCCATCGTTGAGCAAGCCCACATCATAGCCCTCGCGTAAGACGCGGGCAATTTCGCCAGCCTTGATGCTTGAGGGAATCAAGAAAACTTTCCCCGTGATTGGCCCGCTGGATGCCTCAATCACCGATGTCACATCCATGGCCGTATCTTTGATCTCACACTTGCCCCACAGATAATCATTCAGCGAATAGGCCATATGCTCTTCGTCGAGACCAAACAGCACATGGATACCAGGCGACTGAATATCTGTATCAACGACACCAACCCGTAAGCCCTTTGCCGCCAGCACAGCCGTAACATTGGCTGTGGTATTCGATTTACCGGTTCCACCGCGAAACGAGTGAACCGAAATAATTTTAGACATAACATCTGCTCCCTGTAAGGTTATGCTATGATGACATATGAACTATTGTGTTTCTTGAGCACGGCAGCCGTGCTACTACCTATGCAGGAGCCATACTCCCGCACTCTACGGTACGTACAGACTCTAATTGACACGAGTTACGCGGTCGTTCATCCAACGACTGTGATTCGCCTCCGGCAGGATGGAACAAAACCATCTTTTCCAAAAATTTTTCGCCTACGGCGAAAAATTTTTGGAAAAAGGATATAAAATTCCACGCTGCCGCAGGCGAAACCAGTCTTTTGGACGATCACACGTCTGGTGTGGAGGCCACTGCGTAAGTCGTGTCATTGATCGCTCTACTCGATCAGCCCTTTCATCAACTGGCGAAACCAACCTGTTGCCGGATGCTGAGGTTGCCGTGCAACAAACAAATCGCCCCCACCTAGAACGGTAATCGCATCAATATGTGGCAGCGTACCAACTACCGGGCAGTTATATGTCTGCTCGATTTTTGTTCCAACAATGGCTGGATCTACCACCGAAACAATCTGATTGATCACCAGTCGGATCTGCGGAATACCCAATGTACGGGCGATATCAATCAGTACCCCGGTGCCCTGGTAGTCGCCATGATCAAGGCGTAATACAATCACCAGGGTATCGGCAATAGCCATAGACAGGAACGAGAGCAGCAAGTCGTCTTGCAAGCCAGCCTGTGGATCGAGCAGTAGTACATCGAGATCGAGGTGTTCAGCCAGTTCCAGCAGGCCATCGGTAATCAGTTCAATGCTATATCCTTCTTGCAGCAGACGACGCATATAACGCTGGTTATTGCCAGCCGGTAAGAGAAACAACTGACCGGCCCCGTCTGCGTTCAGATCATGATCGCGTCGTTCAATGCGAGATGTGACATCATACACCGCGGCGGAGGCAGAGCACATACCCAGCAAATAATCATTCAGCGTATACTGGATCTGTGCTTCGGGCAGAGCAAACAACCCGTTCAATCCGCCCGACGCAATATGTGCATCAACCACGCCCACGCGTTGCCCCTCGGCTGCCAGCAAGGCCGCAACATTTGCCGTGATTGTCGATTTGCCAGTGCCCTCGCGGGCCGATTGAAAGGTAATAATCCTGACCATATCAGGTAGCAGGTTGCTCAGATGTCATCCGACGAACTGCCAGCATAGTAATATCGTCAAACTGGTCTGCGCTGGCAATATGAGCCTGCAAATGCGCCTCAAACCGATGCAACAATTCAGATGCTGATGCCGCTGGCTGCGCCAGCAACTGCCGCAGCCGTTCTTCGCCAAAGAACACGCGGTCAGGATTACGTGCATCGGTAACACCATCAGTATAGCAGAAGAGTATGTCGCCAGGGTGCATATACGCCTGTTCAATGCCAAATTCCACATTGGGCATCAAACCCACGGCTGGCCCGGTGGTGGTCAGTTCAGCCTTAACCACACCATCAGGCCCGATAATCAGCGGCGGGCAATGTCCACCGTTGACATAGATCAACGAACCAGTTGCCGGATCCAGAACGCCAAAGAAGAGCGTGACAAACATATTCATATCGATATGATTAGTTGTAATATAGTTATTTGTCAGCATCATGGCATTCTTCAGGGCAGCCGCACCGATGGTTGGCATCATCTGACGCCCGCCCGTTGCGGGGCGATTGCGTTTCTGCGCTGGCTTATCATCAACAAGCAGGCTTGTCCAGTCGCTAATGCTATAGTGCTGCTGCGCAAATGCCCGAATCAAGCTACGCGACAGTGACATAAAAAGCGCCGATCCGACGCCCTTATCGCACACATCGGCAATCACAAAACCAACGCGCCGGTTTTGCGTCAGCATAAAGGCATCATAAAAATCACCAGCCACCTCACGTGCAGGATGGAACACCGCTGTAATTTCCCAATCTGGCGGTTGTGGCAACTGATTGGGCAAGAAGCCAAGCTGGATCTGGCGGGCGATCTGGACATCCCGTTCAATTTTGAGCAGATCCTCGCGCTGTTGATCGTTTTGTTTCAGCGCCACCAGTTGCTGCTGAGCCAGGCAGGCATTGATGCGCGTTTTGATCACTGACGCCACAAATGGCTCGTTCAGATAGTCGGTAGCCCCTAGTTCAAAACAGCGATCCAGGCCGAGCGTCGTATCCGATGGTATGAGCATAATCACCGGGGTAGAAAGCAACGTTCCATCGGCGCGCAGGCGCTCCAGGATCTGATAGCTGTTCATGCCCCACAATTCAATCGAGAGCAAGATCAACTGAAACCGTTGTGACACCAGGATTTCCAGGGCCTTGCGCCCATCGTTGGCCGCTACCACACTATAGCCGAGCTGTTCAAGGTGAGGAACCAACCGTCCCTGGGTAGCCTGATTTGTATCGATAAGCAATATAGTGCCAGCTTGAGCTGTCATAGGAAACCTCTCGAATCGCGTATTCTCGTAACACGCACATTAGTAGATATGATTGTACAAATGGCAGATAGCAAACCAGGCCGTTTCCCATGAAACCATGTACTGGCGTCTCTAGCTAATATGTTCCTCGGATGCACCATTGTATACCAGTTTTGAAACCAACCCGATTTTTTCGACAGTTTTTTATTACGATGTAGCAGGAACCTGCTCTGATCCAGGCCGATGCATAACAAACACATTGCGGTTATGGTGATCAACATATTCATATGTGAACTGATCGACACCATTTAATGCAAGGAACACTCCTAATCCACCAATTGGGCGCTGATCAAGCGGCAGATCCAGGTCGATATCATCGGTCGGCAGTTCCAGCGGATTAAAGGGTATGGCCGTATCTTCTACCACAATTGTCAGGCTCTGCGCATCTATCTGAGCGCGCACCTCGATCATACCGTCGTGTCCCGCTTCGGCATAGCCGTAGGAAGCAATATTGGTTGTAATCTCGTCGACGGCAAGTCGCAGGCGGTAAGCTGCTTTTTTATCCAGACCGGCTGCCTCAGCCGCATCTAGTACATACTTGCCAATGATCGATAATGAGTCCAGTGTTCCGGGCACAACAAGCGTTTCCATCTTTTATCCTGCCTATATAAAGGCCACATGTAAAAATAGACCATGATCATAGAGGCGAAACATCTTTCGCCCCTACAGGACGGCATAACGGGATTGACCAGCTCTAAAGGAACCAGGAACCATGTCTAATAGAAAGATCAAATAGACGTTAGATAGTCACAGTCATACTGGTCAGACGGGAGTCGCGCCTTCAGGCGGCCTGAACCAGCTAAAGTCTCGCCTCCTGCCGGGCCGTCTTGATTGTTCAACTGTAAGATCCCCCGCCCCGTGTAGGGGCGGGGGTAGGGGGTGGGGTGATTCACGCGGCCAATCTATCTGTGAATGGTACAGTACTGTCTGCCGTCCTGAAACCATGTCTTAGCTATTTACCCACCAGGATGACGACCGATCGCCCGCCAACCAGCACCTGGCGTTGATCGCCCAGCACCGGCTCACTGCCCGGCTCATAACTATCTTCCGGCGTGGGCATGCTCGTATTGGCAAACATATGCCAGTGCATACCCAGCGGCAACATGGGTAGCTCGAATGGTAGCGCATCCCAATGCATATTCAGCGCCACATACACATAGTTGTCATGTACTGTTCCACCTTTGGCATGCCGTCCACACAACATAAAGGCCAGAATGCGACTACCTTCCGACCAGTCAGCGTTCCAGACCTGTGTCCCATGCCAGGTGATATCGGCATAGCCACTACCGGCATAATCATAGTTACGAAAATGATCGCGGTTACGCAACACCGCATGCGTATGGCGAAAGGCAATACAGTTACGAGCAAAGCGCAACAGATCAGCATTGGTATCCAGCAACGACCAGTCCAGCCAGTTGAGGTCATTATCCTGGCAATAGGTATTATTGTTGCCCTGCTGCGTACGCCCGACTTCGTCGCCCATCAAGATCATGGGCACTCCCTGACTGACCAGTAGAATAGCCAGCGCATTTTTGATCTGGCGCTTACGCAGATCATTGATCCAGGGATCATCGGTGGGACCTTCCCAGCCACAGTTCCAGCTATTGTTATCGTTAGCCCCATCGTTGTTATTTTCGCCGTTGGCTTCGTTATGCTTGTCGTTGTAGGCAACCATATCGTACAGGGTAAATCCATCGTGGCAGGTAATAAAATTGATCGACGCAGTTGGCCCGCGCCAGGCATACAGATCTGGTGATCCTTGTAAGCGTTGCGCCATTGCCCCAACCAGCCCGGTATCGCCCTTCAGAAAGCGCCGCACATCATCGCGATACTTGCCGTTCCATTCGGCCCAGCGCCCGTAGGCCGGGAAAGAACCTACCTGATACAAACCACCAGCATCCCATGCTTCAGCAATCAGCTTGCACTTTGCCAGAATCGGATCAAAGGCCAGCGACTCAAGCAGAGGGGGGTTGGGCAGTGGAGCGCCCCAGGGGTCGCGCCCCAGAATCGCTGCAAGGTCAAAGCGAAACCCGTCGATATGGTACTCTGAAGCCCAGTAGCGCAGGCAGTCGAGTACCATGTTGCGCACCACCGGGTTGTTACAATTCAATGTGTTGCCGGTACCACTAAAGTTAAAGTAGTAGCCTTCCGGCGTCAGCATATAATAGGTCTTGTTATCCAGGCCACGAAACGAGATCGTCGGCCCCATCTCATTGCCTTCGGCGGTGTGATTAAACACTACATCCAGCATAACCTCAATGCCATTCTGATGCAGTTCTTTCACCAGGGCTTTCAGTTCATCTACCTGCATACCCAGCTTGCCAGTCGCAGCATAACCAGCTTTGGGCGCAAAGAAGCCAACCGTACTATAACCCCAATAATTCATTAACAGCTCACCTTCGCGGAAGGGATGCGTACGGCTATGCTCAAACTCATCAAACTCATAGATCGGCATCAACTCAACACAGTTGACCCCCAGATCTTTGAGGTACGCTATCTTGCTGCGTAAAGCGGCAAACGTGCCAGGATTTTTAACCCCAGACGAGGCATGGCGGGTAAACCCGCGCACATGCATTTCGTAGATAATCAGATCTTCAATCGGAATTTCCAGCGGACGATCACCCTGCCAATCGAAGTCATCAAAGATGACCCGCCCCCGATGACGATAAACATCATTCCAATCAGGCGGCGTTCCCCACACATCACGTCCACCAATAGCTTTGGCATACGGATCGAGCAGAACTTTCGTCTGGTCAAAGCGATGCCCCACCCCCGGATTAAACGGCCCATCCATACGATAGCCATATTCAATCGTTTCACTATCCAGATCAAACACAACCATCGCAAACACATTGCCAATCCGAAACTCGTCGGGAAACGGGATCTCGACTATAGGTTGGGCCTGGCCCTTCTCAAACAGAACCAGTGTACAGCTTGTGGCATGACTCGAATAGATCGAGAAGTTAATGCCACCCGGTACCAGGGTGGCCCCAAATGGCAGGGGCTTACCCGGACGAAGCTTAAACTGGCCGTGCGTATGGGTCGCATGGATATCGATACGTTGTAACGTCTCTATTGACATACCAGTTTTTCTCCACTGAAAAGAGACTGTCAATCATAGACTACAGGCCATAGATGTCTGCTATTTTCTTTCCAACAGGATGTTGGGCGATTTGCAGCTTGCCCAATGTGGCAAAAAACGTAAGACACGGTTCACCAGTACTGTACCGTTTGGTTGGACGATTCGCCCTCTCTCCCTGCCCACCTCTCCCTGACGGCGTATCATTACCCACAATTCTACCTCATCAAGATGCGGTAGAGCAGGTAGCTTTCCGCCTTCCACGGGTACCGGCGGGGCCTGCGCTCTGCCAGGATTATAGTGTTTTCGGTTTGGTGTGGCGGCTTTGCCGCCACACCAAACCGAAAACACTTTTTTGCGCGGGCCGGAGGCCCCGGTTCTCATGGGTAGGTTTTTTCCGTAGGGACGCGCTTCTGCGCGTCCGCAAGGCGTCCTGATGCGGAATACGTCCGCACGGACAGGCTTCTGCCTGTCCGTGCGGATGGCGTCACAACACCATCCATCGAAAAACCCTACACCTGTTATGGTCAAACTGTCTATGCAACCTGATCCAGCATTGCCCGACCATCCTCCAGCGTAGCACATGTTGTAAAGTAGGCCAGAAACCCGGTAGCCGACATCGTATCCTGAAGATCATCAGACAGGCCTACCAGTACCAGGCTACCCTGTACATTCGTAATATGTCGATGCAACGAGAGCATCAGGCGCAACCCGGCACTTGACATATAGCTGACCTGACTCATGTCCAGAAGCAATTTGCATCCAGGTTGGCAGAATGGCATGATTTGTTCCTGAGCAGCAGGCGCACTCTTGCCATCCAGTTCACCGCTGAGTATCACCATGGTTATATCTTCTACAGTTTGCGCGGTGACATCCATACTTGCATTTCCTTCCTCAATACGACATGCGCTGCCAGACACACAAGACACTGCCGGGCAGCGCATACCGATCATTGTTGAGGTACAATCCGCACCTTCACCCGAACCGACGTATCACTCGCTGGCAGGTGTACCGTCAGAGCCTGGGCATCAAAATCGGTATAGGGCTGGTCATCGATCCATACCTGATCGATATGCACACTCCCAGGAGGCAAAATATCCGGTGAGACGTATAAGATCCGATCTTTGAAACTATTCGGCTGGGGCTTGAAGTGCAGATCCAGCCCCTTTCCGGTGATCAGCAGATTGGTATAGACCGCCCCCAGATAACACAATTCCATCGAGTGATAGCCACTCATTGAGTGGCTGCCCTTTAATCGCTCATTGCCCATCAGGTAGGGCAGACCGCTTGCCAGCACATTGAAGTACACCGCCCCATCGTCATGATCCAGTTGGAAGGCATTGTAGAAAGACGATGCTTCACGCGCATGTTTTTGATACGCTTCGTCTTTCAAGACGCCATACAGAATAAGATAGGCCAGGATAGCCTGTTCCTGCTGCCACCAGGCTTTGCGGTCGTGCCAGACAAAGCGATGCTGCTCTTCACCTGGGCCAAGCACGCGCTCGACCACATCGTACCAACCACCCCGCTGTCGATCACTACCTACTTCGGGCATTAACTCGGCAATCTTGCGCGCCAGAGCCAGATACTGTTCTTTGGGCTTCAGGCTATACATCCGCATCAGGTTCCAGGCAATTTTAAGGTTATGCCCAACCACCGCACGGTTCTGCTGCCAGCCCCAGGTAGTATCGTGGCTCCAGTCTTCATAGAATTTTTCCTGGACAAACGGGCTATTTTCGTAGTCGGGGAAGTGGCGCTCGATCGTATCAAAGGTATACTCCAGAAAATCGGCATACTTTTGTTCACCGGTTGCCAGGTAAAGATTAATCAGATAGGCTGGCGCATGATCGCCCACCGAGTTCCAGTTCTTGCGTGCCCGATTATGTTGCAGAGACTCAGCGCGGGGATCCAGCGTCATCGGGTCAATATGCGAAAAATAGCCCCCCTGCTCGCGGTCAATATAAAACTTATCAAACAGGCCAATGGTTTTTTCGGCATCGTGTAGAATACGCGGATCACCAGTTATGCGGTACGTCTGGATTGGGCCAGCCAGGGCATAGATCTGCTCGTACATCGGGATTGAGTCATAATCATCACCAAACTCCGAGGTGAGCAATTTCTGCTCGCGGTTGCCACTGACCTTGATACCATGATACCAGTAGATCATATCTTCGTCCGGATCGAAGAAACGCATATGGTCGCGCAGATACTCTGTTCCCTTTTCGGCTGCTTCCAGGAAATGATCCTCGCCCGTCAGCATATACGCTGATGCCAGTCCATACACCAGACGCGAGATTGTATCGGTTTCCTGTAGATAGTCGCCCTTCTTGCCACCAGCCAGGTGCAGAATGGTACGATAGTTGGCATAATCTATCGGCTGATTCTGATAGTCGAATTGCCAGCGCATATAACACTCGGCAATCTCGTGAATCTGCTTGATCCACCACTGCGGTTCTTCCTGACGAAATGCATCGACCGATTCGCCCGGAAAGACCATCGCCTTGGCCTCATACTTATAATCAGCCCCCTGAGGATAGAAAATACCATACACATACACATACTGACCAGAAATCAGCATCTCGCCCAGACGGCTGGTACAATCCTGCCAGGACTCGCCCAGGTTACGCATAATCTGTGCATAGGTGTTAGGGGTTAGGTAAACAGTAAAGGCGCGGCCATCAGATGTTGTAAGCTCAAAGGACGTATCATTGCGATTGAACTGTGTCACATAACCGGCAATCGTATCCGAAAATGAAAAGCGCATGTTGTTCATCGTGATGCTCCTTCCACACTAGCTTTCAGTACCGACTGCTCCGGCTGAAAGACAATTTGCTCATTGCTCAGGGGATTCACGCTTGCCCGTCGAAAGCCGAGGTTGCGTGGATAGAAGCCTTCTCGCCACAGCGGATTCATACAAGCGACACTGACAGACGAAAGCACAGGTTCAGACATAAAACAGGCCTCCTGCTGCACTAATCTGAAAAAGCCATCTCCTTCCCGACAAGCTCGGTGATGCGTATATACGCAACAATCCGACGTCCCCATGACGTACCAGCAAGAATCTGGCCGCAGAAGGAGGTCGGTTGATATTTAAGTACCGCCCCGTTGATTGGAAATTGTGCTTACCTGTATTATGTATTATTATAGCCCTAAAGTTGTTAAATGGTATGCCGTTTTGTGAACTGAACCAGAGAGGTATAGATCCATTTCTTCATCTGAACAGCGATATCTATAGGAAACGATCTTATTTCCCGTAAAGAGAGCGTTAATGGGGCTATCGTCAAAAAAAACAACTCACCACCAGCGTGATGAGTTGTTGTAATGATGGTGCCAAGACCCGGGATCGAACCGGGGACCCCAGCATTTTCAGTGCTGTGCTCTACCAGCTGAGCTATCTTGGCATATATTCTTTGTAAGCACTATGTGGCCGACCTCTACCATCAGCCCTCAGAACAGCTACCTGGTGGGCGATGACGGGCTCGAACCGCCGACAACCTCGGTGTAAGCGAGGTGCTCTACCAACTGAGCTAATCGCCCTGGTGCCGAGAGTGGGACTTGAACCCACACGAGCTAAAGCGCTCACTAGGCCCTCAACCTAGCGCGTCTGCCAATTCCGCCATCTCGGCATACCCGCACATTATAGTCATATCGGCTACCCTTGTCAACCAGAACGCGGCGTACGGCCTGACACAAAGCTCGCCAGCAGGATCCCCAGTTCAAACAGGGCATACATAGGCAGGGCCAGCAGGGCCAGGTTCACCGGGTCGCCCGTGGGGGTAATAATGGCCGCTACAATAAACACGATCACAAAAGCATAGCGGCGATACGAACGTAACTGGGCGGCCGTAACAACCCCCAGCAAGGCCAGCACATAGATAATAATCGGCAACTCAAACACCACGCCGTTGATCAGCAACAGTAGTGTCACCATACGAATAAAATCAGACAAAGTAGGTTGCACCTGGATCAGCGTGGAGTCGCTAAAGCCAATCAAAAAGTGAATGGCAGTAGGTACTGTGATAAACCAGCCAAACAGGATGCCCAGGGCAAAGAAGCCGATCACAAAGGGCAAAGCCTTGAAAATCGCCCCTTTCTCGGTACGGGTCAATCCGGGTACCACAAAGGCCAGCAGTTGATAGACAATCACGGGCATCCCCAGGATCACCCCCACAGTCAGGGCAACGGTCATAAAACTGGTAAACGCCTCGGCAGTGCCTACGGCCTGTACAGGGGGATAGAGATCGTTCGTCGGGGCAAACGAGGTGATAATATAGTCTACCAGTTGCAGTGGCCCCATTACCAGAAAGAGTCCGACCAGCATACCCAGAACCACACCAATTGAAGCTCGCATCAGGCGGGAACGCACCTCACGCAGATGGTCAACCAGGGTCATACCGGCTTCATCGGCGCTGCCATCATTACTGGTATGCGGTAGTGGTGGCGGCGGTGGTGGTGTACCACGGCCATTCATCTGACGGGTTGGTATTGTTGCAGGTTGTGATGGGCGTGGCCCGGCCTGTGCCTGGCGCTGGACAGGGGCAGGTGTATTCCGGGTTGATGCAGATGCAACGGGGGGGGGTGTTTCAGCTACGTCCTCAGCAACAGGCTTTTGTACGGACGGTACATCAGTCTGCTGCAACAGGCGTCGCAACAGATCATCAGTTTCGGCATCAGGATCTGGCCCGATGGGCTGCGTATTCCGATTAGAGGTCATAGGTGCAGGAAGCCGTTTTCACAAGAAAGCCAGTATTGAACCAGGCAGATACCAGCACAACCGACATCATAGTACATCTTCGTCGTGCGGCGTATCCATGGGAAAGCGCCAGTTGGCATCAAGCCCTGACCTCTTTTTCTGACAGAGGAATATCCAGATCGGGTGTAGGCGCACCATTACGCCAGTCTGGATCAAGCACGCCCCGCGCGTACAATTGCGCCTGAAGTGCCTGCATATCGCTACTAAGCGCCTCAAGTCGCTGCAAGAGCGCCTGCGTTGAATGTTCTGGTGATGTTGGATTATGCTGACCCTGAACTGCAGACAATAGTTGGGAAGACTGCGTACCAGCCTGGTTAACCGTTGCACTGGTTGGACGCTTCGCCGCAGCAGCGATTGGAGGATCAAGCGTATCCACCTGTGTGGGTGCAACAGGCTGATCAGGTGACCCGGCTTCTGCCGCAGCAGCCTGATGTACAGCACGTGTACCAGCAGCCGGACGAATAGTTACTGGTTTAGACGCAACTTCTTTAACCGATAGGAGGGCCTGTGTTTCCGCAAACACCTGTTGTGTTTCAGTGGAAATATCCAGTTGCTGACGTGCGCGAATAATCTCATCGCGTAATTCTAAAATTTCGCGATCAAAATCCTTACGGATCTGCTGGATCATCTGGGCTTCGGGCGACTGCTGCTGCCAGGCGAGTAACCTGGCAAGCATGCGCCCGATAAACCGACCGATCTCCGGAAGGCGTTCCGGGCCAAAGACGATCAGCCCCAGAATGACAATGACAATAACTTCCAGCGGCGTAATGCCAAGAATATCCATTCCGATTCACCGATTCCGACGCATAGTTGCTCCTCGCCCGACCTGCACACAATGATGGCGATCCAGCACTCCTTCCGCGATCAGAACAGGCCCACATACCACTAACACACTAAGACGATGCCTACGCTTTGCCGTGTTCCTCAAGATAGTTTAATGCATCACCAACTGTAAGGATTTTTTCGGCATCTTCATCTGGAATTTCAACACCGAACTCTTCCTCGAGTGACATGATTAACTCGACCAGGTCTAACGAGTCGGCATTGAGATTCTCGACAAACGAGGCATCCGGCAAAACCTGATCTTCCGAGACACCCAGTTGTTCAACCACAATTTTACGCAAGCGAGCTTCCATTTCGGGAGACGCCATCGGCAACCACCTTTCGCAGACAAAAACAGCTATATACTCCTTAAACCACATGCGGCACAGTCTAAATCGGTTTTACCATCTGGACGAGCGGACTGTACCACCTTCAAGCGGCCAGAACCCACTGCCTTCAGGCGCTACCATGATCCACAGAAAACCTGGTAGCCCGTTAGAAACCATACCAACCCCTCTAAGCAATCAGAAACCATCTGGTAACTGATTACTTTATCCCTCTTCTCCTTCTATTGTGCGACTGACGACTGTACCAAGCACCCCATTAACAAAGCGACTTGAGTTATCGCTGCCAAAATGTTTGGCTAACTCAACTGCTTCATTAATCACCGCTTTGACCGGAGTCTTCTCAACATCGTCAACCAGCAGTTCAAACAGGGCAATGCGCAGAATAGCCTTATCGACACCGGGCATTTGTGAAACAGGCCAGTTTGGCGCGGCTGTCTCAATAATGCCATCGAGATATGCACGCTGTTCCCACACACCCACAGCCAGACGTTCCAGGAAGCGTGCCCCTTCGGGGGCCATATGCTCCTCTTGCAAACGCCGTTCCAGCACCACCCCCGGAGAGTGATCGGTGGCATCAACTTCAAATAGCACCTGAAGTGCGGCAATACGAGCGCGATGACGCAGACTAGCCACGAGCCACCTCGACATCCTGAACATAGACATTGACTTCATGCACGGTCATGCCAACCAGTTCACGGATTGCAGCCGCGACAGTGGCCTGAACTGCCATGCCAAGTTCAAGCAGATTACTATCGTAGTTGGCCACCAGGTAACAATCCACACGCACACTACTATCGCTTACCTGCACCAGCACACCCTGATCACTACCGCCGTGGCTAAGCAGATGACCAATATGCTGACGTGGCGCATGCCCCAGGCGTGCAACCCCTGGCACTGCCCGTGCTGTCTGGCAGATAACCGTTGTTAATACCTGTGCCGCAATTGTTACATTGCCGTTTGCTTGTTGAAGTACAGTATGCATTCAGTATGTTACTAGCTGCCGACGAGCGCTTCACGCTCTTTCCACTTCTGTAAAAACTCGGCAACATAGTTGATCGATATTGCACCAGATCGAAAGACCGGATCATCGATGAAGTCTAATTGGAAGGGGATAGTTGTTTTCAAGCCCCCAACCAGCATGGTTTCGCGCAATGCCCGCCGCATACGATCTAATGCTTCATCGCGTGTATCGCCCCAGGTAATAATCTTGGCAATCAGTGAGTCGTATGATCCTGGTGGCGTATAGCCTGAATAGAGATGGGTATCGACACGGACACCAGGCCCACCAGGGGGCAAAAAGAACTCCACCTCTCCGACTGCTGGAAGAAAGTCCCGTTCGGGATCTTCGGCATTAATACGACATTCAACCGCATGCCCGCGTATTCTAACGTCTTTCTGTTCTAGCGTCAAGCGTTCGCCTGAGGCAATCCGTAATTGCCATTTGACCAGGTCGACACTGGTGACCATTTCAGTCACCGGATGTTCTACCTGGATGCGGGTATTCATTTCAATAAAGTAGTAGTTGCCCTGAGGATCCATCAAAAATTCCATCGTACCGGCATTGACATAGCCGATTGACTGCACGCCCTTGAGCGCATCACGCCCCATACGCTCACGCACATCTGCATCGACTACCGGTGATGGAGCTTCTTCGATGATCTTCTGATGGCGGCGCTGGGCCGAACAGTCGCGCTCACCCAGATGAATGGCATGCCCATATGCATCTGCCAGCACCTGAATTTCAACATGACGCACACTGGTCAGATACTTTTCCAGGATCAGGTCACCGCGACCAAACGCCCCTTCAGCTTCGGCGCATGCGGTTGGATAAGCGCGTTGCAATTCGCTCTCGTCATGCGCCACGCGCATCCCGCGCCCCCCACCACCAGCACTGGGCTTGAGCAATACCGGGTAACCAATCTCGCGCGCCAGGCTGATCGCCTCATCGATACTGGCCAGCTCGCCATCAGAGCCGGGGATGATCGGAACACCCGCTGCACTCATCGTTTGCCGACCTATCGACTTATCGCCCATCAGGCGAATCGTCTCGGACGTTGGCCCGATAAAAGTCAGGTTACACTCAGTACAGGCCTCGGCGAAGTAGGGATTTTCTGAGAGAAAGCCATAGCCAGGATGAACCGCATCACAGCCAGTAATGAGTGCCGCACTGATCAGCGCTGGCTGGTGCAGATATGAACGCGCCGGTGCCGCTGGCCCAATACACACGGCCTCGTCGGCCATACGTACCGCCAGTGAACTGCGGTCGGCCTCGCTATAGGCTACCACCGATTGAATGCCCATATCGCGACAGGCGCGGATAATGCGCACAGCAATTTCGCCACGATTGGCAACCAGGACTTTATGTATCATTGCTATATTACCATTCCGCCATCTACAGTCAGAACCTGCCCGGTGATATATGCCGCCGCATCCGAGGCCAGAAAGCACACCATGCCAGCCACATCGTCTGGCTGGCCCAACCGCCCCAGAGGGATGCGTTCCAGGATCGCTTTACGTGTCGCTTCATCCAGCACGCCGGTCAGCTCAGTTTCGATATAACCGGGGGCGATCGCATTGATCGTAATGTTACGACTAGCCACTTCCCGTGCACTCGACTTTGTCAGGCCAATCATGCCCGCCTTGGCTGCGGCATAGTTCGCCTGGCCAGGGTTGCCCATCAATCCGACCACCGATGTCATATTAATGATCCGCCCGCTGCGCTGACGTGTCATCGTACGCAAGGCAGCCCGTGTACACAGATAGGCACTGCGCAGGTTGGTCTGAATGATAAAGTCGAAGTCCTCTTCTTTCATACGCAATAGCAAGGTATCGCGGGTAACGCCCGCATTGTTTACCAGAATATCCAGGCGACCATAGGCGTCTAAGGTGGCCTGAAATAGCCGCTCGACATCGGCCCCGTCACTGACATCGGCCTGTACAGCTATGGCCGTGCCCCCTGCAGCGCATATCGCCGCCACTGTCTCTGTAGCCGTGGTGCTATTGCGCAGATAATTCACCACCACCTTCGCCCCGGCTGCGGCCAGCATCTGCGCGGCCGCCTGCCCAATGCCACGTCCACCGCCAGTAACCAGCGCGACGCGACCTGTCAGGTCTAGCTTCATAGTTTAGCTTTCTGTAACATCAAACAGGGTTTGCCCATTCATCAAGACAATATTCCGACGCCCCCGTGCCGACTTTTCCGCATCAGGGGTGAATTCGGTCGATGTAATAACCATGCCCCTGGCGATCTCGCGCCGGCGCATATCCTGTGCCAGGCTTTCGACTGTACCACGTTGCACTTTATCTGCCACCGACAGGCGTAGCAGGTAGATGTCGTCCTGATATTCCATTTCCAGATCCAGATGTTTGTCTTTATCCAGAAAATGATAATCACGCAGGGCAAAGCCCTTCTTCTTAAACAGGTTGCTGACATACATACCTAACTGGGGCAGCGATAGCCCGCGCAGGTCTTCCAGGGTACGCACACTACTGGGACGTTCGAGTTGCCCACCCCGTGCTTCGACCTGCTCACGCAGTTCACGATTGCGCTTTTCAGCCCGACCGGCGATCACTGTACCGAAGGCTGGAAAGGGCAGCAGGGCAAAAGCCGAGAATGAGAGGTAGATCGTAATAAGCTGGATTGGATCTACCGCCTGAGCTGTCTCACTATCTTCCAGACGAGCCTGGAAGTCTGGCAATATGCCAGCGCTGATCAAGCCACTGTAGATCAATATGATCACCAGGCCGATCAAAAAGCCACTTATGCCCAGCATAATGCCATGCAACAGCAGATTGTCACGTACACGCCGCCCCATATACATACCGGCAATCACCGGAACCACGCCGATCAGGATCAGCAATAACTGGTTTTGCGATAGAAATAAGCTGCACCAGGTTATGGCCATGATCGAAGCGATGATCAGGATCAACCGCCAGTTTAGCTCAGTTAAGCCCTGTCGTAGCCGTACTAGCGGCGCAGCCTGCGGTGCGGTCTGTTTTTCGATCTCGTCTTTGTGTTCCTGCCGCTGCTTGTCTTCCTGAATATCAACACTCATGAAATCGTACTCCAGAGTTTTCGGTACATATTTGCAACATTTTAGAATGATCTGCTAGATAAGGTATTGGCTCTAAGAAACTGTTTGAAAAGGGTGTGTGTGCGGCGCTCAGGGGGAAGTCTTTTGGAATGGATCGCATCAGGACACCCCATAGCCCCTCTCCCCCC
>RRYU01009850.1_pt1 | contig 53252 bp, 40 predicted proteins | sample 2162651 | NCBI WGS metagenome assembly RRYU01 (sample SAMN10267283, study PRJNA491782) | microbial mat metagenome | isolation source: biomat in the production well | place: Japan: Minami-Kanto gas field, natural gas well KTG3 | collected 2017-06
CTCACTGAAGTAGCAATCCCCTGGCGAGGATTTAGGTCATTCAGACGTACTAAAAAAATAAACCTGTTGAAATTGGCTGAAATTGTAGCAATCCCCTGGCGAGGATTTAGGTCATTCAGACGGAACTGCCTATGATGGCACTGATCGCGTATTCAGTGAGTAGCAATCTCCTGGCGAGGATTTAGGTCATTCAGACTGTTTGACGTAATCCCATAAGATCATTTTTACCTATAAGTAGCAATCCCCTGGCGAGGATTTAGGTCATTCAGACACCTAAATGTCCTGCATAGGCAGTTATCCACGTCATTACGTAGCAATCCCCTGGCGAGGATTTAGGTCATTCAGACTGCAGAAAGGCATCCGTCCATCGTGACAGATATTTCAGTAGTAGCAATCCCCTGGCGAGGATTTAGGTCATTCAGACGCTGCCAAGCTGAAAGCCCAGGCTCTGAGCATCAAAGCGATGTAGCAATCCCCTGGCGAGGATTTAGGTCATTCAGACGGGATGCTGAAAAGGCTATTGAGTTATGGCAATTGGAGGTAGCAATCCCCTGGCGAGGATTTAGGTCATTCAGACGCAGAGATTGCTGAATTTACTCCTGAAGTTCCTGAAAATACGTAGCAATCCCCTGGCGAGGATTTAGGTCATTCAGACGAAGGGCACCGGGCTTGATCACGAATCGACTCAAGGGAGTAGCAATCCCCTGGCGAGGATTTAGGTCATTCAGACGCAATATTGTAGTGAAGAGGGCTACGGGGCGGCATTGGCGTAGCAATCCCCTGGCGAGGATTTAGGTCATTCAGACTGCGTTCGCCGATTGGCGCGGCAAGGTCGCGTTTGGGCGTAGCAATCCCCTGGCGAGGATTTAGGTCATTCAGACTGATTACATAGACGACTACGCACGATTGGCTGCTACGACGTAGCAATCCCCTGGCGAGGATTTAGGTCATTCAGACCTCGGTGAGCAGGATCGTGCGGTCGAGGAGAAACGCCTTCGTAGCAATCCCCTGGCGAGGATTTAGGTCATTCAGACGTAAGCGGTGAAGTTGTAGCAACAGGCGCAGATATTAGTAGCAATCCCCTGGCGAGGATTTCGGTCATTCAGACGTTATCCAGTGGTATCTGGACATGAATGCAGGTGGTAGTAGCAATCCCCTGGCGAGGATTTAGGTCATTCAGACCTAAAAGTATTCTGAGTGCAATTCAGGATATTATAGAAGTAGCAATCCCCTGGCGAGGATTTAGGTCATTCAGACAATGCCAACGCCAGATTATCATACTGACTCGTATAAGTAGCAATCCCCTGGCGAGGATTTAGGTCATTCAGACGACGGAACAGAACGTCTACGCCAAAGCACGTAATGGGTAGCAATCCCCTGGCGAGGATTTAGGTCATTCAGACCTACAGTACGCGAAATACTACTAAAGATTGATCGGTAGCAATCCCCTGGCGAGGATTTAGGTCATTCAGACGGACAGACGAACGTATTGCAGCATGTGCGCCAAAATCAGTAGCAATCCCCTGGCGAGGATTTAGGTCATTCAGACACACGCTGTCCAGGTAGGGTACGGGGGAGATGCGCCGTAGCAATCCCCTGGCGAGGATTTAGGTCATTCAGACAGAATGGTATCTTTCTTGGATACAAAGAAGATGAATCGGTAGCAATCCCCTGGCGAGGATTTAGGTCATTCAGACGATGACGTTCTGCACAATGCCAATACTCGCCATCGTTTGTAGCAATCCCCTGGCGAGGATTTAGGTCATTCAGACCTATCACGTTGCCGGCCATTGAAGCCGATCTTCGCAAGGTAGCAATCCCCTGGCGAGGATTTAGGTCATTCAGACGGATAGACACGCGGGCCTTTAATAACTCCATCTCAGTAGCAATCCCCTGGCGAGGATTTAGGTCATTCAGACGAAGCCAAGTCTGTTTTCCGAGACAACCACTCAGAAAGTAGCAATCCCCTGGCGAGGATGTAGGTCATTCAGACGGAACAACAAGTCCATCTGGTTCGAGCCGGAGATTCGGTAGCAATCCCCTGGCGAGGATTTAGGTCATTCAGACACCCCCATCCACGCTGCCAGTCCATGATAAGCATCTCGTCGTAGCAATCCCCTGGCGAGGATTTAGGTCATTCAGACCACATCAGATGTTGAGATCTGCGAAACAGGAAATGATGTGTAGCAATCCCCTGGCGAGGATTTAGGTCATTCAGACGAACTATTCGGGTAAGAGCGATAAAGACCAAAAAGGTAGCAATCCCCTGGCGAGGATGTAGGTCATTCAGACTAATCATGGCTACAGGAACGAACGCGAACAAGACGTAGCAATCCCCTGGCGAGGATTTAGGTCATTCAGACAAAATTACGAACGACGCGAAGCCTGCTGTACAAAAGAGGTAGCAATCCCCTGGCGAGGATTTAGGTCATTCAGACGGAGATGACCCGCCAGGGCATCAATTGTATCGAGTATGAGTAGCAATCCCCTGGCGAGGATTTAGGTCATTCAGACTGCTATATGATTAACCTACGTGAGTACAATGTACTAGGTAGCAATCCCCTGGCGAGGATTTAGGTCATTCAGACTTAAAACGCATGTACATTCGGATGCCCGGTGGTATTATTAGGTAGCAATCCCCTGGCGAGGATTTAGGTCATTCAGACAACCCGACGAGGCCAGCGCATGAAGCCGCGTATCACGCCGTAGCAATCCCCTGGCGAGGATTTAGGTCATTCAGACGGCGAAAGTACACGCCTGGCGCGAAAAGCAGGCGAAGGCGTAGCAATCCCCTGGCGAGGATTTAGGTCATTCAGACGAAGACGCAATCGCCGCTATCAGTAAGCTGTACAACGGTAGCAATCCCCTGGCGAGGATTTAGGTCATTCAGACAACCTGTAGCGGGTGCCTTGCGCCAGGACAAGATTGAGTAGCAATCCCCTGGCGAGGATTTAGGTCATTCAGACTACGCAAAGGGTTGTGGCAGACTGATAGCGAGAAGGTACGTAGCAATCCCCTGGCGAGGATTTAGGTCATTCAGACCATGATGGCAGGCGCGAGGCGTAGCTGCATGAGACGGTAGCAATCCCCTGGCGAGGATGTAGGTCATTCAGACACTACAACTACGATACGGCCACGGTTAACTGCTATCGGTAGCAATCCCCTGGCGAGGATTTAGGTCATTCAGACCGCGTTTGATGTGTATGAGTATGCCGCCTAATATCTGTAGTAGCAATCCCCTGGCGAGGATTTAGGTCATTCAGACCGAAAAGGATCTTCGCGCCAACCTGCTGAAGTATGGGGAGGGTGTAGCAATCCCCTGGCGAGGATTTAGGTCATTCAGACACCACAGATTGGGAGAGTTACACCCATCGTATCGTCGAGGTAGCAATCCCCTGGCGAGGATTTAGGTCATTCAGACCAACTCGTTTGCCTTCTGGCAGTGGTGTCGTGACCAAGTAGCAATCCCCTGGCGAGGATTTAGGTCATTCAGACCGTAATAGCGGTCAGATCGGTCGGTCGGTCGAGTTCTGGGTAGCAATCCCCTGGCGAGGATTTAGGTCATTCAGACCGCTAGTACCTCGACAGCAGTTACGTCAATCAGAATGCGTAGCAATCCCCTGGCGAGGATTTAGGTCATTCAGACAAAGAAGATCGTCGCCCGTGCCGCCCGTGTCGAAGCCGTAGCAATCCCCTGGCGAGGATTTAGGTCATTCAGACGGCGGCGCTGATTGGCGTGGGCGTTGCGGCGTTCGACTTTGTAGCAATCCCCTGGCGAGGATTTAGGTCATTCAGACGGACTGGTTGGATCGGGTAGACCGCTGGCCGGATACGTAGCAATCCCCTGGCGAGGATTTAGGTCATTCAGACAGTGCATATATGTCTACTGATGGGGAATGGATTAGTGAGTAGCAATCCCCTGGCGAGGATTTAGGTCATTCAGACCGAGTTAGACATCCTGCCCTATAAAGGGGATCTGGGTGTAGCAATCCCCTGGCGAGGATTTAGGTCATTCAGACGCCACGCCAGCCCTGTCAGAGCGCAAAGCCCTGGCACTCGTAGCAATCCCCTGGCGAGGATTTAGGTCATTCAGACGTACCGTCGTTTACATCGTGTGGGTGGCTGGATGTTCGGTAGCAATCCCCTGGCGAGGATTTAGGTCATTCAGACTTCTCTATCCACTACGCCTTCGAGTTGGCTGACAACCGTAGCAATCCCCTGGCGAGGATTTAGGTCATTCAGACGGCGGTACAAAAGGTCAGCGGCGGCAAGGGGCAAGAGGTAGCAATCCCCTGGCGAGGATTTAGGTCATTCAGACTTGCTGCTGATGGATCTGACCAGCGAGCAACTGGTCAGTAGCAATCCCCTGGCGAGGATTTAGGTCATTCAGACGGAATATGGAAGAAGAAGAACGACAGCAAGCCGTTGGTAGCAATCCCCTGGCGAGGATTTAGGTCATTCAGACACACTTTAAAAATAACACATTCCTAGGCGCAATAAAAATGTAGCAATCCCCTGGCGAGGATTTAGGTCATTCAGACCAAGGGTTGTGATGGTCGTGACCCAGTATACGCCTGCCGGGTAGCAATCCCCTGGCGAGGATTTAGGTCATTCAGACAAATCGCTCGATACCGAGATCATACCGGCGTGTACGACGAGGTAGCAATCCCCTGGCGAGGATTTAGGTCATTCAGACCTATGTGACTGGTGGCTTGTGCTACCAATTGAAGAGAAACAGTAGCAATCCCCTGGCGAGGATTTAGGTCATTCAGACCGAGTACCGCGTTAGGGTACGCGGTGATGGATTTAATCAGTAGCAATCCCCTGGCGAGGATTTAGGTCATTCAGACCGAAAGTAGGCACGTACTACCAGCTAAAGCACAGTGAGTAGCAATCCCCTGGCGAGGATTTAGGTCATTCAGACCGACAACGGCGGGACTGGCGGGGAGGGCGGGTGCTGTGGTAGCAATCCCCTGGCGAGGATTTAGGTCATTCAGACGGAAAATGACGCCACTTGAACTAATCACGTATCACGCGGTAGCAATCCCCTGGCGAGGATTTAGGTCATTCAGACCGACAATCACAGAACAAGTGTCATGATCACGTTGCCGTCTGGGTAGCAATCCCCTGGCGAGGATTTAGGTCATTCAGACAAAAGAGCAACGGACGCCAGGGAAGTTGCTGCTGCTGTTGTAGCAATCCCCTGGCGAGGATTTAGGTCATTCAGACTGTATGCTAGTCCTGCCTATATGCCCTATGGTATGAAGTAGCAATCCCCTGGCGAGGATTTAGGTCATTCAGACTGATGAGAGTGCTGTACAAAACCCCGGAGAACATTTGGGTAGCAATCCCCTGGCGAGGATTTAGGTCATTCAGACTCGCGTTGATGCAGTTCGCCAATACACTCATCGCTCCCGTAGCAATCCCCTGGCGAGGATTTAGGTCATTCAGACGTATGCAGCCCATAAGGGCTGCAAACTGGAGCGCAAGTTTGCTGGGTAGCAATCCCCTGGCGAGGATTTAGGTCATTCAGACCTTTCTTTCCCTGTGGACTGCACCCAAAGAAGCAGTGGTCGGTAGCAATCCCCTGGCGAGGATTTAGGTCATTCAGACTGATGGTAAAACGCAAACCAGTATCGCGATGATGGTGACGTAGCAATCCCCTGGCGAGGATTTAGGTCATTCAGACTGTTGAAAAAGCCAGACAGCAGCACACCAAATGACATCGTAGCAATCCCCTGGCGAGGATTTAGGTCATTCAGACGCATGCGGTGAAAGGAGGTCATATGCCTGGGATGTATGTAGCAATCCCCTGGCGAGGATTTAGGTCATTCAGACAGAAAAACGAGATATTGGATGGGGAACCTACTACCAGTTTGGTAGCAATCCCCTGGCGAGGATTTAGGTCATTCAGACACAGCTTGAGGCAATCGCTATGCTGAAGGCAGACCCTGTGTAGCAATCCCCTGGCGAGGATTTAGGTCATTCAGACCGAGAATACCAGAGAGCGAGATTGGCTGTTCCTCGTAGTACGTAGCAATCCCCTGGCGAGGATTTAGGTCATTCAGACTTATTTTCGCCCAGGGAGAGTGGTTGACACCACATGGTTTGTAGCAATCCCCTGGCGAGGATTTAGGTCATTCAGACAGCGCACACGGCTATATCCGTGCTGTTCTTCGGAAGCTCGAATCAGAACGTAGCAATCCCCTGGCGAGGATTTAGGTCATTCAGACCGCATGAATGGGGTTGTTCTCACACAGCAGATTAAAGCGTAGCAATCCCCTGGCGAGGATTTAGGTCATTCAGACGTCTATGTTGCATCGGAGCCAGCGGCTGTGATTTTGTAGCAATCCCCTGGCGAGGATTTAGGTCATTCAGACTGTTATTCTGTTTGATTTAAGCAAAATTCAAGTTGACAGTAGCAATCCCCTGGCGAGGATTTAGGTCATTCAGACTAATAATCAGCCAGTGGATTTTCAGCCGGAGATTCGCAGTAGCAATCCCCTGGCGAGGATTTAGGTCATTCAGACACCACCCATTCTGTCGCTGATTGTGATGCCCCAGAGCGAACGGTTTGCGCGGTGGTCGTTTTTTGGGGCGTTTCTGCCACCCCATTGGGCCACTTCTGACCAGTTCATGCGGCGTTTTATCCCTTTCTATTGCGATTGCGCGGCAGTTGGCCTGTCGCATCTCACTATCCCATTATATCACATAGATGTCCGGGCTGGTTTCGACGGCTGGCCCGCTGCCAATGATCTCTATCGTTTTGATACACGCTGCGCAGAGCCGGTAGATGCGCACATTGTCACCGTCGTCTGGTCGTAGCGCTTTGTTGATTTTGTGCTGGACTTTTCCGTATTGCGATGGGGTGAGATCGCACTCGAAGACGCTGTATTGCACACGCTGGCCGACGCCTTCGAGGATGCGAGCCACTTTTGTGCGTCGTTTGTCGTCTGTGATGTCGTAGGAAATAACATAGAGCATAGCCTGTGCCTCTGTTCTCGCACCAGGCCGGGCCGAGATGCACACGGCATGACGGTTGCATGCGTGTGCTGACCCGACGCTGCTATTTTGCGACAAAAGACCCATAGACCTCGTCTGACTGGACGGCTCGTGCCAGCCGCCGCGCCTGGAGATCGAGACAGCGCAGATACGAGACCTTGCCCGGACGCCCATCGGCCCCGTCGGGATGGGTCGCCTCGGTGCGCATACGTTCTTCAAAGGCGGTCACAAAGCGTCGTTTGCCTGCGTCGCTGAGGACAATCGGGTACTGGCTGTCATCACCGGGGCTGAAGTCGTCCAGGGTGACACGACCATCCCCGCAGCAGCGTAGAACCAACGAGTCGATCAGCAGTGGACGAAACTCTTCCATGAGATCGAGCGCGAGTGAGGGCCGGTTATAATCAAGCTGGTGCAGAAAGCCCTGGTAGGGATCGAATCCGACTGCTTGCACCGCACCGAGTAGCTTGTGCATGAGCAGCGTATAGCCCAGGGAGAGCAAGACATTTACCGCATCCGGCGGTGGGCGGCGCGTGCGCGTCTCAAAAGCCCATTCCGGGGCGAGGAGGGCGCGCATGCCGCGAAAATAACGGGCGGTGGCGCTGCCTTCGACCCCCAGCAGCGACGAAATCGCCGTCGTCCGTTCAACCCGGTTGCGATAATCGTCCAGGGCTGCAATGGCGCTATGCACGTCGTCGGCTACGTCGCTGCGGTTGCGAGCAAAGCGTTGCAACAGTGTTCGACTGTTATGCAGCTTGCCCATCACACAGGCCTGGGCCATCCGTAACGACCAACCCGCATCCTCGGCCCGACGATATTGGGCACGACGGAGCGCTACATGCGCGGTGATGCTGCCAATCAGACGACCATGATAGCGCCCATGCACCGTTAAAAACGTCACCTCGACGCCCCGGTCAAGCAGGCGCTTGATCACGGGCGTGGTCAGGCTCACATTGCCGAATACGACGAGATCGGTAATTTTCAGCAAGGGGACGCGACCGAGCGACTCCTCGCCGCGCCGAATGTCCAGGCGTTCGCCGTCGCAGCTGATGTCGGCCCCTTGTTCAACGACATAGAGTGTTGCCATGGAGATTCCTATGTCAGCTGCCTACCTTGATGGGCGGACAGCATGTTGGTACGATACACAACGTGACTGGGTGAGGGGGTGACACGGTGAGAGTGATCGTGCGCATCACGATGCGGATTCATTTGATCGCACACATTTTCTGTCCGTCCCTGAACCCCTGGGAGCGCGGGCATCTTGCCCTCGTCGGTGTGACGAGGGCGGGACGCCCGCGCTCCCAGGGAACGATGGTCGCCCCTACGTCGTACATGTTCACCATTAGGGGAGCGCCCGCTGATCAACGATCTGCGAATACCCAACCGGCGACGGTCTGGGCAGCACCAGACACAGAGACCCTCCGTGGCTCCGTGCCTCCGTGGTGAATCGTGTCCATATCCTCCGTGGCTCCGTGCCTCCGTGGTGAATCGTGTCCCCGATTGTGAACACGTTCCCCTACACCCGCTCTTTTTCCGCCAGGAGGCGTGTCCGTCCAAAGCCACGCGCTGTGCCCGCGCCAACACCGCTGTAGAAGGCGAAATGGGCCAGTGTATCAATACAGGCCAGCCAGTACCGATCACGGTTTGTCGCCACATACGTGCAGACCCCCACCGCACCGATCTGCATCGCTCCGTTCTTGGTTGGTTCCGCCTGCGAGCGCAGATCAAAGCGACTGGTGGCCATGCACTCGCTGGCAAAACGACGCACCTCGTCGGGCAGAGCCAGCGGCGCGACCGCGTTCCACTTGTCGAGCAGGCTGCCAAACACCAGATCGGGCGTGGGCAGTGGCTGGGTCATGCCACGCTGGCGAAACGTGACAGGCGCGGCAAACTCGAGTGTCCAGCGGGTTGGCCCGCCCATCGCCCGTAACAAAGCCGGGGCCGCGAGTCCCTCGTAGCTCTCCTGCCCGGCCCAGGGATGGTCGGTGGGATCGCGGGTCATATGCGTCACCTGCCATGCCGTCCCATCCAGATCGAGCGTCCCGATCTGATCCGGCGACCAGTGTGCCGCCAGGGCTTCCAATTCGGACGATAAGAGCGTCACGCGCATGCCATAGTCCCAATCAGGCCGAACCGAGACCGTCTTGCCGCGTGCGTTCAGCCCCAGAACAGGTGAGACGGTCAGCGGCTTGACTGACACATCCTCGTGCAGCCGCTCGGCCAGGGATGCATCAGCGGCGGCGATCAGACGCAGCAGGGCGGCGTGGGTCGCTCGCCCCAGATGACTTGCCACTGTGGTTTCGGTCAGTGGGCGCAGAGTCCACAGAAGCGCCGTGGGCATAGGTACAAATCCTTTCGTTGTATGGGCATGTGAGGGGTGCGGCGAGAAGGGGAGACGTGCAATGCGTTCAGACAGCGTCGCGCTAGACCGGCTTATGCGCCAACCATCTGACGGATCGTGTCTTTCACTGTAGCAGTGACCCGAAACCCCGCCTGTTGCATTGCTTCAACCAGCGGCATCACAGCGGGGATGAAGCCCTGCTGATACCCCTGGATGAGAACACCCAGCGTACCGGTATACCGTATTCCCTGACTCGCGGCAATCTGACGGGCAAATGCATCGTCCAGAATGACGAGATCGGTCGGTTGCACCAGAGCCAATGCCAACGCCTCTGCCTCGCCTGATCCGAGCGTTGTGATAAGCTTCAGCGTTTCAGGGACAGGTACCGTCTCGATGCGCATCCATGGATACATCCTGCAGTCAGGTACATCGTAGCCTTGCTGTTGCCCCATCCTGAACTCCTCAATGACGGCTTGTGGCACAATCAGCTCACTATAGAGATGTTCAAGCAACGGAATCTGCTGGATCGCATGCAGATACTGAAGCGGTGATGTATTTGAGATCACACGCATCGCTTACACCGATCCAGCATTGGCAACATCGTGCCGTAGTTCATCTTCAGTCAGCGCAAACGTGGCGACACCATATGTGCCAATCTCGTGGAGAAAGCGCACCCGCGAGACACCGGCCAGGTCAGCAGCGCGTCCCGATGAGAGCCGCCCGGTCTCAAACAGTTTGACCGCCGCCGCCATGCGGATTTCAGTCACAAACTGTTCGGGTGTCAGATTAAGCGATAAACGTACCTCGTCAGGATAGTCGATGAGCATAGTTCGCATTATGATCCCCTTTCTCTCTGCAAACACATTGTACCCTGATGAAATCTGACAATCAACATCGGCACGATGCCGGTGCTGCCATCTTATTGTGACATCTACCGCCCCAGGGCGAGCATGGCCCCGGTGCGGCCTGGTTGGTAAGGTACAGCGAAAAGGCTACGTGGCGCGCGGGGCTTCACGCAGCAGGGAAAAGAGTATATTGTTGATCTGACCAAACGGCGACGCGCCAACCGAACGGGCGGCGACGGCGGAAAAGATCGTGGCGAGATGCGGCAGAATCTGGTCGGCTGCTGACTCAGGAGCCGCGGCTCCGGCAAAACAACGGGCCAGATCCCGTCTATGCACACCTTCAAAACGATGCGTCAATTCATTGCGCAGCCGTGCCAGGCCTTCAAGCTGGTTCAGGGCATCCAAGACCGGTTGCAGATCGGCGCCAGGCGGCTGTGTCAGTTGTGGCAGCAATTCAAGCAGCACCCCCCGGCTGGCAATCTTATCACGGGTGTCATCAGAGCGATCACTCTTGAAGCGATAGCCCTGTGCTGCGGCCCACGACTGCGAGAGCTTTGCGCCATCGTCGTCTGGTTGCCCCTGCCAGGTGACGAAAACCGCGCCACGTGCCAGACACAGCGCCCGCACCATATTCTCCTGGAAGCGCACCACCTGGGTAAGACAGTCGGCATACGCTCCGACCGCATAGCGTGCGGCTGCCCCATGATACACCTCTTCCAGCTTTGCGATGCGATCGGGTGCATACACCGCACGATACAAGGCCATAATTTGCGTCCGCCAGCGGCCATCGCCCACCTGATCGATCCCGCCCTCCAGGGCCTGCCGGGCACCCGGAAAATCGAAGTTAAACCGACAACGCGCATAGTCAAGTAGCGCGGTCAGGAGTTCCGGCGCCCCCGGCACCAAACGGTCGCTGATAATCGCCCGATGCTCGTGCAGCGTGCGTGCCGCCGCATCATAGGTATAGGTCGCCACATTCGAGCGCAGCGTCGCGCGCAGTGGCTCGGCCTGGAGCCGCTTGCCAGTATTGAGCATGGACGGCAACGGGTGGATCGGGTGGACATACATGACCTCGGCACGCGCACCAAATACTTCCGTGCCCGCAACCAGCAACCCGGTGGTCATCGCAGGCGTCCCGCCGGTCACGTCCAGATACACCGTTGCATCGGGATATGTCTGGCGCAGATCCGGCAGCCGCTGTTCAAAAAAGCGCCGCACGCCATCATAGTCCGATGGATCGCGGTTCTCACGCTCTTCGTCGGCAATCTGCCAGATCTGAATACGCTCGGAGGGAATCGCCTGCCACGCCTGCGTTTCATCGGCCAGACAGCGTGCGATGACCTGCGCGGTCAGGCAGGTATCCTTGCCCCACAGATCGTGCGTCGCGGTGTCGACTGGGGGCTGATCACCCTGATTCGAGGCAATCAACACCACGCAGGCCAGGTCGCCCCGTGTCTGCACTGCCCGCAGGGCTTTCGCAATGATTGGTAGCACCAGGTGTGGTCGCAGTGCATCATAGCTGGCCAGAATCTGTGTGGCACGCTCGCGCTCGCTCAACCCCTGAAACGCACGCAGGCGCTCACGATCCAGATCGCTGCTGCCAATGTTGCAGATGAGGAGGTTCATTGTTGGCCTTCTAGAATCTGTGTACAGACCTGATTGATACGCCGATACGGATGCTCCTCCGGCACGGGGATACCAAAGGCATGCTGATAGGCACTCCGCATCCTGGCAAGGACATCAGGAACGGAACACTGCGCTTTTTCCTCAATCTCCTCACGAGACAACGGCGTGAAATCATGAACAACCCGGTTGCGCAATGGAATCGGTCGATCAACCACGACTAGATCGGCGAGCGCCGCCAGGTAGTCGGCACGTGCATGACGATCAGCTAGTCGGTCAACAATCAGTCGTAAGGTCTTCCGATCAACGTCACGCACCCGATTCTCTTCTTTAGCATCCGCAGGACGTTCTGCGGCAGCCAACCCAAGGTCTGACAGGAGCGCACGATTGGCATTCCACCAACTAGCTCTAAAGCTGGATCGAGAAGGATCGCTCCAGCGAACCTCCAGGTTTTCTGCCATCACCTGCATACATCCCTCGGAGAAGCGATGCAGACGAGTGAGAAAATCGATCCAGGTGCCGGTCTCGGCGGCAATCTGCGCCAAGTAGATCGTCTCCCGGAGCTTCATCTCCTGAACCTTGGTCTGGTCAGAGGGTTCGCATACATCCTGTTGCAGCGTCCGCATGGCTTCGCGGACAACCCGCGCCTCCCGAATAGCCGTATCAAACGCCGTCACTGCCGTCTCCAAGTGTATGTTCCGCCGCGCTTCGGCATAGCGGAACATGGCGACTAAAAGCGATTCTTGCCAGGGTTTAAAAACGCCCGGTTGCTGGTTCACCAACTCCAGCGCCGATGGATACGCATAGGCCTGCAGAAGAACATCAAGATTGCGACGCAACGCCTGGGCATAAATCTGCCGCAGAATATCCAGCGTCGCCGCCCGGTCTTTATCGGGTGATACATAGATGGGGTAGGCTTGCACGCCAAAGACCTCACTGCCCACGAACAGCAGCATCGTGTTCATCTGAGGTGTGCCACCAGCAATCAGCAGATAGACATGCTCCGTCCTATCCAAACGTTCAGCAACGTTCGGTAGCATCTCGCGATAGAAATCGTACATCACATCATAATCAGCCGGATTGTTGGCCGTAGTCCGAATAACAATCTGCTTCTTATACAATCCTTGTTGCTGATAGCGTTGCGCCAGCAGATCACGGATCAGATTGGCATACCCGACGCTATCGCTATCCCGGAAACGAGCCGGAGTCGACTCTGGTTGATCTGTAGCGAAGAGAATAACCTGCACCTGCGACATATCCTGAACAGCCATATACCGCAGCGCCTTCTCGATCATTGGCATGGTGATCCGATCTTTCAGCGCATCAAAGATCGCGGGCTGGCGCAGGTAGTCAGCGGCGGGGCGCGGAAGCAGGTCGCCACGTGGCTGCTTGATCTCGGCAGGCAAATCGTCTAGCGTATCAAGATGAATATCGCGTGTGCCGACGTTGGAGATGAGAAGGATAGTCATTATGAATGTTCCTTATACACGGGTCTGTGGGTGAGCTTCACGCATAAGTGATCGAACTCGTTTGGAGTTGGGAAGTGTAGTCGTATTAACATTTCTCCCCTGAGAAACAATGCCCGTTGCTATAAAATAGTCACGTACTAAGGGTGATACAAAACGAACTTCACGACTTTCTATACAGAGCAAATTGGATCGGCTGCACCAATCAAGTAAGTCATGGTCTTGAGAGTGAATAGAGCGAATACGACGCTGTGTAGCCATCTCCACGGCAATATTCTCTAATTTCTGTATGATCTCTTTGACGGCCCGATCTTCATTGATAATTCCTAAGAACGGATGTTTCCTGTGTTCAAGACGGATGACATACGGAATGATGTGATTGAGAATGAAAAACAGACGAAACTGATATCCCTCGATTTGTTCTTGCTCATCCGCAGAGTCGTCAATATAATCTCTCATTGCTTCTAACATCCGAGGCCGAGCAATTAGACTATACAAATCCTGGAAATCTTCATCCACTTGAAGTAAAGAAACTAATTCACTAATTGACTTCATCCTTTGTTCAAGATAATCATAAATTAATCTTTCTTGCGCTGGTAGTACCTTTATGTCTTGAAAGCTGTGGCGCTTTGGGATTTGCTCAATAAACGTACTACGACATCCGATAAACACCGTCATTCGGTTGGTCATTTCTTCTATAAACGTTTGCACTGCTCTTCTATTTTGAACCAACTTGTCCTGATCCATTTCATCAAACGAATCAAGAAGTATCACGAAGTGCATGTTTTGATTATTGAATAATCTGGCTAGTTGATCGAAATTTTCATTGATCATTATACCTTTCTGCTTAATATCGTTCAGCAAACACTGCATGATAGACCTACTCGGAGCATACGCATACCCTTCCAATGAAAAATAGACAGGAATCGGCACCGTTGGTTCAACATCCTCTTTCCGCTCGTGCAACGTTGCTGCGTGTCCTTCCAGGCTGTGGGCAAGGTCACATGTAAACTGTTTTAACGCCGTTGTTTTGCCTGACCCTGGCGTGTTACATACAATGATTCGGGAATTGTGATCCTGGAGACAGGCATGCATCGTTTCCAGCAGATCCTGTTCATCAACACGTCCATATTCACACTGGAGCGGGATAGGTGAACCCTGATCTGGATCACTAAAAAGCTTATTAACTTCGTGCGCATAGCGTAACCACTGCGCGGAACCAACATAGGGCATCCTTTCATAACAATATAAGTTCTTCTTCTCGCTCTCATTTACTTCAACATTTGACTCACCCATTCGTGTCCAGCATCTTCCCTGAGTGTAAATACGCTCACGAGGCTGCGAACCAAAGATATCTTGGGCTATCTGATATGGAGTATCATACCATTGAACAGACGTTCTTCCTGGTAAACACAGATAGCTGACCAGATGGCTATCTGCATACCCATACTCATATCTTGCATGAAGTGGCCCAATGTAGTCTTTTATTTTGCGCAGTAATACTCTCCCTATTATTTCTCCTTGATGCTTTTCGATATCGGCTTCAGTCGTTCCATTTGCCGTGTGCCGGGGAGGGGATTTTATATCTTGTCCTTCAATTCCAACAATTATTCGATTATCATCCACACCAAACAGGATATAGGCATCACGGCCACGCTGCCGTGCGCTATTTGCTAATGCAATGACATCTTTTATAAATTCCCCCAGCTTTTGATTGTCTGACAGCAATGGATATAGTTCTACTTTGCGATCCTGTAACTGGCCTTCCGTGGGATCTTGAAAAACACGAGGGTCAAACTCATTGCTCTGGAGCATCGCGATTGCCTTCACTCAAACAATGACACCAGGAAAGGAAATAGAGGTACGAGCTACCTTTATACCCGTACCCGCGTTTGCAGCTTCTCACCCACTTTGTTCCATATCTACCCGCACCCAGCCTAATGGCTCAACCGGTTCACGCTGTGGATTCACAACCACATGGCGGGTGGCCGGAAAATCGCCACCATGCCCTTTGCCCCGATCCAGGTTGTAGCGCTGGACGGCCCATTCAACGGTACCAGGGCTGGCCCGCAAGGTGCGCTCTATGGTTTTACTGCCCCATCCTGCACCCCAACCCAGATGCAGGAAAAAACTCTGTGGCCCACAGTCGGTCACATGCGCAGCCAGGCGCTCATAGAAATGCTGCACGACGGATTCGTTCCGCCGCGCAAAAAAAGCCGCCTCGCTGCGTACCCTGGCCTGCGCCTGTTCCCGACACGTAGCAGCCAGATTGTCGAGCAGATGCCGCTTTGGTCTAAGGCCAACCTTCTGCGCCTGAGCGCTAAAAAGATACGTATCAATCTTCAGCGTGGTCGTAAACACCGACCCGCTGGCTATCGTTTCCACATCCAGCGGAATACCCTGGTCACCCGCTGGCCACACCGCCACATTGCTTAACGTGAGATATGATCGTTCGCCTGGCGCACTGTCGGCAATCTGCAGGGCACGGAACAGGTCATAGTTGGGCGACTGCCACGGTTTCTCACCCCGCCCAACAATATCACGTTCCAGTTCTTGCGCCGCAAACTTGGCCCGATCGCCAAATCGGCGGCTATCAATTGCCTGATTTCTGGACAGCAGGGCTGCATCAATCAGTGCGGTGCGCACGGCCCCCTTCAGAGATGAACCAGGGATATAGGGGCAGTCAGAGACATCTTTCATCTGCGGTAGCACTTCATTAACACTTGCTGCGCCGCGCAAGCGATAGAGCGCCAGATCGGGATGCTCACGAAAATCCTGCTCCTGCAGAAAACTTGCCAGATTCACCGTGCGCGTGATACGTTCTATGAGATCGGCATCCATGCTATCAGCAACCAGGTAATCCAGCACCTGTGTCGTATCAAAGACATAGATCGTCTGGTCATAGCCGACAAAATCAATGCCGCGCCGGAGGGGTGTATCACCGGAACCAATATGTAGCGGCGTATAGGGTGTCAGTGTCAGCCGGTATGTTGTCATCTTATGCTCCTATGCCTATCCCCATCGCCAGACCATACCGCCACACGGGATGGGGAAATGGGACATAGTCCGGGGCGACATTGCAGATCGTTCCCAGCGGGATCTGGCCGCCTGATCCGATCTGGATCACCGAGCCTTCTTTCACCAGTCGCACGGTGCGGCGGCGTTGGGATACCGTGTCCTGGTCGGACGTTTGCAGCCAGCCACCCACCCGAACCAACTCATAGCTGGCATTGGCTCCGAGTACCTGATTGTGGAGTTCCACCGGGCTGGGCCGATAGCGACTCAAGAGAATCATCCGTTCCGGTTGGGCCACGTCTGGCAGGGTCAGATCCGAGCCACGCTCCACGTTGAAGTGGCCCAGACCATAACTGCGCCGTCCTCCCAACCCGCTATCTCCCAGGCGCTGGAGCAATGTAGCCAGGCCATTGGCAGCCCCGGCAGTCCGTTCCTGGCACATCAGATACAGGCCGCAGCCGGGTGCAAAGCGCACCTGTCCGACCTGGAAATAGGTTGAGGAGTCCTGAATCCGATCCACCGTGACATGGGGAATGGTATCAATCGACCAGACCTGTTCAATCGGGCGACCGGACACGGTGGGAAGCGTTCCATCCTCGTGGGCAATCCACACCTTCCCTCCCATCAAGCGTGTTCCGTGTGACTTGTGGAGATACGGAGTCAGCGAACCAGCTTCTCCCGCTATAATCAACCGAAAGATCGTCGGGGAGACATAGGCCAGATTCTTGAACAGCTTTCGTTGTCCTTCTAGGTCATTCACGGGCAGACGAAGCTGGGGACGCGGTAACAGCAGAATATCGCCCACATAGGGATAGCACGACGAGAGCAGGAACGGCGGGTCAAGGGGGTGCTGATCGTCGTGCTGATCAGGCGGCAGAAAGAACGCATGCCCACTGCGCAGTGCCTCCACGAGCAGTGCGGCATAGAGGGTATCGGATGGGCAGCGTTCGGCACTCTGCTCTGCATCGATCCCGTGGACACCAAAGTGAAATGCACCATCTGGTTGCAGTCGATAGACGACCATGCGTGTTTCCTTCTATCTAGCGCAACTGATCTTTCCACGTGATCTGCAATTGTTCCAGCGTCGGGGCTTCAATCAACTGCCTGGGACGGTCATAGCGCTGGTTGGGCTTGAAGGTCAGTGTGAGATCCGTAAATGACACCCGACCACTGCCGCGTGCGCCCTGCCCACCCAGATAATCTTCTTCCACCAGCTCCAGACCCTCCAGCACATGACTAAACAGCGCCAGCTCGCTCAAGTTCTCGGTATCTGAGTCGAAGCTATACAGACTGAAGACCAACTCTCCCACAAACTCGGCACCAGCCGGAACACGCTCTTGCTGACGCGGTGTTGCGGCAGAGGTGACGCGGTCAATCGCGGCTTCCCATTTCACCTCGGTAAACGGCAAATCAGTGCGGGCGTTGCTCAGTGCGTCGACACTCTTCTCGGACAAGCGGGCGTCGCGTACAATCAGACGAGAGGTTTCCGAGTGGGGATACTCGCCAGGAATCCCGAACGTCTGGCACACCGGACACGTTTTATACTCCTCCACACTTTTGCATGTATGGATCCAGACCTGTCCCACCCGATTGTTTTGTGGACGACCATACTGCTTCTCCATCTGCGACCGCATTTTGCCTCGCAGCGATGATCCCGGCACATAGGGTTGGCCAGAGAGGGGATCACGAATCACGGGATTATCCACGTTGCCAATCGAGAGAATACCGGGCGACCCGCCGATATGCAGGCCCGTGACCGCTTTCAGCGTAAAGCGCAAAAACATGCGACCCTGTAGTTGAACAATTCTCTCTCCATGTGTTGTTGTCATGATACATTGCTCCGCGCTACTGGCCGCCAGCGGCCTTATGATATGCCAGAATCGCCTCAAAGAAATCAACAAAGTTTCGGAAATAGGTATGATTTGTCCCGACCATTTCCATGGCTGGTTCCAGGACACCACGCAACTCTTCGACCCCACGCCCCCGTTCACGGCGAGACTGATAGGCCAGGCGAGGACGTAGCAATGCAAACTCACGTTGCGCTTGTGCTACACGCCGGGGATCGGGCTTTTGCCTCGGATCTTGCCAATCAAGCTCAATGCGCCGGACAGACCCAAAAATGCCGCGAATCTGACTGGTGGTGAGTTGGCGTGCCAGTGCCTCCCCAACAGATTTCGCCGTCTGAACCAGCACGTCGTTATCTCCCTGCTCAATAATTTTTTGAATGGTTGCGTTATGTACGAGCGCCATCGTCAGTGTCCTTCCGTAATTCAATCTGCGCCCAGCGGGCTGCCAGTCCCAGTCGTTCAATATAGCGTGCGCCTTCGTAGGGTGGTGCGTCAGCTCCATTCAAGAGCCGTTCGCGTATCTGCTGGACAACCTTGACCATATCATTCGGTACCATCCGTTCTGATCGTTTCAATTGATATGCACCCCGCCACAACCAGGGGCCATAGAATAACTTGCCGTCGCGCAGGGTGGTAATGTACTGCACGTAGAGATGTTGAAAGGTTTGGAAAAGAGCGCGGGGCATGCCCATTTGGGTAAGATCATGTTTCAATGCCAACAAACCATCGTCAGACGAAAAATACGACCACGCTATGACCTGATCCAGCCAGCCTATGGCTGCTTTTCCTTCTCGGCTCTTTGCCCGCTTCAATTCACGCTCCGAGGCCTCTGCGGCCTGGTAGAGCGGGAATTTCGAGCCATGCAAGCTGATGCCTGCCGAGACATGCACAACGGGATTTTGACCCGAGTAGGCGGCAAGATCGGTACTGATCTGCTGGGCGAGCGGCACTAACAAGTGCCACGATCCCACAATAAAGAGATCGTCACCACCACTGTAGATACAATACACACTCCCCCGATTATCACTACTGGTGTTTACCTTTTCACAGAGCGTGCCTACCCAGCCCTCAAAGAACAGCCCCAATGCAGCACTCAACGCCGAGACCCGTGCCAGACCGCTCTTCAGATGATACCGGAATAAATCGCCTAGATCATCAACATCCATACGTAGCACGCCCAGTCGCTTTACCCCCTTGCTCTGTGCCACCATGACCTGGAAGGGCTTGACATCATTGACACGTGGCGGACGGTCGTTTTCGTTCTGGGATTTCCAATCGGCGAGATCATCCTGGCACATGGTTGGCGTTGTATTTGCGACCGGACGATACCCACGGATCCAGGGGATTGATCCAGGTACCAGTGTGTGGAGGTATGCATCATCCCTGGCCTGAGCCGCGTCATCAAGCGCCAGAATCGTCGTCCATGTGACGGTTCGATTAGATGGAACGGGTGCATTGCCCTGATCTCCACGCCGGGCATGCGGGCCATACAGTTGCACATGGATACCCAGGTTTGCCAGAGTCGTTTGCCAGGGCTGGCGGCGCGCATCTGTCTGGGCAGGTGTCTGATCAAGGTGATGCAACACCAGATACTCGGCATTGTGGAGTAACCGGCCCAGATCTTCAAAACTGTCACAGAGTACACACCGACGGCGGTTGCGGAGATCATCGTCCATGGGCACAAATTCATGCGCTGCTCCCTGATAACCACAGACAGCGCAGGCATCCTGTTCCTGTCCACCATGCCCCTGGACGGCAAAGAGTTCTACCAACTTATCACCTAGATCGGCAAAACGGCGTCGTTTCGCATGATTAATTGCTTCGGTGGCGCATCCCCATGCCTGACGGAAGCGTTCCGCATCACACAGAGCAGCCTGGGTGAGATAATCGCCACCGAGAGCCAGGTACAGATCGCCCTGGTGTTGATTCAGAAAGAAGGAACCCAAAGTCTGCCGTTGTGTTGTAAGCCAGATATCTGTCGGCTCATTGCCAATGGAGCCTGGCAGGATCGCATAAAAACGCCCACCACCAGCATAGAGCAAATTGGTGAGCGGCAGGCCTGCGGCACGCAGTAGGTAGTATGCACAGACATCGGTCAGCAGTTGCAAATAAAACGACCGGCCACGCAACTGCTTGGTTGCGCCCTCTGCCGTCAAGGTATAGATAAAACTTTGTACTCCCGACAGGTCACCGCCAAGCAGAAACAGCTTGCCATTGGCATCCTGCTGAACCGCCAGTGCAGCAGCAACGGCCGCATGCGTCCGCGAAAAGTCATACAGCGAGACAGCAGTCAACGGTGAGGGCAAACTCCAGGCATGGCGTTGGATGGCATAGAGGAGTCCGTCGAGAGAGACCACATCAGGCAATGTACGCTGCGACAGTCGGGCAAGATCTTCTTTCAGCGCATCAATTGGATCACGCCCACCTGGTGTATAGACATCCTCCGGCGCGATCGGAAACAGAACATGCTTGTCCAGCGCGAGCGAAGCGTGACGGACATACACCTGGGGAGGATCTGAATGCTGCTTGTCATTGGTATGCGGTGTAATCTGGCTGAAAATAGAAAGGAGTGGCCCGTTTTGCAGATCAGGCCAACCTTGCTCGTGTGCCGGATTCTGGCCCTGAGCCAACCATGCGGCGTGACGCACCAGGTCACGGTGTGCCGGAGGGATCGCCGTTTCACCTGCCCGTCCCTGTATCCGTTCGATCCAATAGCGCAGCACGGCCAGGGCCGCTTCGGTTGCAGTATCTGTCATCATGCTCCCTCACTCTGTAGCTTCATAGGTGAATGTCATTGGTCAGCGAATAATCGGGCGTCAATAGGGTCATCACACAGATTCCGCAGGCCGCGTGTCTGTGTGCCTGTGTGGGAGAAATATGGATACAGAAAACGTGTACTGATCGCATGTATATGGTTTGATCTACTTTGCTATGCCCACCCGTCCGCATATGTTCGTATGATGCCGTACTTACAACCAGATCAGACACTATTTTTATTTTAGCATGCCCACCCGTCCACATATGTGCGCATGGTGTCGTACCTTCGCCCAGATCAGGCACGATTCTTATTCTAGCATGCCCACCCGTCCACACATGCGCTCATGTCTCATACAGTGCGGCCAGATCCCGGGCCGTTTCGCGCATCAGGGTGATCAGTTCTGATGGGGCCAGCACGCGGCAGTTGGCCCCATAGCGCAACAATGTCAGCCGGGCATGCCAGAGATCATCGATGATCGCCGTCACCAGAGCGCTGCCATCATCACGATAGTCCACCTGGCTGTCGACAAAATGCAGGGCCACGTCGCGCCTGCGGGCCACTGCCGGGGTCAGTTCGTAGCGTAGCTCGTAGGTCGGCATGTTCAGGCGTAATGGGGGCACCACGTCCGGCAGCACCTGGAGCGACTCGGGCACGATGCGATCCAGTCGATAGCGCAGCGCCCGTGCCTGCCACGCCGGGCTATCGGCCCAGAGGCAATCGGCGTCCAGGTAGAGATGCCCATCACGCACCAGCAGACCATACGGCGCAACCCGGTGGGCAATTCCATCGTCGGTGGTGGTAAAGGTGGAACAATACTGAAACTGTAGTTGCTGGTGGCCCACCGCCCGCCGAATACGCCGCAGCAGGGTGCGATCCAGATCGGTGACACTGCGCGGTGTTACGATCTGCTCGCCAGCTTCATCTAGGCGCGGCGTGCGGCGGGCAGGCGGTAACAGGCTGATCAGCTGCGTCAGGAGTTGCGTCATTGAGTCGCGCATATGTGCGGGGAGCGTATCGGTCAGATCCGCCAGCAAGTGAAGCGTCTGTAGCTGATCATCGGGCAGATCAAGCAGGGAGAGCATGCCGGGATCAACCAGGTGATAGCCACTGCCAGCTTGGTATTGAATAACACAGCCAAACTCACGTCGGAGTGCCGTCAGATCATGGCGTAGCGCGCTGCCTGGCGACGCGCCCCAGGCCTCCGCGCCCAACTCAGCACGGGCTGCATCCCACAGCACCGTGTGCCGGGCCGGGCCACGCAGCAGGGTACGCATAATCACCAGTCGCCGCCAGAAGACCAGCCAGGACGACCGTTTTGTGCCACCATGATGGGGCATGTTATTCCTCATGCGAAAACATGAGGCATCTGTCGGTAACAGGCGAGGAACCAGGAGGGGATAGAAAACCAGAGGTACGGAAACCGCGAACCGGAGCAAGCGAGTCAGCACGATGAATGGGATGTAGCATACTGCTCCTCACACAGGCGCTGTATCATGCCATGGGAACGACGACAGCCGCAACGCCGCAATGTGATATCATGCACGATGGCATACGGTATGCGACGTTAGAGCATGAACAACGCTGTATCATGTATCGAAACAAAACCATGCGAATCGTATCTCCGATGCATGGTTTTGTGCTGCCCATAAGTATACCAAACGGGTGATGGTCATGCAATACCAATACCTTCATCTTTCTCAAATGTATTTTTTTATGATATACCGATCACGGCGTTGCAGCACATAGTGAGTACGTTTGATCACCGAACGATGAGCGGTGTTCATGCGATTCTATGGATCAAAGCATGATAGGGCCAGGTGCAGCTTCACCCCACAACGGTGCGCAACGTCAGTCACGTCTGCCTCACTTTGCTGGCTGCACGGCAGTCACGACAACCGCTCTGCTCTGAACGGGATTGCACCATGCTCGCGGTCGCTGCGCAGGCATCGCCAGGCGACGTGACGGATTGCACTGTCATAGCACTGACGGATCTGGAACCTGTTCACGGATCACCATGGTCATCTGCCAAACCCCAGCCGCACGCAGGATATGGCGCATGCCCCGTGCATCTCAGCCCTCCCCCACCCGAAACCGCTCCAGATCGAGCAGCCGCGTCGTGTGCGCCTCAAACCGCAGCGGCACGACCCCCAGCGGCCCGTTGCGGTGCTTCGCCACGTGAATTTCCGCCGTGCCACGCTTATCCGTCTGCGGGTCGTACAGGTCGTCCCGATAGATGAACAGCACGATATCCGCATCGGCCTCAATCTGGCCGGACTCGCGCAGATCCGCCAGCGTGGGCACCCGACTGGCCCGCCCGTCGACCGCCCGCGAGAGTTGTGAGAGCGCCAGCACGGGGCAGCCCAGTTCGCGGGCCAGCGCCTTGAGACCCCGGCTGATCGCGTCCACCTCCTGGGTGCGCGTGCCCGACTGCCGTGGACTCTCCACCGTGGCCAACTGCAAGTAGTCCACAATCACGAGATCCAGCGACTGGCGTGCCCGCAACCGCCGGGCGGCGCTGCGGATCGTGCCGATGCTCATCGAGGCGGTATCTTCGATGTGGATGGGGGCCGCACTCAGCACGCCCAGCGCCGCGAGCAGGCGGTCGCGGGTGTGGTCGGTGGGCCGGGCGCGACAGGTGCGCGTGTCCAGGCCAGTGTGCATCGCCAGCAAGCGAAGAAGCAGTTCCTGGCGGCCCATTTCCAGCGAGACCATCCCAATCGCCGCGCCGCGCTGCACCCCCAGCGTGTAGGCCAGCGAGAGCGCAAACGCCGTTTTGCCATTCCCCGGTCGTCCGCCCAACACCACCAGATTGCCTGGTTGCAACCCCCGCAGCAGCCCATCCAGGTCACGAAAGCCGGTCATCAGCCCCTGCTCGCCCTCGCGTTCCAACAGTTCCAGCCAGGTGAAATATTCCTGGCAAACCGCCCCCAGCGGGTGAAAATCGCTGGTCTGCTGGTCGGTCAACGCGGCCAGCAAGGTGGCCTCGGCCTGCTGGATGGTTGCGTCCAGATCCATCTCTTCCCGATAGCCCAGGGCCGCAATCTGCCCCCCGGCGGCAATCAGGCGGCGCAGGGTGGCGGTGCGGGCGACCATCTGGGCATAGTAGACGACATGCACGGCGGTGGGCACAGCGAGGGCCAGATCGCCCAGGAAGGCGATCCCACCCACGTCTGCCAGGCGGTCGTGGCGGCGCAGTTCGTCGGCAATCGTCGCCAGATCCGGCGGCACACGCCGGGCGACGCAGGCCAGGGCCGCGGTGTAGATCCAGGCATGTTTTTCCAGGTAGAACGCGGTCGGCGGCAGGTCGTCCGCGATAGCCAGGATGGCATCCCGGTCGAGCAGGATGGCACCGAGGACGGCCCGCTCGGCCAGGAGGTCAACGGGAAGCTGTCGGTCGATCATAGTGCCTCCACGGGAACGGGATACTGCGCCAGAAACGCCTGGACAATCTGCCCGGTATCTGCCGGATACTGGACACACAGATCCAGCCAGTGCTGGCGGATGGCGTCTGTGACATGCCCGGCCTGGCGGATCGTGTCGGACGGCTGGCGCGGGCGGGGCGGGCCAGCGGGCGGGTGCGGGTCGGGCGCGGCGACCGTCTCGCCACGAGCGAGAATCTTCGCCACCACAAAGCGCGGCGTGGCGTAGGTGCCCCGCGCTGCCAGGGAGTCGACCTGCTGATCGAACGCCGCCAGGGTGAGCGTCGGGTGCTGGGCGAGGATCGCACGGGCCAGGCCGGGATAGATCTGCCGGGCCTGCAGCCCGACCCACACGGCCTGCTGGGCGGGCGACAGGTCGCCGGGGAGTGGGGCAGCGGGTGGAGCGGGGGCAGGCGCACCGGGGGGAGCTGCCTGCGCCGGGTCGTGTGTCCGCAGCGGGGCAGGAACCGGGTCGTCTGGGGGTGGGCGATGCGGCGAATCGCCCTCGACCGGCTGGCTGCTCAGCTGAGCTGATTCATGATCATGACTCATGCGATCAGGCGCTGATCGCGGCCCGCTGTCACAGGACGGCGGCACGGTGCGGCCACGGGGACGTGGGGGCGCAGTGCGGGCATGATCAGGCGCTGATCGCGGCCCGGTGCGATCATGGGGATGCGACGCGGGCGACGCCGCATGATCAGCGGATGATCCGGCGTGGACGCGCCGCTCCACTGGGGGCAGCACCGTGACGTGCGCCGTTCCATCGTCGCCATAGACCACGGTGAGAAAATCCTCGCGTGCCAGCCGATTCAAGATCACCTTCGGATAGCCGGGAGAGCAGCCCAGCCAGCGTGCCCAGCCACGCACACCCCCGGACAAGCGGATCTGCTGCCCATCCCCGACCAGGCGCCGGAGTCGGGCCAGCACGAGAAAGGCGATGGGCATATCACGCAGGCGTGTTTCCATGAGAGCGGTCATGCGGGAATGGTTCAGCCCCCGGTATGCAACCGGCGGCGCACTGGGGTGTCGATGCGATGTGCTGATCATCGTTGGTATCCTTTCTTGTCAGTGCCTCTGGTGTCTGCTGGCAGGCATGGAGCCGTCGTACCGCCGCATGCCCCATGCCGTCTGTGTCCGTGCCACGCCGCCGGGAACGGGGCGGGGTGCGCTGTTCCCGGCGATGTGTCCGTCCCCCCTGGTCAACCGGTCTCTGTCCCGTTCGAGCCGATAAGGACGCGCATGTGATGGGCAGAGGTGCGATCCGTCGCCAGCCGTTCATGTGTTCGATGCAGCGCATGGCAGGCCGACATCCGCTCTGCGTCGTGGGTGGTTGGGTGTGTTCCGTTCAGGATACGCATGGGATGATCCGTTCCGCGGTGGGGAGATGTGTCGCCACGGTGCAGCCACGCCAATCGGCCAGCACATCTGGTGCGGTGTAGGCGGTGCCCCGCTGGTCGTTCAACCAGCCCGCATAGGCGATCGCCTGGGCGTCACGCTGGGCCGCGTTCAACGCACTGATCTGGGCCAGGGCGGCGTGCGGTGTGTGCTGGAACGTCGCCGCTAGATCAGCACAGTCCAGCGGGGCTGGGGGCACATCGTCGGCGGGGGTATCGTGCGGATGGGTCAGAATCGAGAAGATGAGCGTATCAAGGGTGTCTTCCGCCTCCTGGTACGTACGGGCGAACCCGATCAGGTCGCCATCCAGGGACATGGCAAAATCGTGCATGTCGGGATCGTAGACAATCCGTGTGCGCAGCGTGCGGATGGGAGATGTGGTAGAATAGAGGTCACAGACCATAGTGAGAACCTTCCTGTGGTTGCATATGGCCGCCTCACTGGTATCAGCAGTGAGGCGGTTTTTTCGCGGAAACTTTCAAGAAGTAGTATACAAGAAGTTGCATATTCCTGTCAAGATGTTTATTATATGAAGATGCTTATACTATCTTGACAGCATTGGTGCTGGTGTGTATACTCCATGCACAGGCAGAAAAGTGAGGCACTATGGCACGTTGGAAACTCAAGGAAGTGGCCGAGGCCCAGGGATGGAACCCGCATAGCCTGGCTATCGAGGCCAAGCTGTCCTACAACACGGTTCGCCCCATCTGGTTTGGGATGGCAAAGCGGGCTGATTTAGAAACCCTGAGCAAACTGGCAAAAGTATTAGGGGTCGCACCAGGAGATTTGATCGGCGAGAACGGCGATACTGAGACCATCCAGGGAAACAGTCGGCCTCTCCCGTTAGCGGCCTAACCACCCTAACCGGAGAGGCAGATGACTGTTGTGCGGGCATGCTGCCCCCGGATGCCAACCTTGGACAGCACGTCCCACAGACGGTCATTCTACCATGGCTTATCGCCGCGCTGCACAGCACCCGCTTTGCGCGGTGTGTCTCTCCGTGTGTCTAAAACCCCTTTCCGGCTCATAGCGACGGCCAACAAACGCCCATCCCCATCGTCCTCCTGAATCGAAGGACGCGGGCCAGTCGCACGCTGGCGGTGTCTTCTAACGAGAAATGAGATGCGCATCCTCACACCGATCGGTTGAATCGGCCTGCATGCTGCCGCGACACGCGACGGATCACTGGCTGAATCACGACGACACCCACGACGGCGCAGTGGTGAAAGAATTCCTGCTCACGATGAAACCAGGGGTATGATACGGACGAAAACAGTCTCCCGCTCGCAGGAGAGGCGTTGGAACCAGCGTCCTCCGAGCGGCCGCGACGATCCTGCGGTCGTGCTGCCAGGCCGTGGAAACCACGCCAGCACAACCCGCAGAAAGCTATTATACATGGCGTATTGCCGCACGCCACAGCACCCGCGCTGCGCGGTGTCATGATCGCCATTGCTCGACATACCTTTCCTGCACGTGGCTGCAGCCACTCCATGCATCAACGCGGCCATGCTCCTGGGCCTGAATCACCAGTCGATCCACATCCTGGTCTCTTCTGGTCATCAGGCGACATCTGAATGATCTCCAGCGGAATGGAAGAACGAATGGTTCGGTCATTGCCTGATACGACTGAGGCGGCACATCGCACGCGGCCACTCACGCTTCCCCATGCTCGACCAAATGATGGTCACATCGATCCATATCTGGATGGTCTGGAGCAATCGTGTCTATCAATTCATACCAGAGGACAGCGTCGACGCCCTCCCAGTGTCCTGCTATCTGGAGCGCCTCGACCAGGTATGCCGTCTGTGTTGCTTCCATTCTCGCCAGTATCGGGGTTCAACAATCGGCACAGGTCTCCGGGTCAACCGTGGTTCACCCCATTTCGGTGAGCCAGATCGGGCGCATATCCCCGGCATGCTGCATCACCTGGCGGATGTCTGGAAATGAAATTATACTATTTTTAGCGCAGCCCTATCGTCATGATGACGAACCACGTCAGGCAAGAAATGTTTGTCTACTCTACGAATGCTGCTTGTCAGCCCAGGGTAGCCTGATCTGAGAGCGACAGGATATTATACAGACAAATTATGGTATAATACTACCTATTTAGACAGTCTTTCGAAAATCAATTCGTCTATTATTTAGTAGCATGCTTCACATGTTTCTGATTGATTACAGGAATGCAAACACGCACGGACAAGCCGGTTTTTTGCATTTCGTATCCTGGCAACCACCATATGGCTACATGAGAGGAACCTCGCAGATGACCATCAAATACCTCCAGATTCCTGTGAAAGACTCGTACATTGTTGTTGAAATCGAGCCTGTCAGAGATATACACATTGCTCCCGGACTTGATATGCTGGGTGTTGACCGCAGCACAGTTTCAGCAGCCGAAAATGAGATCGAAGTCCTGGGTGCGCCAGAATCGGCACAACGGGCCATCGAGTCGGTCATAGCCGTTGCTACGGTTGCATTTGACAGAATCGAGGAGTCGGTTGGCCTCATTGCAAATGGCTTCGCGTCCTGTATTAAACAAACTGGTGTTGACTCGGCAACAATTGAGTTTGGCATTACTTTGAATGCTGAAGCAGGGGTTATTGTTAAAACGGGCGGGGACGCAAGTTTTAAGGTATCGCTCACATGGAGTCGCCAGGCGGAGGCTAACACGCGATGAACGAACTTGCACGATGTGTTGTGCGCGTGCATGGTCAGATTGAAGGCACCGGGTTTTTCTTTCGTCGTGATGGCAGCATTCTTACGTGCTTTCATCTCATCGGCAACCTTACCACGGGTAAACAGAGCGAGAAACCGATACGGGTTGTGTATGCAGGACAGGAATACGCGGTATCGATCGAGTATACAAACCCGGAATGGGATATTGCCATCTTGCGGATTGAGCAGCAGCGTCTCCCCAAAGGGGTAGTGCTTTTCACCCTGGCCGCGTGGGAGAAAACACTACATGGATCAATGTTCCAGACCTTTGGCTATCGTCCTCCCAGGATGTATGATGGTCTCTATGCCCATGGAGTAATTGTCGGATCTATTCGGGTTCAACGTGGTGGGTTCGATCTGCAACTTGCACCACAGGCTGTCGGTGAGCACACGTTACGTCAGGGGATGAGTGGTGCGCCCGTGTATATTGAGGCGACTAACCAGATTGTTGGCATGATCAAGTCGCGTACGCGATATACCGAACCGACATCTACAGAACACACTTTGCCGGTACAAGAAACCATGCCCATCGCCGTATCGATAGCCGAGGCCATGAAACATGTGCCTTTATTGCAGCATGTCGGATTTGTCAATCGCGAACACGAGCGCAGGATGGCGCGTGGCCAGTACGATTATGCCCCACGCTGCATCGTTTTTGATGCACCAGCGCGCTATGGCAAAACCAATCTGCTCTGTGCCGTCGAGAGTGAGCATGAGCGAGATGGATGGCATTGTATCCATGTCGAGACGAGCCGACAGACCGCGAGTGCCAGTGATCTGGCCCGCCAGATCGCGGTAGAGGTAGGAATAAAACACTGTGCGGACGCAAGCCTGGAGACGATACGGAGTACGGTAATAGGCGCACTCCAGGTTCAGATGACTGACGACTGCAAAGGCATTGCTTTTTTCATCGATAATATAGAACACGTGCCCAGAAACGAAATTCATCTGTTTCTCGATGCGTTTCTTGCGCCACTGTTCGATGATGAACGCCTTCGTTCCATGCGCGTCCGTATGGCAGGGTGTTATGTCGGTGGAATCTGGGAATGTGAATCCAGACGTGCCAATATCCCGCTGAAAGTCTATCCGCTCAGCCCGTTCCGCTTCGAATACATCTGCGATACTATCCAGCTCTATCGCCCTGAACAGCCAGCGAGCGATCTCTTCGCCGCCCACCTTATGCATATCACGGGCGGGCATCCGGGATGTATGCGGGCGATCATCAACGAGTCACCGCTTGACGCAGAGATCGAGTACCAATTTTCGCTCGACAGACAGTATGATTATTATGATCGGATAGTTCGTCGTAGTGCCTGCGATGTGTACTCCACGATACCAGAAGACCTGCGGATCATCTTTGATACACTCTGTGTCTTTCGCCGCTATGACCTGGATATGCTGAAGCGTATCGCGGCAGCGCGTTCCATTACGAATCCACTGCACAACCTCTTGCGTGCCTTAACAGCCACCTATTTTATTACCCTTAATCCTGATACGGGATTTTATGGTGACACCATTATACGCCGCTTGCTGATGCTCCGCCTTTATTGGGAAGACCGGGAGCGTTTTGTGCAACTCTGTATGCTGGCACGGCAGATTTATCAGGAAACGCGGCATCTATCAGCTTCCCATGCCGTGTTAGTTACCATAGAATGTCTTTACCAGGAACTTCAGCTTGCCTACTACACCAGTGATCATTCAGCCGATGCACGACTCGGATTACGAGATCGTTTCTTTGCCGAACACGGTATCCTGAACACATATATGCAACCGCTGCTCCAGCGGAATGATGCTTGGATGATTCAGAGCATGCTCATCCAGCGTCTGCGTGAGGCAGAGGAGGCAGAGTTAGATTGGGAGTTCAGGTTTATCGTAAACTTTCTGCTCCGTGACGATATGTACCTTGATACACCCTATCAACGGTTACTCCAGACTGTTGAAGCTATCTTCAGCAGCACGTAATGAAGGATCTTCCTATGGCTGCAACGATTCCATTTATCGGGCGCACGCATGAACTGGCGACCATCGATAGTGCCATACAGGATTGGGGGAGTCAACAAATCATTTGTATTGCGGGAGAAGGCGGGATTGGCAAAACGCGTCTGTTGCAAGAAGTCGCCAACATCTACCGATCTTTTCGACTAGATAACGTCCTGGAACCACCTGAACGCAAAACAATTGCCGTTCTCTACGAACTGACACTGGCAGATTGGTCGCGGCAGTTCAGAGCGGGCATCCATGATATGGCACACCAGTTGGGCATCGATCTGATCGAGCGTGATGCCATCTTTGATAGAGACAGGATGGTACACGATGTGCGCACCGTTATGGCTGAAGCGCCAGATGCCATCGTGATTGACATGGGATCTTACTCCCAGGTGCTTGATGCGGTCGACCATGCGTTGCAGAAGCAGATCCCGGTCATACTGGTTGAGAATTATCTTCAACAACAGAGTGACAGCATAACAACACGTATCCTGCAAGATAACCATCAAGGTGCGCTGCGCTCTATCGAATACCTTGCACAGGACATTACCTTTCGTGGTAAGATAGCGGTCGTCTGGTCGAATGCATTTGAACCCATGTAACCGTTCAGGTGGGGTGGTTGGAAGGGGCAACGCCCCTCTCGGAGTCCCTTCTTGTCGGCCCGTTGTGGCGGCAAAGCCGCCACAACGGGCCGACAAGAAGGTTTTGCGGGGGCCTGCGGCCCCCGCGCCCCCGCTGGCGCAGGTACCGCCTGAACGGTTACTGAACCCATGATACTGCGCAAAGGTATCGTGGAAAATTTCGTGAAACGGTATCCCGATATTGTTCTGGTTGATCTTGAAATTCCGCTTGAAGCGCATAGTCAGGTTCGCGCTGATACCGACAAAGCGGTGCAGCATCTTCTCACGGAACATCCCGATTTGCGTGCTATCTGGTCTACATGGGATGCCTTTGCCCATGGCGTGACCGATGCGCTCGTTGCCCAGAAGCGAACGGATATTTTTGTCTACACCTTTGATCTGGGTTCTGAAGACATTGCTCTGATGCAGCATCCGTCTACGCCTCCTATGAGCGTTGTTGCATGTAATGCAGTAGAAATTGGGCGCATCACGATCCGCGTTGCAACGCTGGCTGCGTGTGGACAGAATGTTGAAGCACAATATCTTATTCCGATGCACGTCATCCAACGCGTCACCCTGGAACGCACGATAACCAGTCCAGAGTGGTTGACATCTGAATCTGGCTGGACACCCTGGCTGCATTCCCGCTGGGCCATCGGTCAGAACCAGCCATACTCGCCACTGACTGTCGTGGACATTATTGATTTTGATAATCGCCAGTTCCACGATATTAATAATATTGGCGGACATATCGCCCACATGCTCGGACGAGAGTATTTCACACCGTACATGCAGGAACTCCGTGCCTATCGGGAGCTTGAAAGTCAAAGAGCAACCGTATCGCGTGAACAGCTTGACCACCAGCAAGCTGTTTTGACCGAGTGTTTTATCGCAGCGTTCAATGCCCAGTCCCGCCAACAACGGATTGTGCTCCTCTTTGATACAACAGATGCACTCGTGCAGGGGGATACCCATCTGACCGTTCTGGATCATCCGATTATGGACGATCTCCTTCCGTTGCTTGCCCGGCTTCAGGATACCCTGATTCTTATCGCTGGTCGCGATGCCGATTTGATCAGGCAGCAGCTTGCAACGGTTCTGAACAAACGAGTCAAACTGCTTGCATTGCACGGCTTTCCACCTGAAACGAGCGCACACTATCTCCTTGAGAAACAGCGAGCCACACGTACTGCATTGGAACCAGAGTTGATGGATAAGCTGCTCTATCTTGCTCGCGGGCGTCCTATTCTGCTGGATCTGGCCGTCGAGTGGCGCTCACGTGGTATACCACTTGAGTGGATCGGGCAGATTGATGTAGCTCACCTGATGACTCTCTCAGAAGAAGAGCGTCAGACGCATACCGAAGCATTCGAACGGAAACTTGTTGGACACATTGGCGAGGGACGCCAGTTAATTGACTGGCTTATTCTTCTGCTGACACGCATCTACCCGATTGATGAAACATTGATTGGCCAGTTCTTTGAGATTGACGAGGACGAGACGGCAAAACTGGTTGAGGAAGCGCGTTCCTATGTGTTTATCAAGACATTACCAGATGCGCAACTGTCGTTGCACGACGAAATGCGCCGCATGGTCAACGATTATGTCTGGCCAGCGGTAGATCCGCTGGGTACGTTGCAGCAACAACATAGTCATACGATCGCGGCCTATGTGAAGCAGCAGCTTGTTGAAACCCAACAACAGATTGCGCTGCTCAAAGAAAAGCAGACCAGCGAGTCAGAACTGCTGACGCTCTTTTATGAAGATGAAAAATTGAAACGCACGCTGCCTGTGCTGGGTGAGCAACTGGTTTTCCATACGCTGATTGCCGATCCTGCTGCGGGAATTGCCGAATTTGCTGATCTGTTTGATCAGCGCCAGTATGATCATCGTTTTCGAGAAAGATTACTTGCTATCGTTGCCCCGGTTATGACAAGCCAGTCCGATCAATTCACGCCAGAGCAACACTACACCTACCAGAGTCGCAAGGTCAAGTATCTGTTGGACATGGGCAACTATGCAGATGCCTATACGATCGTTCAGACGCTCTTGGCACATCGAACATGGCTCTCAGCAAGCCAGTGCATTGATATGCTTATCCAGCGTGCTAATCTGGAAATTCGTCAGGGATCAATTGAGACCGGCATTACGACGTTCGATGAAGCCATTCGATTGTGCGAACAGTACGGGTTAGATGATTGGCGCGCCCGTGTCCTCAATGGGCGCGGCTGGGCTTATCGAAATCAGGGTGACTATGCTCAGGCACTCGACGATTATCGCACAGCGTATGATTCGAGTATCGACGCCCAGGACGACCATCGCATTGCCGCTATTTCAAATAATATGGGGTATGTGTACGGTATTCTGGGCCATATGCAGTTAGCCTTTGACTATTGCGAAGATGCGCTCAAGACCTGGAACAGGCTTGGACACGAACGCTATATTGGTTCAACGTATAGCACGCTTGGAGAGATTGCTCGCTGGTTTGGTAAATATGACCAGGCCCAGGAGTATTATGACCAGGCGTTGACCATTTTTGAGTCACAGAATGACAACGAGTGGATCAGCATTGTGAAAACAGGCAAAGGCCTGGTTCTTCTCGCTCAAGGTCAACTCGATGCAGCACACATGGTGCTTCAGGAGGCGTTGCCGCTGGCTCCTGCCAATGTCGCGCCTCGCATTCTCCACCATCTTGCCTATATTGAGTGGAATAAGGGCAATCTTGTTGCAGCACAAAAGCAATTCGAAACGTGTCGCACATACAGTCAGAAAACGGGTATGTATGAGTACGATTTCCGCAGCTTCGCCGATCTCCTCGACATCTACTGGGAACAGGGGCACTATGCATGGTGGCCAGAGTTACGTGGTGAGCTTACGCAGATTATGACAAAGAGCAAAAACATTTGGCTTGAGGGCTCGTCACTGCGCAAACTGGCTGATCTGGCGCTCTGTCAACGTCATTATGAACCGGCACTGCACTTGTATCAGGAGAGTATACTGAAAATCGCAGAGCATACCGTATGGAATGTTCAGACTATCCATCGATCGTATACCCTTACAGATCAGCTTAAAAGGACTGAAGAACGCCTGCGAAAACTGGGCTTAACTGATGTTCTCTCGCGGCTTGGTCAAGACCTTGCCGCATTCTGGCCAGAATACGACATTTTGAAGCGAGATTATACACGGGCACGGGCGATCTTGCGGCAATGGCAGATAGTCCCAACTGAAAGGTAATCCATGTTGCTTACGCACCTGCATAGATCGGATGCCCCTATCCTGATATACGATTGGCAGCAGGCATATAGTGCTGTTCAAGGCCAGTGTGATTGTGCCTGTTCAGTCGATACGTGTTTCCCATCAACCCGTGTACGTGATGAATGGACGCCTGATCAGACATATGTTCTCTGTCCAACCGTGCAGTCCTGGCCGCTTATCCCAGGCTATCATGTTGCCATCGGGCATGATCAGGGCGCAATTGTTTTGAATGATGTGGCCTGTGATTTGCTCGCTATGTTTCGTTATCCCAGGACATGCGACGCTAGTACTATGGAGAACGAATCATCTGAAACGCGGGCTGTGATCCACGATCTGGTGCAACTAGGTGTGCTGCAACCTGCCAACGACAGTGTTACACCACCTCGGGATCAGGTTCTTTCGGCATGGTTGCATATCACGGATCGGTGCAATTTGCGGTGTTCGTATTGTTATCTGCCCCATCTCCCCAAGGATATGCCGCTGACTATAGGTCGTGCCGCGATTGATGCAACTTTTCGGTCGGCAGTGCGACATCAGTATGCACAGGTAAAGCTGAAATATGCCGGTGGAGAGTCGCTCCTGCGTTTTAAGCATATTTGTACGCTCCACCGTTATGCCTGTCAGGTGGCACGGGAGTGTGGCATTGCCCTGACGGGTGTGATACTCTCAAACGGAACATTGCTGCATCACGAACATCTCTCCGAGATGCGTACGCTGGGTCTGCAGCTTATGATTTCGCTGGATGGAGTGGGCGTGGATCATGATCAACAACGCCCCGATCTGCATGGACGGGGATCTTTTACAGAAACAGAACGTGGGATCAGTCTGGCGCTCACGCATGGGGTGATACCCGATATTTCGATCACAGTGACAGGGAAGAATGGTGCCGCTCTTCCCACCCTGATGGCCTGGATTCTCGAACGTGATCTTCCTTTCCATATCAACTTCTATCGGGAACATGATCTGTCCGCTACGTATGAGGATTTGCGCTGTGAAGACATGCAACTCATTGCTCATATGCAGGCAGCATACCAGATCATCGAGTCACACCTGCCACGGCGAAGTCTGTTGAATGCCTTGCTGGATCGAGCCAATGGGATGTCGCCGCATCAGCACGTGTGTGGTGCCGGGCGCAGCTATCTCGTCTTTGATGTGAACGGACAGGTATCCAAGTGCCAGATGCAGATGGATTATACGGTCACTGATGCATATACAGAAGACCCCCTGCACCTGGTGCGCTCAGATAGTATAGGCGTCAGGAATATCTCAGTCGACGACAAAATCGAGTGTCAGGTCTGTACGTGGAAACAGTGGTGCACCGGTGGATGTCCGCTTGTGACATTTCGTACCACGGGTCGCTATGATGTACAATCTCCAAACTGCACACTGTATAAGACACTATTTCCAGCAGTTATCCGTCTCGAAGGTCTCCGTCTCTTGCAGTATGGGTGTTGACAATATGCCAACGAGTGACCTACACCCAAATAGAGTACATTCTCGGCTGAACCAGGAATATCCACCTGCTCGGAATGAGTCATATTCAATCCTTCACCCAATCATGGTACATTCACATCTGAAAGCTTACAACGTTATGCAGGTACGATTGCTCTCAACCGAGAGACATTATATCCGATAGGCAGTTGTGCGAGGGTGTGTTGACAGATTGTATAAAGCGCAACCAGATACGGGCACCGACACCATGCAAGAACCCCCAATAGCGGCTCGTCAGCTTCTTACCTGGTCGAGTCGTACGGTTCTCATACATCCATGATGATATGCGTGTAAAATGTCACTACAACTTAGTACCTCACCCCAGTACTTTTACGGGATGACTGATGCACCTTTAACTCATAACAGAGCTAAATCATGTAAGTGTATATTCTGCAAATGTACTGTGGTGAGTCATTAGTAAAAAATGGTTATTGTCTTGTGGTGTGGCGGTATGTGTGGTTCCATCTTTTTCGCGTACCTCCACAGCCAACTATCAATATGGAGTGGGGAAACATGCATACCTTTGCGTTGTAAGCATCGACGGAGTAATTCAGATGCCCAGACAGTACTGGCACGTATTTCGATTTCTGCTCGTTCCCCAGAGGCGATCCTATCTCCCCGGTCTATTCTTTCTGCCAGGTCGGCTGAATAGTGTACGATGCCCATGCCACGCAATGCTTGAGGCAGTCGATAGTCTGCGAAAACCGTAAGTTTGCTTACTTCTCTCTGTCGATATGGATGCGCCGTTTCGGTAAGAACTTGTGCTGTGAGCAGCTGTGCTCGTTTAAAAAAAGGGACGCATTGTCCATCAAGCATGGCGCAATCGTTAAAAGACGGGAAGACGGTGATAATCCGGTTGACCAGGTGATGTGCTCCGTGCGTATCTGCAACGAGGGACGCAAAATTGGACTGATGGTGTTTGATCAATTGGCGACCTGCCTCCTGGAGCATGGTCACGCGTTCTGGAAATAATGGTATGGTATGGCGTCCTGCAAGGATAGACGCCACATCAGAGTCTGAAATGTTCGCCAGATAGTGAGGGTCAAATAGCGGAACTCCTTCTCTCACCGCTTTTGCCAACGACACCATTAATGCGCGGGATCCATCATAGACCCTGCCTTCATACGAGATAGACCATCGAGGGGGACACCAGAAGCAAAAGTTTATCGTGTTGAACGTGAACCAGTAATTGATTTTGTCTTCGATGCTGTAAGCGTCTGTTGAGGGCACGTTCCAGGCAAGTGTATCAATATCAGACATGCGTAGGCCAGCGCACACAGCATCAATCATCTCTGTGCGAATGGCAACATGTCTGAACCGCGTGGTCAATTCAGCAAAGATCTCTAGATTCACATAACGTCCATCTTTCTGTCACGATCATTGACGGTCACATTCTGTTGCGTGATATGGGCAGTGCATTTAACCCACCTGCATACGCATCACCTGCACCGTGGCGAGAGGGCTGAAACATGGTACTGGCAGACGTATACTGCTAGGAATGATCTGGCGCTTGGAGGTGCGCTGGAATACATGGATATCGGTAGCCACGATGCATTTTTGACAGCAACTCATTCTGTGCCTCTTGTGATATGCCGGTCGTTGGGATGCACGAAACCGGGGTTGTGTCGATGCCAAGTGCCTGTAATGACGCAATCTTTTGGGGATTACCACTGAGGAGACGCGCTGATCGGACGCCTAACATCCATACGATATGAGCAGCCAATGCAAAATCACGCCGGTCTCCAGGAAGTCCCAGTACCTCATTACGCACAAATGAGTCTATATCGTTGACCGTCATTGAACGAATCTTATCAAAAAGGCCAATGCCTCGTCCTTCCTGGCGAAGGTACACAAACACACCCTGTCCATCGTGACAGATAGCATCAAGGGACAATGCCAGTTGGCTTCCGCAGTCACAGCGATCACTCCCAAAGACATCTCCAAACAGACATTCGGAGTGAATACGGACAGATACTGTCTCATTAGCTGAAAACACGGCTTGATCAGCATGGCTCATAGATACGTCTGGAGCATGCACAAGGACAAGATGTTCATGGGAGGTATGTCCTTCTTCGGGCCTGAAGGTGCGTACACAAAAACACTGCCATGGGTGTCCTTTAATCGCTACAGGCACCACTGGAGATAGGTCAAGAGGTTGGAAGCGTGATGCATCATGGATGGTGCGGCCCTGTTTCATGGATTATTTGCACTCCGTAGGCTATCTGCGTTTTTAAACTGCGCAATCCAGTATATCTGTATACGTATCCTATAGTAAAACTGTCATGGTGTGCATGCCAAGGGAGGGCGTGCTATACACCGACCCTCTGCGCACCGTGTTCTGGTATATGGTTGTGTTGTGGTAGTCAATAAACTCCTGGCTCATGGTATGACCGGGCACGGTGCGGATATGCTGACGATCCAACACACATGTTCCGTAATCCAGTTCGACGTGCTGCTTTGGACACACAAATGATATTCTCAGCACTAGTGAGTTCTTGATCAATCGTGCAGAGAGAGACTGATCACAATTTACCAGGGTAATCAACCTTTGTGAGAGGTTTGACCATAGCATAAAGAACTGTACCACATTTATTGAAAGCAGTATAGAGGTGCTTTGTCCCACAACGATATGAGGATCGGAGCAGCTATCGCCAAGGTTAATGAGAGGATGCTCGCTGTACATACACTCTCACGCGGCTGCGCAAGCGTTTGAGAGGGGCTTATTCGTTTATATTCCTCAGGGCACTGTCCCTCAAAAAGTTTTACGTGACACATAAATGGCGTTTTGATGTGGCAAAACATCACCGAAATACGTGCTACGTGCGATCACGTGACACCATGCCGCCTGATGCTACTGCACTGCGTACGCATGCCGTGCCTATTTTTGAAGCGGAGGGATCTTACCAGCACAGCGATGGACATCCTGCTGCGTATGGCACACGCATAGCAACACCTGATTCGGCAGTCTGCCCTCGTTCTACGTACCATGCTATTCGGGAACGGTCAACTCCCGCAGGAAGAGACCAGACAGGTCTTTGGAGGCCTGTCTGGTCTCTTCCTGGCTGAACTTTTCAACCTTGTTCAGCCAGGTTTTCCGCAGCACAGCAATCGGAGGGCGGCATGATGGGGACGACTGCCGGTATCGAGCGAGTGTAGTCCGGAAATCTTCCCTGAAGCGCCCCCCGCTAGTGTGGCAGCAGCCTGGAGGAGCTGCCGCCGTTGCTGTGCCGCCCCGCTGTGATGGTGGGCGGGGCGGGAGATGTTTTATTTGGTAGTGATGGGTCAATACCTGCCTTGACCGTAGCGATCCCATATCCAGTTCTCTAAGTTGTTCTGAGCTTCGTTGATTGTACGATTAGCTTCTTCCTGAAAAGTACATCTAGGTGATTGTGATGAGCTATAGCTCTTCTCGTTGAGAAGCTCGAAGTATCTATTATACCCGTATTCCAACCAAAATAAAGCATCATCATTGGAGGCTAAAGCCTCTGAATATCTCCGGTTTTTCCACCATCTGACTATGCGTTTTGCATCATCCAGGCTCTCTCCTGCCGCTGCGCTATACATTCCCTGGGCAAGGTAGTTGATGTCACTTTGCTTATAACAATGGTATTGATCTGGATAACAAAGAGTTCTATCCGGCTTCGGGCCAGACCAGCCCACCCCATTCCACAATGACGTATCGAAAAGGGATCGTCTCAATGCATTCCGTGCATTATTAAATAGATATCGTACTGGGGCTCCTTGAAGTTCATCCACATCTATTGGGGCGGGGGGGGGGTTTCTTAAATCTTCATATTTTTCTCGCTCTATCTCGCGCAATTCAGATTTACTAAGCTCTTCGCAAGACATATTGTAACCACAGCCCGTCTGACTCGACACATACCCATACCAATCCACAAACGTCACCGGCCCCTGCCCCACATACCCATACCGATGCAACGTCTTGGGTTCCATCAGCTGGCCGCGGTAGGGATCTTGCTGCAGCCACACGCCGGTGGATGGCTCATACTCGCGGGCATAGAAGTGGTACAGGTCGATGTGCTCGTCCCACTCCTGTCCAGTGAAGGTGTAGTGGTTGTGCGGGTCGGTGAAGGTGCTGGCATCCGCCGCCTTGCCGTTGATGTCCAGGATGATGCCATAGTCGTGGTAGCGCAGGTTGTGGACGCTCTGCCCGCTGTGTTTGGTGATGCCGGTGACACTGTCTAGCCCGTCGTAGTGCTGGTAGTAGAGCGTGCCCTGCGGACTCTGCTGGCTCTTGAAGGTGTGGAAGCTCAGGATGTGCCCGTAACCCCGGTAGTAGTTGACATACTGCGGACTGGGGTTGTCATATTCGGCAATCGGATCCAGTCCGTCATAGACGTAGTCCACCCACTCCTGATCGCCGCCCCCGCCGATGTGCTGGTCATGCTGCCGCCGGAAGACGCGCCCGTAGCCGTCAAACTGCAGCATTGTCTCGTCCAGTACCAGCCAGTTGCCATGACCCGGCACACCGGGGGTGTGGAAGTCTTGCACATGCTCCAGGCGATTCTCATAGTCGTAGGCATAATCGGTGCGTAGCCAGTCCTTTTGGGTGGCACTGCCGTCGTCGGGCGCAATCCGTTGAATACGGTTGCCGTTGCGGTCATAGTCGTACATGGTGACGTGCAGGATGGGGCCGCGGCGGGCGTTGGCATCTTCGGCATGGCGCAGTTTCGCCAGCAGACTGGTGACAATCCCCGCGTTGTCGATCTGTTCGGCCTCCCCGGCCTGCTCCACCGCCGCACGCAGATCGGCAAGCGCCGTGTCCGTGGTGGCCTCGTCCGGGGCCTGATTGCTCTCCAGGGCGCTGAAGAGCGTGGTCGCCTGGGCGATCAGCGTGTCGGCCGTGGCCGTTTCGATGTGCTTGCCGCGCTGGGCGGTCACCTCGTGAACGAAGGCACGCAGCAGTTGTGCCGTCTGCAGCTCGCGGTCGGGGTTGCCGCGCGGCTCCACCGCCCGCACCGACTCGATCAACTGGTTTGCATCGTTGTAACTGTAGCTGGTCGTCTCCGCGTCGATTTCGCGCTTGAGCGCCGGGTCGTCGTTCGTCTGCATGCGGATGCGGTTGCCCACCGCGTCATAGCCATAGGCCGTAAAGTGGTCAAGGTTGTCCTCCGAGCGGGTCAGGCGATAAAGCGGGTCATATGTGTAATCATAGTCGATCACCGTGGACAGGTTTTTCCAACGGTATTCGCTCTCGACACGTGTGCGGTTGCCCACTGGATCCAGCGTGTAGTCGAAGCTGCTGATGATCTCGTGCGGGTTCTGGTTGGTGGAGTTACGCACGGCGGTCAACCGCTCGGCTGCATCGATATCGCGCTCGACAACAGTGTCGTTCGGGTTGTCTACGCGCACAATGTTGTGGGTCAAATCCCGCGTCCCTTCAAAGACCAGGCCGTCCGGGTCGGTCGCTGTGACCATATAGTTGGTCGGGTCATAGCTGTAACGCATCGCACGCCCGTCGGTGTAGATCAGCGCGGTGCGGTTGCCCACCGGATCATACTCGGAGCCGACGCTTTGCCCGACGTGGTTGGTGCTGCTGGTCATCCGATCCAGCGGATCGTAGACATTGCGGGTCACGCCCAGTGTATCGGTCATCACGGTCTGGTTATGGACGGCATCATAGGCAAAGCTGACCCCCGTGCCGTCGGGATAGCTGATGTGGGTGAGCAGGTCATCGGCATCATAGTGATACCCGGTCGTGTCGCCGTTGGCGTCGGTGCGCTGCGTCCGGTTGCCCACCGGGTCGTATGCGTACCGCCAGGTGTGCTGGAGCGGGTTGACCTCCTGCGTCATCCGCTCCAGCAGATCGTAGCTGAAGCCGGTCATGTGGCCGTTGGCGTCCTGGAGCGCCATCAGGTTGCCCACCGGATCATAGCTGTAGCGGGTGGTGACATTGGTTTCGTGATCGCTCACCACGCCGGGGCGATCATGCTGCACCACGCGGATCAGCCGATCCAGCGCATCATAGTCGTAGCGCGTGGTGATGCGATTCGCGTCGGTTTCGTGTGTCAACCGGCTGATCGCATCGTAGGTAAAGCCTGTGGTATGCTCCAGCGGATCGGTGACACTGATGCGCCGGTTCAGTTTGTCATAGGTGAAGGTCCAGGTGTTGCCCTTGGCATTGGTAAAACGGGTCAGGTTGTGGGTGGCGTCATACGCGAAGGTCGAAACCTGTCCGCCGGCCTCGGTCAACGCAATCAGCATGCCGTCCAGATTATAGGCGAATTGCGTGGTATGGCCGTTGGCATCGGTGCGGGCGATAACCGTATCCTCGGCGTCGTAGGTCCGTGTGGTGACACCCGCCAGTGCGTCGGTCATGGTTGCCAGGTTGTCATTGGCGTCGTAGGTAAAGAACGTGGCAAACCCGCGCGCAGTGGTAATCACCGTCGTATTGCCCACGGCATCATACCCAAACTGCGTGGTATGCCCCTCCGGGTCAGTGGCGGCAATCCGCTGGTCAATCGCATCATAGGTCATACCGGTGGTGTGCCCGTTAGCGTCGGTCAGGCTGGTGACATTGCCGTTGGCGTCATAGCCGGTCAGCCACACACCCGCCAGGGCATCGGTGATGGTGGTGCGCCGATCCATCTGGTCGTAGGCAAAACTGGTCACGGCCCCGCGCGGGTTGGTCGTGCGGATGACCCGCCCCACAGCATCATAGGTCAGCGTGGTGACACCCGCCAGGGCATCGGTGATCGTCGTTGGGCGGTTAACCGGATCATAGGCAAAGCTGGTGGTGTGGCCCAGCGCGTTGGTCACCGCCAGCACATTCCCATTCGGGTCGTACGCCAGGCTGGTCACGCCGCCCAGTGCATCTTCCACCGCAGTCACCTGGTAGATCGCATCATAGCGATAGTGCGTCACATTGCCGCGCGCGTCGGTCATGCTAACACGGTTGTACATCGCGTCATAGCGATAGGTGGTGGTATGCCCTTCCGGGTCGGTCTCCGTGAGCAGCTTCAGATTGGCATCGTAGGTATAGGTTGTCACCCCGCCGCGCCGGTCAACCAGTTCAATCAGGCTGTTATTGCCATCATAGGTAAAGCTGGTGGTCTGGCCTTTCGGGTCGATGATAGCCGTGATATTGTCGTTGCCATCGTAGCTCATCTGCACCGTATGCCCGTTGCCATCGGTCAGGCGGGTCATGCGCCCCACCCCGTCATGGTCCATATCGGTCACCTGGCCCAGCGCATCGGTGGTGGTGTCCAGGTTGCCGGTGCTGTCGTAGGTGAACCTGGTGGTACCGCCGTTCGGATCGGTCAGCGTACGCATCTGCCCACGGTTGTCGTAGGTCGCCGTCACGCTGGTGCCGTCCGGCCGCTCGATGCGGGTGATATCACCCGCGGCAGTGCGCACAAAGCTGGTCGTGCGTGCGCTGTCGCCCGGCCCACCCTGGTCAGTGATGCTGATCAGGTCGTTGGTGGCGTTGTAGCTGGAACTGACGACCACGCCGGTCGGGTCGGTTGTGCTTAGCAGATTGCCCTGATCGTCGTAGCGGTAGGTCCAGGTATTGCCGCGTTTGTCGGTGTAGGCAGTACGCGTGTCATCATCGGCATAGGTAACCTGCTCGGTCTGTTCAAGTGCGTCTGTTTCTTCCGTGACGCGGTAGCGATCATCGAAGGTGTAGGTGGTCTGATTGCCTGCGTTATCAGTATAAATGGTTTGCGTATCGCTATAGCTGAAGGAACTCTGCCCGCCCGTGCCATCGATCTGTGCGGTGACACGCCCTTCCGCATCGTAGCTATTGTGCAGAAAGACCTGCCCCAGCGGATCGGTCAGGCGGGTCAGGCGATGATTCTCATAGGCATAGCCCCAGGTACCGCCATTCGCATCGGTACAACTGACCAGATCCGTGCCGTCATAGGCATAGTTCCAGCTTCGCCCGGCCGGGTCGCTGATCGCGGTGACATGATCGCCCGTATACGTAAGCGTATAGATTCGCCCGGCGCTGTCGGTGATGCTGGTCGCATGGCCGTTGCCGTCGCGTGCAAAGGCGATGCCGTTGCCGTGACGTTCACGCACCTCAACCAGGTAGCCCTGGGCATCAAAGGTATAGACCGTCTGGTCGGTTGTGGTCAGCTTGAAACCGGCCCCTGCCGGTTCCAGGGTATCCTTGATACTCGCATCACCGGGCGTATACCCGTCGCCACCCGGCTCAAAGTAGGCTCCATGCCCATCGGGATAGCGCACATCAACGCTGTCATCCGGTTGAACGGTGACATAGGTATCCAGCAGGGAGGACCAGCCGGTACCAAATACGCCATCGCGGCTATCCAGTCCATTATAAAAGCGCGTTACAACGAAATCGAACCCGGCCACCCCCGGCACCTGAATATCAGTGGTCTGTTGGACAAAGTTGCCGGTGGTCATATTGACCGGATCGCCACCAAATGCCGCACCCGCTGCATACCCAAACTCCAGCCAGCGGGCACGCATCATGCGCAGCCAGGCCAGGAAATCCAGGAGCGCGCTGTCAGGATCGTTTGCCAGGCAGGCGGCCGTGGCCTGATCCTCGTTAAACCAGCCGGTTCCATCACCTGGATGACCAGTATACGCTTTGCGGCTGGAGTTTAACCAGATCCCGCTCGCTGGATGGTTGTAGGGGCTGTTTCCATTGGGGTTGATCAGGATGACAGAGTACGCATTTTCGGGCACGACAAACGGTGTACCCGTGTTATTCCAGATATCGCCAGGACTGGCCCATATTTCTGTGCCGGCGCAGAGGGGAACTGATGTACCAACTATAGATGTGGACATCATCAGAGTAAAGGTAGTGAAGTGATCGACCTGGGCAACAACCTGGTTGCTGCTGGCCTCAACGGTTGAGTTAATACGCTGCCAGGCGCTCCCAGCCTCATCAAAGTAGTGCAACGCCAGACCGGTTTCACGCAGATCGGGAGCCTCGGTATAGCGCACCGTCATCGTCAGATCGCGCCGAAAGTGTGTCACCGGATGACCCTGATCATCGCTGGCTGTGAAGGAAAAGAAGGGACCAACCACCTGATAGCCTGGCACCACCTGATCTGGTAGCGGCGCAAAGCGAATCGTCGTCGTGCGGGTGACGGCTCCAGCCGGCACGTCCAGACTGACCCGGCCATCCTGGCTGGTCAGGGTACCGCCCTGCTCCGGGCTGACCGTCAACGTCACCACGCCGGTGGGATCTGCTGGCGTGGGAGCCGCGGTTCCGCCTGTGGTCACCAGCGGGAGGTAGATCTGGGCAGTCGCTGCGGGAGCAGTTGTCCGTGACGACACGGCTGGTTGCGAGGCCACGGACGGTATGGGGGTGGGCGTCGCGTCTGGGGTTGGTGTTTCAACCGGAGCCGATGGCGCGGGCAGATCCTCGCGAGCGGCAGCCTGGGCCATGGAAGGACGCGAGTCAGTCGCGGGTGGGTTCCCGACATTCCCGGCGAGGGAGTGCGTCACAAAACGGGGCAGCATGGACAGGGGATCACCCGCTGTGCGCTGGCGATGTGCCTGCGGAACTGGTGCATGCGCAGGCATCTGCGCCTGGTCTCGCTGTGGGGCATATGCTCCAAGCGTTGGGAACCCACCGGCGGCATGATGTCCCGCCAGATTCCCCAGGCTGCCAGCCGCACCCGAACCCGACACCGGCATATCCAAATCTGCCAGCAGAGATGCCGTCGGGTAGGACTGGGCAGCGTTATCCGGGTGGGCCTGGGTAGGAGCGGGAAGCAGGATACTCTGGCTGATGAGCGTGACGAGGATGAGCAGATGGACCAGGCGAAAACTGCGATGACTCATGATGACCCCTATGCGTCAGTATGGATGTCGGATATGCTGCCTGCGGCGTACATGGTTAAACCTGGTTAAAGAACTGGTATTGATAGTGGGAATTGCTCTATCAGTTTGATCAGAGGTGAATACATCCCTTTGCCATTCAATTCATGAAAAAGCCACTGTATAGGTTGCGAGACTACCATCTATTGATCTGGTTCATATCAGGGAGACAAAGCGGATGAATCGCGTACGTGTAGTAAAACAGTGCATGACTTCCCCTTTATCAGGTGTATGATCGTGACGGATGGGGCACGTATATGTGCCAGTGGGTATCGCTTCAATGCGTATCTTCAGAATCCAGTTCGTCCTGCCCTGATCCATAGGGATGAGGAAAAACCTGTGAACACATCCTATGCTCCATCACCTTTACCCAATACCTGGATCGTCCTGGCAGAAACCATGTACACATCAGAGAAAAACAAGATGACGACACAGCTTGAACAGGCGGAATGCGCTGCGCCTGTTTCCAGCCGTGCCGAGTGCAGGAATCCATCATGAGCCGGAACACCACGGTGTATCCCGTTCGTGCCAGGGGTGTCAACGTCTGTGTAAAAATCATGGCAACACGTGTGTACACACATTATGCTATGTCGTTATACAGTGAATGGATATGATGATCTGTAAAGCTAACGCTTTTGTCATTCAATACATGGCATGTGACATGCATGTATATACAACCCTATATCACACTTCTTGCTATTACAGCTTGCGGCAGAAGCATCTATCAGTATAGAGAGAAAGAACTACGTGCGAAGTTGTTTATGGGTGAGGAATACATGCCAGGCTTTTTATACGCATCCTCGGTATCCTGCACGCTACTGATAGGACTTTACGTTTGTCTTTCCAGTAGGAGTGTATACGGTGGTGTATGACAATCGTGTCATAGCCAAGAAGAAGGGAGATGTTTAATGACGTGAGGAACGATCGTTTTCCAGCCTGAGTTCCGCAACGCTCTGTGATTGCAGACCTTGTATGCATCCATACCCACTTTGTCTGCTACACTAGTCCCATCCAGGGAGCATTGAGCGACACGAGTTCCGCATCCGTTCGGTCTCGGAACGTTGAGAGGACAGACGTGCGGTGAAACGTATCTGGGCACCTGATGAACGTGTGGAGCAGTTCACCCTCACGCCCCCTGAATGCGATCTGCTTGGGAACAAAACGGGAGTCACCCGTCTGGGCTTCGCCGTATTGCTCAAAGCCTTTCAACTCGATGGTCGCTTTCCGTCCCGACGGAGTGATGTTCCGCCCGCTGTCGTACGCTCCATCGCTCAGCACGTTGACGTTCCTGCCCATGCGTATCGTCAGTATGATTGGCACGGGCGCTCGATCTCCCATCATCGCCGTCACATTCGCGCATTCCTCCAAGTGCGTGAGATAACCCGCGACGACGAAGCGAATCTGCTCGCCTGGCTCTGTGCGTATGCCCAGACGACCGATACGACCGTTGATGGATTGATAGCCGAGACCTGGTGCGCTGTCGCATGCTGCACCTAAAACCACCAACTCTGCCGCATCTGGAACGGTTGGTGCGGTCTGCCCTGCGTCAGGCAGAAGAGCATCTCTCGACACAGATCATGCAGCGGCTTCACCCTGATGTGCAGGCCCGCCTGACCGACCTGATCACCCGTCCGCCTGTCGATACGCCTGATGGATCTACCACGGATGCCCCCACCACGGCACCCATTCTCTGGCACATCCTCACGGCTGATCCCGGTTCACTGAGTCTGGAGAGCGTGCTCCAGGAGGTTGCCACACTCCAGACCCTACGGCATCTTGACCTGCCCGCAGACGTTTTTGCTGATATACCCATCCGCATGCACACCCGGTTGCGGCAGCGCGGCGTGTGCATGCTATTCTGACCCGCCCCATCAACTGGGAGATCATTCGCCAGCACTATGATGAACTGATCACGTATGCCACCGCCCTGCGGTTGGGCACGGCGGAAGCGGAGGCGATCGTGCGCCGCTTTTCGTGCAATCCGTCGCATCCGACCGACAAAGCCCTGGCGGAACTGGGCAAGGTCATCAAGACGATCTTCCTCTGCCGCTATCTGCACCAGAAAGCGCTGCGGCGCGACATTCACGAAGGGTTGAATGTGATCGAAGCCTGGAACAGTGCCAACCAGTTCATCTCCTAGAATCCATGTTACTATTGGTGAACACATTCCTTCGCCTGACCATCCTGTGGTCTCCCAGTCTCCGGGACGAATGATACCCTGCGTGCGCTGTTCCTGGTAGCACATCTTTACAATTCACGTTTATACATGTATACTCTTGTTGGATTTTCGTATCGCTTTCTTAAGCAGTGAGGTTCGCTCTGTGTTTCCAGCATCATTCACACCAACCTTCAGTGGTCACGAGACCTTTGTGCTGCGGAGTTCGTGGTTGAAAAAGGGCTACGATGTCATCCAGGCATACCCTGACCTGTTTGCACAGCCAGATGCCTACGTGAAACTGGGGGTCGGCAAAAACATGGCCCAGTCCATCCGCTATTGGGGACGGGTGTGTGGCATGGTCGACAAAATACCCGATGGCATGGGCTATGCCCCAACGCCACTGGGCACCTGGCTCCTAGATGACCATGGGGTCGATCCTTTTCTGGACTCGCCCGCCAGCTGGTGGTTGTTGCACTGGCAGCTTGCCGCTCGCCCGGACGTGGCCCTCACCTGGTTTTATACCTTTCATCTGCTGCGCGGCGGCGAATTCACGATCGCGCAGCTGGGGCGGCAGATCCAGGATCTGGCGACCGAACATGGCTGGCGGATCCCCTCGACTGCGACGATTGAGCGTGATGTTGATTGCTTGGTGCGCTGTTATACCCGACCATCGCCAAAGCAATTGGCACTGGCGGTCGAAGATACGTTGCTCTGCCCGCTGATGGATCTGGGGTTGCTGCAGGTCATTCCGGGCCAGCGTGTCTACCGTCTGGTCAGTGGGCCACAGCCGACCCTGCGGAAAGAATACGCCCCCAACATTCTGGAGATACACACCGCAGGATACCCCTATGAAGACGCTTCCGCCTGCCAATCCTGATGTGATGCGCCAATTGCGCGAACGACTCTATGCGCTGTCGCCACGCGCATTTGAGCTGTTTTCCGGCGATATGCTGATGTATGTCGGTTTGGACAACGTCGCTGTGACACGCTATATCGGTGATGGCGGAATCGATGCCGAAGGCGAGATGATCGCCGGGGTCTTTCGCATCCCAGTTGGGGTTCAGGTGAAGCGGTATCGTCACAATAACAATGTACAGCGTTCGGACATTGACCAGTTCATTGGGGCATTATCAGGGCGGTTCGCTCAGGGCATTTTCGTCACAACGGCCCATTTTTCGGCGGGGGCACAGGACAAAGCCGCTGGCACCCTGCCCAGAATTCACACCCTGAATGGCACCCAGCTGGTCACGACCATGGTGGAACACCGGCTCGGGGTGACATCACTGGGCGGACATGCCCAACACGATCTGGCTCTTGATGAATCCTACTTTGCGGGGTTTGAGGATCAGAAAGCGGTTCTCACCAAGAAACTGGCGGAAGCGAGCGTGCGGTATGCTGCTGTTCTTCCTGATGAGCAGACCGTTGAGGTGACACCCGCGCAAGATCTCATCTCGCTGCGCACCCTGAGTTACGCACTGCGGGTCGATCCCACCACGATTCGGCGCTGGTTGAGCAGTGGCATGCTCCTGGCGGATGGCACCTCTCTATCGGGAGCGCATGACGGGTATTACTTCCAGCGTGATCGGATTAATGCCATTCGGCAGCACTTTGCGCTCGATACGCTCCCGTCGTCCAGCGAGGCATGGCGGCAGGAATTTCTCGACTTTGCCCGGAGTCGCAATCTGACGAAATCATACAAGCCCGTTCTCCTGCAATCGCTGGTGCGCCTGGTTGATCGGAACGGCATCGTTCCGATGGATGATCTGGTTCGGGCATTTCGTGCGTTTTATGTGCAACGCCAACAGGCAGGGGTACCCGTCGAGTTTGGTGGCCCGCTGGCGGTCAATCCGGCCACTGTGAGTGATAGCACCATCAAGGCATTGATGGTGAAATATCCCCTTGACCGCTTCCTGATCAAGAAATATCTGGTCTATGACGCCACCGCACACACGGTTCAGATTGCCCCCTACCTCTGGCAGCACCTGCGCTACTACGACATGCTTGATATCCTCGAGAGTGCAGCAGCACAGATTGACTACTACTATAGCCGACCACGTTGAGAGTGAAGAATAGGGAGGAGGATGGCGTGTGGGGATCTTATCCTTCCACTTTGATAGCTGGCAATGGCGTTTTCCAGGGGTAGACACCCTGAAACTGATCCAGATCTATCAGGAGCCTGACATGCTCGATCGTGTGTGTATGGCACATCGGACGATTGTTCAGAACTCTATCAGCGTCCTACAGAGTATGGGTTTGCTCACCTTCGCCGACACGCAGCACGAACCTGTAACGCGCATGGTTCATGTCCCGCCTATAACTCTATTAGAATGAGGACGGTGACACGTCCTTCGGGTGTGGGCGGCAGGATATGTCCTGTTGCATCAATCGCAAAATGTTCGTGCCATCGTTCCATTCTCGGGTTAAAAAACGGTGTGAGTACGCCTGTTTTGGGATCAAGCGATCCCAAATCGGTGCCTTTGGCGCGATTGCAAAATGGGCAGGCCAGCGCCAAATTTTCGGCGGTAGTCGAACCACCATGCTTTTCAGAGATGATGTGTTCGATTTCAAAAGTCAGAAATCCGACTTCCTGCGGATAGCGGCAGTATTCGCAGCACCCGGCTGCCCCCTCAGTCACCATGCGGCGCAGCGCAGTCGGAACATACGTACTGGTCATGGTGTGCGTACCAGTTGCTTATATGCATGCGCTTTGGCCAGGCGTACGAGATGCTCGATCGTCAGGTAGCGGTCAAGCTCTTTTTCTTCCTGCATGGGGAGCTGCCCCTGCTTGCTGCGTGCCAGCAAATCACTGACCCGCGCCTGCAGTTCTGGCGATGGGGTGAGCGCCATGATTTCTTTGGGCGTAGGCTGGCTCGCCAGCAGCACCATAAGTGTTTCCTCATCGCCAGAAATGGCATTGCGCTCGGCAAGCAGTAGCTGGATGCCGCGCTCGATGACTTCTGGCAGGCGGTCTTGAAACTGTTGTAATGGCTGCCCGATAGCATCGGGGATGTGAATAATGACTTCCATTCCGTTAGCTCCTCATTCCTTCTCGTTTATGCTAATTCCTATAGCGTCGTAGCATACACGGGAAATACTTTTGCCTGCATAGTACCTATTTTACGTTCAGAACAACTGAACCTATGTTCTCAACAATCTCTGCGCTTTTATGTCCGTACATTGTAGGCCTTGACACACCTATGACGAAGCAAAAAGACTGCTGGGGTCGAATCTCTTTAGAAAGCCTGATGTAATTTTCTGCCAGAAAATACATTGCTCCTCTATTAGTTATTGCTGTCTGGCCACATATTAAAAAGATTGGTTTTGATTTTTCTCCTGGGTATAGTCGCGCCAGGAGAGCATACTCATGCTCATCCTTCTCTCGGAGAAATGCTCTTTCTCCAGCTACCAGTGCCAGAGATTCATGCGCATCGTCATACGGCTTGAAAGAAACGTTTTTTTTAATCTTTCCATATGTGCTTTTGATCGTTGATTCGAGTCCGGGCCACCCACGCAAAACTCTGTAACCTGGCCTACGCCCTCGATAGCCAGGTCATACGGTGTACCTTTTATCATAAGCAAACCGATGTTTGCAGTCGTGGTCGGATGTAGAATGGCTTGGTGTATTGAGCCGACACGCTCGACGTTCTGTTGCATTGATTCTTCCCGCATATTCACTCGTCTTCTCCCTCCTCACTCTCTCTCCTCCCCAACCCCACCTCTCCCACTCGGGACGTACGCCAGTCGCCCAGAGCCTGCGCCTGCGCCACGCGCTCGGCCAGGTTGCGCACTGGCCCGGTGACGCAGCTGATGTCGGCTCCGGCGGCGGCGAAGAAAGGCACAATGTCCTCTGACGTTGGCTTGCCGCGTCGTTTGAAGAGTTCGAGCAGGGCCAGGTCGCGGGTGATGAATGACTTTGGTTCGCCGGGTAGCGCGGGCCAGTCACGGTCGAGGATGGGGAAGATGGTCAGGAAGTAGACAAAGTCTTCCTCGCTCAGACCATAGAGATCGGCGACGAGGGCGTCGATTTCGGCCATAAGCTTTGCACATTCAGTATAATCTGTTGCTCCTGAGTCTAGTGACCACTTTTCATCAGTAAGGAGCGACCACAGATCTGCAAACTCTTCCGTTATGCGTAGCAATCTTGCAACTCATGGCACAATCTCGTCAAAGTGAGGATTGCCACTCTCCAGACGAGGTATTGGTAATTTTTTTCAAAATAAAATGGCTAACATCATTTTTGATCTGAAGGCGTGTTACAAAGTCAAGAACAAACGAATTAAGCAAAGCTATCAAGAATCCCTCAACTCGGTAATCGGCTATAGACCCTCTCTTTGCATACGCAATTTGCAGGGTATTACCCGTAACTGAGCACGGTGAGATGATAGAAGAGACAACCGTGCGAGTGTTTGTCGGACCTGTCACCCGACAAATAGCTACACGCCAGTCAAGACATCTTTCTCTCCGTTCTTCCAGCGACTTCGTTGCCACCAGCAGATACACCTGTGGCGACGCGGTCTGCCCATAGCAATCAATACGCCCGTTGCGCTGCTCGTAGCGGTTCGGGTTCCAGGGAATTTCCAGATGCACCAGGGCATTGCAGGTCTTCTGCAAGTTTATCCCTTCCGAGGCAGCATCCGTGCCGATAAACAACCGGACTGCCGGGTCTTCCAAAAAGCGCCAGCGTGCCGCCTCGCGCGCGTACGCTGGCGTGCCGCCGTGATAGGTGACATATTGCCCTGCATAGCCGTTCTGTTCCAGCACGGCAACCAGCATCGACAGCGTGTCCAGGAACTCGGTGAAGATAATCACTTTCTGGCTGACCAGTTGCCGGTTGAGCAGATCCAGCAACGCCCTGACCTTCGCCTCCTGCCCCAGTGGGATTTTCTGCGCCCGCTCCAACAGATCAGCCAACACCTCGTCTTCCGTGCGACCATCCGGCAGAGTCATAGCATCCACCAGCAGATCGGTCTGGGCACGATTGTCGGTCACATCCTCCTCATCCGGAGTCAGCACCTCACCACGCACCCGTTTGAGCCGATTCTCCAGACTGATTCGGCAGGTGTGCTCACTGGAGGCCAGGCGCTTGCGCAGAAAGGTTTCCAGGAAGGTGTCCCCCATGGCCTTGCTGCGTTCACCGGTTGCTTCAAGCTGTTGCGTGCGCTGGCGCAGCAGCTTGGCATAGGCACATACCCCTGTATCCAGCGTGCGCTCGGCCCGGCTGCGATAGGGTTCGACATCAAGCATATGGATCTGGCGGCGCAGAAAGCGGCTACCATCCGCCCGCACCACCTGTGTTTTCAGCCGCCGCACACTCAGTGGGCGCACAATCTCCGCACTGAGACGATCCGGGTCAACCACACTATACCCATCAAGCAAACGCAGCAACGATGCAAACGATTCCCCCTTGCCATAGTGGGGCGTGGCCGTGAGCAGCAACAGCGCCTCGCAGCGGTCAGCCACGACCCGCCCCAGGTCGGCCAGCAGTTTGCGCCCCCCCCCC
>RRYU01000201.1_pt1 | contig 52951 bp, 44 predicted proteins | sample 2162651 | NCBI WGS metagenome assembly RRYU01 (sample SAMN10267283, study PRJNA491782) | microbial mat metagenome | isolation source: biomat in the production well | place: Japan: Minami-Kanto gas field, natural gas well KTG3 | collected 2017-06
AATGGTGCCGGCAAGACGACGCTGATCCGCGTTGCCCTGGGGCTTTTGCCCCCAAGCAAGGGCAAGGTTTACCTGAGGCAGGGCCTGCGGATCGGCTACATGCCGCAGCGCTTGCAGCTCGATCCGACATTCCCGCTTTCGGTCAGGCGTTTCCTTGCGCTGGCCCGCCCGGATGCAGCTTCCGTTATGCTTGATGCGCTTGGGGAGGTCGGGGTTGGACATGTCGCCGATTCCGCATTGAACAGCCTTTCCGGCGGTGAGCTGCAGAGAGTCCTCCTGGCCCGGGCTCTGCTGCGCGAGCCCGACCTGCTGGTCCTCGACGAGCCGGTTCAGGGGGTTGATGTCCATGGGCAGGTTGAGCTGTACCAGCGCATTGCGCGGATCCGCGACCAGCGCAACTGTGCGGTGCTGATGGTTTCCCATGATTTGCACCTGGTGATGGCCGCGACGGACCGGGTGGTCTGTCTCAACAAGCACATCTGCTGCAGCGGCACCCCCGAGGTGGTGACGGCAGACCCGGCCTATCTGGAACTGTTCGGCCCACTCGCCGCGCAGAGCCTGGCCATATATACCCATGACAGCGAACATCGCCACGATTGCAACCACAAACATCTGTAAAGGTCGCGGATATGGATGATTTTCTTTTCAGGGCACTGCTTGGCGGTATCGGCGTTGCCTTGGTCGCGGGCCCTTTCGGTTCATTCGTGGTCTGGCGGCGCCTCGCCTATTTCGGCGATACCCTGGCGCATTCGGCATTACTGGGCGTAGCGCTTGGTTTCCTGTTGCAGGTGAACCTGACCCTGGGTATCGTCGTGGTCTGCCAGGGCCTCGCAGTCATGCTGTTTCTCGGCCAACGCCAGCGCCAGCTGGCAAGTGACACCCTGCTCGGGATCTTCGCTCATGGCGCACTGTCTTTGGGGCTGGTGGTTCTGGCCTTTATGGATGACGTGCGGATCGATCTGCTGGCCTATCTGTTCGGTGACATCCTCGCCATTACCCGAGTCGACCTGTTATGGATTTACGGCGGCGGCGGGCTGGCCCTGGCCGGGCTGCTCATGATCTGGAAACCCTTGCTGGCGATTACCATCCATGAGGACCTGGCGCGGGTCGAGGGGATAGCTGTCGATCGGATCAACTGGGCCTTCCTCGGCCTGATTGCCCTTGCGGTCGCCCTGATGATGAAAGTCGTCGGCATGCTGCTGGTGACTTCGCTGCTGATCATCCCGGCCGCGGCGGCGCGTCGCTTTGCTCCCAATCCGGAGCTTATGGCGATCCTCGCCAGTCTGTTCGGCTGCTGTGCGGTTGGCGGCGGGCTTTATGGCTCCTTTGTCTGGGATACTCCCACCGGGCCTTCGATTGTCGTCGCGGCCTGTCTGCTCTTCCTGTGCTCTTACCTGTTCCCGGCCGGGTTCGGCTCAAGGCTTTCCGGCGGTGGCCCTCCGGCGAGCTGAGCTGCCGCCGGCTTTATCCCAGCGCCTGAAACGCCTTGCGGGCGGCAGCAATCGTCTGGTCGAGGTCTTCGGTTGAATGGGTCGCGCTCATGAAGCCGGCCTCGAACTGGGACGGTGCGATGTTGACGCCCTGGTCAAGCAAGGCACGGAAGAACTTGCCGAAGGCTGCGGTATCACTTTTCGCGGCATCAGCGAAGTTGGCGACCGGCCCCTGGGTGAAATAGGTGCAGAACATGCCGCCGACCCGCTGGAAGCAGGTCGGCACAGGGCTGGCCTTTGCCGCGTCGCGCAGCCCCTGTTCAAGGTAGGCGCTCTTCTGCTCGATCAGTTCGTAAAAGCCGTCTTCCTGCAGCAATCTCAGGGTGGTGATGCCGGCGCTCATGGCCAGTGGATTGCCCGACAAGGTCCCGGCCTGGTAGACGCCGCCTTCCGGTGAAAGGTGGGTCATGATCTCCCGCTTGCCGCCGAAGGCGCCGACCGGCAAGCCGCCGCCGATGATTTTGCCGAGGCACACCAGGTCGCCGTAAACATTGAAGCGCTGTTGGGCGCCGCCGTAGGCGACCCGGAAGCCGGTCATGACCTCGTCGATGATGAGGACGATCCCTTCGGCTGTACAGAGTTCGCGCAGCCCCTCGAGAAAACCTGGTGCGGGCGGCACACAGCCCATGTTGCCGGCGATCGGTTCGAGGATGATGCAGGCGATCTCATCCTGATTGGCTGCCACCATCTGTTTGACTTCGGCCAGATCGTTGTAGGTCGCGGTCAGCGTGTACTTGGCAAAGTCGGCCGGGACTCCAGGCGAAGTCGGCACTCCGAAAGTAGCCAGGCCAGAACCGGCCTTGACCAGCAGGGAATCGGCATGGCCGTGGTAGCAGCCGTCGAACTTGAGGATCTTGTCGCGGCCGGTATAGCCGCGCGCCAGGCGGATGGCACTCATGGTCGCCTCGGTGCCGGACGACACCATGCGCACCTTTTCGATGTTCGGGTAGGCCGCGCAAACCATTTCGGCGAGTTCAATCTCCAGTTCGGTCGGGGCGCCGAATGAGGCGCCGGTCGCCGCGGTGTACTGGATGGCCTCGACAACCTTCGGGTGGCAGTGACCGAGAATCATCGGTCCCCAGGAGCCGACGTAGTCGATATAGCCGTTGCCGTCGGCATCGTAGATGCGCGAACCTTCGGCGCGGGTGATGAACAGCGGGTCGCAGCCCACCGATTTGAAGGCACGGACCGGACTGTTGACGCCGCCGGGGATGACGGACTGGGCCTTGTTGAAAAGAGCTGAGGATTTGCTGTGTTGCATGGGAACCTCCCGTTTGCTATGTCAGTAACGAAATGTTTCGTGGTGAAGGCATATATTAAACATGAACGGGCTGGAACGGAACCCTTTTCTTGGTTGACTCAGGCTGTTGATTCCCATTTAGCGAGCTATCCTTCATTTTATTCAGTTGAGACTGTAGTGACATGGGGCAGCCTGGTAACATGCTGGATGTCCCGACTCGAAAGCCGCCATGGGCTTTCGGTCATGAAGGTGATTTGTTAGCCGAGTCATCTGCCGGCTCTTCAGGAATTTTTGCTTCGTGCCATACGGCAACAATCCATACGTCGTTATCTTTGACGCGGTAAAAAAACCGGTAGGGTGCAACGATCATCTCGCGATAATGAATGTCTGGAAACTCCGGAAGGATTCGCCCGGACTCAGGATGGTCACGGAGTCGCAAGAGAACTTTTTGCAGGTTATCCGTTACGGTAGCGCATTTCCAGCTTCTTCGAATCTTCGACACGCAATACGTCACCGGAAAGACGTTTGCCATCTGCCTAGATTAAATTGTTAGTTGCCCTTCCGTGACACTAGTGCTAACATTTGTGTACACACTAATTGCGGGAGCAACCTATGGATACTAGAATTCAATTTCGTGTTGACGAAGAAACAAAACGCTTAGCCCAGCAAATGGCTGAAAGCCAAGGGCGCACCCTTAGCGACGCTTGCCGTGAACTAACTGAGCAGCTTGCTGAGCAACAACGCAAGGCTTTGTCTCATGATGCTTGGCTTACCGAACAAGTAAACCTTGCGTTCGACAAACTTGATTCCGGCAAGGCTGTGTTCGTCGACAATGACTCTGCAAAAACACAAATGGCTGAACGTAAAGCTAAGGTTCGCAATCGGGGTCACCAATGATTTTTTGGGAAGAAGAATCTTTAAATGATCGTGAGAAAATTTTCGAGTTTCTTTACGTCTTCAACCCAGATGCTGCTGAAAAAACAGATGAAATCATTGAAGCTAAAGTTGAAAACTTAATTGAACAATCTTTAATGGGCGTTCAACGGGATGGAATTCGAGGCCGATTGCTCATTATTCCTGAAATTTCAATGATCGTATCTTATTTTGTTGACGGATCCACGATTCGCATTCTGCGAATTCTTCACCAAAAACAAAAGTTCCCTATTGAGTAGCTGAAATCATTTTTGCATCTAACGATTGTATTCACGCGCCAGCGTAGCAGGTCACGTGCAATGAATGGATAGCCTGCCCTTGACATAAAACCATTCTGAAACCATAATGGAACAAAAAAGCCAGGGAGGCCAATATGCCAGCGCTAACGATCAAAAATATCCCCGATAACCTTTACGATAAACTCAAAAAGACAGCACAATCCCATCATAGAAGTCTTAACAGTGAGATTATACATTGTCTTGAAACCGTTCTGGTGCCTCAAAAAATAGACGTTTTAGAAACGTTGCAAAGAGCTCGAAAGTTAAGAGCTCAAATTCCCGAAGGTGCAATCACCTCTGCTGACATTGATGATGCAATCAAGCAGGGACGGCCATGATCGTTGTAGATACGAATATTCTTGCTTATCTCTATCTTCCTACTGAACACACTCAGAAGGTCGAAGCACTTCTGGCCAAGGATCCTGAATGGATTGCCCCAACCCTTTGGCGTAGCGAATTCAGAAATGTGTTGGCGCTCTATTTGCGCAAAGGCTTGCTGACATTTGATCAAGCCCTGGAAATCCAAAACGAGGCTGAGGCGCTTTTGCAAAATAACGAGTTTATCGTAACCTCTCTTGATGTTCTGCAACTGGTGCAAAATAGCGAATGCTCAGCATATGACTGCGAATTTGCCGCCTTAGCTCAAAGCATGAACGTACAACTGATCACAATGGACAAAAGAATCCTCAATAATTTTCCCGACACAGCGAAACCTTTGTTGTGAAAATCCATGGCTGCGAAATTAGCTGAGCTGCGGGCCAGTGACCTAAATCGAAATCGAAATCATCGAAATCATCGAAATCGGAGTAGAGTAAGGAGGAGGGGCAGGTAACCCCTGCTCCTTACTCTACCCTATTAATGTCCCCTATTACAGTATTACAGGGCACAGGATAAGACACAGGCTAAGGGTTATAACCCCGAAGCTTAAGGTTTAAAACTTTGCGAACTTGGCGAACTCCGCGTGAGACGCTTTTGGGTTGATTCCCGCGTTCACCGCCCCGCGCCCTCACGGCAGGCACTCGGCGACCAGGTCGAGGATGTGTACGGCCTTCTGCCGGCCGCCGGCGTGATTGATGCTGTCCTGGAGCTGCATGATGCAGCCGGGGCAGTCGGTTGCCACCAGGTCGGCACCGCTCGCTTCAATGTGGACGGCCTTTTTGGCGCCGATCTGCTTGCTGGTTGCATAATGGTAAACCGAATAGGTGCCACCCATGCCGCAGCAGGTGCCGGCATCTTCCATTTCCACGTAATCGACCTGAGGCAGGGCTTCAAGAATCTGGCGCGGCTGCCGGGTAATGCCCTGGGTGCGCAGATGACAGGGGTCATGGTAGGTGACGCGGACTTTCTCCTGCGGAGCCGGTAGTTTCGCAAGCTCTTCGGCGAAGCCCTGTTCGCTGAGGAACACAAAGATGTCTTTGACCTTGTCGGTCAGCGGATCGAATTCGCTTCCCAGCTGGGCATAGATTTCGCCGAGACCGGCATTGCACGAGGCGCAGGCGGTCACGATCCAGTCGACCGGTTTCGCGGAAAGGGCCGCCAGGTTCTGCTCGGCCAGCTGTTCGACCGTTCTGCCATCACCGGCACTCACCGCCGGCAGGCCGCAACAACCCTGGTCCTTGGGGATCAGGATATTGACGCCGAGAAATGTCAGCGTTTTGAGCATCGCCTCACCGATCTCCGGGTACATGTAGTTGATGGCACAGCCGGTGAAGAAGGCAATGGTCGGCCGGTTTTTGTCGCCGGCAATAAAGTCGGGGTGGCGCTCCCGGAAAGGTTGTGCCGTCAGCTGGGGCAGGGTGCGGTCCCGGCTGATAAAGGGCGCCGGGAAACGCAGCCTGAGGCCGCTACCTTCGGGGAGTTTCTTGAACAACACCGAGGAGAGCGCGCTACCGCCCTTGGCCAGGGCTTTCATCAAGCCCTGATGTTTGAGCACCGTTGTGACCCCTTTGCCGAAGGTCGACAGCCCCTTGCGTTGGGCGATTTCACGCCGGGTTGCGGCAACAATTTCTTCGGTCGGAACCTTGTTGGGGCACTGCGCGTGGCAGCTGCCGCACAGCAGGCACTGGGACATGTCGAGCAGAAACTTGGCTTCGAGATCGATTTCACCATCGAGCAGAGCCTCGGCCAGGGCGATCTTGCCGCGGGCGACGGTGCCCTCCAGTTTCTCGGCAGCAAAGACCGGACAGTGGGCCCGGCAAGTCCCGCACATCACGCACTGCTCGATTTCTTTGCGATAGGCTTCGAGGTTTTTGCTTTTTGCCATTTTGATAACAACGATTACGGTCCAAGGCCGCGCGCCGGCAACCATGGGGGGGCGCGTCTGTGCCGTGCCGATTTCGCTCTCCTGATCTAATTAAGGAAGATTTTGCCCGGATTGAGGATGTTATTGGGATCCAGGGCCTGTTTGATCGTCTTCATGTAGGCCGTGGCGGCAACCGACAGCTCCATGGAAATATACGGCGCCTTCATGATGCCGATACCATGTTCGCCGCTCATGGTCCCACCCAGAGCCAAAGTCTCTTTAAAAATTTCTTCAATGGCCTGTTCGGCTTTCTGCAGTTGACCTGCCTGCTTGCGGTCGACCATGACATTGACGTGAATATTGCCATCGCCGGCATGTCCGAAGTTGACGATGGGGATATCATGCCGGCTGCTGATGGTTTCGATCTTGCGGATCATTTCCGGCACTTTACTGCGCGGTACGCAGATGTCCTCGTTGAATTTGTCCGGATTGACCTTGCGCAGGCTCGGAGATACCGAGCGGCGGATTTTCCAGAGGGCTTCACTCTCTGCAGCGGTCGCGGCGATGCGGATTTCGACGACTCCCAACTCCTGAATGATATCCGCGATACGCTGCGCCTGGCGGTCTATGACGTCGGCATCACCGTCGACCTCGATGATCAGCGCAGCGCGCGCCTCCTCGGGGACTTCAAGATCGGTGGCCTGGCGTACGCATGCAAGCGCGGAAGAGTCCATGAATTCGAGTGTGGTCGGAATAATTTTGCCGCGAATGATGGCTGAAACCGACCTGGCCGCGCCGTCGATCGAATCAAAGAGCACCAGCATGGTTTTCTTCGCTTCGGGAAGCGGCAACAACTTGACAATGATTCTGGTTATCACCCCGAGGGTCCCCTCGCTGCCGACCATCAGTTTGGTCAGGTCGTAGCCGACCACGCCTTTCATGGTCGGTCCTCCGGTTTGGATGATGTCACCGTTCGGCGTGACCACTTCGAGCCCGAGGATGTAGTCTTTGGTGACGCCATACTTAACGCAGCGCGGGCCACCGGCACACTCGGCGACGTTGCCGCCGAGTGTCGAGAACTTGAGCGAGGCCGGATCGGGAGGATAAAAAAGCCCGACTTTTTCGACCGCCTTTTGAAATTCTCCGGTCACCACGCCAGGTTCAACAGTGGCCACCAGATTCTCCTCGTCGATATCGAGAATCCTGTCAAGGCGGGTGGTGACCAGTACGATGCCGCCTTTGGTCGGCAGACTTCCTCCGGAAAAGCCGCTGCCGGCACCCCTTGGAAAAACCGGAATGTTCTCAACATTGGCGAGCTTAAGTATCTCGCTGATTTCCTCCGCAGAGCCCGGATGGACCACAACTTCGGGGAGAAAATTCTGTTGCGTGGCATCGTAGGAATAACAGATGCGGTCGGCCTTTTCCGTCATGACATGGTGTTTGCCGACGATCTTTTCAATTTGGTGTATAATGCGTTTGGCAAGCATTGGCGGTTTTCCTTCATGCGGTCGTATGTCCGCCCCTTTCTGCAAAGAGTCAGGACGATGGTTTTTAACATGTTACCAGGGAGTATTTTCGTTTGCATCCCGGTCTGTCAAGCATGGCACATCTGCATATTTCCGGCAACTGGGGCGGCCGGAATTTCCAAAACACAGTTCTAAATATTTTTAGTAAAAATAAAAAAAATCCCTTTCTATGAACCTTAAGGGGTGTTAACTTATACAGGTTTGTGAGTCCGTGAGTGGTCCTTTGCCGGAAAAGCAGGGCAAGGGCGCATCAGTAAGCAGCGATGCGGTTTTATGCACTCGAGGTCCCCGGCGTGGGGACAGCTAACATATCTCATTTTTTGTCGAGGAGTCACGATGAATATTCATGAGTACCAAGCCAAAGCGATCCTGCGCAATTTCGGGGTTCCCGTTCCCGAAGGGCACGTGGTCTACAACAGCAATTCGGCTCGCGACTGGGCCAAGCGCCTCGGTGATGGCCCCTGGGCGGTCAAGGCGCAGATCCATGCCGGCGGACGCGGCAAGGGCGGCGGGGTCAAGATCGCCAAGACTCCGGATGAGGTCAAGCAGTTTGCGCGGGACATGTTCGGCATGACTTTGGTGACCCACCAGACCGGACCAGAAGGCAAGGTCGTCAAGCGGGTGCTGATCGAGCAGGGTTGCAATATCGCCGACGAGTTCTACGTATCTTTCCTGGTCGACCGGGCCACGGACAAAGTCACCCTGATGGCCTCGGCGGAAGGTGGCATGGATATCGAAGAGGTGGCCGCCAAAACCCCGGAAAAGATTTTTTTCGAAGCGGTTGACCCGACGGTTGGTCTGACGGCTTTCCAGGCTCGCAAGCTCGGTTTCAAACTCGGCTTTGAAATTGCCCAGGTCAAGCAGGCCGTACCCCTGCTGATGAATCTTTACAAGGCGTTCGTTGACGCCGACTGTGCCCTGCTGGAAATCAATCCGCTGGTGCTGACCGGAGAGGGCAATCTCTTGTGTCTCGATGCCAAGCTGAATTTTGATGACAATGCGTTGTTTCGCCACCTGCGGATTCGCGATCTGCGCGATTACGACGAAGAGGATGCCAACGAAATCGAAGCCTCGCAGTATGATCTTTCCTATATCGCGCTGGACGGCAATATCGGCTGTCTGGTTAACGGCGCCGGCCTGGCGATGGCGACCATGGATATCATCAAGCATTACGGCGGCGATCCGGCCAACTTTCTGGATGTCGGCGGCGGTGCGACCATTGAACGGGTCACCGAAGCATTCAAGATCATTTTGTCCGACGACAAGGTGAAGGGCATTCTGGTCAACATCTTCGGCGGCATCATGAAATGCGACGTCATTGCCATTGGTGTCATCGAGGCGGCCAAGCAGATCGGCGTTGACGTCCCGCTGGTCGTGCGTCTCGAGGGAACCAACGTGCAGAAAGGCAAGCAGCTGCTGGCCGAGTCCGGCCTGAATATCATCGCTGCCGACGGTATGGCCGACGCCGCCGAGAAAATTGTCAAAGCGGTTCAGGGATAAGCTCGTGAGCGGTGAGGACTCAAGGGTGTGGGCCGAGTACTCTTTGCGTCTGACGTCTGACCTTAGCAAACAGGAGAAATAAATCAATGAGCATAATGGTTGATAAAAATACCAAAGTCATTACCCAGGGGATTACGGGAGCGACCGGCCTGTTTCATGCCCAGGGCGCGCGCGATTACGGTACGCAGATGGTCGGTGGGGTGTCCCCCGGTAAAGGCGGCACCGAGATAGACGGTTTCCCGGTGTTCAATACGGTCGAGGACGCGGTGGCCGCCACCGGCGCGAATGCTTCGGTGATCTATGTGCCGCCGATCGGGGCTGCCGATGCGATCATGGAAGCGGTCGATGCCGGCCTCGACCTGGCGATCTGCATCACCGAAGGGGTGCCGGTACTCGACATGGTCAAGGTCAAGCACTACATGAAGGGCAAAAAGACCCGCTTGATCGGTCCGAACTGTCCGGGGGTGATCACCCCGGGCGCGTGCAAGATCGGCATCATGCCCGGCTATATCCACAAACCGGGCCCGGTCGGCGTCGTGTCGCGTTCCGGCACTCTGACCTATGAAGCGGTGTGGCAGCTCTCCACCCGCAATGTCGGCCAGACCACCTGCGTGGGGATTGGCGGCGATCCGGTCAACGGCACCAATTTCGTCGATTGTCTGAAGCTGTTCGAGGCGGATCCCGCTACTGAGGCGGTCATCATGATCGGTGAGATCGGTGGCGATGCCGAAGAAATGGCGGCGGAATTCGTTCGCGATCACATGACCAAGCCGGTGGCGGCGTTCATCGCCGGCGCGACGGCGCCATCCGGCAAACGCATGGGTCACGCCGGTGCGATCATTTCCGGTGGCAAGGGCGGCGCCGAGGACAAAAAGGCGTTCCTGCGCGAGTGCGGCGTAAGTGTCGCCGATTCACCGGCGGAGATGGCGGACGCACTGTTCAAGATTTATACGCCGTCGTGATCCGGACGGGTAGGTCGAAGTGAAATAGAAAGAGCCTCCCGACCATCAGGGGGCTCTTTTTTTCGATGCAATGGCCGGACCGGGTCTGCACGCTGCCGTCTTGCGAAACAGGATGGGACCCAGGTATGATCTGCCAGGTTGATTGCCACCTTCTTCTGAAAGTCATTGCTGATGAGATATCCCGATTATATCGAACAGGATCTTGAATTCCCTGAATTCTACCGGGTCAGAATGCATTATGCGGATGATCGGCTGGAGGATGTTGAAGCTGCGATCGTGTGCAACATGGAGAAGATCCTGCGGGGAAGCGGCATCCGCCCCGGCGATAGCGTCGCGATTGCCGTCGGCAGTCGAGGTATCAGCAACCTGGCCCCGATGGTTCGCGCCATCTGCGCACAACTTAGCGGACACGGTGCTGAGCCCTTCGTTTTTCCGGCAATGGGCAGTCATGGCGGGGCCACCCCGCAGGGCCAGCGCGGAATTCTCGAGCAACTCGGCGTGACCGAGGAGTTCATCGGGGCACCGATCCGGTCTTCCATGGATGTGGTCCAGGTGGCCAGCCTGCACGGTGAAGTCCCGGTCTATTTTTCCCGAGATGCCCTTGCCGCGGACCATTCGATTTGTCTGAACCGGGTCAAGTTACATACCAAGTTCAAGGCGCCCGTCGAGAGCGGTCTCAGCAAGATGCTTTGTGTCGGCATGGGCAAGCATGCCGGCGCCCTGGCCTGGCACAACTGGGCCCTGAAGTACGGTTTTTATCCTTTACTGCGCGATATGACAGCTGAAATTATTGCCCGCACAAACCTCCGTTTCGGCATCGGCATCGTCGAGGATGCCAATGAGCAGACGGCGCACATAGAGGCCATCCCGGCCGAGGAAATCCCGGCCCGGGAGCCGGTTTTGCTGAAAAAGGCGAAAAGCTATTTTCCGAAGTTGCCGGTTGGAGATCTGGATGTTCTGGTGGTCCGCGTGGTCGGTAAGGAAATCAGCGGCAGCGGCATGGACCCGAATGTCACCGGACGGGGCAGTGATCTGATGGAGGATGATTTTTCGGAATGCCTGAGGGCAACCCGGATCGCCGTCCTGAATATGTCGGAAAAGACGGCCGGCAATGGCATCGGCATCGGCCTTGCCGACTTTATAACGGAAAAGGTTTTCCGGCAGCTCGATTATGAGAAGATGCTGATGAACGCGTTGACCAGTGTGTCGATCAGGAAGGCTTTCATTCCGGTGCGCATGCCCGACGAACGCAAGGCGATTCAGGCGTGTTTCACAACCCTGGGGCCGGTCAGCGCGCGGGATGTGCGGGCGATCATCATCCGCGATACCCTGCACGTTTTCGAATTCTTGGCGAGCGCTGCGTTGCTCGCGGAACTTCAGAACATCCCTGCCGCAGAAATCCTTGGCAAATGCCGTCTTGAGTTTGATGAGAGCAACACTTTGCTGACAGATCTGTAGCGCCACCAGCAGTTGGCTGGCTTGGCATCCCGGGGCTGGCGACGAAGCTCATTTTGCCGCCGGTCCGACCGGACCCGTCTCGTCAGAATTGCCTCGCACGACCTCAATCTGGAGTTTCCGCTCCGTGGTTTCTTTACACCGGCAGTCACGGCCGGTGTCGGCTGACGGATGTCAGCCTCCGCGCAGCCCCTTGCGCCTGACCAGCAGTCCGACGGCCAGACCGGCAAATGCGATCAGGAAAGCAAGAAATGCGATTAAGAAAACCTTCACGGTTTGACCTCACCCAGCAGGGCCTGAAACGCTGGACTGGCATAAACTTCCAGCGATGTCTTTTCGTGGATGAAAAAATAAGCGGCAATCTGCTGTTCTTCACAGAATTGACGGGCCTTTGCCACCCCCATGACCATGAGCGCAGTGGCTAGCGCATCGGCGCGAGCACAACTCGCGTTGAACACCGTCACTGACGCCAGCCTGTTGCGACTCGGTTTGCCGCTGAGCGGGTCCAGGGTGTGTGCATAGCGTTGTCCGTCTTCCAGATAGAAGTTTCGATAATTCCCTGAAGTTGCCAGCGCCGTATCTGTGAGGCGGAAGATCACCGCGACTTCTCGCCGGTCTTCAAGCGGCTTCTCGATGGCGATCCGCCAGGGGGTGCCATCGCTGCGGTGACCGGAAGTCTGCAATTCGCCGCCGATTTCCGCAAGGTAATTGCTGATGCCTTGCTGTTCGAGCAACTCTGCAAGGGCATCGACGGCATAACCTTTGGCAATGGCCGAAAGGTCGATGCGTAACTCGGGGTGCTGCTTGCCGATCGCTGCCGGCGTGGTGCGCAGCCGGATGTTTCGGTACCCGACCCGGCTCAGAAGTTGGGCGATCTCTTGATCAGACGGAATCTTTTCTGCCCGTTTTTGGGCACCGAATCCCCACAGCTCGACCAGGGGGCCGACGCTGATATCGAAAGCGCCGTTGGTCAGATTGCTGATCTCCAGCGCCAGCCCGATGACCTCTGCGGTTTCGGCGGAAATGGCGAACCAGTCGGTACTCGCGTGGTCATTGAAGCGTGAGACCTCTGACATGGGGTCATAGGTGGACATCAGGCCGTTGATCTGATCGAGGCGCTCCTGCAGCCGTTGTCGCAGGGCGGCGGCATCGCCTCCGGCGGGGTCTGCCAGCATGCTCACCGACCAGGTCGTGCCCATGGTCTGACCGGAGAGGTGTACGGTCTCTGCTGGTTGGTTGCGTTCGCAGCCGCCGGCGAAAGCCAGCAGAAGCAGGACGATCAGCGCATAACAGAGACGAGGCCGCATGCTAGAGGTCTGCCAGCCCCTGGGCGTGGCGGATCATCCGCTTCATGGCCTTTTCTTCCTGCAGTTTCAACGTTTGAAAGACCTCGCGAGTCTTTTTGTCGGTACAGTGTTCGGCGGCATGATTGAAATAGGTGATCAGGGTATTCTTGTAGCGGACGGCGGCCTTGATCAACTGGTCGAGATCGGTTCTGGCCGATTCATCGAGAACATCCGCCGGTGCCTGGGGAAAATTGACCTCCAACCCGGTCAGCCAGTGATCGAGCACCTTGTGCGGGGCACCATGACAGAACTCACCCAGAGCCAGAGCCCGGTGCTGCTCATGGTCGATCAGATAGTCGAGCATCAAACGCACCCGGGGTGATACGTTACCTTCCTGCAGTTCCTGATAGAAGCCGCTGACTTTTCGATGATAGGCCGGCGCCAGCTGCTGCAGAATCGTGCGGGTCTGTTCATAGCGCATGGTCAGCTCCTAAATCCCGAAGTCGTCATAGCGGATATTGTCCTCTTCCACGCCCAGGTTGTAAAGCATGTCTCCTGCCGCCTTGTTCATCATCGGTGGACCGCACATGTAATATTCGCAGTCCTCAGGCGCCGGATGGCTGGCGAGGTAGGTGTCGTGCAGATATTGGTGGACGAAACCGGTGGCGCCGGTCCAGTTGTCCTCCGGCAGAGGTTCGGAGAGTACCAGGTGCCATTCGAAATTGTCATGTCTGGCCTCCAGTTCGTCAAATTCCTCGACATAAAAGGCCTCGCGCAGGCTGCGGGCTCCGTACCAGAAGGAGATCTTGCGGGTTGAGTGCAGCCGCTTGAGCTGGTCGAAAATATGCGACCGCATGGGCGCCATGCCGGCCCCGCCGCCAATAAAGATCATTTCAGCAGCTGTCTCCTTGGCGAAGAATTCACCGTAGGGTCCGGAGACTTCGACGGTGTCGCCCGGCTGCAGGGTGAAGAGGTAACTGGACATCTGGCCGGGAGGGGCTTCGGGGACCTGCGGCGGCGGGGGGCAGACCCGCACATTGAGCATGATGATCCCCTTTTCCTCCGGATAGTTGGCCATTGAATAGGCCCGCATGATGGTTTCCTCGACCTCGGAACGGTATTGCCAGAGATTGTATTTGTCCCAATCCGGCCGGAATCTTTCGGCGATTTCCATCGACTTGTATGCAGCGACATGCGGTGGTGCTTCGATCTGGATATAACCACCGGCACGGAAATCGAGGTCTTCTCCTTCCGGCAGCTCCAGCACCAGTTCTTTGATGAAGGTGGCGCGGCTCTCATTGGAGCGCACCCGGCAGGTCCACTTGCTGATCGAGAAAATTTCCGGGGGCAGCTCAAGCTCCAGATCCTGCTTGACACTGACCTGACACGACAGGCGATAGCCTTCCCGAGCTTCCCGTTTGGTAATGTGGGCAGTTTCGGTCGGCAGAATATCGCCGCCGCCAGCCTTGATCTTGACCCGGCACTGGGCGCAGGTTCCGCCGCCGCCGCAGGCGGAGGGGATAAAAATATCGTTGCTGCCGAGGACATTGAGCAGCTTGCCGCCCGGCGCCACGACCAGTTTTTTATCGTCGTCATGATTGATGTTGATGGTGATTTCGCCCGACGGGATCAGTCTCGCGCGGGCCATCAGGATCAGGGTCACCAGAACCAGGACGATGCCGGTAAAAATCAACACTCCTAAACCGATTTCAATCATCATACTTTCCGTTAGAGCTGGATGCCGGAAAACGCCATGAAGGCCATGGCCATCAAGCCGGTGATCATGAAGGTCAGTCCGAGCCCGCGCAGACCCTCAGGGACGTCGGCGTATTTCATTTTCTCGCGAATGCCGGCCAGGGCGATCAGGGCCAGCGCCCAGCCGGCGCCGCTGCCGAAACCGAAGACAACGCTTTCCGTAAAATTGTAATCACGCTCAACCATGAACAATGAACCGCCCAGGATGGCGCAGTTGACGGTTATCAGCGGCAGGAAGATGCCGAGTGCATTGTAGAGCGCCGGCACATAGCGATCGAGCACCATCTCGAGAATTTGCACCATTGCCGCAATCACGCCGATATAGCAGATCAGGCCGATAAAGGTCAGGTCGGTGTCAGCCATGCCGAGCCAACTGAGGGCCCCTTCTTTGAGCAGATACTGGTAGATGAGGTTGTTGACCGGGACGGTGATGGTCTGCACGACGATCACCGCAATGCCGAGCCCGACGGCGGTGTCGACCTTTTTCGACACGGCCAGAAAGGTGCACATGCCGAGAAAGAAGGCCAGCGCCATATTCTCGATAAAGATCGCACGCATCAGGAGGCTCAGATAATGTTCCATCATTTAATTGTCCTCCTCAACCTGTTCGGTTTTCCAGCAGCGCAGCGCCCAGATCAGCAGGCCGATGATGAAAAAGGCGCTGGGCGGCAGCAGCATCAGGCCGTTGGGCAGGTACCAGCCGCCATCATTGGTGCTCGGCAGGATCGTGAAGCCGAGCAGCTTGCCGGCCCCGAGCAGTTCGCGAAAAAATGCGACCAGGAGCAGCACGACACTGTAACCGAGGCCATTACCGATGCCATCGAGGAAACTCAGTCCCGGCGGATTTTTCATGGCGAAGGCCTCGGCCCGGCCGAGCACGATACAGTTGGTGATAATCAGACCGACGAAAACCGAGAGCTGTTTGCTGATGCCGAAGGCGTAGGCCTTGATAAACTGGTCGACGATAATGACCAGAGTGGCGATGATGGTGATTTCGACAATGATCCTGATGCTGTCGGGGATCTGCTTGCGGATCAGGCTGACCGAGACGTTGGAGCCGGCGATAACAAAAATGACCGCCAGGCACATGACGACCACCGTTTCCAGTTTGGAGGTCACCGCCAGGGCGGAACAGATACCGAGAATCTGCAGGCCGATCGGGTTTTTGTTGAATATCGGATCGAGCAAAACATCCTTAGGCGTGCTCATGGTGTGCCCCCTTGCTCTTGTAGCTTCTCAAGAAAAGGTTTGTAGCCGTCTTCCCCCAGCCAGTATTGCAACAGGTTGCCGACCCCCCGCGCGGTCAGGGTGGCGCCGGCCAGACCGTCAACCTGATGGACGGCGTTTGCCGAACTCTCATCGACGGAACCTTTTAGAACTTCAATGCGGGTCTTCCCCGACTCATCGTAAATTTTCTTGCCGGGCCATTGTTTGATCCAGTCCGGGTTGTCGATCTCGCCACCGAGGCCGGGGGTTTCGCCATGTTCGTAGAAAGCGAAGCCGTTCACTGTGGTCAGGTCCGCAGCCAGGGAGATGAAACCGTACATGGTTGACCACAGCCCCTTGCCGTGCACCGGCAGGATCACTTGCTGGATCTGGTCACCAGCCAGTACCAGGTAAACATCTTTGTAGCGGGAACGCCTCTTGATGTCGGCGAGATCACGCTCGGCAGGAATCTGGTAACTGGTTGCGGGATCGCGAGCGGCCGCCCGGCTGTCGAAAGTGGCTGGATCAAACGCCTGGCTGAACGTGTCCTCCTGCAGGTCGACAATACGGGCCTCGATCTTGCTGAACTGCTCCGCGACCGACCGACCCTCTTCATAGAGGCCCGCCGCCTGCAGAATGTTCTTGCGTTTTTCCTCGATCTTGTTGCGCTCCTGGCGACTGCTCAGGCCGACTGCCGCCGTTGAAACCAGAATGGAGCAGACCAGGCAAAGCAGGAAAGCAGTGACCAGGACTCTGGCAGGACTATTCCTGGACATGCAGCAGCCTCCGCTTGATGTGGTGTTTGAGGACCATCTGGTCGATTACCGGGGCAAAGACATTGCCGAACAGGATGGCCAGCATCATGCCTTCCGGGAAGGCTGGATTGACCACCCGGATCAGAATGCACATGGTACCGATCAGGAGACCATATAACCATTGCCCCTCTTCGGTCATGGCCCCGGACACGGGGTCGGTCGCCATGAAAACCAGGCCGAAGGCGAAGCCGCCGAGCGCGAGGTGCCAGAGCGGCCCCAGTTCGAACATCGGGTTGGTCGTGCTGCCGACAAGCTGGAACAAGATTGCCAGGCCGACTGCGCCGATCAGGCCCGACAGCATGATGCGCCAGGAGCCGATGCCGGTGAACACCAGTACGGCGGCGCCGAACAGGCAGGCGAGCACGGAGGTCTCCCCCATCGAGCCGGGGATTGTGCCGACGAAGGCATCGAACCAGCTGCTCACCGCGGTCACCGCCTGTACGCCCCCTTCCGCGGCACGACTCAGTGCGGTGGCTCCGCTGAAACCGTCCGCGGCCACCCAGACCGCGTTGCCGGAGATCTGTGCCGGGTAGGCGAAAAACAGAAAGGCCCGGCCGGTGAGCGCCGGATTGAGAAAGTTCTTGCCCGTTCCGCCGAAAATCTCCTTGCCGATGACCACGCCGAAACTGATCCCCAGTGCCACCTGCCAGAGCGGCAGGGTCGGCGGGCAGATCAGCGGGAACAGCGAACCGGTGACCAGGAACCCCTCGTTCAGTTCATGACGACGCACGATGCAAAACAGGGCCTCCCACAGCCCGCCGACGATGTTGGTGACCAGGTAGATGGGGATGAACCAGGCCGCGCCGAGCAGCAGGTTGTCGAGCAGCCGATCCGGGTTGCCCGAGTAGCCGAGGATGTCAAGCAGCGCCCCTCGCCAGCCCTCGACACTCCCGCCGGTGAGTTGCATGGCGCTGTTCGCCTGGTAGCCGGTGTTCCACATGGCCATGAAAAAGCAGGGCAAAAGCGCGATCACCACGGTGATCATCACGCGTTTCAGGTCGATTGCATCCCTGACGTGCGGCGCCCCTGCGGTGACTTCGCCGGGGGTATACATGAAGCTGTCGGCCGCCTCGAAAAGGGGATAGAGCCGTGCATATTTGCCCCCCTCGGTAAAGTGCGGGCGAATCTTGTCGAGAAAGTTGCGCAGTGCTTTCATCAGCCCTCTTCTTCTATCTTTTTCAGGGTTTGCCGTAAATGATGGCCGTAATTCATTTTCCCTGAACAGACAAAGCTGCACAGGGCGAGGTCCTCTTCATCCAGCTCCAGGCAGCCGAGATCCTGCGCCAGGTCGGTGTCGAGGGTGAGCAGCGAACGCAGCAGCCAGGTTGCCTTGATGTTGAGCGGCATGACCTTTTCGAAGGCGCCGATCGGCACCATGGCACGCAGACTGCCGTGCGTGCTGCTGGTCATCGGCAGTGACTGGCGCGGCAGCAGGGACGCGGCGAACACATTCTTCACGGAGAACTGTTTCAGGCCCGGCAGACTCCAGCCCATGAATTCACGTTGCCGGTCTTCGGCGATCACGGAAACCTGGTTGTGGTAGCGGCCGAGGAAATCGCTGGTCAGTGCGGCCTTGTGGCCATTCAGCACCGAGCCCGAAATGATCCGGTTCTCACCGGACTGCAACTCGCCGCTGACCAGTTCCGACAGACAGACGCCGAGCCGGGTGCGGATCAGACGCGGCGCTTTGACCGCCGGTCCGCAGAGGGCAACGATCCTTTCGGTGAGAATTCTGCCGGTAAGGAACAGGTGGCCGATGGCAATCACGTCCTGGTAACCGATGTGCCAGACCGTGCGTTGCTGATCTACCCGCTCGAGGAAATGAATGTGGGTGCCGACCAGCCCGGCCGGATGGCCCCCGGCAAATTCGCGGACCGTAACCCCCTGCGGGACTGGGATCGATGCTGCGGGTTTTTTGCAGAGGTAGACTTTGCCGGGCGTCAGATGACGCAGGACTTTCAGGCCGGCTAGGAATTCCGCCGATCTTTCGCCAATCGCCAGCAACGGGTCCGCGGCCAGCGGATTGGTATCGATCGCGGTGACAAACAGGGCGGCAGGGCGTGATCCGGGCACAGGGATTTTACTGTAGGGCCGGGTGCGAAAAGCTGTCCACAGGCCGGAGTCGAGCAACGGTTTTTCGACCTCTGCAGGAGACAGTTGCTCAAGGCGGTCCGGCGGACAGGCCGTGAAGGTCACTTCTGCATTGCCGTCGAGTTTGATGACCAGCGACAGGAACGCGCGTCGTTCTCCGCGGTTGATGGCGACCACCTCGCCCGCGGCCGGTGACGTAAACAGAATGCCGGGGGTTTTCTTGTCGGAAAAGAGCGGCTGGCCGAGCACGACCCGATCTCCCTCGTTGACCAGCAGGGTCGGTTTCATATCCTGGTAGTCGCCACCGAGCAGGGCGACATGCCTGACCGGCGCTGCGGCTTCGATCTGCATGCGGGGAGCGCCGCTGATCGGCAGATCGAGACCTTTTTTTATCTGAATCATGGGCAGGCCTTCAGGTTGGTTTGCGGGTTGCGCAGAAAAGGCTTCATGCTGATCTGTCTCCAGTTGGCCGCTGTTCTGATGTCGCCTGGGCGAGTGAAATTTAATGTCTCTAAAATACTGGAAGATATCGTACAGATCAAGCTTGCCGTGGTTGGCAGCATACAGAGCGTGCGGAAATTCCGCGCAGGGCGGTGCTCTCTGCAGCAGGGCATTGGTCGTTTCAGATCAATTGCGCCCCGGCTCGCTGCATGTCGGCAATGGCCCGCTCGCCATCGCCGGCTTCCAGTTCGACCGCCCGGATGGCGTCCGTGAGCAGCAGGACCCGGAAACCTGCGGCCAGAGCATCCTTCACGGTATTGAGGACGCAGTAGTCGGTCGCCAGGCCGCCGATGAAAAGGCGGGAGACCTGCCGATCTCTCAGATGCTCGGCGAGGTGTGTTCCCTCGAAGCCCGAATAGGCATCCTTGCCCTGCAAGGTGGCCTTGTAGACCACCACTGCGTCAGCCGGCAGGTGCAAATCGGCCGCAAAGGCGGCACCAGCGGTCTCCGCTACACAGTGCGGCGGCCATGGCCCGCCCTGTGCAGTGAAGGAACAGTGATCGGGCGGGTGCCAGTCGCGAGTTGCATAAACGGGCAGCCCCCGAGCCTGGAAAAGCGCGATATACCGGTTCAATGGAGCCATCACGGCATCCCCCTCCGGCACGGCCAGCCGGCCGCCCGGAAGAAAGTCATTCTGCACATCCACGATGACCAGCGCATCGCCCTGACCAGGTTCATTGGCGGTTTGCACACCCATGTCCGTCTCCTGTGGTTTTTAAGAGTGTCATGGTGACGCTCGTGTCTCTGCAAGCTTACTAAAGATTTCAAAAGTAGCATCTCGATTCTGCCGATAATGGCCAAGAAATCTGCGATGGCCATCTATGGGGCTGATTGCCGGCGCCATATTATGACCGTTTGCTTGCCGGTCGGAAATTGCCGGCGGAAGAGTATCCCAAAGCGGGGCTTTTTTGCGCCGGATGTAGACAAGCCGACGCCAATTGCCCTATGATAACTTTTTAATAACCAAACAGGTTGTCTATCACGTCGGTAGATCGCGGGATTTTTATGAACATTGCGCAGATGAAACAGGTTCTCGCCGAGATCCTGACCAAAACCAACTTGACCCCTTGTGTGGTCGGCCACCGTGGTGTCGGCAAGACCGCCGGCGTTGTCCAGGTCTGTGGCGAGATCGGCCGTGAGTACGTGGCCGTCCGCCTCGGCCAGATGGAGGTCGGCGACCTGGTCGGCATACCCTATCGCGAGGCACAGACCATGCACTGGTCGCGACCCTCCTGGTGGCCGGACGGCGATGCCCCGGCAACGGTCGTCCACTGCGACGAGTTGAATCGCGCCCAGCAGGAAGATACCCTGCAGGCGATTTTCCAGTTCGTCGAGCCACCCGCCGCTGGCCAGAACCGCCGCCTGCACACGCATGAACTGCATTCACGTCACAAGGTCGTGGTCTCGATCAACCCGCCGGACGGGACTTACCAGGTGGCGACCCTCGACCGGGCCTTGCTCGACCGCATGGTGATGCTCTATGTCGAGACCGACTATCAATGCTGGGCGCGTTATGCCAAGCAGCAGGACTTCGATCAAGGCGTTCAGCAGTTTCTGGCCGCCTATCCGAACCTGCTGGCCCGGGCCGGTTCCGCGCTCGACATGCAGATGGAGCCGACCGAACGCGCCTGGGAGATGGTCAGTACCCTGCGCCGCCACTGTCGTTTCGCCGAAAACCTGGAGATGGAGGTTTATGCCGGCATCGTCGGCCGCGAAGCCGCGGTGAGTTTTCTGCGCTGGTGCCGCGAACAGAGCGAACGGCCGCTGGCCGCCAGACAGATCCTCGATCACTGGGAACGGGTTGCCGAACAGGCGGCCGGCCAGCGTGATGACCTGCAGGCGGTCACTTTCAATGATATGATCACTACCCTCGAGGTCAGCCCGGTCCTGACCGCCCGCCAGGAAGCCGGCCTGGTGGGTTACATCGGCGTATTGCCGCGCGATTTGCAGTTCGGCCTGGTCAAGGCCCTGCTCAAGATTCCTGTCGTCGCCGCCGTGCTCTGCAAAGACGAACATGACACGGTCATTCTTCAGGTGATCGAAGCGATCAGCAGGGAAGCGTCCTGAGATGAGGACCGAAGGGTTAGCGTTGAGTCTCTCTGCGAACGATCCATCTGGCCTCCGCTGGTTATGAATGCGGATGTCCTTCAGTTCAAACGGTCTCCCGCAGTGGATGCAGAACCCGGGCGAACTCTCGAGAATGCCGTGGTGCGCCTGCTCAAGCGACGACCTTTCTACGGGCACCTGCTGCTCGGCTGGCGGCGCCGGCTCATCCCGGGTGCGCATGCTGTCGGCGTGACGATCGCTCACGGATCGCCGGTCCTTTGTGTCGACCCTGAGCGGTTTGCCGTCCTGACCGGGGCGCAGCAGTTGGCGCTTCTCGAGCATGGTATCAAGCACATCCTGCATCTGCACCCGTTGCGCGGCCGGGATTATCATCGCCTGATCTGGGATCTCGCTTCGGACCTGGCGATCAATCCTTACATAGAGCATCTGCCGCCGGGGGCTTCGCTGCCGATGCGTTTTGGGCTCGACGATGGCCGGGCCGCCGAAGAATATGCCCGGATCCTGGCTGCGCGATTCAGTACGGGCAGCCTTGAAGGAGAAGGGGTTGGCGAAGCCAGCCGCGGCCAGGGCGGCCGCTTTGGTGCCGGCGTCGGCGAACCACTGGCCAGGGCGCCTGAAGCCGGACGCCAGGATGATCACACTATCTGGGTCGAAGCCGCCAGCACGCCCCTGCGTCTGGCGGAGCAGGTGGTGCGCGACCAGGTGCGCGAGGCGCACCGCAAAAGCAGCGGCGAAGTCCCCGACGATGTCCGTACCCTGGTCGAAGGCTGGCTCGCCCCGCCGCTGATCGCCTGGCAGCAGGTGCTGCGCCAATTTGTGGCCACGGCGGGAAGGGTCGGTCGCAAAAACAGCTGGCAAAGGGAACATCGCCGCTTTCAGCACGATACACCCGGAACCCGCAAGCGCCACCGGCTCAACCTGCTGGTGGCCATTGATGTCAGTGAATCGACCGATGAACGCCCGCTGCGGGAAAGTTTCGCCCGTGAGCTCCTGCAGATCGCCCGCGGCCGCGACAGCCGAATTACGGTGCTCTATGCGCACAGCCGGATCCGCCGCATCGAGCAATTCAACAGCCGCCAGGTTGTTGCCGAGGCCTTTAGCGGGGGCGGTTTCACCGATCTGCGACCGGTCTTCGAATACGCCCGGAGCATGCATCCCCTGCCGGCGGCGGTCATTTACCTGACCGACGGCTACGGCCCGGCACCGGCAGAGATGCAGTTTCCAACCCTCTGGGTGCTGACGGAGGACGGGCAGAAGCCGGCCGATTGGGGCGTCGAACTGCGTCTGAATGCAATCAGCCAGACTAAATAAATAATTATCGCTGAGGGATGGCTTCGCGTGGCTACCGGGGTAGACACACGGTAGGGGCGGCACAGGGGCCTGCCCCTACGATGGGCTGTTTATGCCCCGGCGCAATAACAACGAGGATTTTACCATGCAGCAAAAGCCAATGACCGAGGAATCAGTCAGGGACATATTGACGCAGGCCGGGGCGCGGGTCATGTCGCGTGGCGGCCGCACGGAGAATTACGGCTCCCCGCGCGATTTCTCCTTTGAGGTCAAGGGGGCTTTCGCCAACGGCCTGATGCTGCACATCGTGGCGCGTCAGTACAACTATCGCGATCCCTGGGAGGCGACAGGCCGGGTCAACGACCTGGTTGATGTGGCCCTGCAGCGGGACGGGACTTTCTCGGAGTTGCCCAAAGGATACCCTTTCTTTCAGGGTCGCGATGAGGAAAACGGTATCGATGAGCAAGGCCTGCGCGAGATCGTCGCCTGCGTGAAAGATCTGAACCCGAAACTGTTTAAATTGCAGGAGCTGACCGGAGATCTCTAGGGCCGGCACGCTGGACGCAAAAACTTTGGGGAAGCCCTGTGGGTCAGCCCAAAGCATGGCCTTCTTCAGGTGCACCCATTGTCATCATGAAACGTCTCGCTCAAATCAGCAGACAGCGCCTGTCGGCGATTATCGCCGGTGAAGATTCCCTGGACCGGGCCTGTCTGGATATTCCGGAAGAAGCCTGTCGCGAAACCCGCCGCAATTATGTGTTGAACGTGGCCAACGGGGCCTCAACCAAGCTGGCCGAGCAGGTGGCCGGACCGAACCTGGTGCTGGTCTGGCTGTTGCAGATTATCGGCGCCCCGGTCTGGATGCTCGGCTGGCTGATGCCGATCAAACAGGCGGCGTCCCTGTTGCCGCAGCTGGTAGCGTCCGGCCAGATCCGGCGCCTGGCCGTGCGCAAATGGGTATGGGTGGTGGCGGGACTGATACAAGCCATCTGTCTGCTGCTGATCATCCCCGCGGCCTTATGGTTGAGCCCGGTCGTGGCCGGCGCCAGCATCCTGCTCCTGTTTATTCTGTTCAGTGCGGCCAGCGGCACGGCCTCGGTGGCGTTCCAGGATGTGCTCGGCAAGACGATCTCCAAGGGCCATCGCGGGCAATTGCTGGCGTCGCGGGCCCTGATCGGCGGCCTGCTGACTATTGCCGCCGGGTTTTTCGTCCGCCAGTTCAGGTCCGGCGACGGCGAACTGGCCACGGTCTTCTGGATGGTGGGTGCCGGAGCCCTCTTGTGGGCGCTGGGTTCCCTGCTGTTCGGCATGACCCGCGAACAGCCAGGCGCCACCCAGGGCGGGCGCAACCCGAGAGCCGAGGCCGGTGCCGGCCTGGGCCTGTTCCGAAAACACAGGGGGTTCCGGCGTTTCCTCTATGCCCGCAGCCTGCTGCTCCTGGTCGAGATCGCCACGCCATTCTATGTTCTGCACGCCAATCAGTTGCTGCAACTGGACAGCAACTCCATCGGCTACATCGTGATCGCCATCGGCCTGTCGCAGGTGTTGAGCAGTCCTTTCTGGGGGCGGCTGGCCGACCGGACCAGCCGCACCGTCATGCAGCTCAGCGCCTGGATGGCGGTCGCCGCCTCAGTCCTCGCCATACTGCTGAGCCAGGTACCGCTGGCCGTCCTGCAACAGGGCGGATATTTTCTGGTGTTCATGCTGCTCGGCCTGACTGAAGCGGGTGTGCGGCTGGGACGTAAAACCTATCTAGTGGATGCTGTTCCCAAGGATGAGCGGGCCACCTATACGGCGTTCAGCAATACGCTGGTCGGCATCATTGCCATCTGTAGCGGTCTGGCCGGGCTGATCGCCCAGTATGGCGGTCCGCTGGTCATGATCGTGATACTCGGCATCGGTGCCTTCTGCAGTGCCGTCGCCTGTCAGCGGCTGCCGGAAGCGGAGCGCATGCTGGAGGGTTAGCAAGCTGGCAGTAAGGGCTTGATAGGGAAGTTTCCCGGGAGACCTCGTCCGGCCTGGTGCCTCTTGCTGCGCCGCAGGACCTGATTTTTCTGGGAATCCCCAGGGCGGTCGGTGTAATATGCCGTTCAGACATCGGTAGCGGATGCGGTGCGGGAAGCCCGATAAGGAGGCTTTTCGATACCCTCGGACTTATGAGACAAGGAGGAAAATCCAGTCATGTCAGAACATTTAAAAGTCAAAAGCCAGGTGAATAAGGAAGACAGTTTTTTCGCCCAGGAGGCGCAGCAGCAGATCAAGGCTTTACGGGAAAAGGCCGCCCATGACAGCAACCGGAAATACCGGGAAGAACATCAGTATCACTGTTTCCGCTGTGGGACGGAATCCCTGGTTGAAATCCAGAAAGGCAATGTCGCGGTAGACATTTGCGTCAACGAAGAATGCGGGGCGCTGCATCTTGACGCGGGAGAACTTGATGCGTTGTTCGAGGATCGAGAATTTGTAAAAAAAGCGCGCAAAAGTATTTTCGATATTTTCAAGTAATCAATCAGCAGGTCGCGAGGCCTGGGATCCATAGCTGCCCCTGAGCGGACGACTGGGCGACGGGCCGGGCTATGGGCCCGGCCCGTGCCGCAGAAAGTTCCGCGGCGAGCAACCCGGGGTGGGCACGACGCGATATGCCGGCGGAAAGCTGCCGCATGCGCAAGGAACCGGAGTTTTTCTCATGAACCCCGGCGCAACAAGGCGTGTGATGTGTATTTGAAAACGATCGGCTTAGTTGGCGTGAATCGCAATCAGGCCGGCGCCGGCCAAGGCCCACCAGGCCCATCGATAGCCGCCAAAATGAATATCCCAAAAATCTCCGCAGCAATTACGATTCTCAACTTTTCCGCTGGCAGCGGCCGCAGGCTGCGCCGTTGTGTTTTGGGCAACCATGATGATTTGATTATGATCCTGAGCCACCCGGTCAGGAGAAATTACCGACAGAGACGGTAGATAGGCGGACTGGCCCTCTTTCGCATTAAAAACTTTGACGGATGTGGCCGAAAGGGCCTCCGCTTCGGCGAATACGGCCACCGGCAGCAGGGAGACCGCAAAGGAGAGCAGCAAGGCGAAGGCAAAAGTCTTGAAAAATAACGGTTTTTTCAGCATCAGCGGGATCCTCTCTTGGTTGCAGGTCAAAGTTGCCAATCTGGCTGAAAAACTTCCAGCTCAAGGTAACATAAGGGCATAAAACGTTCTACAGGTTCTTTTCCCCTCGACGGTAGGTATCCGGCCGGCCAGGGTCGCGGTCAAGGCCTGTCCTGAAAGATGAAAACCGAACCAAAGACCCATTTGAAAAGCTGTTGTGAGCTACTCTTCCGTCAATTTATCGTCAATTTCCCGGGGGGAGCCTTCTCAACCCGGCCGATGATAAATGCCTGGGTACTCCGCGTCACAAGATCGCCGAGCAGCTGCCGGGCCTGGTCGGCCGGAACGGCGATCAGCAGTCCGCCTGAAGTCTGGGGATCGGCGAGGATGTCGATGATTTCGGCGGGCACCAGGTCGCGGTTGACAACGCTCGGCAGGTAATGTTCGCGATTGCGGTAGCTGCCGACCGGAATCAGGCCCATGGCGGCCATTTCCAATACCCGCGGGTAGATCGGCAGGGCGGCGCTGTCGAGGACGATGCCGACCTGACTGGCTTCGGCCAGTTCCACGGCGTGGCCGAGCAGGCCGAAGCCGGTGATATCGGTGCAGGCGTGGGTGTCGACCTGGCGCATGGCCTCGGCGGCCGCCTTGTTGAGGGTTGACATGCCGATGATGGCGTCGACCATGTCGGTTTCGCTGATCACTTCGCCCTTCAGGGCTGTCGCCAGAATGCCCGTGCCGAGGGGTTTGGTGAGGATCAAAAGGTCGCCGGGACGGGCGCCCACCGTACTGATCATGCGGTCGGGATGCACCGTGCCGGTGACCGCCAGGCCGTACTTCGGCTCATCATCCTCCACGGTGTGTCCGCCGACAATGACCGCGCCCGCTTCATGCACTTTCAGTGCACCCGCCTTGAGGATTTCCACCAGGATCTGTCGGTCGAGACATTCTGGAAAACCGATCAGGTTGAGTGCCGTCAGCGGCGTGCCGCCCATGGCGTAGATATCCGACAGGGCGTTGGCAGCGGCAATGCTGCCGAAGGTCGCCGGGTCGTCGACGATCGGCGTAAAAAAATCCACCGACTGGACCAGGGCGCAGTCGTCCGCCAGACGATACACGCCGGCATCGGCGAAGGGAATCGCTGCAGTCAGAAAATTCGGGTCGTCAACCTGCGGGAGTTGGCGCAGCACCTGCGCCAGCGGGCCGGGGGCCAGCTTGGCAGCTCAACCGCTGGTTTTTGACAGGTGCGTCAGTTTTACGCTCATGTTTCCTCCGGGGAGAAGTGAGGCGTGAGGAGTGGAGAGTGAGGTGCGAAAGCAAAAGGATCAAGCCTCTTGCGTCTCAAACCTCACCCCTCACGCTTCAATTGCCAGGCGACCCGTTCGTCGCCCTTGCGCATGGTGTACTTGAGTCCGTCGAAATGTTCCAGCAGTGCCTGGGTCTGCTTGCGGGCACTGCCGACCAGGTCGCGGAATTCGGCCAGGGTCAGGGTCTGCTGGTTGGCAAAGTGCTTTTCAAGAGCGGCCAGCGCCCGGTTATAGGTGTCGCGGTGCAGGTAGGAGTCGTCATTCAGGCGCACCAGGCTGCCGACCGCGAACAGATAGGTGAACAGTCGCTCGGCCTGCTCGTTCGGAGTGCCCGCCATGGCCAGCATGTCAACCCTGCCCTTCGCCTGGAAGCCGGACTCCCGGTAGACGCCCTCGAGTTTCTCCAGCAGGCGCTTCTGCTCGTCGGTTGGAGCGGGTTCGAACCCCGGCCGGGCAATCCACTCCTTGCGCTGTTCAAGGTGCCCGCTCCTGATCTGTTCGACGAGCAGTTCCTCGAAGGCTTTCGAACCAACCTTGGCCGGTAGCGCTGCCTTGAGGGTCGCATGCGGGATGCCGGGTAAGAGCACATTGTCGTGGTGAAAGGCATCGAGAATCTCACCGAGCAGGCGCTCCCAGGAGCGGGCCGTTTCAGCGGTGACCCACTGGTCGCCGAAGCGGCGCACCTGACCGCTCTCCAACAGTCTGTCCAGGTGGCTGGCGACCCGCTCGCGGCCAAGACCGGAAGCCTGCTCGAGTTCTTTAAGCTTGGCGCAGCCAAGTTCGGCCAGCTTCTGAACCAGAAAGGAGCTTTCTCCGGACTCCAGTTCCGCCAGGGCCTGCATGATCTCCGGTCGGAAGCGGCGATGCTTTCTCGGTGCCGGGTCGATGATCTGGCCGCCGCCGATGGTAGTCATCGGTGAATAGGAACGCACGATGAACCGGTCCTGGCGATGGGCGACCAGCGGCGTGTCGAGCAGGAACTGGACCAGGGCGCTTTCGCCAGGCTCCATCTCATCGCGATCGAGGAGGATGACGCGGGCGGTCACCTTGGCCGTGCCCAGATGCAGATGGACCGGGTCGCGGAACTTGATCGGCCGGGGCGCCTCCGGCAGCAGGGACAGACGGGCGTCGATCCGTTCGGCCAGGCTGTAGAAGCCGGCCGTACCGATGATCGCACCGCGCTGCAGGTTGGAGCGCTCAAGACCGGCCAGGTTGAGCGCAACGCGCTGTCCGGCGTGGGCGACCTCCGCTTTGTGGCCGTGCACCTGAATCTCGCGGACGCGCACCGCTTCGCCGGGCGGCAGTACCTCGACCGTATCACCGACGCTGATGCGCCCGGAGAGCAGGGTGCCGGTAATCACCGTACCGAAGCCGCTGATGGTGAAGTGCCGGTCGATCGGCAGGCGGGCCGGACCGTCCTCGTCGCGTAGCGGCAGTTGCTGCAAAATTTGCTGGATCTGCGCGGTGAGTTCGGGGATGCCGGTGCCCTGAATGGCGGAGACCCGGCAGCAGGGGGCGTTCGCCATGAAAGTGCCGGCGAGGGTCTCACGCACCTCCTCTTCGACGATGTCGATCCAGTCCTCTTCCGCCATGTCGCACTTGGTCAGCACCAGGATGCCGCGCGGGATCTTGAGCAGTTCGAGTATCTGCAGGTGCTCGCGGGTCTGCGGCATGACCCCCTCGTTAACGTCCACGACCAACAGCACCAGGTCGATGCCGCCGATGCCGGCCAGCATGTTGTGGATGAAGCGCTCGTGGCCGGGTACGTCGATGACGCCCGCCACCGAGCCGTCCGGCAGGGTGAAGGGGGCGAAGCCGAGGTCGATGGAGATGCCGCGGGCCTGCTCTTCCTTAAGCCGGTCCGTGTTGACGCCGGTCAGGGTGTTGATGAGAACGGTCTTGCCGTGGTCGACATGGCCGGCCGTGCCGATGATGTGAAAGCGGGTTGCGTCAGTCATGGTGTTAATGCATCCTTCAAGGTTTGCAGGAGCAGGTCCTCATCGTGTTCGGCCAGGGTGCGCGGGTCGATCAGCAGCTGATCGTCCTGGATGCGACCGATCACCGGCACGTTGGCCTTGCGCAGGTTCTGCATAAGGCGGTTGAGCGACAGCTGCTGCGGCTGGCAGGTGATCACCCAGCCCGGCATTTCCGCCAGCGGCAGCGCGCCGCCGCCGACCGGCGCCGTCGATGCGATGATGGCGAACTCGGCAAGATCAGCGATCGTCTGCTGCAATCGCGGCAGCAGCTGGTCGCAGCGCGCGCGCAGCGTTTCGGCCGAGGTCGAGATCATGCGCAGGGTCGGCAGCTGGGCGAAGGCCCGCTCCGGGTCCAGGTAGAGCTGCAGGGTCGCTTCGAGCGCGGCCAACGTCATCTTGTCCATGCGCAGGGCGCGCGCCAGGGGGTGTTTGCGCAGCGTGTCGACGAACTCTTTGCGGCCGACGATGATGCCGGCCTGCGGGCCGCCGAGCAGCTTGTCGCCGCTGAAGGTGACCAGGTCGATGCCGTGGGCCAGCGTTTGGCGCACGGTCGGTTCGCGCGGCAGGCCGAAGCAGGTCAAGTCGAGCAGCAGGCCGCTGCCGAGGTCCTCGAGTACCGGCAGCTTGTGCGCATGGGCCAGATCGGCGAGTTCGGCGCCGGTCACCGCTTCGGTGAAGCCGAGGATGCGGTAGTTGCTGGTATGCACCTTGAGGATCAGCCCGGTCTCTGCGTCGATCGCCCGGCGGTAGTCCTCCAGGTGGGTCTTGTTGGTCGTGCCGACCTCGACCATGTGGGTGCCGCCGGCCGCCATGATGTCGGGGATGCGAAACGACCCGCCGATTTCGATCAGCTCGCCGCGCGAGACCAGCGCCTTGCGGCCGCCGGCGAGGGCGGCGAGCGCCAGTAAAACGGCGCCGGCGTTGTTGTTGACCACGTGGGCCGCTTCGGCGCCGGTTAGTCGGCAGATCAGCTTTTCGACATGGGTAAAGCGTTTGCCGCGTTTGCCCGACTCCAGGTCGTACTCGAGATTCGAGTAGCCGCCCGAGACATCGATGATCGCCTGCAAGGCCGCTTCGCACAGGGGCGCACGGCCGAGGTTGGTGTGCAGCAGCGTGCCCGTCACGTTGATCACCCGGCGCAGGGAAGGCCGGGCGGCCAGCCGAGCCAGTTCGGCGGCGCGGCCGGCCACGGCAACAACGCTGCAGTCCGGCGTGGCGGAGCCTTTGTCGAGCAGCGCCTGGCGCACTTCGGCCACGGCCGTCTGGGCCGCTTCGCGCAGCAGCACATGCGGGCAGGTTTCGGCCAGTTGCAGCAGTGGCGCAGCACCGAGCAGCCGGTCGATCGATGGCAGCTGGCGGAGCAATGCCTGGCGGTCAGACATGGGCGGTCCCTCCGGAAATGAATGGCAAAACAGTATTGGCAAGAGGGGTCAGACGGTTTCGGACGAGGTCAGGTCGCGCATCAGGACATTGATTTTGCCGGCCGCGACCGCCATGGCAATCCCCTGGATCGCGCCGATTTCCTGCTCGGTGATGCCCTGCGCCCTGGCCACGCCAAGGTAGTGCTCGACTCATGGCATGCACTCCCTGGAGATGGCCGCTGTCAGCCCGACGATGGCGGTCGTCCGTTCGTCAAGGTGCTCCTGGTCGCGCACGGCATCGTAGAAGTCGCAGTAGGCTTTGTGTTGTTTCTTCGGCAGCATGGTCGGGTTCAGGGTCCTGGTGTCCCTTGGTGTGCATCGTGGCCTTGCGCGTGCATAGCGCTTGCCGTGATCTCGGTTTCTCGTAGTGTATCGAAAAGCGCCCCGCATGACAACCGAAAGGCTCTCCTGATTTCGACGCCCTATTCTGAACCGCCGGCTTGGATCAGCGGCGGTCGCTCTGCACGATACAGGACGCTGATTGCCACAAACAGCAATCCTGCACCGAGCAGGGCCACCGGCCCCAGACGTTCGGAAAACAGCCACCAGGCCAGCAGGGTAGCGGTCAGCGGTTCAATCATGGTCAGGATCGAGGATGTTGAAGCCCGGATGCCCCTAACCCCGATGAAAAATAGCGTATAGCCGATCGCCGTGGGAACCAGGCCAAGGTAAGCGAGCAGTCGCCAGATGTCTGCGGTCTGCTGCCAGGTTTGTCCGTTGGCCAAAACCAGAGGCAGCAGGCAGAGGGCGCCCGCCCCGAACGCCACGGCCGTGGCGTGCAGGGGATGGCACTTGCCGGCCAGGCCTTTGCCAAGCAGGGTCATTAGGGCGTAGCCACTGGCCGAACCGAGGGCGAACAAGGTCCCGGTGACCAGCTTGGCCGGGTCGCTGACCGTTCCGGGAGCACCGACCAGCAAGGCTGTGCCCGACAGAGCGCAGAGCAGGGCCGTCAGGGTGGGGCGGGTCAAGGTTTCTTTGAGGAAAAGCACCGAAGCCAGCGCAACCAGCACTGGCGCGGTGCAGAGCGTGATCAGCGTTGCGATCGCCACGCCCACGTACTCGATGGCCGTGAAATAACAGACCTGGAAGAGGGCGACCATGGCGCCGATCGCCAACATGCGCCGGTAGGTCCATCGGTCGACCAGGAAAACCCGCCGGCCGACGATTTGCCAGCATAGCAGGGCGACCATCGGGAAACCGAGCGCCAAACGATAGAAACCGACGGCCACCGGTGTCATGTCCGACTGCCGGTATATCATCTGGGCGGCAATGCCGATGGTCCCCCAGAGGACGGCGGCTGTGGAGACCAGGAGAATTCCACGCCGGGATACCGCATCGGATGAGATAATGGTCATGGCTGTCCTTTGCGGGAAGCGGCAAGCCCTTCAAGCAGCTGTGGGGTCGAGGAAGCCATGGATTTTCGTAGCAGACGAGGGGCTGAATTGCAAACGGAATCAACAGACCCTGGCCGGCAACTCTTCACCTGCGCGGGCAATCCCCCGCAATGCCTATCTTGAACAAGACCCGTTGCGGGGCGGTTGGCTTCACTGAATAGCCTGGAAAACCGCAAATGCTTGTGAGATATTCGAGCCGGCGTGAATTGTGACGCGCGGGGAGTCCCGCGCAGGACACGGCAACCAGCAGCCAACACAGGAGTCCTTTGCTATGAGCCCTCAGCGCGAAAATCAGCGGCCGACCAAACGGCGGCGGCCCGGCGGTATGACCCTTCTCCATGAGGATCGGGACCTCCTCGTGGTGGTGAAGCCGGCCGGACTGCTGACGATCGGCACCGCCCGTGACAAGTCGCGTACCGCCCACTCCCTGCTCAATGATTACGTGCGCAAGGGCGATTCGAAATCTCGCAACCGGGTGTACGTGGTGCACCGCCTCGATCGGGATACTTCGGGGGTTCTGCTGTTCGCCAAAAGCGAAGCGGCCAAGCAGTTTCTGCAGGAGCATTGGGATAAGACCGACAAGTGTTACCTGGCCATCGTGCACGGCCGGTTGACAGCCCAGACGGGCACGATCTCCAGCTATCTCGCCGAGAATGCCGCCCACAACGTCTACTCGACGCCTGACCCCGCCAGAGGCAAGCTCTCCCACACGGCCTACCGCGTTGTGCGGGAGAGCAGGGGAAACAGCCTGGTGGAAATCCAGCTGCTTACCGGCCGCAAACACCAGATTCGGGTGCATTTCGCGGAACAGGGCCATCCCGTGCTGGGTGACCGCAAGTATGGCAAGCATGCCCCGGCGGCGAAACGGCTCGCCCTGCATGCCCGTGCGATCACTTTTACCCATCCGTTCAATGGCCGCCTGATGACCTTCGACACCGGCATGCCGGAGGATTTTAGCCGGATTCTCGGGCGCGACAGGACGCCGGGATGAGGGGCGACCGGTTTGTCAGCAACTCGTCTGGCTTCGGCCCGGTTGACCAGGGATCTGGCCATGCACGTCTTCTGCGGTCAGTAGATCTTGCGGCGCGAAAAGGTCGAACCGAGCACACTGAAAGTGTTCTCCACAATAAACAAGGCATAGTTGTCGGCCGTGAAAACGATCTCTTCAAGCCGTTTCAGCTGAATGTTGTTGATCACCACCATAAGCACGGTTCTCTCCTGTTTGCGATAGGCACCGATCGCCGGCAGCATGGTGGTGCCGATTTTCAGGTGGGTCATCACCTGGTCGGCAATCTCCTGCGGTTTTTCCGATACCACGAAAGCCAGCTTGCGCTGGTTGAACATGGACAGGACATAGTCGACGGCTGCGGAGCAGACAAACACGCCGATCATCGATGCGATCACCAGGTCGTTGTCGAGGCTGGCGAAACTCATGGCAAACAGCAGGAAATTGAAGAGAAAGTAGACCTTGCCGACGCCGATGTTGTACTTCTGGTTGAGGATCACCGCGGCGACATCCAGCCCGCCGTTGGATCCGAGTGAACGCAACACCATTCCCGCGCCGACACCGAGCAGCGCACCGAACACCAAAGCCGCGTAAAGTTGGGTGCTGATCTGAATTTCGAAGTCGATCAGCATGTAGAAAATGGTAATCAGAGCCATCGCCAGGGAGCTGTACCAGAGAAAGCGCCGGGAGATAAAGATGTAGCCGAGAATGAACATCGGCACATTTAACACGAGGTAGAGGAGACCGGGGTTGAGAAAGCCGGTTTTGTAGTAGATCAGGGAGCCGACACCGAACAGGCCGCCCGGCACGAAATTGTGCGGAATGGCGACCGACTTCAAAGCGATCGCCTGAATGAGGCTGCCGATGGTAATCAGACCGCAGTTCCAGAAAATCGAATAGGCGAACTTGGCTTTTTCGTCAGTCATGGCGTTGTCCTTTCAGGAGCCCCGGCATGGTGGGGATTGAGCTAAACTCGGCATCCTGCACCTGAAAATTTCACCTGTCAACCTGATTCCCGTCCAAAAAAACTTGACCGGCCGTTTGTTGGCGTTGGCGGCCGGCTTGACGAGGGTCCTGCCGCCAAAGAGACCAATCTGGCAGTTCAACAACTGTTGTTGCGTATTGCCGGAGAAGGTCACCATCACTGCAACGGGCTGGAGCATGCGTGCCCTTTCCTTACTGCGGCCAACCAGTATCTGAGCTGGGCCGGAATTCAGCACGTTCGATGAATTCCGGCAGTGCGGGCGGGACATCGATGACAGAAGGTCTAGGCCGGCATGACGTTCCGAGTTGCAAACGACGATCGTGATTGCAGGTCAGGAATTTTCAAGAGATTTCCCCGGCAACAGGGGCAGGGAGAAGTCCCCGGAAGCAGCTGATTTCGTAAAGATCTGCGCGCGAATGTGCCGGTGCCGTCGGGCAGCAAGCTTATTTGTTGCCGCAGCACTTCTTGTACTTGAGGCCACTGCCGCAAGGGCAGGGGTCGTTACGGCCGATCTTGTTGGCAGTCAGCGGCTTCGGCTTGACCATGACGCCTTCGGTAAACAGCCAGCAGCCCTGCTTGCGCTCGAATTGACCGCGTTCATGATGGGTGCGCAAGCCTTCTTTATCGCGAAACCGGACGGTAAATTCCACTTCGCCCTGCTGGTCTTCAGGCCCCCCTTGAGCGGTTTCGAGAATTTCGAGGCCATGCCACTGGGAATTCTCTGCCCAGACCCGGGTTCCCTTGTGGTCGTAACCCTCGCGATGGTCGGGATGGGTACTGTCGTAGAGAAAATCGATTTCAACCTTGACATGGGCCGAATAGCGCGCCCGCATCAATTGTTCGGCCGTTTCGGCCCGCTGCCTGCCGGTGATGATCGGTTCACAGCAGACGCTATAGTCGCGGCCGCTCGCACATGGACAGCTGTTCATAGATGTCTCTCCTCCCCGGCTTGCCGACCGGCTGCAAAAGTCTGCGGAAGTCTATTCATCTGCGGCCAGTGTGTCAAGCCGTTCGATCGGCAGGGCCCCTTCCGCCCGGGAAAACGGGTGCTGCAGTGCGTTGAGTCGCGATGTGATGCCGGCCTGCCGGAAGGGCGGCGAGCGGTACGCAGGACGCGTGCCGATCTGCTGCCCTGATTGGCGCTTTAAAGCCCTGCCGGGTTTTTACTTGACAGGGTGTTTGGGGTTGAGTTACGAAGAATATACCGCCGAAAACGGATGCATTTCCCGGACGACCGTGCGTGGACAGGCCCTTTTCTGCTGTGATAGTTTTGGCGATTAAGCTTGGAAAAGATGGTTGTTGCAAGTATTTGCGGTCACTCCATGAAAGCGAGATTCGGTAATCTTGCCCACCCGCAGCCAGCTGCTGGCGTCCTGCAGACTACGTAGCCACTCCCCGCACCGCTCGGCACGTGATCGAGGGTCGGCGCTGTTCCCAATTTTCTCCTGCTCCTGTAAATCCAGGTTGTTGACAAGACTGTTCCGGGCGATGAAAATGCCCGGTTTTTCTGAAAGGATCGTCGATGGACGAGTTCAGCAATGGTAAAGAACCTTTGATTGAATGGTTGCAGAAAATCATCCACTTCGCGGTTCGGATTCTCGCCGTGCTGATGACGGCGGTTATCCTCTGGGGCGTGGTCGATGTCTGCTGGGTCCTTTACCAGAAGCTGGTCAAGCCGCCCTTCATGATGCTCACCATCAACGATATTCTGGCCACTTTCGGGGCCTTCATGGCGGTGCTGATCGCCATCGAGATCTTCGTTAACATCATTATCTACCTGCGTGACGATGTGATTCATGTCAAAATCGTTCTGGCCACCGCCCTGATGGCGATCGCCCGGAAGGTCATCATCCTTGATTACGATGAGATCTCTCCCGATTTTGTCTGGGCGACTGCCGGGGTTACCCTCGCCATGGCCATCGCTTACTGGCTGGTTGTCTACTTCACCGAACCTCGCGAAAAGTGCGAGAAATTAAAATATAAGGTATAGACGATGACTAAGCAGAGCACCGGGGCTCATCCCGACGGGCAACCAGCGGCTGTGGTGAACTGGCATGCCTTGAGTGTTGGCGATGTTTTTCAGCGCCTCGATTGCAGTGCGGCGGGGCTGGATGACGTTGAGGTCGAAGCGCGCCTGCTGCGCTACGGACCGAACCAGTTGCCGGAGCCGCCGCAGCGCAGCCTGCTGCAACGCTTTCTGCTGCAGTTTCATAACCTGCTGATCTACGTTTTGCTCGGTGCCGCCCTGGTGACCGCCTTGCTCGCCGACTGGGTCGATGCCGGAGTGATCCTCGCCGTGGTGCTGATTAACGCATTGATCGGATTTTTTCAGGAGGGCAAGGCGGAGAAGGCGGTCGATGCGATTCGTAACATTCTCACCCAGGAAGCGCTGGTGTTGCGTGGCGGTCATAAGGTGTCAGTCGCTGCCGATCAGCTGGTGCCGGGGGATGTGGTCTACCTCCAGTCCGGGGATAAGGTGCCGGCGGACCTGCGCCTCTTTAAAGTCAAGGATCTGCGGATCGAGGAGGCACCCCTGACCGGGGAGTCGGTCCCGGTCGATAAGGGGGTGGCGCCGGTTGCAGCTGATGCCGCCCTCGGCGATCGCCACAGTCTTGCTTTCTCCGGGACACTGGTCAGCTACGGGCAGGGGACGGGCGTGGTGGTTGAAACTGCCGAGCGGACCGAACTCGGTCGGGTCAGCGCGCTGTTGGCACGGGTCGAAACCCTGACCACGCGACTGACCCAACAGCTTGATCAGTTCAGCCACTGGCTGACCGGGGCAATTCTGGTCCTGGCCCTCGGCACTTTGGTGTTTGGTCTGGCGGTCCGCGATTATTCGTTCAGCGAGCTGTTTTTCGCCTGCGTCGCTTTGGCGGTGGCGGCTATCCCCGAAGGCTTGCCGGCGATCATCACGATTACTCTCGCTCTCGGTGTCCAGCGCATGGCGCGGCGGCACGCCATCATCCGCCGGCTGCCGGCGGTTGAGACGCTCGGCTCGGTTACGGTTATCTGTTCCGACAAGACCGGCACCCTGACTCGCAACGAAATGACCGTGACCCAGCTGTTGACCGCGGCCGGGAACTATCAGGTCAGCGGGGTGGGCTACGATCCGCACGGCGGCTTCACTCTGGCTGGAGAGCAGGTCGATGTGGATGGCGAGCCGTTGCTGCACGAGGTGCTGCGGGCGGGGCTGCTCTGTAACGATGCCAGCTTGCGCCAGCGAGGCGGGCATTGGCAGATTCAGGGCGACCCAACCGAAGGCGCCTTGCTGACCCTGGCGCTCAAGGGAGGCTTGGAGAGTGATTTCTGTCATCAGGAATATCCGCGCAGCGACGCCATTCCTTTTGAGTCGGAACACAAGTTCATGGCGACTCTGCACCACGATCATCAAGGGGTTGGCTGCATCTATTGGAAGGGCGCCCCGGAACAGGTCCTGGAAATTTGTGCCCGGCAGCGCAGTGCCAAAGGAGACGACCCGCTTGACCGGGATTTCTGGCAGAGTCAACTGGAGAAGATCGCCCGCCAGGGGCAGCGCACCTTGGCGGTTGCCATCAAGCCGGTGGGGGACAAGCGGGAACTGAGTTTCGCCGATGTGGAAGACGGCATGATTCTGCTTGGCCTCTTCGGTTTGATCGATCCGCCTCGCGAAGAAGCGATCGAAGCGATCCGCAAATGTCGCAGCGCCGGCATTCGGGTGAAAATGATCACCGGCGATCACGCCCTGACGGCGACCGCTATCGGTGACCTGCTTGGGTTGGATACGCGGCAGGGTGCGGTGACCGGTCGGCAACTGGAAGGGCTGAGCGATGATCAGCTGGAATTTCTGGTGCAAAAAGCCGATATCTTCGCCCGGGTCAGTCCTGAGCACAAGTTGCGTCTGGTTCAGGCTCTGCAGGCCGGCGGCCAGGTGGTGGCCATGACCGGCGACGGGGTCAATGACGCGCCGGCACTCAAGCGGGCCGATGTGGGTGTCGCCATGGGCGTCAAAGGCACCGAAGCCGCCAAGGAAGCGGCGGAAATGGTCCTGGCCGATGACAATTTCGCCTCGATCACCCATGCCGTCGAAGAGGGGCGCACCGTCTATGACAATATTAAAAAAACGTTGGCCTTTATCCTGCCGACCAACGGCGCCCAGGCCGGTATCATCATCGCCTCGGTGATGATGGGTATCGCCCTGCCGATCACACCGCTGCAGATTCTCTGGATCAACATGGTGACGGCGGTCAGTCTTGGTCTGTCGCTCGCCTTCGAGCCGCCGGAGGCGCAGGTTATGCGGCGACCGCCTCGCTCGCCCAAAGAGCCGCTGCTCAGCCAGTTCCTGGTCTGGCGGATCCTGTTCGTCTCGACCTTGATGGTGATGGGGACCCTGGGGCTGTTTCTCTGGGACCAGTTCCATGGCGAAACCCTTGAAATGGCCCGCACCACGGCGGTTAACACCTTAATCTTTTTTCAGATCTTCTACCTCTTGAATGTACGTTATCTGAAAGCTCCGGTGCTGTCGCGTGCTGGTTTGTTCGGTAACCGTTTCGTGCTCATAGCGATCTGTGCCATTGTTGTTCTGCAGCTGCTATTTACCTATCTGCCGTTTGCCCATGGCGTGTTCGGCACGGCGGCGATCCCGCTCGGGGATTGGGTCCGGTTGTTGTTTTTCACGATTTTTGTATTCTTTTTGATAGAATTGGAAAAGATGATCTTTCGGCGCTTGGAAGATCAGCAGCGGGCGCACGACCTGTTACGCTAGGTAACAGGCCATTGGAGGGCGGCCATGAACCGATTCAAGAATATTTTGTTTGTCTGTACGGGGCAGAGCTCCGATGCCTTTGCCTTCGAGCGGGCGCTGTGCCTGGCAGAGACCAACCAGTCCCGGCTTTCCTTGCTGGCCAGATATGAGCCGGTTTCGACCCCGGCAAAACTGTTTTTCGGAAAAGAAAAACTGCACGAGATCAACCAGGCCCTGGAGGAAAAAGCTCGCCTGAACGTCGAACAGTTGATTGGCGACCGCAGCGATCGCCTGGAAAACCAGCTGATTATAGCCTCCAGCTCGCCCTTTGAAACGATTTATCAGGTTCTGGAGCATCAGTTCGATCTGGTGATCAAAGTCAACGAGGAATACGGCACCAGGAACCATCTGTCGAGCACCGACATGCGCCTGCTGCGCAAATGCCCCTGCCCGGTCTGGATTATCAACGGCGGCAAACGTCAGAATTTCACCCGCATTCTGGCGGCGATCGATCCTTGTCCCACCGAGGGCGAACGGGTCAAATTGCAGTATGAAATTTTGAAACTGGCCACGTCTCTGGCTCAGCGTGAGGGTGCCGCGCTGGATGTCCTGTACGCCTGGCAATTCTACGCTGAATCGACCCTGAAGGGGCCACGCCTGCATATGTCAGACGAGCAGATCGCCGAGCTGTCGCGGCATGAACGGGCGACCCACAAAAACTGGCTGGATGAGACGGTCGAACCGTTTGAAGCGGCCGGAGTACCGTTCAAAACCCACCTGTTGAAAGGGCCGGCGAACAAGGTGATTCTGGAGTTTATCCAGAAAAAGAAGGCGGATCTGCTGATCATGGGAACGGTGGCGCGCACCGGCATCCCTGGTTTGATTATCGGCAATACCGCTGAAACCGTACTCAGTCAGGCGCGCTGTTCGATCCTGACCATCAAGCCGTCCGGCTTCAGGAGCCCGATCAGTCTGGATGATCGCAAATAAAGGAGAAACTCACTTGCAAGAGCAATGAGGAGTCCCTTCTTAATTTTGCAACCTTTTGATCATGGGGCGATCAAGTTAAACCCTGCCAAGTCATTCGTGTAAAGGTTATACGTTTTTTCCGGATCACCACTTGAAACATCACTGACAATAAGGCGAGCAGTGTTGGGTTCCACTGTCCCGGTATTTAAAGCCTTTATGGCCAGAGTGTTCGGCCCGGAATTCAAAGTCAAGCTCTTAACGGTTCCTGGTGCGCCCGCTAATGTATGATTACTCAACACAAGGCTGCCATTGAGATAAACATCGATCCGGTCACCGTCTATTGCGCCGTGATCATAAAGTGTCAACAGGATGTTATTCTTTTTGGTCACGGTGACATCTTCAAGATCCTGAGTGTAATACGTTCCCGTCACCGACCATGTGCCACTTGTCCCGATATATTTACTTTGCGGACTTGGGGAGTGATAGCCGGCAACGTCATTGAATGTAACGGTATACGTCCCCGGCGTGACATTGTAGAACGTCTTCGCCCCGCTGTAAGTTCCCGCATGGCTTGGACCGGACAGCCTCCAACTGGCATTCGGCGCCCCTATCGTCGTTACATAGATATCTGCAGTGTTTGGTGGGATGTACGTATAGCTTCCGGTAAATGTGTAATATCCACTGGCCCCGACGGTTTTTGTTTGACTGCTTGGTGTAGAATACCCTGTGACCGGCTGATAGATTACTCTATAGCTGCCGGGGATGACATCATAGAAGGTTTTCGCTCCGCTGTTTGTCTCTGACAAGCCAGGACCGGAGATTGTCCAGGAGGCTCCTGGCACTCCGGTGGTGCCTACAACTATATCAGCCGTATAAATTTCACGAACCTGCCCGTCAAGAGCAACCGGTGTCCAACCGACGGCTTCAGCCGACAGGGTGAACGACTCGTTGTCATAGTCACTGTCCACCAAAACCTTGACCGGGACAACCGCCGATGTCTGCCCCGCCGGTATCAGCAGATAGGGTGGGAGCTCTACAACCCCGGCGGGTTGGCTACTCAGCCAGACAACCGTGTCCGATGCCACACTCTTGGCAAGACTCAGAGGGATATTGACCGTGCTGCCCTCGTCGAACTGTGCCGAACTCGTCATACCCAGAGCCCCGCCTTCTGGAGAGCCCACCACGACCTGCACGACATCACTGCTGGAGTAGTCGCCATCCGACACGGTCAATTTGAAAAGCAACGTATCGTCGCGGTATGGTGCGGCAAAGTTTGGGGTTGCCGTCCGCGAGTAGGCAATGGGCCGGCGAGTCCCGCTGACCTGGGTCCATTGATACGTTAAAGGGTCTGTTTCCGGATCACTACTCAACGATCCGTCGAGATAAACGTTTGCCCCCTTGGCTACGGTTCGGTTCGGCCCGGCCTCTGCCGCAGGGGGTTGATTTACATAGGGCGGCTCCACGCTGATCTCAAAACGTTCCACATCGCCAAATTCACCATCACTCACCGCGACTTCCATCGTATAACGCCCGGGGCGAGAGAACGTGTGCGTGTAGATTGCGGTCGACGCCAGTTTGTATTTGGTGACTGGATTGAGCGTGTAGGAATAATAGAGCGCGTCGCCATTCGGATCCATGCTGGCACTGGCATCGAAGGTCACTGTCAGAGGTGCTATGCCGCTAAGATCCGTGTGGTCAACTGACAAAAGCGGAGTGTCATCCAAATCCATGCTACAAGGCGAGGAAATCTCCACCTCGTTATACCCCATCTGCGTCTCCCAGTTGACATCCAGGCAGGTCTGTTTGGGGGCGGCGTAAAGATCAAAGATCAAGGGGCCGGCACTGTTCACAATCTTGATCCCGGCAATGATCAAACCGGCTCCGCTGGCCTGTTTACCGACGGCCTCCAAAAAGTCTTTCAAAATTTCATGGGCAATCGTCTCCCCCATTGTCGTCACGAAATGTTCGTAGAGGATCACACTGTTCTGCCCGATCAGGTTGACCAGGCTCACCCCGGCTGCTTGGTAATTGCCTCCAGCCAGATCAGTCAGGATGTTCAAGGCCGGCGTATAATCAAGATCGGTCACAAGCTCGAACAGATGTTGTGGGCTGAAAATTTCCGTATCAATTCCGCAGATCACGAAAATGGACTGCAATACCACCACACAGGAACTGACCGTGCCTTCACGGGTTAACTCCACACGGTACGGCGTGTTCGGGTGGAACGGATAGGGAGTCGTCGCAAAGCTCTCCCCGGCGCCGATCAGCCACTTCAGCGTCACCAATTTAGAGCGCCGGGACAGGTATTGGAATACCGTGCTGTCACTCCCCTGGGGATCTTCATGAATATCTGCGCCGTAATATACAAAGAACGGATTACGAAACTGCGTCATCGGTTTTTGTAAAGTTATCGAGATTTCTCGTCCGGCATCCTCCTCTGGCTGATCGGAAACAGAGTTCGTCGTCGCCGCCAGGCTACGTGACAGGGTTGACGGAGCACTCCCCGTATAAGGCGTTCCCTGTTCAAGATCAGGCACCACCATGTCGATCAGGTCCTTGATAATTAGGCCGTACCAGTTCTTCACGTACAGATCGTTCATGACGGCATCCAACCGGTTGCCGGGGATTGCAAGCAGGGTTGTGACACGATTGCTCAGCGACGAAAATGATGGATGTACGATGGCCATGCCGAGAAACGCCATGCGCTGCTCTCCGGCAGTCTGCAGCATGTATGGGTTAAGAAGAAGCATGCCCAACGCCGTACTCTCAGCACTGACCGTGGTCATGCCGTTCCCCACCAGGTATGCTGAAAGCTCAGGGAACTGATCGAGATAGGGGCTCATTGAGTTTGGGATATGCACTCCCAGCATCAAAGTACTCCCTGTCGAGTCGTTCAGAAAACCCAGCGATGGCGCCCCGCCATCGAGAAGGGTTGCCGTACCGATTCCGCTGGAACCAACATGCGAGTTCGCACCAAAGGTAACGTAACTGGTTTGCCCCGCAGGAACGTCACTGCCGGCCGGGATCACAATCCCGACCCCCGTGCTTTGCAGCGAAAACGAATGGGCGCTTGTCCCCTCTACCGTAATGACAACCTCATCGGTTACGCGACCACCCTGCCCGTCTTCCACGGCCAGTTCAAACACCAGCACGCTGGGTTCAGATGGTGCAGTAAAGGATGGTGTCAGCGTTTCCGGCGAGTTTAGCGCGACGCCGTCCGGCCCCCACGTCATGATCCACCAGTAGGTTGGTGTATCCATTTCGTCCGGGTCATAGGAACCGTCGCCGTTCAAAGTGACCGTCTCGCCAAAACCGACTGTTTTATCGGCACCGGCCATCGCCACCGGCAGCTGGTTGGCCACGGTGACTGAGACTGTATCGCTCGAACTCCCGAACCCGTCACTGACTGTCACTTTGAAGAAAAATGTCCCGAAGATCTGCGGTGCCGTAAAGGTTGCAATCGAAGCGTGCGGATCAGAAAGCATCACTTCCGGACCGCCGGTCTGTTCCCACAGCCAGGTCAATGCTGATCCCTCCGGGCTGAAACTCGCTGATGCATCAAGCATCACAGTTTTGCCTCGACCCACTGTCTGGGCAACACCGGCGTCGACCACTGGAGCATCGTACACGACCGTGACATTGACCGTATCGGATACCACTGTCGTACCATCATTGACGTCGACGCGGAAGGTTAGTTGGGTGGGAATGCTTGGGGCGATGAACTGTGGTGTCTGGTTGTCGGCGTCATCAAAGAAAACCGAGGGCCCGGCTGTCTGCACCCAATGATAGGTCAGGGGGAGATCATCAGGGCTCCGGCTTCCCCCGGCATCCAGTTGGACGATCTCATTGCGCCTGACCTGCAGATCAACGCCGGCGTTTACACTAGGTGGATCGTAAATATTTTCAACAAACAATTCATAATCAATATTATACTGCAGATTGTTTATTGTTTTTGCAGAAATACTAAATGAATCTGACCCTGAATAATGATCATTAGGTGTATATTTTATTGTGTAATACTTTGGTTTGTAGGTATATATATCTGTGTAAAGCTTTCCAGAAGAATCTTGATATACTGAGAATATATAGTTACCAACCACCCTAAAGTTATATTTGAATGGCGCACTACCTATCAATACTGGATCAATAACATTATTTATGTTATATATATTTATAGTATCGCTAGTAGCGTTGAATAATAAGTTATTGTTTGTGTAAATAGGAAAAAGATTTACGTTATTATAGTTAAATTCTTTTTTTAGTGAAGGCTTATTTAAATCCGATACGTCATATATTCTTGTCCCTCCAATAAATTCTCCATCAGAGTAATAAGCAAACTTAGCAAAAAGAACGTTGTCTTTTACTGTGATGTCATGCCAAGCTATAAGTTCGCCCACAGAGAGTGTGTTGACTGTAGTTGGTTCTCGTGGGTTACTAACATCAACAATGAATAGTTTTGGGTGCGAGCCGCCACCTTCCGCAATAAATATTGTATCTCCTTCTTTAGCTAAACAATCAAAAATGCCGGTATTATTTAAAGACCCGACAAGGGAAGGGTTTGGCGGGTCACTAACATCAATAACCTCAAAAGTACCATCACCATAGCCGGCATGGCTCCTTGTTGCAACGTAAGCGTAGTCACCGTCAACAATAAAACTGATTGTTTGAGCATCTAGATTGCGTCCACTTATATTTTTATGGACAGCGACCAATGATGGATTTGAAGGTTCTGTAATGTCGTATACATTGAAACCTAAGGCTGTTCCAGAAAACAAATAATTGTTATTAATATATATATCATATAATCCTGACAATGGTATTTTATGCAAAAAATGCAAATTACCATCGTCTGTTGTTTCATAAACATTTATAGAACTTTGATTGTTAATATAAACAATATTATCAATGTAATATGAACTGTAAGTCCTGTATTCAAATCGTTCTAAATAAAAAGTTTCAATAGAACTATAATCAGGATAGATCTCTATTTTACCATTTTGTGGGTATCTGTCTATTATATACAAAGGTGATTGATTTTCTTGACTACTTTTGATGTCGATGAAGTATGGTGTATTTTCAATAGACGTATATTGGTAAACACAAGATTTTTCTAAGCCGTCGCAGTTTGAATCAATTCCATCCCCACAGACTTCAATAGCGTTTGGATTAATACTCTGGCTATTGTCGTTGCAATCTTGAGTGTTATCAACATATCCTTCAGGTTGTCCTGTGGAATATACTACTATGTTCGCATCTCCGTAACTGTCATCGTCAAAATCTAAATACCAAGCGACGAAACCCTCATCTACGCCACCATCACAATCATTGTCAATCCCATCATATACTTCCGGATTACCAGGATAGTTTAACGCTTCGTTATCATTGCAGTCGGTGTTTACCGCGACATAACCCACCGGTTGGCTGATAGCGTAGGTACTGTCTGTCGCATCACCGTAACCGTCACCATCGGCGTCCCGGTACCAGAGAGTAAAATCGTTATCGATTATCCCATCACAATCGTTGTCAATCCCATCATGCACTTCAGCATTCCCTGGATAGCTTAACGCCTCGTTGTCATTGCAGTCAGTGTTAACCGCGACATAACCCACCGGTTGGCTGGCGGCGTAGGTACTGTCTGTCGCATCCCCGTAACCGTCACCATCGGCATCCCGGTACCAGGCTGTGAACTCTTCATCAACGGAACCGTCGCAGTCGTTGTCGATACCGTCGTAGATTTCGGGATTCCCGGGGTAGCTCAGAACCTGAGCGTCATTGCAGTCGGTATTGTCGGTGACATACCCGGTAGGTTGACTGACGGCATGTGTGCTGTCACTGACCTTTCCGAACCCGTCGCCATCGGCATCCCGGTACCAGGTACGAAAGCCTTCGTCGATTGAACCGTCGCAGTCGTTGTCAATGCCGTCGTAAACTTCCGCATTGCCGGGATAGCTCAATGCTTGAGCATCATTACAGTCAGTATGGCTTGCCACATACCCGGCCGGTTTGCTGACAGCATGAGTGCTATTGTCGGCATCGCCGAAACCATCACCATCGGCATCCCGATACCAAACGCTGTAGTCCTCGTCCGTTTCACCATCACAGTCGTTATCAACCAAGTCATAGATTTCTGTTGCGCCGGGATGTCTATTCCCGTTGCTGTCGTCGCAATCCCCCGCATATACACTGTACCCATCTCCGTCAGCATCCACATCGACAGCAGGGTCATGCGTCCGGAGCTCATTAAGCAAGGATGCGTTATCAAGAACTTCCGACAGAGTCAGGGTCTCGGCAAAAACATGGAAAAGGATGTGGCTGGCTTCCTCGCGGGTCTCCGCATCAGCAGTGACAAGGGCCAGCAGATCATTGATCGCCTCATCAAACCCCTCCTCCGGTTGTGCCGACAGTCTATTGACATAATCAAGGGCCACTTCATGCCGGTTAGTCAGCAGGTTACGATCCTCTTCACCGCTGGTGGCGGCATAGGCGCCGAGCAACACCTGCGCGATAAACAAACCACGATCAGTCAGGTTAGTCGGGCTGCTGCCGTTCTCCGCAATGTCCGACTCCCGCAGCGAGGCCCAGTCAAACGTCGACCAGTCAACAGCATTCGGGTCGCCGCCATTCAGGATATACGCCCAGTAATACCAACCCGCCAAATCGGGGGCCCGGTCGAAACAGTTCTCATAGACCTTCTTGATAAAATCCTTGTTGCTGCCGTCCTGTGGGAACAGTGCCTTCGCTTCATTACTGTAAGCGAAGTTGATGATGATTTCGTCAAAGGACTGTGTTCCGGTCAGGAGTTGCTGCTGCCAGTACTCCAGGCCGATCACATCGGGAGCCCTGCCAAAGTAGGCCAGGTAGATATCGGTCAGTTTTACCAGCTGGGACTGCACCTCGCCGGACACCAGGCCATCAATCGGCAAGGTCAAAGTAAAGTCCCAGCCATTGGCTGGATACTTGGCGCCAAAGCGAACGGACTCGACATTGTCAATGGTCAGGGTGTAATCGAGGAACTGGGCAGTGTACCGGTTGGAACCGACAGAGGTGAACTGGTAGACATCCGGGAACAACGGCAGCTGCAACGTATCGCTCCCCCCGCCACCATCGATGACATAATCCCCCACCTCAATCGAAATTGTATCGTTCCCGCTGCCGTAGTTCAGAATCGTTGGATTGTCGGCATTCGCTATGGAAGGGAGAGCTGCCGGGAAGAGGAAAAGGACAACGACCAGGCAATAAACCGCAGAAAGACGACGGGGCCACATGAGAGAACCTCCTTGAAACAAACACACCGGATGAAACCCGAAAAGATCAACACAAAAACGCCTATCTCCATACCGAAGACAGGCGTCAACATTCCCCTGTTGCTTACTCTTGAGAATATCAACTCTCTTCGGCAACCCGGCGCCCCCTGGCGGTTAAATGCTTCAGGACCCGTGGCTTTGCGCCGGTGGACGTCTCCACCTTTGCTCTTATCGGAGAGTGCGATTGAATTTTGTTAGCACTTGTCAGGGGCTGCAGTCAAATAGTTTTAATCTATTTGGGCTCTCTCTTGATGGCTCCCGTCATATTTTCCGTCCAATACAGATATTGATCATCAACTGCGATCGATGCGGGCGTTGCAAACTGGTCCTGCAATACCGGGACAGTATATTCCGATTGATCTTGACCATTTTTGGCAACCCGGTACAGACCGGCAGCATCTGCCCAGTAGATGTTGTTCGTGTCCTGAGTCATCGCATACCAGCCAAAATACGGATTGGTTCCGGCAATGCTCGTTTTGGTGCCGCCCGCCAAGGGGAGTTTTGTGATTCTACGGCTGTCAGCCTCGATCAGGTATACATACTGATCGTCAACGACAAGATTGGTGGCAAAAGATAATTGATCGTCGAGTATTTCCGCCGGACCGCCACTGATCGGCGCGCGATACAAGGTATCGTAGCTGTCGAGCCAGTAGGCATATCCGCCGCGCACCTTTAAATCAACCGCCAGTCCTTGCCCGGAAGCAATGAATTGAGAGGGTTCGCCAGGGTTGGCTGGCGCACGGAATACACTGCTGACCGGTCCTTCTAACCAGTAGAGAGCAGCCCCATCCGTATCCATCCCGTCAACGTAAAAATTCGTGGCGCATAACAGCTCTGCTTGAGGATTCTGCCTGGAAATCCGCTTGATATTGAAACCCTGCACGGTATAGACATAGTTGTCGTCAGCAGCAAGTCTGGTGCTCCCGTCAACGCCAACAATGATGGGGGTAATCGTTCCATAAGGATCGACCCGGGAGATCCCGGACGGTTCATAAGTGCTCGGACCGCTATCCGCATAGAAAATGGCGCCGTCTGCAGCGCCGGCAAGAAATGTCGGCGAGGCCAGGTCAGAAACCAGCACGTTCATTTCACCACCCGCTTTCCCTTTGAAATAAATGGTGTCGGGGAAACCACCCTGGAACGATGCGTCTGTCCAATACACACGGTCAGGGCCGATGTAGAAATCCTGCAGGTAATAGAGCTCCTCGGTCAAGGTTGTTGCTTCCCCGCCGCTCAACTCAACCGAGCGCAGAGCATTGCTGCTCAGCCAGACAACGGTATCCGCATCAGCCTTGACTCTGAGAATCTGCTCGGAAGAATGGGCTAAATCAGTGACCGTCCCGCCTTCTTTGGGGACGACCGCCACTTCGTAGCCAAGCTGTCCGCTGCGATGTATGCCCAATATGATTTTGTCCCCGGACAGGGCGAAGTTTGCCGACCACATTTCGATGGTATTGTCGTTCAATACAGTTTCCGGTCCACTCTGGCCACAGCCATCAAGGGGACAACGGAAAATCTTCGTGCTCTCAAGAGGAACAACTTCCCCCCAATAAAAGTGCTCGGCATCGAGCGCAATCCCCCTCAAGCCATTTCCAGGGGTTGCCAGTTGCTCAACGGCACCGCCAGCCAAAGGCACCCGATCGATAAATTTTTCATACCCCAGGTCTCGAACCCAGTAGGCATAAGTCCCGTCCGACAATAACTCTGAAGAAGGCCCCAGATCACCGCAAAAGCCGGCAGAGGCAAGTTTACGCACATTCGAGCCGTCCGGTTCGGCAATCAACAAGTCACGAGCCACCCCGATGCCAGTGCAACCTCCAGGCACATAATCACCGGCCCGGTCAGTCCAAAGCAGGTGGCGGCCATCGTATGTCAGGGTCCCGATGGAACGCATGCGCGTGGCCAGAACGTTGATATTCCCCGTCGCAACATCAAGCTCCTTCAACGCATCGAGGTCGTTTTGCGACCAGTAGAGTTTACCGTTGGCATAACTCAGCCCGGATGCTCCCTGCTGTCCCCAGACGAGCACAGTGGATTTTTGCAGGACGAGGAGGCCTTCCCCACCCGTGTGCGTCCCCAGGCAATCGGAACCGGAAAAATTGAAGGAAACCGTGTAAGTCCCGAGAACGGTGGTCTGATCGATGACGCCACTGCCGGTAAAAGTTCCGCTGCAGCCTGGAGTGGTTTCAGTGATCTGCAAGGTGACCGTGTTGCCGGCAATCGTCCCGTTGAGAGCTCCCTTGCGACCGGCTGCGTCCCGGAAGGCGCCTCTGATCGTCGTGTCTGTCCGGACCAGGTCCGCGTAAAAAGCGGTCTCTTCGAGCAAACTCGACCCGTAACCACCCAGCCACTGCTCAGCGTTGGCGCAAACCGGATCGATCCCATCACAATCCTGATCAATAGCATCACTGCAGATCTCGACCGCCCCGGGATGGATGTCGAAGGCGGCATCGTCGCAGTCCCCCTGGCTGACCGTCCAGCCGTCTCCGTCGTTATCGATTTGCGGGCAGCTTTGATCGACGCCGTTGCAGTCCTGATCGATGCCGTCCCCGCAGATCTCTGTCGCGCCGGGGAAAATCTCTGTGTGGCTGTCATCACAATCCCCCTGCACTTCCGACCATCCGTCGCCATCGTCATCGGTGTCATAAACAGCATCATGCGTCCACAGGGAGGCCGGCAGAGGGTCACTATTCATCACATCCGTAAGTGTCACGGCATTGTTGAGAACATAAGTAATCACATTTTCGGCATTGTAGCGTGTGGCGGGATCCCCGCTCACCATGGCAAGCAAATCGTTGATAGCGAAATCAAAGACCTCTTCCGGATGAATCGAAAGTTGGTTGACATAGTACAAAGCCACGGCATGTTTGTTCATCAGCAAAGCGCGGTCTTCCGGGCCGCTGGTCTCTGCGTAGGCGCCGAGCAGCAGTTCCCCCACCAAAGAGCCGCGTTGGTTGAGGTATTCGGGGTCTCCCGGGTCGAGCGCATTGAACCGGTCTATCCAGTATTCGCCGCCGGGTCCATCCGGGGCCCGGCCAAAGCAATTCAGGTAGACGATCGTTACAAAATCTTCGTTATTCAGACCGTCTTGTGGGAAGAGTTCCTTCGCTTCTTCGCTCCATGAGAAATCCTTGGAGATCGTGGCGAAATCCCGACCTTCCTCCAAAAGTCTCTTCTGCCAGTATTCAAGGCCGATTACGTCGGGTGCCCGACCGAAAAAGGCCAGGTAAAGATCGGTCAGCTTGATGACCCTGTCCTGGATCTCACCGGAAAGCATGTTGACCAGCGGCAGGGTCGTTAAAAAGTCAACCCCGAAACGGAGATATTCAACGTCGTAGAAGCGGCTCGTGTAACCGTGGTAATGGGCCGTGTAGGTATTCTCGTCAATGCTGCTGAAGACATAACCGTCGGGGAAAAACGGCAGAACAATCGTATCGACCCCTCCGTCGGCGTAAATTTCGTAGTCTCCAGGGCCGATCTGGATAAGGTCATCGTTCTCCCCGCCGGGGATGACGGTGCCGGAAGCATAGATATTCACAGAGAAAAAAGTCGCCATGAAAACGAAAAACCACGTCCGTACCCTCAGTTTCATGTCGACCTCCTCGCCAGGTGGAATAGGCTAATTATACCGTACTTCCTGACCTGGCGCGCAGCTGAAGGGAGGCCAGCGTGGTAAAATGAACTCCTTGAGTGAATTTCAACAGATCTGGCAGTATATTTCAAAATAAGGGCGTCAAAGTGTCAAACTTCGGCGGCCCGGTAACTTCAACGAACCGCCCGGTGCGGCCCCGCATGCCGGGTCGTGTGGGGGCTGGGGGTTAAAAACCCCCGGCTACCCGATTAGGGTTTTTGTATGAATCGGTAACAAACGGATATAGCCAGGCGCTTGTAATAAAATCGCCACCTGTGTGCATATAGAAAAAAGCGAGACCTCGCTTGATCCATGCAAAATCAGAAGCACATAAAGGTTCACCACAAGGCATCATGCCCTTTTGACTGTAGTCGCAGACATAAACTCTTCCGGATAGATTTTCTTCTTTTTTTAGCCAATTTATAGTTTTAAGTTTTACATCGGGTTTGCACTGTTTCCCGGAAATATCTTGTAAATGGTCTATTCCTATATTTTGGAAATAATCTGAATAAATAGTTAATAAATCGAATAAACATAAAGGGGAGGCGAGAACCAAATTAGGCTGAGGCAGGCTTTTATAATATCCCAGATAAATATTTGAAATAAAGCGGTCAATATTTTTCGGTTCTTCATAATCCCAAAGATCGTCTTGAGCATCCACTCCCACAATTAACGACAATCCCTCACGAAATGGATCGTCATTGTATACCTCATCTTTCCAAAAATCGCCCTTCAGCATCTTTTCTTTGAGCAATTTTAAGATCGAATTTTTCTCAAAGCCCAAAATACCTCCAGAGTCGCATCCCTCTATTCCGAGCAAGCTAAATCCCACTTTTGTTGATTTCTGTAATACTTTCAAAATTTCCATTTGGAACCCTAACGGCAGGACGCTAACAGGCCGACCGCTTGCGTGCGGTCCGAGTTGAGCGTTTGGTTTGAGCCTGCTCCTGGGTATCGACGTAGGCATCGATCAGTTGCCGAATCATGCGTTGGTATTGCGTGTGATGTTTGCCGGCTTCCGATTTGAAGAAATCGACGCTCTTTTTGCTGAGCACAATGGTCACCTTCACCGACTCTTCTCGGAAAGCCAATTCCTTGGGAGAGGGGAGGAAGTCGGAGATCACCCGAAATTCTTCAATGGGCTCATCGGTGTATTGAATTTTCTTGCTCATAAGTCACCTTTCCTTTTCGCCAGTATCCGGCCCCGATGATGCGAATGACGCCTTCGCGGTAGGTAAACCGAACCGTGAGAACGCCGCAGCCCACTTTGCCGAAGCAGTAGTAGCGCTGCTCCTGATCGCTGTGAGCGACATCTTGCGAGGATTTTTATACGAACCCTGGTATGAGGAGACCGACGCTGTGGCGCTTGATATTCATTCTGATATTCCCCTCATGTTCAAGCCCCTGAAAATACAATAAGCCCGTTGCTGGCTCAACCGTGCATCGTTGTCAATCAGCGAAGGCTAAAATCCAGATCTCGAAGAAGCCCTATGTGCTTCCAGAAAATTCATTTTTCTGCTTTAACGATAGTGCCACTGCCAACGCCATTCTGTCGGGACACTGGACATGCTTGCATTTTGTCCTGCATTACATTTGATGGCATAATCGGTGGTTAACGAGAATTTCCTACAACTCCTGACATTTAATTAAGAATAAACACGACCGTTGGCTCACCATAACAGACGCATCTCAAAAATTTCTCAAAATTGCCCCCGGAATCAGTTTACAGGTCGTTTATTTTGCACAGGCGGGGTTTTTATTAGTTCCCCCGCTATGCAGGGATAATACAGTCCGGACCCTCTTTGGCGGGGCTGTTCACATCCTGCGCAACAACAGATTCTTCAAGCTGATCAGAGGGGTAGGGGTGGAATAGTTCCGATAGACTGCTGAGATCATCAGTGTCCCGATCCAGCCAGAGGTCGAACTCGTCCCGGTGCAGGATTACCGGCATGCGGTCATGGATCTTTTTAACCAGGCTGTTGGCTGCCGTGGTCAGGATGGCGCAGGTCTCCAGTTCCGCTCCGTCCGGTGATTTCCAGCGTTCCCACAGCCCTGCAAAAGACATGACTTCATCATCGCGCAGACGGATGTAGTGCGGGATCTTTTCTTTGCCGACTCTGGCCCACTCATAAAATCCGCTTGCCGGAATAATGCAGCGTCTGGCCCGCATGGCCTGACGAAAGGATGGCTTCTCATGAGCCGTCTCGCTGCGGGCATTGATCATCTTTGCACCGATGGCCGGATCTTTGGCCCAGGAGGGAACCAGGCCCCATTGGAGATACGCCAGCTCACGATCACCGCCATTGTGCTGCCTGACAACGGCGATCTTCTGGCTGGGGGCAATGTTGTACCGTGGAGACAGGGCAGGGGAGGACGAAAGCCGGTAGACGCTCATCAACTGCTCGGGGCTATGTTCCAGGGCAAATCGACCGCACATGATTTAAAATCCTGCTTCCGTTTTCGCCACTCCCAAGGGGGGAGCGGCCTTTTGTCCTGCCACGGGGGGGG
>RRYU01022376.1_pt3 | contig 52932 bp, 55 predicted proteins | sample 2162651 | NCBI WGS metagenome assembly RRYU01 (sample SAMN10267283, study PRJNA491782) | microbial mat metagenome | isolation source: biomat in the production well | place: Japan: Minami-Kanto gas field, natural gas well KTG3 | collected 2017-06
GCGGTCGCACCGTCGGGGCCGGCGTCGTCGCGAAGATTATCGAGTAAAGGCATGAATAACCAAAGAATTCGCATTCGGCTGAAGGCCTTCGACCACCGTCTGATCGATCAGTCGGCACGTGAGATCGTCGATACTGCCAAGCGGACCGGCGCTCAGGTGCGCGGCCCCGTCCCGCTGCCGTCGAAGAAGGAGCGGTTCACCGTGCTCGTCTCACCGCATGTCGATAAGGATGCGCGTGACCAGTACGAGCTGCGGACTCACAAGCGCTTGATGGATATCGTCGACCCCACCGACAAGACGGTCGATGCACTGATGAAATTGGATCTGGCCGCGGGCGTTGACGTCCAGATCAAGTTGAGCTGAGGACGAATCCATGGCGATCGGAGTGATTGGGCGTAAGGCCGGCATGACCCGCCTGTTCAGCGAGGACGGGCAGAGCGTCGCTGTGACCGTCATCGAAGTGCAGCCGAACCGGATCAGTCAGGTCAAGTCCACTGAGACAGACGGTTACAGCGCAGTCCAGGTTGCCTTTGGCAACCGCAGGGCCTCGCGCGTTACCAAACCCATGGCGGGTCATTACGCCAAGGCTGCGGTCGAGGCCGGAGAGGTGTTGCGCGAGTTCCGGCTCGAGGCCGGCGAAGGTGCGGATCTGGCGGTCGGTTCCGAGATCTCGGTCTCCATCTTCGAGCCTGGCCAGAAGGTCGACGTCCGCGGTGTGACCAAGGGGCGTGGGTTCGCGGGTGGAATCCGACGTCATCACTTCGCTGGCCAGGATGTCACGCACGGTAACTCCCTGTCGCACAGGGCGCCTGGCTCGATCGGACAGAACCAGTCCCCGGGCCGAGTGTTCAAGGGCAAGAAGATGGCGGGTCACCTGGGTGCAGCCAACCGCTGTACTCAGAACCTCGAGGTGGTTCGCGTCGACGCCGACCGGCAGCTGTTGCTGATTCGTGGCGGTGTGCCGGGACCTACGGGCGGGCGGCTCGTCGTTCTGCCTTCCGTGAAGCAGAAGAACAAGGGCTAAGCACTCATGGAGCTCACCATTCGAAACAGTGCCGGTGGCGCGAGTCTGCAGGTGGCAGAGAGCGTGTTCGGCGTCGACTATAAACCGGGGCTGATTCATCAGGTCGTCACCGCCTATCTGGCCGGGGCACGCGCGGGGACTCGCGCGCATAAGAGTCGCTCCGAAGTCTCGGGCGGTGGGGCTAAACCCTGGCGTCAGAAAGGCACAGGGAGAGCCCGTGCGGGCACGTCGCGAAGCCCCATCTGGCGCTCCGGTGGGGTCACGTTCGCCGCGAAGCCCCAGGACTATTCGCAAAAGGTCAATCGCAAGATGTATCGCGGGGCCGTGCGCTCGATCCTGTCCGAGCTGGTTCGGCAAGGGCGTCTGGTCGTGGTGGAAGACGTCCGTGTGGCGGCGCCGAAGACCAAGGAATTGCTTGCGCTGCTCAAGCAGCACGACTTGGCGAACGTCCTTATTCTGACCGATGGCCTTGATGAGAACCTTTATCTCGCGGCCCGCAACATCCCGAGGGTCGACGTGATGTCGGTCAAAGATGTGGATCCAGTGAGCATGGTCGCCTTCGATACGCTGCTTGCCACCGAGGCTGCAGTCCGGAAGCTTGAGGAGCGGCTGGTATGAACAACGAGCGTCTGATGAAGGTGCTTCTGGCGCCGATTGTCTCGGAGAAGACCGCGCGATCAGCTGACCTCGCGGGTCAGTATGGTTTCCGTGTCATGACCGATGCAAACAAGCGTGAGATCGCGCGTGCGGTCGAGCTGATGTTCGACGTCAAAGTCGACCAGGTCCAGGTCCTGAACGTGAAGGGCAAGGAGAAGCGGTTCGGCAAGCGCCTCGGTAAACGAAACGACTGGCGGAAGGCCTATGTGCGCCTGAAGCCCGGTCAGGACATCGATTTCGGCGGCGGCGCCTGATTGGCCCGGCCGACAGCAGCGGATAGACCAAGATGGCAATCGTAAAGACAAAACCGACGTCCGCCGGACGCCGCTTCGTCGTGAAGGTGCAGTCTCCTGAGCTTCACAAGGGTGCTCCATATCGGCCCCTGATCGAGAAGAAGTCGAAGAATGGCGGGCGGAACAACCTGGGTCGTATCACGGTTCGGCACCAGGGTGGCGGTCACAAGCAGCGCTACCGCGTCGTCGACTTCAAGCGGAACAAAGAAGGGATTCCGGCGGTTGTCGAACGTCTCGAGTACGATCCAAATCGGTCCGCCCATCTGGCACTCCTGAAGTATGCCGATGGTGAACGTGCTTACATCATCGCGCCCAAGGGGCTCGGCGTGGGCGGGCAGGTCGAGGCCGGCGAGGCAGCACCGATCAGCACGGGCAACTGCATGCCGCTGCGAAACGTTCCGGTGGGCACCCAGGTGCATTGCATCGAGATGCGTCCCGGTAAGGGGGCGCAGCTCGCTCGGGCCGCTGGAAGCTCGGCCCAGCTGATTGCGCGCGATGGCAAGAGTGCCACCCTGAGATTGCGTTCAGGGGAGATGCGCAAGCTCCATGTGGATTGCCGCGCAGTGATCGGCGAGGTCGGCAACAGTGAGAATAGTCTGCGTAAGCTCGGAAAAGCGGGTGCGACCCGTTGGCGTGGTGTGAGACCGACGGTCCGCGGCGTGGTCATGAACCCGGTCGACCACCCGCACGGCGGTGGTGAAGGGCGCACGTCCGGCGGCCGACATCCCGTGACACCCTGGGGCGTGCCGACCAAAGGACATAAGACACGCAAGAACAAGCGGACCGACGCCATGATCGTGCGTCGTCGCGGACGCAAGTAAACAAGGCGAGGTTGAGCAAGTGCCACGTTCGATTCGAAAAGGACCCTTTGTCGACCACCACCTGATCAAAAAGATCGAAGAGGCGGTCGCACAAAACAGCAAGCGGCCAATCAAGACCTGGTCGCGGCGCTCCATGGTGCTGCCTGAGATGGTGGGACTGACGATTGCGGTTCACAACGGGCGTCTGCACGTGCCGGTGCTCGTCAACGAAAACATGATCGGCCATAAGCTCGGTGAGTTTGCCTTGACCCGGACCTACCGGGGGCATGCTGCCGATCGTAAGGCGAAGAAGCGCTAGCCGGAGATGGGGATGCGAGCCGAAGCAAGATTGAAATATGCGCGGGTCTCCGCCCAAAAGGCCCGGTTGGTCGCGGATCTGATTCGCGGACGCGAGGTCGAAGAAGCCCTCAACACCTTGGCGTTCAGCACCAAAAAGGGTGCGGTCATCATCAAGAAGGTGCTGGAGTCGGCCATCGCCAACGCCGAGCACAATGAAGGTGCCGACATCGACGAGCTGAAGGTGGCATCGATCGAGGTGGACGAAGGGCCGACGATGAAGCGGATCCGCCCGCGCGCCAAGGGCCGTGCTAACCGAATCATGAAACGCACCAGCCACATCCGGCTGACCGTGGCGGAAGTCTAAGGGGACCAGCATGGGACAGAAAGTTCATCCGACCGGCATCCGCCTTGGCATCGTCAAGGACTGGACCTCCAAGTGGTACGCGAGCTCAAAGGACTACGCGGACCTTTTGAACACCGATCTGGAGGTTCGGACCTTCCTCCGTAAGGAGCTGGCAAAGGCGTCAGTGAGTCGGATTCAGATCGATCGGCCCGCAAAGAATGCCCATATCACCGTCCACACGGCTCGGCCGGGTGTGGTGATCGGCAAGAAGGGCGAAGACATCGACAAACTGCGGGCCCGCGTGTCCACGATGATGGGCATCCCGGTGCACATCAGCATCGAGGAGATCCGAAAGCCTGAGCTGGATGCCCAGCTCGTGGCGGAAGGAATCGCCCAGCAGCTCGAGCGTCGCATCATGTTTCGGCGTGCGATGAAGCGCGCGATTCAAAACACCATGCGGCTTGGAGCGGAAGGCATTCGGGTGAACGTTGCAGGGCGCTTGAATGGTGCCGAGATAGCCCGGACGGAATGGGCGCGTGAGGGCCGTGTACCGCTTCACACGCTTCGGGCTGACATCGACTACGGGTTTGCCGAGGCGCGGACCACCTACGGTGTCATCGGCGTCAAGGTTTGGATCTTCAAGGGTGAGGTGTTCGGTGATCAACTCCCCGAGGAGGCGGCGCCGAAAGCGACCGCCAGAAGGGGTTAAATCATGCTGCAACCAAAACGCACCAAATTTCGCAAACAACACAAAGGGCGTAATCGCGGCCTCGCTCAAAGCGGAAATGCGGTCAGCTTTGGCGACTTCGGACTCAAGGCGGTTGGGCGTGGGCGTTTGACCTCACGTCAGATCGAAGCGGCTCGCCGCGCGATCACGCGAAAGGTCAAGCGCGGCGGCAAGCTCTGGATCCGTGTCTTCCCGGACAAGCCGGTCTCGAAGAAGCCACTCGAAGTGCGTATGGGTAAGGGCAAGGGTAATGTCGAGTATTGGGTGGCGCTGATCCAGCCGGGCCGGATGCTCTATGAGATCGAAGGCGTCAGCGAAGAGTTGGCGCGTGAGGCGTTCCTGCTTGCCGCGGCCAAGCTGCCGGTCCAGACCACCTTTGAGAGACGGATGATCCTGTGATGAAGGCGAAAGAATTGAGGACGCGCGGTGTCGATGAGCTCGAGAAGCAACTGATGGATCTGCTGCGTGAGCAATTCAATCTGCGGATGCAGAGGGGAACCGGCCAGTTGTCGAAACCCTCACAGATGAAGGCGGTGCGTCGGGAGATCGCCCGCGTGAAGACGGTTATGGCTGAGCTGAAGACGGGCGCGCAATCATGAGCGAAGAGACGAGCACCAATCGGACACTTGACGGCCGCGTCGTCAGCAACGCGATGGACAAGACGATCACGGTCCTGATCGAGCGGCGCGTGAAACATCCCTTATATGGCAAATTCATGCGGCGTTCGACAAAGATCCATGCGCATGACGAGGAAAATGCCTGCTCCGAAGGCGATCTGGTTCGCGTTGAGCAATGTCGTCCGCTCTCGAAGACCAAGACCTGGCGTCTGCTTGAGATCGTTGAGAAGGCGCGGTAAGCCCGCCCACCGCGGTCGCACGGATTCTTTGGCCTGGGACATCAAGCAATTGGTCGCTCAGGCAGCACACAGATTTAGGTAAACAGCAATGATTCAGATGCAGACCGATCTTCGTGTCGCCGACAACAGCGGCGCCCGGCGGGTGCAATGCATCAAGGTGCTCGGTGGATCGCATCGACGCTACGCGGGCATCGGTGATGTCATCAAGGTTACCGTGAAGGATGCGATTCCGCGCGGCAAGGTCAAAAAGGGCGATGTCTACAACGCAGTTGTGGTGCGCACGCGCAAGGGTGTGCGCCGTCCGGACGGGTCGACGATCCGTTTCGACGGCAACGCGGCCGTGCTCTTGAATAACCAGCTTCAGCCGATCGGGACCCGCATCTTCGGCCCGGTCACGCGCGAGCTCCGCGGCGAGCGATTCATGAAGATCATCTCGCTCGCGCCTGAGGTCCTGTAGGGAGTCCGGGGTATGCAGAAGATCAAGAAGGGTGATGACGTCATGGTCATCGCCGGAAAAGACAAGGGCAAGCGGGGCACTGTGTTGCGTGTTGTCGACAAGGATCGGCTGATCGTCGAGAACATCAACATCGCGCGCAAGCACCAGAAGGCGAATCCGCAAGCGGGGGAGCCGGGTGGGATCATCGACAAGGTGATGCCGATCCAGGTTTCGAACGTGGCGCTTTATAACCCGCAGAAGGGTGGGCCGGATCGGGTCGGCTTCAAGATTCTCGGGGACGGCCGCAAGGTTCGCGTGTTCAAGTCGGACGGCGAAGTCGTCGACGTCTGACGGAAGGAAACGAGATGCCTAGATTACAGACAGATTACCAGGAACGCGTCGTGGGGCTCTTGCAGGAGCGGTTCGGCTTCAAGAGCGTCATGCAGGTTCCAAGGATCGAGAAGATCACGCTGAACATGGGTGTCGGTGAGGCCATCGCCGATAAGAAGGTCATGGATAACGCCGTGGCCGACCTGCGCCTCATCGCCGGTCAGCAGCCGATCGTGACCTTTGCGCGGAAGTCCGTTGCCGGATTCAAGATTCGCGAGGGTTGGCCGATCGGGTGCAAGGTCACGCTGAGACGGGAGCGGATGTATGAGTTCCTCGATCGTCTGGTCAGCGTTGCCATCCCGCGTATCCGGGACTTCCGCGGATTGAGCGCGAAGGCGTTCGACGGGCGCGGCAATTATTCCATGGGCGTCCGTGAGCAGATCATCTTCCCTGAGATCGACTACGACAAGATCGACGCCTTGCGGGGTTTGGATATCACCATTACGACGTCGGCGCGGACGGATGAGGAAGGGCGTGCGCTGCTCGAGGCGTTCAACTTCCCATTCCGCACCTGAGGTCTAGACGATGGCGAAAAAGAGCATGATCGCGCGCGACCATAAGCGCACCCTGATCGCGGCGCGTTACAGCGCCAAGCGCACTGCGTTGAAAGCTGTGATCAATAATCGCAGCGCGACCGGCGAGCAGATCGAAGAGGCGATGGCGAAGCTCCAGCAGCTTCCACGTGACGCAAGTCCGACCCGCCAGCAACGGCGTTGCCGGGCCAGCGGGCGGCCGCATGGCGTCTATCGCAAGTTCGGGCTGTCGCGCAACAAGCTCCGCGAGGCCGTCATGCGCGGTGATGTACCCGGCGTGGTCAAAGCCAGTTGGTAGTCTCTCACGTTTGATTCTTAGTCGAGACGGCCGACCGGGTCGTCTTCTTTGGTAGAAACTGACGGGTATCGCGCCGCAAAGGTGGTCTGACCCCCGGAGAAGCTCATGAGTATGTCGGATCCGATTGCGGATATGCTGACGCGTATTCGTAACGGCCAGCAGCGCGGCAAGATCACGATCTCGATGCCGTCCTCCAAGCAGAAGGTCGCGATCGCGAATCTTCTCAAGGAGGAAGGCTATATCGCGGACGCGACGGTCGAGGCAAATGGCAACAAGCCGGAGTTGGTGGTCAAGCTCAAATATTTCAGGGGTAAACCCGTGATCGAGCAGCTGACCCGTGTCTCACGCCCCGGGCTGCGAATCTACCGCGGAAAAGACGAGCTGCCCAAGGTCTGGGCTGGGCTCGGGATCGCGATCGTGTCCACCTCGAAAGGTCTCATGACCGACCGTGCCGCCCGCCAGGCGGGGCATGGTGGCGAGATCATCGCCTACGTTGCTTAAGGGGGTCTGGACATGTCACGAGTCGCAAAGGCGCCGATCGTCCTCCCGAAAGGGGTGACGGTCGAGATCTCGGGCCAAGACGTCACCGTCAAGGGCTCCAAGGGGTCAATGCAATGGTCTGTTCACCCGAGCGTCGTCGTCTCACAGACCGACGGTGTCATCGGTGTGGCGCGGGCTGAAGGCCACGATGATGCGTGGGCCATGGCGGGAACGACCCGCGCACTGTTGAACAACATGGTGGTGGGATGCAGCACCGGGTTCGTCCGCAAGCTCTCGCTCGTCGGTGTCGGTTACCGCGCGCAGGCGAAAGGGGACGTGCTGAGCCTGAGTCTCGGGTTCTCCCACCCGATCGACTATCCAGTCCCGGCCGGCATCACCATCGAGACCCCGACTCAGACGGAGATTGTCGTCGCGGGTGCCGACAAGCAGCGTGTCGGTCAGGTTGCCTCGGAGATCCGGGGATTCCGGCCGCCGGAGCCCTACAAGGGCAAGGGCGTGCGTTACGCGGACGAAGACGTCCTGCGTAAGGAAGCCAAGAAGAAATAGGGGTCTCACACAATGGATAAAAAACAAGCTCGCCTGCGTCGTGCGACGCGGGCAAGGGCCAAGATTCGCGAGCTGGGCGTATTCCGCCTCTGCGTACACCGCACGCCTCGCCATATCTACGCCCAGGTGATCGCCCCGGAAGGGAACCGCGTCGTCGCCAGCGCCTCGACGGTCGAGCAGGCGCTTCGCGAGGCGATTCCGGGACACACGGGTAATGTCGGTGCGGCCGCGACCATCGGGAAAGCGATCGCGGAGCGTGCCCTGTCTGCCGGCGTCACGACCGTAGCCTTCGATCGCTCCGGGTTTCGCTATCACGGCCGTCTCAAGGCGCTTGCGGATGCGGCGCGTGAGAACGGACTGAAATTCTAGGGGTAAGATAATGGCGAACTTCAATCCGAAATCGGAAGGTGACGAGCTTCTCGAGAAGCTGATCGCGGTCAACCGCGTCGCCAAGGTTGTCAAGGGTGGGCGTCAGTTTGGCTTCGCCGCCTTGACCGTGGTTGGTGACGGTAAGGGCCGCGTGGGCTTTGGTCGCGGGAAGGCCCGCGAAGTACCGGTGGCCATCCAGAAGGCCATGGAGAACGCGCGTAAGAACATGATCGAGGTCAAGCTGCATGGCTCGACGCTGCAGTACCCGCTCAATGGGCGGCACGGTGCGGCGAAGGTCTTTATGCAGCCGGCCTCCGACGGTACCGGCATCATTGCCGGTGGGGCGATGCGTGCGGTCTTCGAGGTCCTGGGTGTGCAAAACGTTCTGGCCAAATGCATCGGGACCAACAACCCGGTCAACGTGGTTCGCGCCACGGTGCAGGGACTGCGGGTCATGAATGATCCCGACAACATCGCTGCAAAGCGCGGCAAGACGGTCGCAGAGATCCTGGGGTAAGTGATGTCCGGTAAAAAAATGATGAAGGTGAAGCTGGTTCGCAGCTTCCACGGCCGGCTCGCCAACCATAAGGCATGCGTGCGCGGCCTCGGTCTCAGACGTATGCATCAGGTGGTCGAGGTCGAAGATACTCCTTGCACCCGTGGTATGGTGAATACCGTGTCCTACATGGTTTCGGTCGTAGAGGAGGCTCGCGATGCGACTCAATGATCTCACACCCGATGCGGGCAGCCGTCCAAGCTCAAAACGCGTGGGCCGGGGTATTGGCAGCGGGCTGGGCAAGACCTGCGGCCGGGGGCACAAGGGCCAGAAGTCCCGTAAGGGCGGCTTCCATAAGGTCGGCTTCGAAGGCGGTCAGATGCCATTGCAGCGGCGTTTGCCCAAGGTCGGCTTCCGTTCTCGCACGGCGGCGGCGCGTGCCGAGGTCCGTCTCAACGAGCTGGGCAATGTCGATGGGGACACCGTCGATCTGGCTGCACTCGTCAAGGCGCGTGTCCTCGGGCAGTCGATCAAGAGCGCAAAGGTCATCGCCTCAGGGGAGGTGACACGTGCCTTGACGGTGCGGGGACTGGGTGTCACCAAGGGCGCGCGTGCCGCGATCGAAGCAGCCGGCGGCAAGGTCGAAGACTAGCAGAAAGGCGCGAAACGGATGGCTAAGAACGTCGGATCGATGGGCCAGGCCCTTGGCGGTGTGGGGCGCCTCACCGAGCTGCGACAGCGGCTGCTTTTCGTGGTCGGGGCGCTACTCGTGTATCGCATCGGGACCTTCATCCCCGTTCCCGGTGTGAACCCGGAGGCGTTGGCCGTCCTCTTCGAGCAGAACCAAGGCTCGATCCTGGACATGTTCAACATGTTTTCAGGTGGAGCCCTGGAGCGTGCGAGCCTCTTTGCGCTCGGGATTATGCCGTACATCTCCGCCTCCATCATCATGCAGTTGATGACGGCGGTGGTGCCCAAGCTCGAGCAGCTCAAGAAAGAAGGAGAGGCCGGGCGTCGCAAGATCACACAGTACACCAGGTACGGGACCGTGGTTCTGGCGAGTTTCCAGGCCATCGGCATCTCGATCGCGCTTCAGGGGCAGACGGCGGGCGGGTCGGCACTGGTCACGCACGCGGGATTCGGATTCGTGTTCACGGCGACCGTGTCTCTGGTGACCGGCACCATGTTCCTGATGTGGCTTGGCGAGCAGATCACCGAGCGCGGCATCGGCAACGGCATCTCGCTGATCATCTTCGCGGGAATCGTGGCTGGGCTGCCCTCCGCTTTGGGTGGCACGCTTGAGCTCGCACGCACGGGGGAGATGAACTCGCTGGCAGTGCTGGCCCTGTTCGCAATGGCATTGGCAGTCACCGCCTTCGTGGTGTTCGTCGAGCGCGGTCAGCGTCGGATCACGGTGAACTACGCGCGGCGCCAGCAGGGTCGCAAGATGATGCAGGCGCAGAGTACGCACCTGCCGCTGAAGCTGAACATGGCCGGTGTCATTCCGCCGATCTTTGCATCCAGCATCATTCTCTTCCCGGGAACCCTGGGCCAGTGGTTCGGAAGCAGCGAGAATCTGCGGTGGCTCGCGGATCTGACATCCAAGCTCTCTCCAGGGGAGCCGGTGTATGTGATTCTCTATGCCGCCGCGATTATCTTCTTCTGCTTTTTCTATACCGCCTTGGTCTTCAACGCCAAGGACACGGCTGACAATCTGAAGCGCTCCGGGGCCTTCATTCCGGGCATCCGGCCCGGGGAGCAGACAGCGAGATATATCGACACCGTCATGACGAGGCTGACCGCCGCAGGCGCGATCTATATCACCGCCGTCTGTTTGCTGCCGGAGTTCCTTATCGTCGGTTACAACGTGCCTTTCTATTTCGGCGGCACATCATTGCTGATCGTGGTCATCGTGGTCATGGACTTCATGGCCCAGATTCAGGCCCACTTGATGTCGCATCAATACGAGGGCCTCATGAGAAAGGCAAACCTGAAGTCGCCGGGCGCCGGAATGTTGCGCTGACGGGCGCTCGAGTCTTAAGGAGACAACAATGAAAGTGCGGGCATCGGTCAAGAAGTTGTGCAGGAACTGTAAAATCATTCGGCGCAACGGAAGTGTTCGGGTCATCTGTAAGGACCCTCGTCACAAGCAGCGCCAAGGATGACGTGCTCGAAGACGGCCGACTCATATCGGTTGACTGAAGGATACAGTTTGTTAAACTGCGCGGTTTACCCGCTTGGCAATTTGGTTTTTTAGGGGTTTCCAGCTATGGCCCGTATCGCCGGCGTCAACATCCCGGACAAGAAGCACGCCGTCATCGCGTTGACTTCAATCTATGGTATCGGCCGTGTCCGTGCCGGTGTGATCTGTGACTCCGCTGGAGTCCCGCGTGACGCGAAGATCCAAAGCCTGACGGAAGAAGAGGTCGACAAGCTTCGTAACGAGGTCGCCAAGTTTTCAGTCGAGGGTGATCTGCGCCGTGAGGTGTCGATGAACATCAAGCGCCTGATGGACCTCGGCTGTAACCGCGGAATCCGCCACCGGCGCGGCCTCCCGCTGCGTGGTCAGCGGACCCGCACGAACGCGCGCACCCGCAAGGGGCCGCGTCGTCCCATTAAAAGATAAGGGCGCCTGGGCGCAGCGAAAGGGCTGGATAACCTCGAATGGCTAAACCGACTCGTACTGTCAAGAAGAAAGTCAAGAAGCAGGTCGCGGATGGGATCGCCCATGTCCACGCCTCCTTCAATAACACCATCATCACCATCACGGATCGGCAGGGGAACGTTCTGTCCTGGGCGACCTCGGGTGGATCCGGCTTCAGGGGTTCGCGTAAGAGTACCCCGTTTGCGGCTCAGGTCGCAGCCGATCGGGCCGGCCAGGCCGTGAAGGAATATGGTTTGCGTAACCTCGATGTCAACGTCAAGGGTCCGGGCCCGGGTCGGGAGTCCGCAGTGCGCGCCCTGAACAATGCCGGGTTCAAGATCACAAGTATCACGGACGTGACGCCCATCCCGCACAACGGCTGCCGCCCGCCCAAGAAGCGGCGCGTCTGATACAGGAACAGGTTAAGACACATGTCACGTTATACAGGCCCAACCTGCAAGCTCGCACGGCGTGAAGGCACCGATCTCTCCTTGAAGAGTCGCGCCCGCGCCCTGGACACCAAGTGCAACCTCGAGAAGCAACCCGGTCAAACCACTGACCGTCGGCGTCGCCTCTCTGATTATGGTGTCCAGTTGCGTGAGAAGCAGAAGGTCCGCCGCATCTACGGGTTGATGGAACGTCAGTTCCGAAATTACTACAAGAAGGCGGCGCAGGCGAAAGGCGCAACTGGGGAAAATCTTCTCCAACTGCTCGAGCGCCGACTCGACAACGTGGTGTATCGGATGGGATTCGGTGCGACACGCGCCGAGTCACGGCAACTGGTGAGCCACAAGGGCATTCTGGTCAACGGGCGCGTCGTGAATATCCCGTCGTACCAGGTTGGCGCAGATGACCATGTCGAAGTTCGCGAGCCCGCAAAAAAGCAGGTTCGCGTCCAAAATGCACTCGCACTTGCCGAGCAGTACGGCTTCCCCGATTGGGTCGAGGTCGATACCAAAGGCCTCAAGGGCGTCTTCAAGCGTGTTCCGGAACGTTCGGACCTGCCGGCAGACATCAACGAGTCGCTGATCGTCGAGCTGTACTCCAAGTAAGGCGCATCCTGAGGGGCACTGAATGACTGATGCTATAGGCGAATTTCTCAAGCCGCGCATCGTGAGGGTCGAGGCGGTTGACGGCAGCGCGACGCACGCTCGTGTGTCGCTCGAGCCGCTTGAGCGTGGTTTTGGGCATACGCTCGGGAACGCACTGCGTCGAATCCTGCTGTCCTCGATGGATGGCTGGGCGGTGACGGAGGTGGAGATTCAGGGTGTCCTGCACGAATATACGACCATCCCGGGCGTTCACGAAGATGTCCTCGAGATCCTGTTGAACCTGAAAGAGCTGGCGATCTCGCTGAAGGGTAAAGACGAGGCGACCTTCACGTTGTCGAAAACCGGCCCCTGTGTTGTGACTGCGGCCGATATTGCGATCGACCATACGGCGGAAATCGTGAATCCCGATCTGGTGATTGCGAATCTGACCGAAGGCGAGCTCAGTATGACACTGACCGTAAGACGGGGTCGGGGGTACGAGCCTGCCACTCAGCGGGAGGCCGACGACACTGAGGACCGCCCAATCGGGAAGCTGCCGCTGGATGCGTCCTACAGTCCGGTTCGTCGGGTCGCGATCGAAGTCCAGTCTGCCCGTGTCGAGCAGCGGACCGATCTCGATCGTCTTGTGATTGACCTGGAAACCAACGGCACGATCGATCCGCGTGAGGCGATTCAGAAAGCTGCGACCATCCTGCGTGATCAGTTGTCGAGCTTTGTCGCCCTGGAGGGATCCGGTCCTTCCGACACGCACGCCGCTGAGACGCGTGATGAGTCTCCGTATGATCCGATCCTTTTGCGTCCGGTCGATGATCTCGAGCTCACGGTTCGCTCCGCGAACTGTCTGAAGGCGGAGAACATCTATCTGATCGGCGACTTGATTCAGCGCACCGAGGTGGAGCTTCTCAAGACACCGAACCTCGGGAAGAAATCGCTGACCGAGATCAAAGACGTCCTTGCGACACGTGGGCTTTCGCTCGGGATGCGTCTCGAGAACTGGCCCCCTGACAACATCGCCGAGCTCGGTATTCGATAACGGTTTTGGATTTAAGAACTATTCGGGATTAGGACCATGCGTCATCGCAATGCCGGAAGGCATCTCAATCGAACCAGCTCGCACCGGGAGGCCATGTTTCGAAACATGGCGGCTTCCTTATTCCGGCATGAGCTGATCAAGACCACGCTGCCCAAGGCGAAGGAGCTGCGGCGGGTCGCCGAGCCGCTGATCACGCTCGCCAAGAGCGACTCTGTCCACACGCGCCGTCTTGCGTTTTCGCGGCTTCGTGATAAAGAGGCGGTTGGCAAGTTGTTCGTCGAGCTGGGCCCGCGCTATCTGGATCGCCCGGGCGGCTACCTCCGGATCATGAAGTGCGGCTATCGCACGAGTGATTCCGCTCCGATGGCCTATGTGGAGCTCGTGGATCGACCGATCAGCGAGGTTGTCGTGGAAGATGACGACGACTGAGGCTTTGGCTCGCTGGGCGATGCTGAAGAACCGGGCGCACGCCCGGTTTTTTTGTGGGCGATGAGTGCGTGAAAGTGGCGATCGAGCGGTTCGTGCTCGTCACCGACTTCGGCGATGGCATCTATATCGGCCAGATGCGCGCGCGCATCGACAGCCTGCTTCCGGGGTTCCAGGTGATCGACCTCGTGAACGACCTCCCGGCCTTTCGCCCCGATCTCGCGGCTTATCTTCTTCGCCCGATGATGCGAGACATGCCTGATGCGTCGCTCTATCTCTGTGTCGTCGATCCGGGCGTTGGTAGCGACCGGGCGGGGCTCTTGGTGCATGCGTATGGATCCTGGCTCATTGGCCCAGACAATGGTTTGCTCGCCCCTCTCGTCGCAGCGGCGGAGAGCGCGTCGGTTTGGCGCATCGGTTGGCACCCCGCGACCATGTCCGCCAGCTTCCATGGACGCGACTGGTTCGCGCCCGTTGCCGCGCGTCTGTGCCGGGGCGAAGAGCTCCATTTGGCGCTGATGGATCGGGGTGATTTGGTGGGTTCCGAATGGCCACCCGAGCGTGCAGAGATCCTCTATGTCGATCGTTTCGGAAACCTGATCTCCGGATTCCAGGCCCTTGGTCGGCCGGCGGACTCCGTTCTGCATCTCGGGAATCGAGCGATCCAGCATGCTCGGACTTTCTGTGAGGTCGCAGCGGGCGAGCCCTTCTGGTACCAGAATTCGCTTGGGCTCGTCGAGATCGCCGTGAACCAGGGTCGAGCAGATCAGAAGCTTGGGCTTGCGGCCGGCGACCCGATCGGCCCATGGATGTGCTGATGTTGACCAGGGAAGGCGAATCATCAGCGTCTCCTCAGGAGGCATCATCATCGCTTTTCTCGGGTTCGGCGGTGCCGGTGCGTCGCTTCGCGAGAGGCGCATGTCCCGCCTCGACTCCCACGGGTGATTTCGGTTGACGACGTTTGCCGATGTTCTTCCGGTCGCGCAGCCGGTTCTTCGTTTTCGGCGCGGTCGACTTGGCGGGAGCTGCCTTCGCGGACGCTTTTTTCGCGCCTTTCTTTGTGCCCGATCCTTTGGTCGGACCCTTGAACGCGGCCCTGAGACCAGCGATGCTGCGACGCTCGAGGCTGAGGTTCAGATACCGTTCGATGCTCTCCATCCGATTCCATTCCGACGACCCGATCAATGAGATCGCCACACCGGTCTCGCCGGCGCGCCCGGTTCGGCCGGTCCGATGCAGGTAGTCGTCGCCGCTACGAGGCAGGTCGAAGTTGATCACACGCTGGACTCCGGGGATGTCTAGACCACGTGCGGCCAAATCGGTCGCGATCAGGACATTGACCCGGCCGCTGTGCAGCAGCCCGACCACGCGGTTGCGCTCGCGCTGGTCGAGCTCGCCGTGCAGGACCGCCGCGCGTTGTCCTTCGCCCATCAGGTGATTTCCGAGCGTAGTGGCGCCGTCTCGCGTGTTGGTGAACACCAACGCCTTTTCGAAGGTCTCGTTTTGGAGCAGCCAGAGGAGCTGTTGCTGCTTGTGCTCGGCCCCGTCGCTCAGGAGCACCTGATGGAGGATGTCGGGGTGCTGCTCACGAACCGGATTCACCGTCAACACCCGCGGGTCGCGCAGCACCTGCTCGGTGATCCGGCTCAGCCCCCGATGATGAAGGGTCGCGGAGAACAACATCGACTGACGGGCGGGGTTGGTGCGCCCGATGATGGTCAGGACGTCGTCGGCGAAGCCCATGTCCAACATCCGATCGGCCTCATCCAGGACGAGGATCTCCAGGTCGCTCAGGTCGGCCTCACCCGTTTCCAGTAGCTCCAGCAATCGCCCCGGCGTCGCCACCAGGATGTCCGGATTCTTACGCAGTGTCGCGATCTGGTGTCCCTTGGAGTCGCCCCCGGTGATGACACCATTCGTCAGGCGGGTATAGCTCCCAAGGCGCATGAAGTGGACGTGGATCTGCCGGGCCAGCTCGCGAGTCGGCACCAGGACGAGTGCACGTGTCCCGCAGTCGGGCCGGGGATCTCCAAGGAATCGCTCCATGATCGGCAAGAGAAAGGCAGCGGTTTTGCCCGAGCCCGTCGCGGCGGAGACCAGGAGATCCAAACCCTCCAGTGCGGCAGGGATCACCTGGGCCTGGACCTCGGTCGGCGTCTCGAAACCCTCGTTCTCCAGTCCGCGCATGAGCGCATCCGGAAGCAGAAAATCAGCAAAGGTTTTGTTCATGTTCGGCACAATACAACAAATGGGTGGATCTGAGTTGGACGCATGCGGTGTGGTGATCCGACTCCGCGAACTGCGTCCATGCCCATGACCATTTTGGTGTGACAAACGGGGAATCGCCGACGACCGCGAAGGGATCTTCGCACCACGAAGCGATCGGCGTACATGAGGTAAAAGGCGTCCGCGTGGTAGACTTACAAGGCTAAGAATGAGTACGAACGCGGCGCCATCGATCGCGCCGCGCGGCACGCCTCCAGTCGGTTCAGCACGCTTATGGCAGATTTCGCGAGAGAAGTTCTTCCCATCAATCTCGAGGACGAGATGCGTCAGTCCTATCTCGATTACGCCATGAGCGTGATCGTGGGGCGCGCGCTCCCCGATGTCCGCGACGGACTCAAGCCGGTCCACCGCCGGGTTCTCTTCTCGATGAGCGAGCAGGGCAACGTCTGGAACCGTGCCTACCGCAAGTCGGCGCGTGTGGTCGGTGACGTCATGGGTAAGTATCACCCCCACGGCGACTCGGCGATCTACGACACCATGGTGCGCATGGCACAGCGCTTTTCGATGCGCTACCTCCTGGTGGACGGGCAGGGGAACTTCGGGTCCGTGGACGGCGACCCACCGGCAGCCATGCGCTACACGGAGGTGCGCATGACGCGGATCGCGGACGCCTTGCTCGACGACCTCGATAAGGACACCGTCGACTTCATACCGAACTACGACAACACCGAGCATGAGCCGACGGTGCTGCCGGCCCGATTCCCGAATCTACTGGTCAATGGATCATCGGGCATCGCGGTCGGCATGGCCACCAACATCCCGCCGCACAATCTGCGGGAGGTCATCGACGCCTGTCTTGCGATCATCGAAAACCCGCTCATCTCGATCGAGGAGCTGATGGTGCTGGTGCCCGGGCCGGACTTCCCGACCGCGGCCCTCATCAACGGGGTGCGTGGCATCCGCGAGGCGTATCGGACCGGCCGTGGACGTGTCGTGATCCGTGCCCGCACCATGACCGAGGTCCAGAAGCGCAGCGGTCGCGAGGCGATCGTCGTCACCGAGCTTCCCTATCAGGTCAACAAGGCGAGGCTGTTGGAGCGCATCGCCGAGCTGGTCAAGGAGAAGAAGATCGAGGGTATCGCCCAAGACGGGCTGCGCGACGAGTCCGACAAGGACGGCATGCGCATCGTCATCGAGCTCAAGCGCGACGCCTATGCCGAGGTGCTGCTCGCCAACCTCTACCAGCACACCCAAATGCAGCAGGTCTTCGGGATCAATATGGTCGCCCTGGTCGATGGCCAGCCGCGGACACTCAATCTCAAACAGATCCTCGAATATTTCATCCGTCACCGCCGGGACGTGGTGACGCGGCGCACCCTCTTCGAGCTGCGCAAGGCACGTGATCGCGCTCACGTCCTGGAAGGCTATGCGATCGCCCTGGCAAATATCGACGAGGTCATCTCCCTGATCAAGTCGTCGGCCAGCCCGGCCGAGGCCCGCGAACGCATGATGGACCGCACCTGGGCACCCGGCTCGGTCACCGGCATGCTTGAGCGTGCCGGCGCGGAGCACACGCGACCAGAAGAGCTTGACGCCGCCTTCGGCCTCACCGACTCGGGCTATCGGCTCAGCGAGCGCCAGGCCAGGGCGATCCTGGATCTGCAACTCCAGCGGTTGACCGGGTTGGAGCAGGACAAGATCCTCGATGAGTTCAAGGAGATCCTCGACAAGATCGCAGGTCTGCTGCTCATCCTTTCGGATTCGGACCAATTGATGCTTGTGATTCGTGAGGAGCTCGCCGCCATCCGCGATCAGTTCGGCGACGATCGCAGGACCGAGATCCAGACCGACCATACCGACCTCACGCTCGAGGACATGATCGCGCCCGAAGAGGTGGTCGTGACCATGTCGCATCAGGGCTACGTCAAGGCCCAGCCGATCAGCGACTACCAGGCGCAGCGGCGCGGCGGCAAAGGCAAGAGCGCGACCTCCTTCAAGGAAGAAGACTTCATCGATCGCATCTTCGTTGCCAACTCGCGCGACACCGTGCTCTGCTTCTCCAGTCGCGGCCGGGTCTATTGGCTCAAGGTCTATGAGCTGCCCCAGGCCGGGCGCGGCGCTCGGGGACGGCCGATGGTGAACCTGCTTCCGCTTGAGCAGGGCGAGCGCATCAACGCCGTCTTGCCGGTGCGCGACTATGAGGCCGGCTATTACGTGTTCATGGCGACCAGTACCGGCACCGTCAAAAAGACCCCGCTTGAAGAATTCTCGCGGCCTTTGTCGCGCGGCATCATTGCAATCGACCTGCACGAGGACGAGGTCCTCGTCGGTGTCGCCATTACCGACGGCAAGCAGGACCTCATGCTCTTCACGTCCGCCGGGAAGGCTGTGCGTTTCAGCGAGGCTGCGGTTCGCGGGATGGGCCGGACCGCCCACGGGGTGCGCGGTGTCTCGCTGGCGCCGGGTCAAAAGGTCATCTCGCTGCTGGTGCCCGAGCCCGGAACGGTGCTCAGCGTGACCGAGAACGGCTACGGCAAGCGGACGCGCGTCGAGGACTTTCCGACCAAGGGCCGCGGTACCAAGGGCGTGATCGGCATCAGCACCTCGGAGCGCAACGGCGCCCAGGTGGGCGCCGTCTTGGTGCGCCCCGGAGACGAGATCATGCTCATCACCGAGGGTGGAACCCTGATCCGAACCCCGATCGATCAGATCCCAACCGTGGGCCGAACCGCCCAGGGTGTCAAGTTGATCAACCTTGGCGAGGGCGAGCGGCTCGTCTATCTCGAGCGCATCGTCGCTTTGGAGGGCGATAAAGAGGGCAATGGGGACCTCGCCGAAGAGGATGGCGAGTCGACCGACTGAAACCGAGCGAGCACCCCGGCATCCTGATGGCGGCCGAAGCGACGCTCGCCTTACACCCTATCATCTGTGATGGAGATCAACCAATGGCCCGGGTCTATAACTTCAGCGCCGGCCCTGCAATGCTTCCCGAACCCGTGCTGAGCAGGGCGCGCGACGAGATGCTCGAGTGGCAGGGCAGCGGCATGTGCGTCGCCGAGATGAGCCATCGCGGCAAAGAGTTCATGTCGATCGCCGCGCAGGCCGAGAGCGATCTGCGTAAGCTCCTGGCGATCCCGGGCAACTACAAGGTCCTGTTCCTGCAAGGCGGCGCCTCCACACAGTTCGCGGCCATCCCGATGAATCTGCTGCGTGGCGGCACCAGCGCAGATTATCTGAACACCGGCTCCTGGTCCAAGAAGGCAATCGCCGAGGCACGCCGTTACGGTGAGGTCAAGGTGGTCGTGAGCACGGAGGAGGGACGCTTCACCCGCGCGCCGCGTCAGGATGAGCTTGCCCTGAGCGCCGACGCCGCCTATGTCCACTACACCCCGAACGAGACGATCGAAGGCGTCGAGTTTTCCTACATCCCTGAGACGGCCGGCAAACCGCTCGTCGCCGATATGTCTTCGACCATCCTTTCGCGTCCGATCGATGTCTCGCGCTTCGGACTCATCTATGCCGGTGCCCAGAAGAACATCGGCCCGGCCGGACTCACCATCGTGATCGTCCGCGATGATCTGCTTGGACAGACCCTGCCCGGGACACCGACCATGCTGGACTATAAGGTCCAAGCCGACAACGACTCCATGTACAACACCCCGCCCACCTATGCCTGGTATCTTGCCGGGCTGGTCTTCGAGTGGTTGAAGGGGCTCGGTGGCCTGGAGGAGATGGGGCGGATCAACGAGCGCAAGGCAGCGCTTCTCTACAAAACGATCGACGACTCGGGTTTCTTCAAGAACCCGGTCGAGCCGGGCTCGCGGTCCTGGATGAATGTCCCCTTCACGCTCGCTGACGCCGCGCTGGACGAGACCTTCCTCAAGGAAGCGAAGGCGGCGAAACTGACCACACTCAAGGGGCACCGCTCGGTCGGCGGCATGCGGGCCAGCATCTACAACGCGATGCCGCAAGAGGGTGTCGAGGTGTTGGTCGGCTTCATGCAGGAGTTCGAGCGCAGGTACGGCTGATAAACCGCGTCCCTGATGTGGCATGCGCGGTCGGCGTGTCAGCTCGGCTCTGAATGCCCTCGACCCTCGGTGCGGACGCGCTTCAGATTAGAATATTTTTTCTGAATCGCGTCACCGCTAAGTCTATCGAGACGCTCGGTGCTCGGCATCCGCTCAAAATTTGATTCTCACTCAGGACGCGATTCAGTGATGTTCAAGATTCAAACGCTCAACAATATCGCGGTCGCTGGGCTGGATCGTCTGCCTCGCGATCGCTATGAGATCGCCTCCGAGATCGCCCACCCGGACGCCATCCTGGTGCGCTCGGCCAAGATTCAGGCGGCAGACATCCCTCAGACCGTCCAGGCCATCGGCCGCGCTGGCGCTGGGACCAACAATGTCCCGGTCAGCGCCATGACGGCGCGCGGCGTCGCGGTGTTCAACGCCCCCGGCGCCAATGCGAATGCCGTCAAAGAATTGGTCATCGCCGGCATGTTGCTCGCAGCACGCAACATCGGGCAAGCTTGGCTCTTCGCGCGTGAGCTCGAGGGCGACGACGCGGCCATCCATCAGGCGGTCGAGGCTGGAAAGAAGCAGTTTGTGGGCTTCGAGCTGCCCGGTCGTACCCTGGGTGTCATCGGTCTTGGAGCGATCGGGGTCAAGGTGGCCAATGCCGCGCGCTCGCTCGGGATGCGGGTCGTCGGCTACGACCCGACCATCACGGTCCAGCGTGCCTGGCAGCTCGAGAGCGATGTGCAGCCGGCGCTCAGTATCGATGACCTCCTCTCCCGCTCCGATTTCGTCACCTTCCATGTCCCCTTGACCGATGATACCCGACGCATGATCAACGCAGAGCGTCTGCGCACGCTCCGCAAAGGGGCTGTCCTGCTGAACTTCTCCCGCGACGGGATCATCGACGACGACGCGGTCGTCACAGCGCTGGACCAGGGTCACCTCTACGCCTATTGTTGCGATTTCCCAAGCAATCTTCTCAAGAAGCACCCGCGTGTCATCGCCTTGCCGCATCTGGGTGCCTCGACCACGGAGGCGGAGGAAAACTGTGCCATCATGGTCGCGGATCAGGTCCGGGACTATCTGGAGAACGGCAACGTGACCAACTCGGTCAACTTCCCCGAGATCAATCTCCCGCGCAACGGCGGCTACCGAATGGCGATCGTCAACAGCAACGTGCCGAACATGGTGGGCCAGATCTCCACGGATCTGGCCTCGGCAGGGCTGAACATCCTCGACATGCTGAACCGGTCGCGCGGCGACGTGGCGGTGACGCTGATCGACGTCGACCAACGCTGCCCGGAAGACACCGTGAAGGATCTGCGCGCCATCGACGGCGTCCTCTCCGTGCGATGTCTAGGGACCAGCGAACGGCTCGACTGATGAGCGAAGACAGCGCAAAGTCTGCTGCCCTGGAGGACGTCCGGAACCGGATCGATGCGATCGATCTCGAGCTGCTCGCTCTGATCAGCGAGCGCGCCCGCTGTGCTCAGCAGGTCGCCCACATCAAGACGGCAGTCGACGGGGGTGAGGTCCAGTTCTATCGCCCCGAGCGCGAGGTTGCCGTCCTGCGTCGGATCAAGGCCGCCAATGCTGGGCCACTCGACGGTGAGGAGGTTGCCCGGCTCTTCCGCGAGATCATGTCCGCCTGCCTTGCACTGGAGCGTCCGCTCAACGTCGCCTTTCTCGGTCCGGCTGGGACCTTCACCCAGGCAGCGGCCATCAAACACTTCGGCCATTCGGTGAAGACCTTCGCCTTGGCCACCATCGGCGAGATCTTTCGCGAGGTCGAGGCCGGCTCCTGCGACTTCGGCGTCGTCCCGGTCGAGAACTCGACCGAGGGCGTGGTCAGTCACACCCTCGACATGTTCATGGCCTCACCCTTGCGCATTACCGGGGAGGTGAGTCTGCGGATCCACCATCACCTGATGAGTGTCACCGAGGACCTTTGCGCGATTCGCACGGTGTATTCGCACCAGCAATCCTTGGCCCAGTGCCGCGGCTGGCTCGACCGTCATCTGCCGAACGCCGACAGGATTGCCGTCGGCAGCAACGCTGAAGCTGCCCGGACCGCTGCGACCGAAGAGGATGCAGCCGCCGTTGCCGGCCTGCAGGCCGCTGAGATTTACCAGCTCAAGGTCCTCGCCGAGCGCATCGAGGACGAGCCGGGCAATACCACTCGCTTCCTTGTCATCGGCCCAAAAGACTCCCCACCGAGTGGAGAGGACAAGACCAGCCTGCTGCTGTCCTGCCGCAACCATGCTGGCGGTCTACATAGCCTGTTGACGCCATTGGCGGCCCACGGCATCAGCATGACCCGCATCGAGTCCCGACCTTCCCGCCGTGGCATCTGGGACTATGTCTTCTTCATCGACATCATGGGGCATCGAGCCGAGCCGAAGGTTGCGCTTGCGCTCGAGAACCTCAAGCAGTCATCGCTTCTGTTCAAGGTGCTTGGTTCCTATCCATTGGCCGTGCTTTAACTTGAGGCAACGCTGATTTGATCAGCGTTTCCCTAAGCGCCGGCATTTCGATCAACGTCCTCGGTCCTGCTGACGATGGCCGGACACTCACTTCTGAGCACGAATCACTACTCATGACCATTCAAGACAATCCTTATCTCCCTCTCACTGCCCCTGGAATCGCCGGACTCACCCCTTACGTGCCGGGCAAGCCCGTCTCGGAGCTCGAGCGCGAGCTCGGCATCCGCGACTCGGTCAAGCTCGCCTCCAATGAGAACCCTTTGGGTCCCGGGCCCAAGGCACGCGAGGCGATCGCTGCCCTGATGGGCGAGATCGGCCGTTATCCGGATGGAGGTGGCTTCGAGCTGCGACGTGTTCTCGCCGAGCATCATGGTGTCCCGCAGAGCGCCGTGACCATCGGCAATGGATCGAACGACGTCCTCGACCTGATCGCCAGGACCTTCCTGCATCCAGGCGTGGAATCGGTCTTCTCCGAGCATGCCTTCGCGGTCTATCCCATCTCTACCCAGGCGGTCGGGGCGACTGCGCGGATTGCCAAGGCCCGCGACTTTGGTCACGATCTCGATGCGATGGCTGATCTGGTGACCCACAAGACCCGCGTTGTCTGGGTCGCCAATCCGAATAACCCGACAGGGACCTGGCTGGCCGCGGCACCGCTCAAGTCATTCATCGGGGCCATGCCGCGGACCTGCATCGTGGTCGTCGATGAGGCTTACACCGAGTATGTCGGCGAGCCGGACTTTCCGGATGCCACGCGCTGGCTCGAGAGCTTTCCGAATTTGATCGTGACCCGCACCTTTGCCAAGGCCCATGGGCTGGCGGCGCTCCGGGTCGGTTACGGCCTCAGTGATCCGCAGGTCGCGGACCTGCTGAATCGGGTGCGTCAGCCCTTCAACGTCAACGCATTCGCTCAGGCCGCCGCTGCTGCAGCGATTGGCGATCGCGAGCATGTTCGTGCATCGGTCGAGCTGAACCGTGCAGGGATGCGCCAGTACATCGATGCCTTCAAACGGATGGGGCTGGACTACATCCCGTCGGTCGGCAACTTCATCACCGTCGACGTCGGCCGCCCGGCCGGTCCAGTCAACCAGGACCTGTTGAGACGCGGGGTCATCGTTCGGCCGGTCGGTAACTACGGTCTACCCAATCACCTGCGGATCAGCATTGGTTTGGAAGAGGAGAACGCGCGCTGTATTGCGGCGCTCGAGGATATCCTCGCGCCATGATCGAGCGGCTGGCGATCATCGGGGTTGGACTGATCGGTGGATCTCTGGCACGGGCACTTCGTGCCGCCGGGGCCGTCGGGCAGGTCGTCGGCTGCGGACGCGGGCTCGCCAACCTCGAGCGGGCGCGCGAGTTGGGTGTTGTGGACCTGCTGACACAGGATCCGGCCGAGGCCGTTGCGGGCGCGGATATGGTGTTCGTGTCCGTTCCGCTCGGTGCCATGCGCGGGGTTTTCACTGCGATCCGCGGCCGGCTCGGCCACGAATCTGTGGTGACCGATGGGGGCAGCGTCAAAGGGAGTGTGGTGTCGGATGCGATCGGGGTCTTCGGCTGCGTGCCTCCGCGACTGGTCCCCGGCCATCCTATCGCGGGCACGGAGCATAGCGGGGTCGAGGCGTCTTTTGCCGAGCTCTATCGTCAGCGTCGGGTCATCCTGACCCCATTGCCAGAGACCGATGCCGACGCGCTCGCACGCGTGACCGCGATGTGGGAAACGTGTGGTGCTGAGGTGACCAACATGTCGGTCGCCCATCACGACGAGGTGCTTGCCGCCACGAGCCATCTGCCGCACATGCTTGCCTTCGGCCTCGTCGACGCGCTGGCTCGCATGCGTGAGAACGACGAGATCTTCCGATACGCAGCGGGCGGGTTCCGCGATTTCACCCGTATCGCCTCCAGCAACCCGGTCATGTGGCGCGACATCTGTCTCGCCAATCGCGAGGCCCTCAGTGCGATGCTCGCGCGATTTGGTGTCGAGATGACGGATCTGGCCGAGAGCATACGGAGTGCGGACGGAGAGCGTCTCCTCGGGATCTTCGAGCGCGCCAAGAATGCGCGCGACCGCTATGTCGACAAGACCAGAATCGATTGATCCAGAGATGGCCATCAGCCAGGCATTGCGTCTGACAGGACAGTCGCAGACTTCGTCTGGGCTCGGCTGCTGCCATGGTGTTCATTCCGAAAATGAGAAGGCCCGACGCGGCCGAGGCCGCGCGGGGCATCAAACGGACGTTGCCATGTCCGATCCGAGCGGCCCGGGCGATCGGACTTACAGCATCAGGCGATCGATCACATGCCGAAAGCGCGCGCGGTCAGGGGGCCCAGTGTGATCGCCAGGCCGAGGACGACAGTCAGCGGGTTCATGCCAGGTGCGGTTGAGTTGCTCATGCTTGTTTCTTCGCGTCAGGAGTTTGGGATGGCTCTCTCAAAGGGTGAGGGGTCGAACGCCCGGATGTCACCGCTATTACCTACCAGCGCGGTCAACCCTAGTGGCGCCTATCCCGGCTACAAGTGAAACCCCAAAACAAACGTGGATGATCGAGGCAAGACCGCAAGCTTGAACTCAAGGTGTCGCAATGCCAGACTCCTGCAGCGCGGCTTGATAGGTCGATTCCGCTCGGGTTGACGGCCCCGCCGGGCGCTGAGGTTGAGTCACCTCGATGGCGTATGCACAATTTTCAATGACAAAACTGTGGTTATGGATCTGAACTTTCTCGACTTTGAACAGCCAATCGCAGAGCTCGAGGCCAAAATCGAGGAGCTGCGACTGGTCGGCTTCGACAACGAGCTCAACATCCAGGAAGAGATCGAGCGGCTCCATACAAAGTGCATCGCGCTGACCGAGTCCATCTTTTCGTCGCTGACGCCCTGGCAGATCTCGCAGCTCTCCCGCCATCCTCAAAGGCCCTACCTGCTCGACTACGTCCGGCGGATCTTCGATGAGTTCCACGAGCTGCACGGCGACCGGGCCTTTGCGGACGATCGGGCTATCATCGGCGGATTGGCGCGTCTCGACGGTCGGCCAGTCATGGTCATCGGGCACCAGAAAGGCCGCGATACCAAAGAGAAGATCCTGCGCAATTTCGGGATGCCCCGCCCGGAGGGTTACCGCAAGGCGCTGCGGCTGATGCAAATGGCGGAGCGTTTCGGGCTGCCCATCCTGACCTTCATCGATACGCCCGGGGCTTACCCGGGCGTCGGTGCCGAGGAACGGGGCCAAAGCGAGGCGATCGCTCGCAACTTACGCGAGATGTCGCAGTTGCGGACGCCGATCCTCTGCACCGTGGTCGGTGAGGGTGGGTCCGGCGGTGCCTTGGCGATCGGTGTCGGTGACTGGCTTGGGATGCTGCAGTTCAGCACCTATTCCGTCATCTCCCCGGAGGGATGTGCGTCGATCCTGTGGAAGAGTGCGGACAAGGCTCAGCTCGCGGCCGAGGCGATGGCGATCACGTCCGACAAGTTGCTCGAGCAGGGTCTCATCGACCAGATTATCAAGGAGCCGCTTGGTGGGGCGCATCGCAACCCGGACGCGGTCGCGGCCTCGATCAAGGCGGCGCTGATCACGCGCCTCGATGAGCTCTGCGGGAACGATCCGGATGTCCTGGTTGCCGAGCGCTACAAGCGGCTGATGGGTTACGGCAAGTTCAAGGACGAACGTCCGGTGCCCAAATGAGGGGGTGATCCTGGATCCGGCAGTTGACCTCTTACTGCTACATGCAACAGATGGATGGAATTGAACATTCCAGCAGCCTGCTCACTCACCCGCCGGGTGATGGCCGTTCAACTGCCGGATCTGGGATGATGGGGTGACGCCGTGACCCGGTTCGCCCCGGAGCGCTTGGCGGAGATCCTGGAGCAACTGGGTCCGTCGGGCGACTGCTGGGTTGCCTACAGCGGCGGATTGGACTCTGCGGCGCTCCTCTCTGCGGCCGCCGAGGTCCGTGAGCGGCTGCCCGGCAGCCTTCGCGCCATCCATATCGATCATGGCCTCCATCCCGATTCGCAACTCTGGGCCGAGCATTGCCGGTCCTGTTGCGATCTCTTGGGGGTGCCCCTCGTGATCCGGTGTTTGAAACTGAGACCGATCCGAGGCGAGAGTATCGAGGCGATGGCGCGTGAGTCGCGCTACCGCGCCTTCGGAACCCTGTTGGGTCGGGGCGATCTTCTATTGACCGCACACAGCCAGGACGATCAGGCCGAGACGCTCTTGCTTGCCCTCTTGCGTGGGAGCGGGGTCCATGGTCTGGCGGCGATGCCACTCGAGGCAAGGTTCGGACAGGGGCGACTCGTCAGACCCTTGCTCGAGGTGTCTCGAGCTGCGCTGGAGCAATACGCCCGTGGCCTTGGACTCTCCTGGATCGATGATCCGAGCAATGATGAGCTCGGCATGGACCGCAACTATCTCCGGCATCGCGTCTTGCCGGTGCTGCGGTCGCGTTGGCCAGGCGTCTCGACGACGCTTGCACGGAGCGCGGCTCATTGCGCCGAGGCCGCGCATCTGACCGATGCCCTGGCGGGGGATCTGCTCAACGGCTGTGCCGGATTGCGCCCGGGTACGCTGAGCATCCCGGGTCTGGCCGACCTGGACAGGACACGTCGGAAGGCCGTGCTGCGGTGCTGGCTGCGTCGGCGCGGATTTCTTCTCCCCGACACGCGCCATCTGGCGCGAATCCTCGACGAAGTCCTCCCCGCCGGCCCGGACGCGGATCCATTGGTCGCTTGGTCGGGCTGTGAGGTCCGTCGCTATCGTGGCGATCTCTTTGCGTTGCAGCCCTTGCCGCCTTCGCTCGACGGTGTGTCGATCCCTTGGGAGCCACGTGGAGAATCGATCGTCTTGGATCTTCCGAAGGGTTTGGGGAGGCTGCAATGGCGGGTTGCCGCCGATCTGCCGGAACCTGAACTGTCGTCCGCCCGGACCCTGACGATTCGATTCGGTGTGGTCGGACAGACCTGCCGGACGCGGTCGTTCGGGCATCGGCGCCCCCTGAAGAAGCTCTTCCAAGAGAGCGGGATCCCGAGCTGGCTGCGGCCTTATGTGCCTCTGGTCTTCTCTGGTCAGACGCTGATCGCCGTCGCGGGGATGTGCGGCTGTGTGGGCTTGGTGGCTGAGCCCTCGGCGGTGGAAGGTCCCCTTTGGCTCGGACACCCCTGGGAGGAGCTTGGATTGTTTCAGGGTTGATCCTCTGGCCGGGGGTGGATGCGCCCCTGGTACGGACTAGGCTGATGCCTGTCGAATCAGTCGGTACCCGCCTCGCATGGGTTCTCCGGTCAGCAGGGCGCGTCTCGCGCAATACGGCGGAAAATCCTTCTCAGGGTGTCTGCAGACCACCTGATAAAGTGAAAGGCGTCCGCCACCGCGGCCTTGGGTTGATGCCTAGCCCAACCCATGGACAGAGATCGAGGATGTTGCGGACCGCCGTTCAGTAGAGCGCGTTCATCATCTTTGCGCGATAGCGTGCGACCAGGTCGCCGCCGCCGAGGAGGTCAAAGACAGCGAGCATGCCTTTGCGGCCTGCGTCCTCTTGAAAGCCTCGGTCGCGCTTCATGATCGTCAGCAGATTCTCGAGCGCAGACTCATAGTCGCCACGGATGACCTGATGCGCGGCAAGTTGATAACGACTCAGGCTATCGGTCGGTTCGAACGATAGGCTGGCGACCAAATCGGCTTCGGTCGGGGCACCCTCGAGCGCTGTCGCGAATCTGAGCTGACCGCGCAGGGCCAGGACCTCGGGCTCGCTCGCGAGCTCGATCGGGAGCCTGTCGATCGCCGACTGAGCCTCGGCGATCTCGCCTCGGGCCGCCATCAGCTGCAGCTCGGCGAGGGCGAGGCGTGCATTCTCCGGATCCTGCTCTCGTGCCCGATCGATGAGTGTCCGGGCGCCCGCGAGATCCCCTGCGACCATGAGCCCCTGCGCTTGTGCGAGGAGCCCCTCTGAAGCGCGCGGGATGTGGCGGTCCAGGAATTCCCGGATCTGGCCTTCGGGCAGAGCGCCCATGAACTGGTCCACGGGGCGGCCGGATTTGAAGAGCTGGACCGTCGGCAGGCTACGGATGCCGAATTCGGCGGCCAGGGCTTGTTGCTCTTCGGTGTTGACCTTGGCGAGGATGAAACGTCCCCGGTACTCCTCGGCCAGCTTGGCGAGGATCGGCATGAGCATGCGGCAGGGAGCGCACCAGTCCGCCCAGAAATCGACCAGGATGGGACGGTCGAATGATCCGTCGAGGACGATGGACTGAAAGTTGTCAGCCGTGACGGTCAGGATGTTCGGTGAATCGGCCATGATCGAGATACTCCTGTCGACTCATCTAATGGCGTGGATATGATCATCGAAGGTAACTATTGGGCGAGCTCGATTCAAGCGCCCTCAAGGGCTGGCGTTCAGCCGAATGGGCCCGGGACCTCGATCATGGGCGACAACGATCGACAACCGTCTCGCCCGCGAAGGGTTCGACGGTCCAGCGCTGGGCAAGGCCCTCGCCCGGATGCCGTCGATACCATGCCCGTGAGGGCGGGTCACAGCCTGCCGCGATGGGCTGGCCCCGACTCCTGCACCAAGCGATTTCTGTGACCGGATCACCCGCGACGACGCCTCCCAGCTCTTGGGCGAGGGCCGCGAAGAAGGCCGTGTCGGCATGATGCCCTGCCTCTACAACCCGTTGGAGGGCTCGGTCGAAACCGAGCCTATCGATTCACAGCGGTCAGCTCTCCGATCGTCGTCCAAGGCAGCGCCGTCGCCGCCCGGCGCTGCTGCACCTGCTCGCCGCCGTAGACGAGCCAGCCGGGCGCGGCGACGTCGCCAGCCAGCGCGGCAAAGCGTTCGAACCCGGCGAAGAAGTCGGACGCCAGCGTCTGGCCGGACTTGACCTCCACCGGCACCAGAACGGTGCCGCGGTCCAGCACGCAGTCCATCTCCAACCCGCTACGATCCCGCCAAAAGTACAGGTTCGACGGCAGCCCAGCGTTGGCCCGCGCCTTGAGAAGCTCGACGATGACCCAGCCCTCGAACAGCGCGCCGCGCAGCGGATGCGCGCGCAGATGCGCGGGGTCACGAATCTCCAGCAGCCACGCGGCGAGCCCCGGGTCCAGAAAGTACAGCTTGGGCGTCTTCACGAGCCGCTTGCCGAAGTTCCGAAAGTACGGCCGGAGCTGCATGACGACGAAGCTCGCCTCCAGCACCGATAGCCAGGCCTTCGCGGTGTTGTGGCTGATGCCGCAGTCCGCGGCGAGGCCGGACAGGTTCACGAGCTGCCCGCTGCGGCCCGCACATAGCCTGAGGAACACCTGAAAGCTGGACAGGTCGCGCACGTTCACGAGTTGGCGCAGGTCCCGCTCCAGATAGGTCTGCACGTAGCTCGCATACCAGCGGCTCGGGTCCAGCCCACGGTCGTAGATGGGCGGATACAGGCCCCGGACCAGCAGTTCGTCGATGCTCCCGGGCGCCAGCTTCGCCGGCAGCTCCGCATAGCTGAACGGCAACAGCGTCAGCAGTGCCGCCCGGCCGGCAAGCGACTGCGACACGCCGGCCAGCACATCGAGCTGCTGCGACCCGGTGAGGACGAACCGCCCCGGCCGCGGGTCCCGATCGACGATGCCTTGGAGATAGCACAGCAGCTCCGGTGCCCGCTGTACCTCATCCAGCAGGGCCCCTTCCGGATACTGCGCGAGAAAGGCGCGGGCGTCCTCCAGCGCAAAGCGCCGCAGGTCCGGATCCTCCAGCGACACATAGGGCAGACCGGCGAAGGTCGCCCGGCACAGCGTCGTCTTGCCGGACTGGCGCGGCCCGGTGACGACCACCACCGGATAGCCCTGTGCGAGGGCCGTCAGGGTCTCGCCAGCGGTGCGTGGAATCAGCATGCCCGAGATGTTCGCGCCCCTTCGGCTGATTGTCAATTCGATTGCCAATCAGCCGCCCGCCCCAGGCATCGAGGCCCGGCGGGGGCGGGCGCCTTCTCGACGACCGGCATCGCGCAAACGGCCTTAATTGACGGCTCCGCCAGACCCTTGTGGCTGATCTCCCGGTTCTGGCAGAAGATGTGGCGCCGGTTGCGCCAACCGAAGCAGATGGTGCCGGATCCGCAACGGCAACGCGCCGGCGATCCTGACCTCCATTCGCCATTGGTGCATGAATCGATTCGAACAAGAACCATCCAAGCTGCGCCTGGCACAAAGACGCCGCAAGGCCGCTTGGGATGATGACTACCGCGCTCAGGCCATCTTCGGCCGACGATCGATGCGCGCTCGCCCTGGCGGGCGGACCCTGCTTTCCCAAAAACCCATGTGCGCTGGGTATACAATCCCGCGGTGCCTTGGCATCACTCAAGATGAGGAGTCATCCGCCATGTCTGAATCGCTCCACGTCGTCTGTCCCGCCTGCGACGCGGTCAACCGGGTTCCCCGTCAGCGCCTCGGCTCCGGGGCCAAATGCGGCAAGTGCCACGGATCCCTGTTCCTCGGTCAGCCGGTGGCACTCGACGAGGCCCGCTTCGCCCATCATGTCTCGCGAAGCGACCTGCCGCTGGTGGTGGATTTTTGGGCGTCCTGGTGCGGGCCCTGCCGCATGATGGCGCCTGCCTTCGAGGCGGCCGCAGGCCGCCTCGAGCCGAATGTCCGGCTGGTCAAAGTGAATACCGAAGAGGCTCAAGGTCTGTCGGCGCGACTCGGCATTCGAAGCATCCCGACCCTGGCGTTGTTCCGCGGCGGCGCCGAGGTGGCACGCACGGCGGGCGCGATGGATACCAGCGCAATCATGGCCTGGGTTCGGCAGGCCCTCTAGCCTGGATCGGGCTGAGCTGCATCGAGGGTTGAGCGCGCTGAGGGGTGCTCGGTCGGCGGTTTGACTGGGACACCGAATACCGCCGCGCTTTCGGCCGTCGGAGCGGGCAGGGCAGGCTGGGCGCGCTCGCTGTCGCACGGACTGCGCGCATCCCGGGTCATGCTTCGCATGGACACCCGCACCAGGGTTCTTTAGAATTCCCGCGGGTCAGCAGGGCAAAGCCTAGGACCCGCCCAGGCGTGATTGCGCCGTTACCCTTGAGTTCCAGTCGCGGCCGTTGCACGCCCCCGCCCGGATCGGAGAAACCCTTGAGCAAATCCGCGGTACTCGTCCTGGAGGACGGCTCTGTCTTCCGGGGAACGTCGATCGGCGCCGATGGATCGAGTGTCGGTGAGGTGGTCTTCAATACCGCCATGTCGGGCTATCAGGAGATCCTGACCGATCCTTCCTATCTGCGACAACTCGTCACTCTCACCTACCCCCATATCGGCAATGTCGGAACCAATCCGGAGGACGAGGAATCGGCCCGTGTTCAGGCAGCCGGACTGATCGTCCGCGATTTGCCCGTCCTGGCCAGCAACTTCCGGATGCATGAGCGGCTCGACGACTATCTGAGGCGCCAGGGTATCGTCGGCATTGCCGATATCGACACACGACGTTTGACGCGTCTGCTGCGTGAGAAGGGGGCGCAAAACGGCTGCCTGCAGGCCGGCGACGGCATCGATGAGGCGGTGGCACTGAGCGAGGCGCAGGGGTTTCCCGGACTCAAGGGGATGGACCTGGCTCAACATGCCTCGACGCCGGAAGCCTATTCCTGGACGCAAGGCGTGTGGGCCTGGGGCGAAGGCCATCCCGAGCCGCTCCATCCGGTCGGCGACCGTCTGCCCTTCCACGTCGTCGCCTACGATTACGGCATCAAGCGCAATATCCTGAGGATGCTGGTCGCCCGCGGCTGTCACGTCACGGTCGTCCCCGCCCATATGCCTTCCGCGACGGTGCTGGCTCTCAAACCCGACGGGGTGTTCCTGTCGAACGGTCCCGGCGATCCCGAGCCTTGCGATTACGCGATCGCGTCTATTCGTGAGCTGCTCGATGCCGAGATTCCGCTCTTCGGTATCTGTCTCGGTCATCAATTGCTGGGCCTGGCTTGCGGTGCGCGGACGCTCAAGATGAAGTTCGGCCATCATGGCGCGAATCATCCGGTTCAGGACCTCGCGACCGGTCTGGTCATGATCAGCAGCCAGAACCACGGCTTCGCGGTGGACGAGGACAGCCTGCCTCCCGAGGTCGAGGCGACCCATCGCTCCCTTTTCGACGGCAGCCTGCAGGGCATCCGACACCGAGATCGTCCTGCCTTCGGCTTCCAGGGTCACCCGGAGGCGAGCCCGGGCCCCCACGATCTCGCACCGCTCTTTGATCACTTCATCGAGCTCATGCGCACCAGGACAGCCTAACCCGTGCCTACCAGGACAGCCTAATCCGCGAATGAACCCTCATGCCCAAGCGTACTGATATCTCCAGTGTCCTGATCATCGGCTCAGGGCCGATCGTGATCGGCCAGGCTTGCGAGTTCGATTACTCGGGGGCGCAGGCGTGCAAGGCGCTGCGCGAGGAGGGCTATCGGGTCATCCTGGTGAACTCCAACCCCGCCACCATCATGACCGACCCCGAGATGGCGGATGCGACCTATATCGAGCCGGTCACCTGGCGCGCGGTCTCGGCCATCATCGAACGCGAGCGACCGGATGCCCTCCTGCCCACGATGGGCGGTCAGACGGCGCTGAACTGTGCGCTCGATCTGGTGCGCGAGGGTGTCCTCAAGCGCTTCGGCGTCGAGCTGATCGGTGCCTCGCGCGAGGCGATCGACAAGGCCGAGGACCGCGATCTCTTTCGCAAGGCGATGCGCAAGATCGGTCTGGATATGCCCCGCTCGGCGATCGCCCACAGCCTGGAAGAGGCGATCCAGGTCCAGGCATCGATCGGCTTTCCGACCATCATCCGCCCGTCCTTTACGATGGGTGGGAGCGGCGGCGGCATCGCGTACAACCAGGAGGAGTTCGAGGAGATCTGCCGGCGCGGGCTGGACCTCTCACCGACCAGCGAGCTGCTGATCGAGGAGTCGGCCCTGGGCTGGAAGGAGTTCGAGATGGAGGTGGTCCGTGACCGGGCGGACAATTGCATCATCATCTGCTCGATCGAGAACTTCGATCCCATGGGGGTGCACACCGGCGATTCGATCACGGTGGCCCCGGCGCAGACCCTGACCGACAAGGAATATCAGATCATGCGCAACGCCTCGATTGCGGTGTTGCGCGAGATCGGCGTCGATACCGGCGGCTCGAACGTGCAGTTCGCGATCAATCCGGACGACGGCCGCATGATCATCATCGAGATGAACCCGCGGGTATCGCGCTCCTCGGCACTGGCCTCCAAGGCGACCGGTTTCCCGATTGCCAAGGTCGCGGCCAAGCTGGCGGTGGGCTATACGCTCGACGAGCTGCGCAACGAGATCACGGGCGGGGCGACGCCGGCGTCCTTTGAGCCCAGCATCGACTATGTGGTGACCAAGATTCCGCGGTTTGCCTTCGAGAAGTTCCCGCAGGCCGACGCGCGTCTCACCACCCAGATGAAATCGGTCGGGGAGGTGATGGCGATCGGCCGCACCTTCCAGGAGTCGTTGCAGAAGGCGGTTCGCGGGCTGGAGATCGACCGCTACGGGCTCGACGAGGTCGTCGACCCGAGAGATCCGGATGCGGCGAAACAGGTGCGGCACGAGCTGCGCCAAACCGGCGCCGAACGTCTCTTCTATCTGGCGGATGGCTTCCGTCTCGGGATGAGCTTGGAGGAGATCAATGATCTTTCCAAGATCGACCCCTGGTTCCTGGCGCAGGTCGAGGATCTGGTGCAGACCGAGTCTCAAGTGAAGGCGCGCGGTCGCGGGGGTCTGGATGAGGCTTGGCTGCGTTCGCTCAAGCGCAAGGGCTTTTCCGACCGGCGGATCGGTCGCCTGATCGGAATGACGGAGCAGGAGATCCGTGCGCTGCGGCACGCGCACGACCTGCACCCGGTCTACAAACGTGTCGATACCTGTGCGGCCGAGTTCGCATCCAGCACCGCCTATCTCTACTCCACCTACGAGGAGGAGTGCGAGGCCGAGCCCGGTGATCGCCGAAAGATCATGGTCCTCGGCGGCGGTCCGAACCGCATCGGGCAGGGAATCGAGTTCGACTATTGCTGTGTCCATGCCGCATTAGCCCTGCGCGACGACGGCTACGAGACCATCATGGTCAACTGCAATCCCGAGACCGTCTCGACCGATTACGACACCTCCGACCGGCTGTACTTCGAGCCGCTGACCCTCGAGGACGTGCTCGAGGTCGTGGCCAAGGAGCGTCCGCTCGGTGTGATCGTGCAGTATGGTGGTCAAACCCCGCTCAAGCTCGCGCGGGATCTCGAAGCGGCTGGGGTGCCCATCATCGGGACCAGCCCCGACAGTATCGACCTCGCCGAGGATCGTGAGCGCTTCCAGCAGATGGTTCATGGGCTGGCCTTGCGCCAACCGCCGAACGCGACGGCAAGGAGCGAGGCCGAGGCGATCGACAGGGCCACCGGGATCGGCTATCCACTGGTTGTCCGCCCCTCGTATGTCCTGGGTGGACGGGCGATGGAGATCGTCTACGACGAGACCGAGTTGAAGCGCTACATGCGCGAGGCGGTTCGCGTCTCAAACGAGTCCCCAGTGCTGCTGGATCGCTTTCTCGACGATGCGATCGAGGTCGACATCGATGCGATCTGCGACGGTCGGGACGTGCTGATCGGCGGCATCATGGAGCACATCGAGCAGGCCGGCGTTCACTCGGGAGATTCTGCCTGCTCCCTGCCGCCCTATACGCTGTCCCCGTCGATCCAGGACCGGATGCGCGTGCAGATGGCACAGATGGCCCGCGCTCTGAACGTGGTCGGCCTGATGAATGCGCAGTTCGCCGTGAAGGGTGAGGACGTCTATATCCTCGAGGTCAATCCCCGTGCATCGAGGACCGTCCCTTTCGTGTCAAAAGCGATCGGGGTACCGCTTGCCAAAGTGGCCGCGCTCTGCATGGTTGGCAAGACCCTGGCACAGCAGGGTCTGCGTCGGGAACGCATCCCCGAGCACTACTTCGTCAAGGAGGCCGTTTTCCCCTTCATCAAGTTTCCGGGCGTCGACACCCAACTGGGTCCCGAAATGAAGTCGACCGGCGAGGTGATGGGTGTCGGCGAGTCCTTTGGCGAGGCCTATGCCAAGGCGCAGGAGGGCGCCGGGACACAGTTGCCGCGGCTCGGTGGCACGGCACTCCTGAGCGTGCGTGTGGCCGATCGGACGCGTCTGATCCGAGTGGCGCGGGATCTGGTCGGATTCGGGTTTTCGCTCTACGGCACGCACGGCACCGCACAGGCGTTGCGCGAAGCCGGTCTTCAGTGTGTCGGGGTCAACAAGGTGGCCGAGGGTCGCCCGCACGTCGTGGATATGATCAAGAACGACGAGGTCGGATTCATTGTCAACACGACCGAGGGCGCTCAGGCGATCGCGGATTCCGCTGCGATCCGGCGGGCTGCGCTTCAGCACAAGGTCAGCTATACCACGACCATCTCAGGCGCCGAGGCGACCTGCCTGGCTTTGAAACAACTGGACATTCTGAGCGTCAATCGGTTACAAGATCTCTCCTGACCGACCTCGCGGGCGCCCCATGGCGCCCGCGACTCTTTCTATGCGACACCCCTAGGATCCAACCCGCTGCGGGCCACCGGCCCGACCTGCGCACGGGATGAAGGGGTGCATCCAGACGAGGAAACCACCAATGAATCAGGTCCCTCTGACTGTCAGGGGCGCCGAGAAATTGCGCGAAGAGCTCGAGCGGCTCAAGCGCATCGAGCGTCCCCGAATCATCGAGGCCATCGCCGAGGCGCGCGCGCATGGCGATCTCAAAGAAAACGCCGAGTACCATGCCGCGCGCGAGCAGCAGGGTTTCGTAGAAGGACGTATCCAGGATATCGAAAATAAGCTCGCGAACGCTCAAGTCATCGACGTGACGCGGTTGGCGGCCAATGGTCGTGTCGTCTTCGGCGCGACGGTGCAGGTCCTGGAGCTGGACAAGGACGTCGAGCATAGCTTTCAGATCGTCGGCGAGGACGAGGCCGACCTCAAGCAGGGTATGATCTCTGTCGGCTCGCCGATCGCCCGATGCTTGATCGGCAAGAGTGAAGGCGACGTGGCCTCGGTCCAGGTGCCCGGAGGCCTGCGGGAGTTCGAGATCCTCGAAGTCAAGTACGTTTAAACCGCGTCCGGGGGGATATTTGATGGTTTTTGGTGAGGTTGGCCTCGGCTGATCTCCGTGATGGTGGCGGGACGCGGTTTAAACGGATGTTTTTTTGGGGTCGATTGAGGCGCAGGGTCGGGCGTCGTGACCGGCGGCGGTCGTGGCTACCCGGCCCCGCCGCGTGAGATGCGTGCGATGACCCAGTCCAGCGCGCTGTCCGGCAGGATCCGGGTGAGCACGCCGAAGAGGTGAGTGGGGAAGGTGACAGCATAGCGAATCCGCGGGCGTGGGCTTTCCAGGGCATGGATGAGTGTCTTCATCACGGCATCGGGCGGAAGCGTGAAAGGCTGAGCGGCGCCGACCTTGGTCAGGCGCGCTTCGGCACGCGCATAGGCTGCATGGTGGACGCTGTGCACGGTGTCGATGTTGGCCTTCAAGGCGCGGTAGGCGTTGTCGCGAAAGCAACTCAGGATGGGGCCCGGCTCGATCAACGAGACCGAGATCCCGCTGCCGCGCAACTCCAGACGCAGGGTGTCCGTGAGCCCTTCGAGCGCGTACTTGCTCGCGACATAGGCACCGCGAAAGGGAAGCGGGATGAAGCCCAGGATCGAGCTGTTCTGCACGATCCGCCCATGACCCTGACGGCGCATGATCGGGATGACCCTGCATGTAAGGTCGTGCCAGCCGAGCAGGTTGGTTTCGAGCTGAGCACGGAGCACGTCTCGGCTGAGATCCTCGACTGCGCCCGGTTGCCCGTATGCGCCGTTGTTGAAGAGTGCATCGAGCCTGCCGCCGGTGATGTCCAGAGTCTGTGCGAGCGCGTTGGCGATGCTCGCGGGGTCGTCCAGGTCGAGTCGAATGGCCGTGAGCCCTTGCTCCTTCAGGCGTGACACGTCTTCCGACTTGCGTGCGGAGGCGACGACCAGCCAGTCGCGTCGGGCCAGGCCAAGCGCGCAGGTGAGCCCGATGCCGCTGGAGCAGCCGGTGACGAGGATGGATCGCTGGGTCGAGGAGGTCATCGGCGGTGTGACTCGGTGCTCAGGATGCCCCGGGATTGTCGCTGCCGGCAAATATGAAAGGATTCCACACCCGCATGGATCCGATCGCCCATCGGTCCTCAAGGTCTTCCGTGACCAGCAGGCTAGCCTTTTCGGCCAGTGCGGTCTCCACGATCAGGCCGTTCCACAAGGAGACCCGCGAGTCGATGCTGCGGCTGATGGCCCGGGTCACCAAGTCTTGGGTGATCACCGCGACAGGATTAGGTCTTGAACTGTTGCACGGCGGCCAAGCCTTGCGGGCGCGACCTGGATCAGTGTAGCACGAGCCCGGTGGCGAGGCTGTTGTCGCCGATCCGACCGTCAGCGTCCTGTGGTATGCATTCTTTCGGAAACGCCTGATAATTTGCGCTAGTTTGATTTTTTGAGGAACCAAAGATGCCGATCTACGAGTACCGCTGCGAGGCCTGCGGTCATGAGCTTGAGCGGATGCAGAAGATCAGCGAGCCGCCTCTGACCGACTGCCCCGCGTGCGGTCAGCCGGCGCTGCGCAAGCAGATTTCCGCGGCGGCCTTCAGGCTGAAGGGCGGCGGTTGGTACGAGACCGACTTCAAAAAGTCTAACCAAAAGAACCTGCACGACAGCGGCGAAAAGAAAGAGACCAAGTCGGGCGACAGCGCAGCCTCGGGATCCGGCTCGGGCGACAAGGGCGGCACACCGTCGGCGAAGCCGGATGCGACCGCCGCCCCGAAACCGAAGCCGGTCGAAAAAAAGCCCGCGGCTTGAGACGGCCGCGGCTGCCCACCTTCGACCACCCCATCACGCAATAAACCTTATCGAGCGACGCACGGTTGCCTCGCTCGAGACCGAATTCGACGACGCGAAGACACGAGGCGAGACGACGATGCGCACGCATTACTGTGGTGAATTGAGCAGCCGACATGACGGCCAGGAGGTCGTGCTCTGCGGCTGGGTGCATCGGCGTCGCGATCATGGTGGGGTCATCTTTATCGATCTGCGCGACCGCGAGGGTCTGGTCCAGGTGGTGCTCGATCCGGATCGTGCAGAGGTCTTCGCCCGCGCCGAGCAGGCGCGTAGCGAGTACGTGCTCAAGATCAAGGGCCGGGTGCGTGCGCGGCCGGCGGGAACCCTCAACCCGGACCTGCCGACCGGCGAGATCGAGGTGCTGGGTCTGGATCTGGAGATCCTGAACGCCTCCGAGACCCCGCCGATCCAGCTCGACGAGCACGGCGCCGACGCCTCCGAGGAACTGCGTCTGCGCTATCGCTATCTGGATCTGCGTCGCCCCGAGATGCAGGCGCGCCTGCGCGTGCGCAGCCGGGTGACCCAGGCGATGCGCTCCTTCCTGGACGCGCATGGCTTCCTCGATATCGAGACCCCGATCCTCACCAAGTCCACGCCGGAGGGCGCGCGCGACTATCTGGTCCCCAGCCGCACCCATCCGGGTGAGTTCTTCGCGCTGCCCCAGTCGCCTCAGCTCTTCAAGCAGTTGCTGATGATGTCGGGCATGGACCGCTACTATCAGATCGCTCGCTGTTTCCGCGACGAGGATCTGCGCGCTGACCGCCAGCCCGAGTTCACCCAACTCGATATCGAGGTCTCCTTCATGACCGAGGACGAGTTGATGGGCATCATGGAGACCATGATGCGCACGCTCTTCCGCGAGGTACAGGGTGTCGAGCTGCCTGATCCCTTTCCCCGTCTGACCTATGCGGAGTCGATGCGCCGCTTCGGCTCTGACCGGCCGGATCTGCGCGTGCCACTGGAGCTGATCGACGTCGGTGACCTGATGGCCGGGGTCGACTTCAAGGTCTTCGCCGAGCCGGCTCGGGATCCCGATGGGCGGGTCGTCGCACTGCGTCTGCCGCGAGGCTGTGAGCTGTCACGCAAAGAGATCGACGGCTACACCCAGTTCGTCGGTATCTACGGCGCGAGGGGGCTCGCCTACATCAAGGTCAATGCCTGGGCAGAACAGGGCCGCGACGGCTTGCAGTCCCCGATCCTCAAATTCCTCCCGGACACTGCGGTCGATGCGATCATGTCCCGTACCGAGGCCGTCGACGGCGATCTGATCTTCTTCGGGGCCGACAAGACGCATGTGGTCAACGAGTCCATGGGGGCCCTGCGGGTCCGGCTGGGTCAGGATCGCAGCCTGCTCGCCGAGGGCTGGCATCCGGTGTGGGTCGTCGACTTTCCGATGTTCGAGCGTGACGAGGGCAGCCAACGCTGGGTGGCACTCCATCATCCCTTCACCGCGCCGAAGGAGGAGCACCTGGATCGGCTCGAGACGGATCCCGGGGCCTGTCTCTCGCGTGCCTACGACATGGTTCTGAACGGCACCGAGATCGGCGGCGGTTCCATCCGTATCCATCGCGATGGGGTCCAGCGCCGGGTCTTCCAGCTTCTGAACATCAGCGACGAGCAAGCGGAAGATCGCTTCGGATTTCTGCTCAAGGCACTCAGGTTCGGCTGCCCCCCGCATGGAGGGATCGCCTTTGGTCTGGATCGCCTGGTCATGCTGATGACCGGGGCCAGCTCCATCCGCGATGTCATGGCCTTCCCCAAGACCCAAACGGCGGCCTGTCTGCTGACCGATGCGCCCTCGGCTGTCGACGAGACCCAGCTCAAGGAGCTTGCCCTACGCATCAGGCTTCGGGCCTGAGCCGCCCATGGCCGTTGAACCCAGCAATATGACGGACGGAGAAGGGATCGAGGTCGACGAGCCCTCGATCCCCTCGAGCATGGAGGAGCCGGCCGATTCGCCCGGCGTCGTGGCACAGGATGATCCACCTGGCGACCTCTTGGAACCGGCGTCCCTGTCCGACGACACCCGCAAGCGTGCGCAATCGGTCCTGGTGGTCATCTGCACTCGAGGTGGCGAGTTCCTGCTCCTGAGACGAACCCGCCCAAAGGGCTTCTGGCAGTCGGTCACCGGAAGTCTCTCTCCCGGCGAAACGCCCCGCCACGCCGCGGCCCGTGAGGTCTTCGAAGAGACCGGCTTGATGGTCGGTGGTGCACTGATCGACCTGAGACAGTCCAGGTTGTTTCCGATCATCCGGGCATGGCGCCATCGCTATGCCCAAAATGTCTGCTTCAATCGCGAATACTGGTTCGCCTTGGTCGTGGAGACACGACGCCTGATCCGGCTCAACCCGCGCGAGCATTCGGACTACCGTTGGCTCCCGGCTGGCCAGGCCCAGGCACTGGCGACCTCCTGGACCAATCGCGATGCGATCCGGGCGTTGGCGGGGTTTGTGCGATAGGTCTCGCAAAGGACTTCGCCTTGGCAGGTTGCGCATCCCTGCGCATCGAAGTCTCCATCAGTTGACGTGGCCGACCATGCTCCCTGGCGTCGGCGCCCGCAGAAAGGTCCGCGCGACCAGCTGCAGGCTCAAGGGTTGATGCCGGTTCCAGGGTAACAACGAGTCCATCCGTGCCATGGGGCAGTAGCCGATGAGCACCATGGCGCCGGTCCCCGCGAGCTGGATGCCGTGCATCAGACCGGTCGGATCGGCCAGTCCCGCGAGGAGCCAGGTCAGATAGCCGATCCGCACCTGCACCGGGAAGGCGGCGAGTCCGCGCAGGTTTAGACGGCCCTCGCGGATCCAGACATGCAGGGTCTGGATCAGGGTCAGGAGGATGAGGGGCGTGAAGCCGAACGGGCAGCCCGAGAGTGCCTGGACGAGCAGAACGGCGCTCGCCAGCCAGTACCACCATGCCGTGTCGCGTGCTTGTTTCATTTGCTTGTCTCCGATCTCTTGAAGCCGATTACTTGACGGCAAAGAAGGTCACGCCGTGGACCTTGAGGTCCTTGGCGACCTTGTCCGCCGCGCTGGTGTTGCGGAAGCAGTCGTAGCAGCCGACCAGCCGACCGCGACGCAGGCCGACGGATTTGGCGAGCGCGGCGAGCTCCTCCTCGACCAGGGCGCCGGCGATGCAGGCGGCCCAGAGGTCCGGAGAGGCGCGCGCGTCGAGCGTGAGCTCGCGGGCGACCACCACGTCCGCGAGATACAGGCGTCCACCCGGCTTGAGCACGCGGTGGATCTCGCGGAACACCCGTGCCTTGTCCGGTGCCAGATTGACCACGCCGTTGGAGATGACCACGTCGATGCTCGCATCCGGGACCGGCAGGGCCTCGTAGCGTCCGTCGCGGATCTCGACCCGATCGGCGAGCCCGGCGAGCTGTGCGCCGAGCTGGGCGCATTCGCGCATCATGGGGGTCATGTCGACCCCGATCGCCCGACCCTCCGGGCCGGCGCGGCGGGCCGCAATCAGCAGATCCGTCCCGGCACCGCAGGCGTGGTCGAGGATCGTCTCGCCCGGATGGATGTCGCCCGCGGCGAAGGGGTTGCCGACACCGGCGAAGCGATCGACGCTGATCGGCGGCAGGGCGGCCAGCTCCTCGGGCTTATAGCCGAGGTAGTCCCGGGCGTAGTCGGGACCGCGGTGGAAGTGATAGGCGGCATAGGGGTCGCGGGCGACCCGGTCGTAGGTCTCGCGGACCTTGTGGCGCAGATATTCGGCGTCGAAATCGATGGGGCTCATAACGGCCATGGTGATGTCTCCTCGGGTGGTCCGATGATCGGGTGGAATGGCGATCCGTCGTTTCTCGGTTGCCCCGGTCGGCGCGATCGCCGATCCGCCGACCGGGGCTCCGCTGTCATCTCAGGTGCCGTTGCCCGCCGTGGCGATGCGGCCGCCCCCACGACCCTTGCCGCCGAGCCGCGGGATCAACATGGGCACCTGCTTGCGATAGCTGGCGTACTCCGGGTGGGCCCTGAGCAGGTCGCGCTCCTCCAACCGGATACCGATGAGGATGTAGCCCGTGGTCAGCAGCGCGAACAGCAGGTGTGCCGCGGTCATGGTCGGGGTCGCCCAGAAGACGAAGAGCCAGCCGACATAGAGCGGGTGACGCACCAACCGGTATGGGCCTGGGGTCTTGAAGCGCAGCGGCGTATAGGGCTTGCCGATGAGCTGCAGCCACACCTGACGCAGGCCGAACAGGTCGAAGTGGTTGATCAGGAAGGTCGCGATCAGCACCGTGACCCAGCCGAAGCCATAGAGACCATAGAGCACGGCCTGACCGACCGGGTCGGTCACATTCCAGATGACCCCGCCCATGGGCTGCCACCAGACGAACACCGCGATCAACAGCAGACTGGCCGTCAAGGTGTAAGTGCTGCGTTCCGCCTCGCGCGGGATGTGACGGGTGATCCAGCGCTTGAAGGCCGGGCGGGCCATGACGCTGTGCTGCAACGCGAAGATCCCGAGCAGCAGGCTATTGATCAGCGCCGCGGTCCAGAAGGGCACGGTCGGCGCCGAGTCGATCGACTTGGGCACCAGGATGTTCCCGATGAAGCCGATGGCATAGAGAAAGCTGGCAAAGAAGACGAGGTAGCTGACGACGCCGTAGGTGAATACTGTCACACGTTTGAACATGCGGGTCTCCTCCGATCGATCTGCGGTGGATCACCGCCGGGTCGGTCTCGAGGCGGTGATCGAGGTTTCCCGGTCGGGATGGCGAGGTGCCATGTCCGATCCGGTTGCAGATGAGTCTGGACCGCCGCTGTAACGCGCCGGCTTCCCGCGTGTATCGGGATTGTTGTCGGAGGGTTTCGGTGGGTGGAAGGGGGCGTCGAGCATCCCGGGGTCGCATGTCCTTCGCCGACGGCCGCAGGGTGCTCGCCCCTTACAAGCGCCGGCTCCGGGGGCGGCGACTGGGGGCCGCTCGAAGATCCGTGCGGCATCAAGTGGGCGGTGTTGCAACCCGGCATGCAAACGAAAAGGTGACAAGGGTGCGAGGCTCGAACATGACCGACATCGCGCTGATTACCCGCACCTGTGGTTCGACAAAGAGGCCCGCGAAGCCGCCGCGTTCTGCTGTTCGGTGTTCCCTAGTTCGCGCGTGCTGCGCGTCAACACGCTGCCCGACACGCCCTCGGACGCGGTGGACCTGGTCGAAGCTCGGAATCGGCAAGAGCGAGCTCGGCTTCATGTAGCCGGCGCTCGCGATCCAGGCACCGATCTCCTGCCCTGCGTTCGCCGGAAAAGGCGTATTCGCGTCCTTTGCCTGCCGCTAGTGGAGCGCGTTGGCCGGCCACCTTTCCATGTACCTGCGCATCACGTCCTTGACCGCATCCGGTACGTTTTGGAAGGCCGCTTGCCGCATGCCGTCGGCAAGGAAACCCGGCATGTCGTAAGGCAGTCGTCGGCTCATCTTTTCGAACGTTCGCTCCATGAGCTCCGGGTCGAGCGATCGGGTTGCGGCGATGCCCGCGTTGAGATTGATCACGCGCCAAGGACGCCAGGCGTCACCACGATCCTCGTCCAGTTGTAACCTCATCGATGCCGCCTCGATGACCTCCTCCATGAGGCCGCACAAGGATCGGAGATCGTCGGTCGCGCTCGTAGCGTTTACGATCATGCCGAAGCCGTCGGCGGTGCCCTCCAGGTTATCGATGGTCGCGCCGCGGCGGGCCACCCAAACCCCCATCGAGGCAAACATCCGAGCAACCGTGTCTCTCCGCTCCATGATCTCGACCTTTCGCACCAGGAAGGCGAGACGGTCAAGCAAATTCAGACCGTAGGCGCAGAACTCCTGCAGTTGTTCCTGATCCAGCTGCGCCGCTCCGCTTTCCAAGGCTCCGGCGATCGGGAAGAAGTCCGCCAAGGCCCGCGCGAGATCGATCGGGCCGGATGGGTCCTCCATGATCGCCTGGGCTTCCTCGCTCCTGGCGAGCACCGCCTGCGTGACCTCCAACGCGAGGTCGGAGATGACATCGTTCTCGATCACAAGGGGTTTCATCGACAAGAGGGGTCACCTGCTGGATTAAACGGACGAAGATGCAATGACTGCAACCCGTTGGATTGCGACGTCATCACCTGATTGACCGAGGTCGGGATGACTCGGCGCTCCTTCAACCTAGATCCGGCAGTTGACCGCTTCGTGCCACATGCAAGGGTTTGACGTCGTTTATGATCCAGGTCATTTGATGCCTCGCCCGCCGGGTGATGTCCGCTACGGCCCCTGGAGCGCGGTCTCGCTCAACGCCTCAGCGAGGATCCGAAGACCCGCGCAGCCGTCGCAGACGCATTGCGGTCAGAATAGGCACGGCCGCCAGTGCCGCGGCCAAAGGCGGTGCCACGACCAGATACGGTGCCCATTCGGCTTGCTGAGGCCAACCGGTCAAGCCCAGGCCGATCCAGAAGACCGGCAGTAGCCAGGGAAGCCAGAGTGGATCGACGTCGCGCAGGTAGCGCGGCGCGGCATTGATGAAAGCCGCGACCTGTACGGCACTCGCGGCGGGAAAGACCGCGAGGAGTAGGCTCGAGACCGGGATCCTAGGAACTGAAGACTCAGCGCTCGGCACAACCGCGGGAACCAGTCGTCTCTCCGCCACCACCAAGGCGCCCGCCACCAGAAGCAACGAGAGGCTCGAGTCCAGCGCTTGTCGATGCCGACCGACGCGAGTAGATCCGGCAAAAAGACGGCGTAGACCGTCCAACTCAGCACGAGGACGAACTGCGACATGCCGAGGTAGCTCGCCAACCAGGCGGAGCGGTCTTTCGGATCCTGATCGAGCTTGTCGGTCATCGGCGCCGACTCCGGTACACGCGTGCTTGGGTGCGAGAAAAGAGGTCGTGCCATTGATCGGGGTAAACCAAATGGTGACCCCTGATTGCGGCGAAGCACGGCGATGGATGCCGGTCAGGCCATCGCCGTTTCCCGCGCCGGACTTGAAGACGCCGTCTCCACATCGGGCTCGCCGGTCTGCACCGCGTTCTCGCTTGCGGAGGGTACGACACCGAAACGACGCGTGCGGTGAGTCCGCACCACGGCTTGTCGCTCCTTGAGGGTTAGATAGTCCCGCGGATTCTTGATGATGGCCGGAACCGGGGCTGCCGTGGTCGTGATACGGGTACCGCTCTGGGTCCGGGCAAGATCCCAATAGCCGAAGCTCGGCCGCACGCGGCCCAGCGTCAGCACACGCACGGACCAAAAGATCGGTGCCCACAGGAGATTGGCGAGCGGCACCAGGGCGTTCATGAGGTCGCGTGTGTGCGCCGCGGCCGAATGGAAGACGACATAAGAGGCCAGGAGTCGCTCGAAGGCGGCGAAACGCGATTCCTGTAGGTCACGAGCCAGCTCCGACCAGCCGCCGCGCAGGACCCAAGGCATGTCCCCCAATGGGTGCTCGGAGACGCCGAGGCGAACGAATCGGTCGACCTTGGCGGCGGACGCCGCGTTGTGGCCGACACCGACAACGAGCGCACCGGCCCCCATGCTTTGCACACCTCGGGCTTGGCTGGACGTCATGCAGACGGCCGCCTCGGCCCGCTCCCGGCCAGGCCAGCGACCATCCGGCAGCCCCAGAAACAGCACCAGTCCGCGCGTGATGCGATGGCCGTAAAGATGCAGCAACTCACCCGAGCGGGCGTCGGCCGCATGGATGCCGACGAATCCGGCAAACTCGTAGGCCAGCGAGAACAACTTGCTGACATATTGGGCGAGCAGATCCTTGACATAGGGCTCGTCGCCGATCACGAGGCTTCGCCCGACGAAGACTCGATCCCACAGCGGCCGTCGCTGAAGCCCGCGCAGGATCAAGGTAAAGAGCACAGCCGCGAAGAGAAAATAAGCGGCCTGCAACCCCGCCAGGAGCATCTCCCCGAACGGGCTCCCGAGGTCGAGAACCGACCAGTCGGTCGCGGTGTGCAGCAGCGCGTTCCCACCGAGCACCGGGTTCCAGCCGAGCCAGAGCATGACGAAGAGATGGACTGCTGTCGCGATGAACACCAGGGCAGGCTCCGTCAGCAGGCTGGCGAGATACCGGCCTTCGCGTTTCAATGCAACCCTCTCCGCGGTGTCCAGGTTCCACCCCTCGGTGGTTCGACCGAAAATGGCTTCAGCGCGGCGGACCGTCAACTGGTCCAGGGCGTCCAACTTGTCCAGATCGTCGTTTCGCGCGGCGAAGCCGAAACAGACGGAATCGTTGGAACGCGTCTGGACGTCGCGCGCCAGTCGAAGCAAGAGTTGGGTCAGGGTGGCATGAGTCGCCGCCGTGGTCACGGTGGCCGGCTCCGCGGTCCGCCAGCCGGCGCCCGTAGCGAACACCCGCTCCATCCATGGGGCATCGGATCTCACACTCTGGCCCACGGCGGCCGCCATCAGGGTATCGGCCTCCCCCGTCATCACGAACACGGGGCCGGCCTTGTCCAACGCCCTGAGCGCCTCGATAAACCGAACGGCGTCGAGCGTGTTGAAGGTTTGACCCGAGTGGCTGATCGCGAGCGTGATCGTGGCCGGGCCGACCGAATAGCGCTGCGGATCATCGCAATAGCGCACCGCATCGACCGTCCCGGCATTCAGGTAAGGGAAGATGCGACGCAGGTCGTCTACAAATCGCTCACCGAGATAAAGACTGTTTTCGACGCCCAAGACCAGTAGGTCCAACTCCGCGTTCAGGCTCGGCACGGCTCGGCCATGCTGCTGCGCAGCCCAATCCGATGCGCTGTCGAGAAAGCGGGTCGCGAAGGCACGCGCGGTTCGCCGGTTGAGCGAAGCCGGATCGCCCCAGTCGCGGCGGATGCCCTCGAGTACCGACGGGATGTCCGTCATCTCGGCCAAGACATGGTCGCAGGCCGGTGCCGACGGCTTCGTCTCGAGATAGGGGTTATCCAAAACGGCGACCCAGCCAGAAGGGTGTTCGGCCCTGACCAAATCGGCCAGGGAGTGCGCGGTGATCCGCTCGATGGTCGGTGCACCGTGAGTGTGCCGATTCATCAGGGTCATGGTGTTGTCCGCGGTGTCTTCGCGCACCTGGAGCAGGACAAGGTCACCGTCGCGCAAGCTGCACCGATAGGGCAGAGGCTTCGCCTCCGGGCCCTCCTCGCATGCCGCCTTCAGTGCGGCTGCCTCCGAGGCATAGACCAACATCCCTGTCTCGGGATCGGCCCCTACGAAGAGAGGTTGCCGCTCCACGGCCAAGGCAACTGCCCCGGGCTGAAGGCTGGTCGTCGTGACCAGACCGAAGGTCCCTTCGGCCCGCTCCATGAACAGCATCGTCGCCGTATAGAGATCGTTTTGGAAGAAGGCGTGCACGGCCCGGCCCACGATGCGCTGCCGGTACTTTTTGACGTCGTCTGGCCAATCGCGGGTCGCCGACAGGCTCGCTTGCCGAAGCGCGTCGACCAGTCGCCGAGTTGCCTCGGTGTTGCGCGCGAAGACGTCCGCCAAGGTCGCGCAGCCGACGACGACCGGTCGGGTGCTGTCATCCAGGTGCGCGACATCCACCCCCGTTGCCCAGCGCTTAAAGACCTGATCGAAGATCGTTGTCAGCGCATCGAGATCCCGTCGCGGAAGCGCTCGGCCCGTCAGCAAGGCGTAGGCAAAACGCAGGGATGCATCCCACCGCCCCTGGGTCAGCAATAGATCGAGCATCCCTGCAATCTTCGGAGAATCGCCCCGGGCGGCGTTGGACTGCCCCAAGACATCGCTCAGCCACTGACCCAAGGCGTCATTGGACATGCGGCCCCACGGCGTGAGCCAGGCGTCGAAATCGCCGTTGTGGGTGATCAGGTTCTCGACGACACGCGGTCGGTGGACCAGCTCTTGTCCCTCCACGGACCATACCGGCACGGTGCGCGGGCGTGCCCAGCGGTGCCAGTGCGTCTCGATCTCGGCGGGGCTGCTTGAGGTGCCGTAGCGGTAATGGCCGACGAGGTGAAAGATCTCGCGCCGCGGCTTGTGGCCGATCAGTCGGCGCAGGGCCGCCCGTCGGCCGAAGGCGCGCAGCAGATCGCGGGTCAGATTGCCCCGCTTCCCGTTGACGATCTTTCGACCCACGAAGCGGCCGTTTGCACCTAGCACCGCGAGACCGCCGGCCTGCTGTCCGCGACTGTCCGTGGTCTGTCCCAAGCGCTCGGTCAGACGCCTGAATCTGGGTGGCAGAAAGCCGCGCTCGGCCGGATCGCGTTTCGACAAGATGCCGAAATTGCCGCAGAACACGGCGCGACCCGCACCCGAGATCAAGGTGATGTAATCCGTCCAAGACGTCAGGAGAATCCAGGCGTTCACCCCGACGAGCAGAACCAAAAGCCACTGCAATGGGGTCGGCAGCGCTTGGAGGCCAACGAGTATGGATACCGACGCACAGAGTAAGACCAGGTTCGCGGCAGGGCCGGACAGGGCGATCCAGCGCCGTCGAGCCGGAGACAGGCCACTCAAGGAGAAATGCGGCGCCTGCGTCGGGTGACTCAAGCCGGGAATGAAGACCGGACCGAAGGGGAGCAGACCGCAAAGCGGCAGACCCCGAGCATAGTCCAGGAATCGCCCGCTACCGGGATGGCCCGCAGCCACCGCATGACCGATGCCGTGCAACAGGACCGAGCCCATCAACGAAGCTCGCATCATGAGGGGCAGCAACAAGATCAACCGGAGATCCATCCAAGCCGCTCCCCCTGCGGCGACGATCAAGGCCGTGGCAATCTCCGGGTAAAGACGCTCGAGCCCACGCCGGCTGACAGACCGCTTCTCGCCCCGCATCGAACCGATCGGGGCTTGCGTCGGTCGTCCGAGACCTGCCGGAGCGTCGTGTTGGGCGGCGGTCGAGATCGTCGCGGAGCAAGCGGCAGAATGCTCCAAATCGGCAGACGCAGGTCCGGTCCCTTTCCGACAAGCCCCGTCCCATACGGAGCGCTTCAGCCGCCAGAAGTCAAGGCTGTTCGGCCGTCGATCTGTCTGCGGCACAACCGTGCATGACATTCCGCTGCTCCTCTTCGAATTTCGACCCTGGCTTGCGCGTGGGCTCGATCGACCGCCTCGCGTTGGTGGCGGCGAAAGTTGAAGAAGACTTTAGGCGTTCCGCATCGACAATCTGGGGTGATGATGAACGCTGGAGGTGTGAAGGATTCACGCAGGATCGCGCGTGCCGGAGGAATACCTCAGGGACAGGCCAGGGTCTTTGCCGGGGCGAGCTCCGATGACAAGTCAACCAATTGCGGCTGGCCTTAAGCTGAAAGAAGTGCGCTGTCACCGGAATGCTTGTCCAGACGCACGGCGCGCTCGCCATCGACCGCCTACAATGATGTCGTCGATCCCCCGTTTCGGATGCGCATCCTCTCCAAGGCTCAGGCATGCACGCGGTCGTTGCCATCAAGCAGGTCCCGGACACCAGCAATGTCCGGATCGACCCTGAGACGGGCACCTTGATCCGGGAGGGTGTTCCGGCCGTCATCAACCCCTACGACCGACATGCGCTGGAGATGGGGGTCAGACTGAAGGAGCGTTTCGGGGGCAAGGTGACCGTGCTGACCATGGGTCCGCCGAAGGCCGCCGAGGCGCTCGTCGAGTGCGTGGAGCAGGGCGCGGATCGGGCGATCCTGCTTTCCGACCGTAAGTTCGGAGGCGCCGATACCCTCGCTACCTCCTATGTCATCGCCCGCGCCATCGAGGCCATCCAGGCCGAGGGGCCGGTGGATCTGCTGCTCTTCGGCAAGCAGGCGATCGACGGGGACACCGCCCAGGTCGGGCCGGGCGTGGCGACGCGCCTGGATGTGCCCCTCATCACCTATGCCATTCACATCGAGTCCATCGATCCAGTGGCCCGCACGGCGCTTGTCCACCGCCGCGTCGAGCAGGGCATCGAGGTCCTGGAGACCGCGCTTCCCGCGCTCCTGACGGTCGAGAAGGAGATCGCGGCGATCGCCCGTGCGCCCCTGCCCAACCTGGTCCACGCCGCCCGCTATCGGCCCGAGACCTGGGACGCCGACTCGCCGGTCGCCTTCGATCCGGCGAGGATCGGGATCAAGGGATCGGCCACCATCGTGTTCAAGGCGTTCACCCCTCCGCCCAAGGAGCCCGGCGAGCGGGTCTCCGTGGCCGAGGTCGGCCTGGCCACGGCCGTGGGCCGGGTGCTGGACCGCATGGCCTCGGCCGGCGTGGTGACCGCTGATCCTGTAGCGCTCCCCGACGACGGCGGCGACTCATGACCGGCACGCGACGCATCTGGGTGCTGATCGAGCAGGACGAAGGGCGGGCGCATCCCGTCTCCTGGGAGCTGCTGGGCGCGGCCCGGCGCCTGGCGAGCGAGCTCGGAGGCGAGGCGACCCGCGTGGAGGCGGTCCTCCCGGGTCACGGCGTGCGGCCCATCGCCGAGGAGGCATTCCGCTACGGTGCGAGCCGGTTGTACCTGCTGGACGCCCCGGTGCTGGCGATCTATCGCAACCTTCCGTATGTCGTCGCCGTGAGCCGGTTGGCTCAGACCTATGCGCCCGAGATCCTGCTGATCGGGGCGACGACGCGCGGGCGGGACCTGGCGAGCGCGATCGCGACCCGCCTGGAGACCGGACTCACGGCCGACTGCACCGATCTGGCCATCGATCCCAAGCTCGGGATCCTGGCCGCCACCCGGCCGACCTTCGGCGGCAACCTGATGGCGACCATCCTCTGCCGAAAACACCGGCCTCAGATGGCCACCGTGCGACCGCGCGTGCTGCCCATGCCGGACCCGCTCCCGCTGCCGCTGGCCGACGCCTCGGGCGAGATCCTGGCGGTCGAGCCGGGGCTGTGCGAGGCAGACATCCCGGTACGACGCCTGCGGCTCATCCCCTCCGAGGAACGGCTCAACCTGGAGCATGCCGAGGTGATCGTCGCCGGCGGACGGGGTCTCGGCGGTCCGGACGGCCTGCCGCTGCTCGGGCGGCTTGCCGACCTGCTCGGCGGCGTCGTCGCCGTCTCGCGACCGCTTGTGGACGCGGGCTGGATCTCGACCGATCATCAGGTCGGGCAGACCGGCAAGACGGTGCGACCCAAGCTCTATATTGCCGCCGGGATCTCCGGCGCCGTGCAGCATCGGGTCGGCATGGGCGACGCGGACTTCATCCTCGCGATCAATCGGGACCCCGAGGCGCCCATCTTCCGGATCGCCGATCTCGGGATCGTCGGCGATCTGTACGAGGTGATCCCCGAGTTGATCCGGCAGGTGCAGGCGATGCGCGATGGAGCCGGCCATGCCCGCTAGTCTGCGCTGCGACGCCATCGTGGTCGGCGCCGGCCCGGCCGGGGTGGCGGCCGCCATCACCATGGCCAAGGGCGGTCTGGAGGTCTGCCTGATCGAGCGGGGACGTTCACCCGGCGCCAAGAATCTGTTCGGCGGCGTGCTCTACACCCATGCACTCGCCGAGGTGCTCCCCGACTTTGCCGAGCGCCGGCCGCCCTTCGAGCGACCCGTCACCGAGCAGGGCTATTGGCTGCTGTCGCCCGACAGCGCTGTGCGGATCATGCACAAGAGCGAGCGCTACAAGACCGAGCCGGCGGGCGCCTACACGGTCCTGCGCGCGCGCTTCGATGCCTGGTTCGCCGAGCAGGCGGTGCAGGCCGGCGTGCTGCTCATCGCCAAGACGACCGTGACCCAGGTCTTGCGCGACGACGCGGGACGGGCCGTCGGCGTGGCCACCGACCGCCCCGAGGGCGAGGTCCATGCCCCCATCCTGGTCATCGCCGAGGGCGTCAACAACCTGCTCACCCAGAGCCTGGGCCTGGCCAAGGGCGACCTGCCGCCGCGCTACGTGGCCCTGTCGGTCAAGGAATTGCTGGCCCTGCCGGCCGCCGAGATCGAGGCACGCTTCGGACTCGCCGGAGCGCACGAGGGCGTGGCCATCGACATCTTCGGCGACGCCACCCTGGGCCTGCCCGGCACAGCCTTCATCTACACGGACGCCAAGGCGATCTCGATCGGCGTCGGCCTGCTGCTCGAGGAGCTCATCGACCACAACCTCAGGCCCCACGAGGTCCTGGCGCGCTTCAAGGCCCACCCGGTCGTGCGCCCCTATCTGGCGGGCGCGACCGCGCTGGAGTACGGCGCCCATCTGATCCCGGAGCAGGGCTACGACCGCATGCCCGAGCTGGTGGCCGACGGCGTGCTGATCGCGGGCGACGCTGCGGCCATGGTCGACGCGCTGCACCGCGAGGGTTCCAACCTGGCCATGACCGCCGGGCGCATGGCGGGCGAGACCGCGCTCGAGGCCCAGCGCCGCCGGGACTTCTCCGCGGCCTTCCTGCGCGCCTACCGCGCCAAGCTCAAGGAGAGTTTCGTGCTCAAGGATCTCAAGCAGTATCGGCGCATGACCGACTTCCTCGACAGCACGCCCCACTTCATCGGCACCTATGTCGACTTCATGAACGACGCCGCGCTGCGCTATTTCACGGCCCAAGGCATGCCGAAGCGCGAGATGGAAGGCGAGATCCTCGGCCTGTTGCGCGGGCGACGCTCCTTCTTCGGGATCGCCCACGACATGATGAAGCTGCTGCGAGGCATGCGAGGCTGACCATGACCAAGCGCAAACGCCAACCCCAACCCCAACCCCAACCCCAACCCCAACCCCAACCCCAAC